>Ga0181531_10001263_pt1 | contig 16095 bp, 2 predicted proteins | sample PEATcosm2014_Bin_38_FD_119743 | JGI IMG/M metagenome (GOLD analysis project Ga0181531, IMG submission 119743) | Peatland microbial communities from MTU Mesocosm Facility, Houghton, MI, USA - PEATcosm2014_Bin11_10_metaG | ecosystem: Environmental > Terrestrial > Soil > Wetlands > Peat | place... | reverse complement strand
GCGGTAGTGAAAATCTGTCAGTGCAGACAATCAGCAGGAAAGGTCAAAGTCATGGAAGATCATTACATTGCAGGATTTGTCGACGGGGAAGGCAGTTTCCACATTGCCTTTCAGCGAAATCCTGATGTGCGAATCGGGTGGCAGGCTGTCCCTGAATTCCACGTGAGCCAAAATGTTTCAAGCAGACACGTTCTCGAAGCAATTCGAGATCGGTTGGACTGCGGAATCATAAAGGCGAATCACCGTGGCAGCAGGAACGACCGGACACACGTTCTCGTCGTCAGAAATCGCCAAGACCTAACGATGAAAGTGATTCCATTTTTCGATCGATATCCATTGCATACAGTGAAAAAGAACGACTTCGAGTCGTTCAAGCGGATCGTCGTGATGATGAATTCTGAACTTCATCTATCGGCGGACGGTTTCGTAGAAATCGTCAGCATCGCTTATTCGATGAATGCAAATGGTTCGAGGCGAAGAATCAACCGGGAAGCGATTCTCGGGACTTTGAAATCCTCAGAGACTATACGCCGAAGGTCGTCGGGGCTGATGCAGCCCGACTTGATCAAGATATAGTCCGATCTGCATAGCGATATGCAGACTTTGCCTCGCGGCAAAGCGCCACCTAACCGGTGGTCAGTACTCTCAGTTAGGTGAGAGGAAGTAACAGAATGTCGGTCCCTATCTTCCGTAGCCGTTGGAGAATTGAGGGTGAGTTGCTCCTAGTACGAGAGGACCGGAGTGAACGCACCTCTGGTGTACCGGTTGTCACGCCAGTGGCACTGCCGGGTAGCTATGTGCGGACGGGATAACCGCTGAAAGCATCTAAGCGGGAAGCCCCCCCCAAGATTAGTTCTCCCTAGACCTTTAAGGTCTCTGAAGGGCCGTCGAAGACTACGACGTTGATAGGCTGGGTGTGTACGCGCAGTAATGCGCTTAGCTAACCAGTACTAATTGCCCGTGAGGCTTGACCATATAACACCCAAGCGATCTGCCCTTTTTTGGCAGATCAAATGGGCTCATCAGTTCACTCAACATCGTTGAGTGCGACACGTCGAAACGAATTGAACCGAATCAGCGGCGGGCGAGCCATGACTCGCCCATCGCGACCCCTTTGCCTGGCGGCCATAGCGAGCGGGAACCACCCGATCCCTTTTCGAACTCGGAAGTGAAAACGCTCTGCGCCGATGCTAGTTTCGACTTTGTCGATGCGAAAGTAGGTCACTGCCAGGCTTCTCAACTCAAACCCCCGTCGGGAAACCGGCGGGGGTTTTTCTTTTTGTGCGCCCGGCCATGCCGCTGTGTCGCTGTCGGTGAAAGCTGATGTCGATAGCAGGGGCGCTACTCTTTCCTCCATCACCGCGGTCCGGTAATTTGCGCACTTGACGCCATCCCATGCCGTGTGACGGGGGAGGCGATGGCCAACGAGATTATCAAATGCCGCGAGCTTTATGGAAAGGCGCCATCTCCTTCGGGTTGATTTACGTGCCCGTGGAGCTCAACACCGCGTCGAAAGACAACACATTGCCCCTGCATATGCTCGACAGCCGCGACTTCGCCCCCGTCGGATTTCACCGGATCAATAAAAAGACGGGCGAGGAAGTCGATTGGTCTCACATCGTCAAGGGGTACGAATACAAGAAGGGCGAGTTCGTCGCCCTCACCGACGCCGATTTCAAAAATGCCAATGTGAAGGCCTCCGAGACCATCGAGATCGACGCCTTTTGCGATGTCTCGCAAATTCCGGCGATGTACTACGAGAAGCCCTATTATCTGGCGCCGTCAAAGGGTGGTGACAAGGTGTATACGCTGTTGCGCCAGGCGCTCGAGGCGACGCACAAGGTTGCGGTCGCGACGTTCGTGATGCATCAACGACAACATCTTTGTGCCATCGCCCCGCAGGGCGCATCGTTGATGTTGTTGACACTGCGTTTCGCCGACGAAATCCTACCCGCCACCGAACGCCCTTCCACCGCCAAGATCAGCGCGGCGGAACTCGCGATGGCGAAGCAGCTGGTGCAGAGCATGGAGGGCCATTTCAGCGCCAATAAGTTCAAGGATACGTACCGCAGCGATCTGAGACGGCGCGTTCAAGAGAAGATCAAAAACAAAGAGACCCACTCTCTCGTCGTCGACGACCCGCCCGCCGATGAGCGACCCAAGGCGGAGGTCATCGATCTGATGGCGGCGCTCAAGGCGAGCCTGAAGAAATCAGGTCGTCAGGACGCGCCGAAGGCCGCACGCAACTCCGGCAAGACGCGAAAGCGCGCGTGAGCGCCGGCGCGTGAGGCGCACCGGCGCGTGAGGCGCACCGGCGCGTGAGCGTCACCCGGCCCGCTCCGGTGTCCGCGACTTTCCGGTTTTGTTGAATGCCCCGGTATCGAGGAATACATAAGACTCCGCGCCCTTGGCGATGACGCAATTACGGCCGCCACCTTTGGCCTCATAGAGCGCCTCGTCGGCCAATTGAACCAGCCCCTCCGGTTTGCGGCAGAGGCTCGGGGCGACGAACCCGACGCCCACGCTCACGGTGACCACCGGGCCGCTCCAGATCTCCACCTCATGCGCCAGGTTCTGCACGGCCTCACGCAGGCGCTCGGCCAGATACTGTGCGTGCGAAAACGCGAGGTCGTAGAGGATGACGGCAAATTCCTCTCCGCCGTAGCGCGCCGACAAGTCCAGCGGCCTGCGCGCGAAGCCTTGTATCACCTTGGCGACGCTGCGTAGCGCGAGGTCCCCGGCCTGGTGTCCCCATCGATCGTTGTAGGCCTTGAAGTGATCGATGTCGATCAGCAGCAACGCCACGGGCCGCTCATCGCGTATCGCCTGGGCCCACACCCAGGCGAGATGCTCGTCGAACGCGCGGCGGTTCATGAGTCCCGAAAGACCGTCGCGGGCGACGAGCTCGCCGATGAGCGAAGCCTCGAGGAAATTCAGGCGATGCGATTGTTCCACGTCCCGGTAAACGATCGCAGCGATGCCGCTCGCCAAGGTCATGATGGTCATGCTCATGAGAAACGATGCGAGCGGCATGCCCACTGCATACGCAGAACACGCGAACGCCATCAAGATGAGGGTGGCTGCCAGGATGGCCTCGCGGAGCATCAAGCCGGCAAAGAAGAAGGTGCCGAACAGGATCATCGTGAGAGATGCCAGCTGCTCGTCCTTTCCCTGGACGAGTACCCGGGCCACGAACACCGCGATCAGCGCACCGAGAATGGCGACCAGTACTCTCGCGAAGGGCAAGTAAAGACGTTCGTAGTGCCGGCTCCAGGCCAACCATCCGAGCGCAAGCGCGCACGGGACGAGCGCGAATACGTGGGCAATGGAGAATGCATTCCACATGCCGTCATGCCGCACTTGGTCGGCTGTGAAGAGAATGGACAGGACGATGTTCACCGAATACCAGATCCTGACCCGCAGTCGCACGTGCTGCAGATGGGTTGTCCGGTAGGCGGCTTCGAGGGAAGCCTCGAATCGCATGTTCGCCTGACCGCAGCGCAACTCCTGCGCGTACACGGAATCCGGAAAGTTCTCGAGGCTGGGACGTCTGGCTGCCATAGACAATGCGCGTGACGATCAGGTGTGGAAGCAATGAGTCGCGTTCAGGGACGGATTTTCAGGGTATCAGGGAACCGCCGTGCGTGATGGCCATCGCTAATCGCCAAAGAACAGCCGAGCGACCTATTCCATAGATAGAACGTCGCCCAATCAATAGAACAGGCAGTCGTAATTCGCGTTGCGCGGCGGACCGCCGCGCAAGCCTCCATTTCTCGACTGTCTGTAGGGAAAAAGACGCGGGTTGGTTCGTGACGTGATTCCGCGTACCGGCGCCTCAGTTGAGTTCATTGCGTCGCCAAAAGGCACCACGAAGGGAATAACTCGGGAGAACTGTGACCAACGACCTGTCGGGAACCAACGACGCCACGCCTAATGAAGCCGTCGAAGGGAGTGGGAGTTGAAATGTACGACGTCACACGCCGCCGCATTGCCTGGGAGAGTGCATCTTGAACCGCATCTATCGCCTCGTATGGAGCGAAAGCAACCTCGCCTTCGTACCCGCATCGGAAATCACGCGCCGCCGTTGCAAACGCTCCGGCTCGAGCAGGGCGCTGGCCGGTGCGCTGGTGGCGGGCGCGGTCAGCCTCTCCGCGCAGGGAGCGAACGCGGGACCTCAAGCCGGCAGCGCGATTCACGCGGCGCCGACAGCCGTGCAAAGCCCGGTGTCGACGGCCGTACAGAGCGCAGTGTCGCCGGGCACGTTGCCCACATCGCCCAAGGTAACGGCGGGACAGGCGAGCGTTGCCGTCTCGGGCGACGAGATCACCGTGACGGAGACCTCCTCGGCCGCGGCGATCGACTGGAATACCTTCAGCATCGGCTCTGCGGCCGGGGTCACGTTCGTGCAACCGAGCGCCTCCTCCGTCGTCTTGAACCGCGTGCTCTCCGCCAATCCGTCCCAGATCTACGGGAGCCTCGATTCCAACGGCCTCGTCTTCCTCATCAATCCTCAAGGCGTGTTGATCGGTCAGGGAGCCGAGGTCAACGTCGGCGGCCTGGTCGCCTCGACTCTCGATCTTTCGAACAAGAACCTGCTCGCGGGCAACTGGTCCTTTTCTGCAGCTTCTACCACGGGCACCGTCAGCAACGCCGGCGCGATCCACGTTGCGCCCGGCGGCTTTGCGGCGTTGCTCGGCACCCAGGTCGACAACACCGGCTCGATTTCCGCAAAGCTCGGATCGGTCGCCCTCGCGTCGGGCAATCAGGTGACGCTCGATTTCGACGACAGCGGCCTTCTGAAGGTCGCGGTCAATCAGGCGGCGCTCGATGCCATGGTGCAGAACTCCGGGGCGATCGTCGCCGACGGCGGGCGCGTCATCCTCACGGCGAAGTCGGCGAACGACGTGCTCGGCGCGGTCGTCAATAATTCCGGCCTGGTTCAGGCGCAATCGATCGGCGAGCGCGGCGGCCAGGTCTGGCTGCTCGCATCGGACGAGCTGGCGAACACGGGCGTCAACGGCGCGGCGGCCAATGCGGGCGCGGTGCAGGGCGCGGCGGGCGGCGTCGTAGACTCGGGCACGATCGACGTGAGCGCACAAGGCGCCGCCGCGGCGGGACAGGCGACTCTCGCGGGCACCACGGTGACCGTGTCGGGTGCGATCGATGCGGGCGATGCCAGCGCAAACGGCGCAGCGGGCCGCGTGCTCCTCAATTCCACGCAGGCCACGACGCTCGCCGCGAGCAGCCTCATCGATGTGTCGAGCGCCGGAGCGGGCGGCAAGCTGATCGCCTGGTCCGACGGTGATACCACCGCGCTTGGAGCCGTCGATGGCCGCGGTATGGGCGCCTCTGGAGCTGGCGCCACGGTTGAAATGTCCTCGGCGCATGGCCTTGGCTTCGATGCCGACGTCAAGTTGGGCGCGACCACGAGCGCCAATGCCGGCACGCTCATTCTCGATCCGGCGACCCTCGAGATTGCTCCGGGATCCGGCTCGGCGACGGACACCGTCTATCAATCCGCGCTGCAGACGCAGTCGGGCAACGTGGTGCTCTCGGCCACGGGGCAGATCACCGTCGATGCGATGACCAACAATGTGTTGAATTTCCTCAACGCATCGAGCTTGAGCATCACCTCGCAGAATACCGGCGGCATCGTCTTCCTGAACGGTGCGGGCGGCGCGCCCAGCGGCATTACCACGCACAACGCACCGGTCACCCTGACGGCCGCCGGCAGCGGCTCGCTCAGCAACATCGGCACGATCACCACCCACGGTGGCGACATCACCTTGAGCGGCGTGTATGTGCACCTCGCCGGCGGGCTCGATGCCATGAACGGCATCAACCCTGCCGGAACCGTTTCGTTGAGCGTGTTCGGCGGCGGAATCCTGTCCTCGAGCGCAAGTCCCATCGCGGGCTCCGAAGTGACGCTCGATGCGACCTACGGTTATATCGGTACGGCGGCGGCGCCGGTGCCGACCGCGACCTGGGACCTCGTGTTGAAGACGGGCGGCAATGCCTTCGTCGCGAACACGGGGTTGCTCGACACGTTCGCCCTCACCAGCAATCATCTCGAGGGCACGCCGGTGGCGATCGACGTCACCGCGAGCAATTTGAACCTGATCGGCGCCGACGGCACCGGCGACGGCTCGATGTACTCCAACGCGGTACGCTTCACCGAGTACAGTGCCACGAACCCGAGCGGCGTCATTTCCAGCCCCGGCACGCTCACGATCACCGAGGACGGGAATCTCGCCGCGGGCAACATCGATCTGCCGCAGACGGCGCTCACGCTCACCTCGAGCCAGGGCTATATCCTCGGCGGTAACAGTCAGCCCGTCATTGCGAGCTCCTTGAACCTCGCCTCGCCGCTGGGCATCGGCGGCACGGACTTCAACGGCATCAACGCCGAGAACGATCAAGGCTATGGCGGCAACACGCTGTTGATCCAAGCCGGCACCACGGTCACGGCGAATGTGCTCAATCCGTCCGGCAGCATCACCGGCATCGTGAACCTCACGCAGCAGGGCGATCTCGTCGGCAGCGTCGAGGCAACCCAGGCGCTGCTGCAGGCGAGCGGCAATATCGGCAGCGTCGCGCAGCCCTTCGCGCTCAATACGAGCTGGTACGGCGATGCGCACAACGTCGTCGCGGGCGGCAATATCAACCTCGACGCCCAGTTCTTGGGCACTTTGAGCTTCGACAACATACAGGCGGGCGGCAGCGCCGCCGTTCAGGCTTCAACGCAGAACGGGTGGAATCTGTCTTTTGGGCAGGCAACGGCCGGCGGCGATCTCAACCTCACCGGCGTGCAGGTGGGCGAAATGCAGGTGGACGGGGCGACCTCGACCAACGGGTCGATCACCCTCACCAATGACTACAACCTCGACGTCTACAATGCCAATCTGAACGGCACCGACGCGGTGGGCCGATCGATCAATTTGACGTCGAATGACAGCAACGTCGGTTTTGGCCCACTCAGCACCAACGGGCCCGCCTACTCGAGCGCGGCCTCGGCACCGGTCGGCAGCATCAACATCGCGGCGCCCCAGGGCGGCATCTATACCGACGGTGAGGGCGTGCTGCGCGCCGGCAACGCTTCGCTGTCGGCTCTGTACTGGATCAACTTCAGCAGTCAGGTCGACACCTACACCAACCTCACGCTGACCTCCGGTACGCCGGGCTCCGGCTCAGGAGACATCAATGCCAATTTGAGCGGTATCGACAGCGTCAACGATCCGAACGGATCCAATCCCCATTCGATACATATCGCCAGTGCAAACAGCTACGACGGCAATCTCAATATAAACAATTACAACGGCGATCTCGACATCGGCAGCCTGCGCTCTTATTACGACTGCGGCGACGGCTGCTACGGTTCGGGCAACATCAATTTGTACGCCAATGGGTCCATCGTCGCCGACGGCAGCGTCGGCGGAGGGCGCATCAACGCCGCGGACCCGACGGGCAACGGCGGCTACATCTCGCTCAATGCCGTCGGCAACCTGGGGCTGCGTGGTACCGGCGCCGACGGCACCACCGGGGCGGTGTATCTGTCGCTCAGCGGAAATTCGTTCGACCTTTACACCGGCGGCGATTTGTTCGTCAACAACGATCAGAGCTCCACCAACAATCTGAATCTGCATCTGACTTACGCGTCGAGCAATACGCCGTATTTCTATCATTTCACCTCGGCCGACGCCTCCGAGGCGCTGGCTGGCACGCCGGCGGTGACCTTCAATGCGGGATCGAGCGCCGGACTGCTCACGGTCAACAGCGCCACGATTGACGACAGCGGCAGCGGCGTGCGGCTCAATACGGACGGCGACATCCGGGTCGTGTCATGGCAGGCGGGGCAATCCTCATCGCTCGGCATCTACGGACAGAACATCTCCATCGATGCGCCCGTGGGCAACACGCCGGCGCTCTCCATGGGCGATTCGAGCTGGCTGCAGATACAGGCTCAGGGGAGCCTGACCGTCGGCCACATGGCCAGCACCGGCAGCAGCCCGGGCGACAGCTCCGTCGATCTCGAAGCCTACGGCGGCAATCTGACGCTGGGGGTCGTGAGTGCGGCGAATGCGAATGTTACCGTGTATGCGAGTCAAGGCGACATCCTCGGCTCCGCCGGCAATCAGGTCCTGGCGAACAACCTGACGCTCAACAACTCGTTCGGCGCCATCGGCGCCGACCCCACGGTCATCGGCTCGGTCCCGATCACGATCGGGGTCGCGCAGAATCTCACCATCACCAACGAAGGCGGCGGCGGCAGCATCAATTTGGTCACGCTCAACGACCCGACGTCGTTGAACCTCACGCTGTATACGCCGAGTTCATCGTCCTATGCCGGTGCAAATTTCCTGATGACCCCGGCGACCACGGGCTTGGGCTTCAGCGGTTCGGCCGACAGCAGTGGCGTGACGTTGGCAACGTTGGGGACCACGGGCGCGAGCGCGACGGCAGTACCGGTGACCATCACCACCGATACGCCCTCGATCACCATCAACTCGGGCGCCGGCTCGCAGCTCGGTATCGGCTACAACCTGTATTTCGGGAATTCCTATCAGAGCATGGCGGCCAATCTCGCAGGCAGCGCCGGCCAGGACGTGATCGTCCACCTGGACGACAACGTGTCATCGATGAACTCACTGACAGGGAACATCGCGCTGACGAATCTGCAGATCGATGAGAACTTCTATTCTTGGCACAGCCCGCTCACTGTGGACCTCACCCTGACCCGGGCGCTGAATGCGTTCACGCTGGTGCGCACCGGCGACGATTACGATCCCACGAGCTTCAACGGCAGCAGCTTGGAGCTGAGCGGCAGCGGGCAGACATTCTCCGCCGTAGAGACCGCGGGAGTGCCAGGCAGCACGCCCGGCGTGACGACCGTGAACGCCGCATCCGCGACGGCGCTCGATCTCACCGTGAACCTGCAGACGGCGGGAATCATCGATGTCGGCACCATCAACTTCGGCTCGCTGGGCACGGTCAACCTGTCGGCAGGCCTGAACTATCAGTATGCAAGTCCGTTTAGCGGCGTGACCAGCGCGATCGAGGGGGTTGACGGCAGCAACTTGATCAGCGCGGCGAACGTGAATTTGGGCGCGTCGACGTACTATGCAGGCCAGGCGACCTTGGGCACTTCGAGCACCGCGATGAACGTGGACGCTCCGAACGTGGCCCTCACCTCGAGCGGCGACATCTATCTGACCACCGGCGGCACGCTGTCCTCGCTCGCGATAACGGTATCGCACCCGCACCAGGACACGAGCGGCAATTTCCACACGACCACGGAAAATTACGTCTATCAGATCGGCGGCTCGACCACCCTCACCGCCACCGACGATGCGGCCGATACCGCGACCGCGCTCAACTTCACCTCGAGCTCGCCGGTGAGCTTCTCGTTCACGACGGATCGCACCATCGATGTCGGCACCATCAACGCCGGCGTCGCGGGCAGCGTGACGCTGAACGCCAACGGCAATTGGACCAACTGGCCGTACCACAACTACACGCATATCGGCATCGAGCAGGGAAGCGGCAGCGGCATCACCGCGGGCACGGTTAACTTGAACGCCACAGGCTACCAGGGGCACGCCGGGACCGATGCGACCGCGCTCGAGGTTGACACCGCCCACTTGAGCGTCAATGTCGATGCCGAGATCAACATCGCCGACTCGGCGGTGCTCAATTCGCTGAACATCACGCTCGCGCACAATTACGACGATCAAACGGGCTGGCGCGACAACGACTACGCCATCACCGCGCCCAATATCGCGCTCACGCTGGTCGATCAGCAATGGAATGGTTATGGCGTGGTTGCGCTCGAAAACCTGGTCAGCGCCTCGCTGCAGACATTTTCGCTCAGCCTGCTCGATTCAACCCTCGCCGTAGGCACCTACGGTGGCGACTTCAGCGGCGGCCAAATATCACTGGGGAGCGGCGCGACGGCCAATCTGAGCGCCAGCGGCAGCATCTGGGCGCAAACGGGCGGCGGATCCTATACCTTGAGCGATACGGCCAGCAGCGCAGTCGCCAACAGCGCGGTTGCGATCAAGGTCGGCACCTTGAATCTCAACGCCGGCAGCAGCATCGTTTTCGGCACCTACGGGTGCGGTGCCGTTGTGTGCGATACCCTGCCCGTCGAAGTCGACAATCTAAGCATCAACGCCGCCGGAGCGGCGTACGTCACGAATGTCGGCAATCTCAATGTGGTCTCGACCAGTATTGGCGGCAGTGGTTATCTGCGCGCGGTCGAGGCCGCTCCTTCAACGTCCGCCTCCATCACCGGCGGCAGCATCGCGACCCCGCTCGGCGCGGGCGACCTGACCCTCGTGACGTTCTATGGCGATATCGGCACGAGCGCCGCGCCGGTCGTCACCAATACGGCGACGCTCACGCTCGAGTCGGGAGCGGATATTTACGCGGCGAACCAGCAGCAGCTCGCCACGCTCTCGATCGACAGCGATCACCACAAGGCGAGCGTCGGGGACACCTCGAACGGCGGCCTTAACACGCTCGTGGTCACCGACACGAGCACGCAGGGCGCGCCCCTGCAGCTCGGCGTCACGGATCTGGGCGCCGGGGGCGGCGGCTATCAGCTCACGGGTTTGAATGCGCCGCAGCTCAATTTCTCCTTCGAGACCGATGACGGCATCTCGGTGGGCGCGCTGGCGGCCAACAGTGTCGCGTTGATTTCGGACACCGCGAGCATCCTGCATATCCCGGGCAACGGCACCATCACGGCGGGCTCGGTGAGTTTCCTGGTCCCAACCGGTCAATCGGTCGGCGCGGCCGGCGAGAGCATCCTCATCGACTCCCCGAACCTGACGGTCAGCACCGGCGGCAACATGTATGTCGCGGACTCCGCCGACATCGCATCCTTGAGGTTCAATATCGGCTCGGTCACGGATCTCGGCACGACGCCGGTCTACCAGCTCGACAACAGCGCAGCCCCCAATCCGCTCGCCTTCAATGTGACCGCGGACACGACCCACGACATCCTCGATGTCAATTCGATCGTGGTGTCGCGTACCGACGCACCCGTGCAGATCACCCTGTATTCGCTCGGCAGCGGCTTCGGCATCAGGCAGATCAGCGATGGCCAGGTCGCGGGCGGCGAGGTCGACGTCTGGTCCGACTCCTCGCACAACGTGTTCAGCTTAGGGTCAAATCCGGCCGGCATCAGCGCAACCACGGTGAGCCTCATCGCCCGGTACGGAAGCATCGGCACGGACTTCAACGGCAATCCGGCGAGGATGGTCGTTACGGCCGACAGCGTTTCGGCACTGTCGTCGGGCGACATGCGCCTGACCTCGACGCAGAACATCGCCGATCTGACGCTCCAGCTGTGGAGCGGGGAACCGGTAGGCGCCGTCTGGAACGTCTCCACGCCGCATTTCGCGCTGCAAGGCACGGTGAACAACGCGGGCACGCTCGACATCTTCTCGGTGACGGGCGCGACGACCAATCTCGAGGTCGACACCGTGACGCCGCTGTCGATCGGGACGCTGACACTGGGCAGCGGCTCGCTCGACCTCAATGCCTATTTCAACAACAGCGGCCATGCCATCGAGAGCGACGGATCGAACGGTGGGAACGCCAACATCACAACGACCGGTGACGTAACCCTCAATGCGTATAGCGGCATCGGCGACACGGCGCAGATCACCACCAACGTCAGCGGCAATGTGAGCGTGTCGAATTGGGTCGACGCGATCGATCTCGCGCAAATCTCGGCGACGCCCCTCGTCCTCAGCGCGCTCAACCAGTGCGGCTACTGCGGCGGCAGCCCGATCACCGTCACCGCCGTCGGGGACATGACTCTGACCAACGGCCTGAACTCGGGCTCCGGTAGTGCCGTCTCGCTGACCGCGGGCGGCGACATCAACTACTTGGGGACATTGAACCTCAACGGCGGCGCCATCACGATCTCCGCCGCCGGCAGCATCACCGGCAACGGCAACATCTGGCAGGCCTCGACGGCCAACCTCACGGCCGCAGGCACCGCACCGGGTTCGAGCGGCGGCATCTCGATCGGCGGCATCGACTATGCCTACTGGAACCCCGCCAGCGGGGACATCACGCTGAATGCCGTGGGCGACATCGATATATCCGGCCAAGTGATCAGTCGCACCGGCGTCTCGATCACCTCGACCGCGGGCAGCATCTACAGCCAAGGATCCGCCACCTTCAGCATCACCCCCAGCGTCACCTTGAGCGCCTTCGGGGATATCGGCGAGGGCAGCAGCGGCGCAGTGACGCCGTGGTCGCTCAACGGGGGCTATAACGACAATCCGGGATCGTTCACGCTGTCGGCGCACGCCGGCGGTCAAATCGATATCACCTCGTACGCAGCGGTCGATGCCACCCTCTTGAGCGGCGGCGGCAACGTCTCGCTGCAGGTGATGGGGGATGCTTGGCACGTCTACCCAGTCGGCCTCACCTTCGGACACGTGTCCTCGACGGACGGCAGCGTCTACTTAGGTACTGATCAGGGGAGCATCACCGCGGACGCCGGAGCGAGTGCGATCACGGCGGCAACCTCGATTACCCTCACGGCCTCGCAGAACAAGTACTTCGATGCAACGGGCGCGCTCATCGACCAAGTCTTCAATCTCGGCTCCTACGGTACGCCGCTGTCCTTGACGGCGCCGCAGATCAACCTCACGGCGAACGGCAACATTTACGCGACGGTCCCCACCACCGGCCTCACCGACCTGTCGGTGGCGCGCACCTATGTGAGTGCACCAGGCGGCGTCAACCAGTCGGACGTGATGCCCGCCAGCACCGTGCTAGTCAAGGACCCCAACGACGACACGGTACTCGATGTCGCCGATGGCGGCTGGGCGAGCGGTAACGTGAGCGCGATCAGCGCGAGCTACGGCACGGCGCTCAACTTGAGTTACGCCGGCAACAACGCGATTGCGCTCGGGACCATCACCTTGAACGGCGGCGACCTCAATTTGCAGGCCACCAGTCCCTCCAATATTTCCATCACCAGCACCGGCGGCCTGATCGAAGCCAATAACTTCAGCTTCAACTTGGTCGACGCCAATGGCATCGACGGAACCCAAGGCACGGCGACGGGCGGCTTCGGCACGCGCGCTAATCCGATCAACACCCAGATCACCTCACTCTCCGGCGTCACCGTGGGCGCCACCGCCGGCGTCTTCATGAATCAGTCAGGCGCCATCACCTTCACCAATTTGACGACCGGCGGCGACATCGACGTGACCACCACGCGCGTCAGCGGGGCCCTCACGGCCGACGCCAACATCGCCATCGGCAGTGTGACGAGCAATGGCGGCTCCGTGAGCTTCACGGCGGACGGCGCCATCGTGGCGGCCAACGGCGTCAGCGCGCCGGTCATCGCGGCGAATGGACCCTCGAACGACGGCGGCGTAACGCTCACCGCCGCGGCGGGCGTGAACCTGCCGAACTCGAGCATATCGTCCAACAACGGCAGCGTGAACATCACCGCGGCGGCCGGCGGCATCGCCATGGCCGGATCGAGCGTGATGACCTATAACGGTGGAGACATCGATATTGCCGCGACCGCAGGCGGCGTGTCGATGGCCTCCTCGACCATCAGCGCCTACAACGGCAACGTGAGCGTCAGCGCCACGGATGGCGGCATCGCCATAGCCTCCTCCACGGTGACCGCCGCCGGCAATATCACCGTGCACGCCGTAGATGACGGCATCGACCTGACGGCATCGAATCTGCAGGCGAACGGCGGCAGCAGCCTTGTCACGCTGACAGCGGATCAAGGTGATGTCACGTTCGGATCGATCAACAGCCCGGGTGCCGTCGCCATCACCGCAACGACCGGAGGCATCTACGGAACACCGACGGCTCAGAACCTGAGCGGACTGGATGGCATCTCGGTTGGGGGCGACATCACGTTGAACGCGGCCACCGGCATCGGCACGGCCGCGTTGCCCGTGTCGGTGAACACCTGGAACACGATCACCACGAACACGACCGGCGATGGCGCCAACATCTTCCTGGTGACGGGCATCCAGAATTCCGGCGGTCAATCCACCATCGAGGCCAGCTCCGGCGGTGCGATCAACATAGCCAACTACTACAGCACGCTCACCCTCGATACCGTTCAAGCCCAAGGCGACATCGCGGTCACCGAGCAAAACTACTACGGCGAGCTCTTGCTCAACGATGTCGCGGCCACGGGTCCGGGCGCAACGTTCACGTTCAATGCACCCTACGGCGATATCTCCTCGACCACGACCAGCGGTTCCGTCAGCGCGTCGCGCATCGTCCTGAACGCCTTGGGAGATTCGTCGGGCGGCACGCTCGGCCAGAACTACTCCCCGGTCAACGTCGATGGCGACGTGGTGATCGCGGTCGCCAGCGGCAATATTTCCTTGAACTCCGTCAATACGGGCACGAGCAAGATGCCGCTCGTCGCCAGCAATGGCTTCGCACCGACCGTTTCGATCACATCGACCGGTGACTTCCTGGTCGGACAAGTCGTGGCCGGTCAGCAGGGCACGGTGAACATCATCTCCGCCGGCAACATCTATGACGATGGCGACGACACCACCCAGATCTACGCTGGCACGGTGAACCTCAGCGCGGCCGACGCGATCGGCACGGCGCAGACGCCCATCAGCATGACGGCCATCTCTTACGACGGCGGCGGCAACGTGCTGCCGGGCACGATCAGCGCGGCCTCGACGACCGCGGGCAGCATTTACATCAATCAAACGGGCGATGCCGTCATGCAATCGCTGACCGCCGCCAACGGGTCGATCAATGTCACGGTCAACGATCCGGCACATGGCCAAAGTACGCTGGTCTTCGCGGACACGACCGCCACGGACCAGGCGGGCAATGACATCAATGTCACGGTCACCAACGGCGACCTGACGGTCGACGTGGCCCAGGCCGGCATGACGGCGGGCACGGTCAACCTCAATACTCCGTCGGGTTCCATCTACGGCGACGGCCGCTCGGACTGCTGCACGAATCCGAATGTGAGCGGCAACACCGTGAATCTCACGGCGCAGAACAACATCGGCTCGATCAGCGACCTGGCCACCCTCTCCGGAACGGCCCTCGGCGTCGAGGCAAATCAATCGAGTGCGACGACCAGCGCGGACAGCTCGCAGATCTACATCCAGTACGTGGGCAATGCCACGGTGGGTTCCTCTGGCGCGAACAGCGTGGCGCCGATGGGCAGCAACGCCCAGGTGCTCATCGCGGCATGCGGCAACCTGACGCTCGCCGGCCTGAGTCTGCCCGGCGCCGCCTTGGGGCTGAATGCGGGTACGGGCGGCAGCGGCGGCTCGATACTCGACGGCATCGGAGGCGGCGCGAGCGCGGCGAACCCGGATGTCAGCGCCGCCTCCATCAACTTTGGCGCAGCCACCAATGTCGGCGATCCGGCCGCATCGCTCTGGGTCAATACGCCCACCATCGTCGCGAACGCCGCCAACGGCGGCGTGTGGATCAACGATGCGGCGACGACGCCGGCGACGGTGTCCTCGGTGACGGCGGGCAACGGGCCGGTGGTCATCGGCGGCACCGGGAACCTGCTTATCGGCTCGATCAATGCGGGCAGCGACAGCGCCACCGTGACCTCATCGGCCGGTGCAGTGCTCGATGGCACGGACGGCGGCGCGAACGCCGGCGCACCGAACATCACCGCGAGCTCGGTGACGGTCGACTCCGCGACCAATGGCGGCGCGGCCAACAACGCCCTCTGGGTCAACTCGCCGACCATCACGGCGGCCGCCACCAGCGGTGGGGTGTGGATCAACGATGCCTCGACGTCGACCGTGACGGTGTCTTCGGTCACGACGGGCGGCGGTGCCGTGGTCATCGGCAGCCAGGGTGATCTGTCGGTGCAATCGGTCAATGCCGGCAGCGGCAGCGCGACCCTGAACTCGGCGACGGGCGCGGTGATCGACGGCATCACGGGCGGCTCGAATGCGGGCAACCCCAATGTCACCGCGGGCTCCGTGTCGGTCAACTCCGCGGTGGCCGCGGGCAACGCGAGCGATGCGCTGTGGGTGAACGCGGCCGCCATCTCGGGCTCGGCCACCAACGGCGGCGTGTGGATCAACGATG
>Ga0181531_10001262_pt1 | contig 16101 bp, 16 predicted proteins | sample PEATcosm2014_Bin_38_FD_119743 | JGI IMG/M metagenome (GOLD analysis project Ga0181531, IMG submission 119743) | Peatland microbial communities from MTU Mesocosm Facility, Houghton, MI, USA - PEATcosm2014_Bin11_10_metaG | ecosystem: Environmental > Terrestrial > Soil > Wetlands > Peat | place... | reverse complement strand
GCAATTGCGTCGATGTCCTCGACGGTTCCGAAAAAATTGGGTGACTGAATGAGCACGCATGCCGTGTCGTCCGTGACCGATTGCTCGAGCTCTTCCAGGTTAAGCCGTCCAGAGTCGGTGTAACCCACCAGCTTCTGCGGAATCGCCTGGTGCGTCGCGTAGGTCGTGAGCACTTCGCGATATTCCGGGTGAAGGTTGCGCGCGATCACGGCCGAATGCCGGCCAGTGACGCGGACTGCCATCATGACTGCCTCGGCCGCGCCTGTCGAACCGTCATACATCGAGGCATTGGCCAAGTCCATCCCGGTAAGTTCCGAGATCATGGTCTGGAATTCGAAAATCGCCTGCAGCGTTCCCTGCGCAAACTCGGCCTGGTAGGGAGTGTATGACGTCAGGAATTCGCCGCGTTGCACCAGCGCATCGATCACCACCGGCCGGTAATGGAAGTAGGCGCCAGCGCCGAGAAAACTGGTATAGCCCTCGCCGTTTTCCTTGGCGCGCTGCTTGAACCAGTCGACAATTTCCGACTCCGCCATCTGGCGCGGAATTGAAAGATCGCCGCTCAGCCGATATTCGGCGGGCACGGGTGAAAAGAGTTCATCGACGGAGCGGATCCCGATCGCTTGCAGCATGGCAGCGCGGTCCGCGGGAGACTTAGGCAGATATCTCATAGGAACTTTCTTTAGATGTCATGATCGGTCGATTCGATTGTTGGCAGCACTGACAGCAAAAAACAGCCGACGCACCAAGCACACCCGAGAAACCTCCGGGCGAAAACTCCGGTTCCCCGGTCTCCGAGAGGAAAGTACAAGTCAGTGGGGTGCCTCTTCGCTGACAAACTTGTCATAGTCGGTGGAGGAGAGAAGCCCGTTGAGCTCGGCGGGATCTTTCACCTTGATTTTGATCATCCAGGCGGCGTGCGCGTCTTTGTTGACCTGTTCGGGAGAGGTGGCTAGCGCATCATTGACTGCAGCGACGATGCCCGAGACCGGCGCATACAAATCCGAGACCGCCTTCACCGATTCCACTGTGCCGAACGTTTTGCCAGCGGCGATTTCGGCGCCAACCTTGGGCAATTCGACAAACACGATGTCGCCCAGCGAATCCTGGGCGTGGTTCGTGATACCGATCGTGCCGTCGGCAGTAATCCATTCATGTTCCTTTGTATACTTGCGGTCGGTTGGGTAAGCCATGCGGCGTATCGCTCCTGGTTCGTTGCTGAACTCTGCGTTATCAGCTGACTTCGTCTTTCGAGACCTCTGCGGTCAAGCTTTCTTCGGACGCTTATAAAACGGCGTTGGTACGACCTGCGCCTGGACGCCTTGTGCGCGGACTTCGACTTTCAGTTTGGTTCCAACCGCGGCATGACTCGGCGGAACATAGGCGAGGGCAATATTTTTCTTGAGAAAGGGAGCCGGAGAACCGCTGGTGACGTAGCCGATCTCGCGTCCGTCGGCATCGAGCACTTTGTAGCCGTCACGGGCGATTCCGCGATCGACCATCTCCAATCCGACCAGCGTTTTCTTCAGGCCAGCCGCCTTGGCCTTTTCCAGCGCAGCACGTCCGATGAAGTTCGGCTTCTCTATTTTGCAGAAGCGGTCCAGGCCTGCTTCCCAGACGTTGATGCTGTCGGAAATTTCATGTCCGTAGAGCGGTAGCTTACCTTCGAGCCGCAGCGTGTTCCTCGCACCGAGGCCGCAGGGAACGATACCAAACTCCTTGCCAGCCTCAAGAATGGCGTACCAAACCCGCGCGCTGGTCGCCTCATCGGCGGGAATATAAATTTCGAACCCGTCTTCGGCGGTGTAGCCAGTGCGACCGAGCAGGATGTCCTTCAGTCCACAGAGCGAGCCGCGCGTCACCCAATAGAACTTAACCGCGGAAAGATCGGCATCGGTCAACTTTTGCAGGACATCAACCGCCTTCGGACCCTGGATCGCAATCTGGGTGAAGTCGTCGGAGAGATGTTCGACCTTGCATTCGAATTGCCGCGTGTTGTCGTGCACCCAGTTGAAGTCTTTTTCCCGCGTTCCGGCGTTGATGACGAGGAGATAATCGTCTTCACCCAGGCGATGAACGATCACATCGTCAACAAAGGTTCCTTCGGGATAAAGGAGCGCCGAATACTGCGCCTGGCCGATGGCGAGGCGCGAGGCATCGTTCATCGAAATGTGCTGGACCGCGGCTAGAGCGCCAGGACCCGACAGTCGAATGTCGCCCATGTGGCTGACGTCGAAAATGCCGACTCCATTGCGGACCGCCATATGCTCGTTGACGATGCCGCAACCGATCGCTGCCGGATATTCGACCGGCATATCCCAGCCGTTAAAATCGACCATTTTGGCTCCCATCTGGCGATGGACGGCATTGAGCGCGGTCTTGCGAACGACTGGAACGGCTTCGATGACAGACAAAGGAGAACCTCGGCGAAAACATCTTTGGCAGTGGCTGGGCTGCCCAAACCTGGATCTATTAACCTAACATTTTAAGTTAACATTCGAGCGGGAATCGCAGCAAGGCTACCCGGCTTGAGACTCGGTTTCAGGCGGCGATCACTTTGGATTTTGATCCGGCTCACGTCCATGGCTAGGCGCCGAGATGCAGGCTTTCCGGAAGGTCTCGCGGCGAAAGGGCGTGAACGGGGATAAAGCGTATACTCGCGCCGTGGGCAAACTCCCGGAATATATTTCCATCAGCCCGATCACGATTGTCTGCCCCAAATGCAAAGCCCCATCTGGAGATGTATGCGAAGTCCTGCTTGGCGGGGGACTAGAGACCGTTCACGTCGAACGAATCAAAGCAGCCGCCGCGATGGATCTCGTCGTCAAAGAACGCTTCAGCCACTCCCGCAAGCTTTCCAAGTAAAAAGCCCACTGCCCGGTTTGAGGTCAGATTGCGGGTCACTCTTGCGCACCGGTACACCTGACTGTTGCGGGTTCTAAATTTACAATCGGGCGTTACCTCGGTCATTTCTTCCCATCTTCGAATCGCTCTACACTCGAGCCATGTCTTCGAAACCTGGAATGAGCCGCATCGTCTGCGCCCAATGCGAGCAGCCGGAGGCTCGATGCATGTGCGAGAAGTTCTGCGTGTTCTGCCAATCGCAGCTCGACGTGCGTCTTTGCACCGATGGCCTGCTGTATTGCGAGGCCTGCCGAACGGCTTGCGAGTACAAAACGGCGGAGTAAAACCCCGGCGAAGAACCCACGAGTGGCAGCGGTTCCCGCGAACCGGAAGCGACGCCGCTTCACATTCGCGAACCCGGAGCACAAAACTTAAACCACGACCGCTTCCTTGTATTCTCCGTAGACTTTTCGCATAGCATCAGAAATCTCGCCAACGGTGGCATTGGCTTCGACAGCGGCCAGAATCCGCGGCATCAGATTTTCGTCGGAGCGCGCCGCATCCTCGATGGCGCGCATGGCGGCCTGCCAGGTAACGGCATTTCGTTTTGCGCGCAGCGCCTGGAGGCGCTCAATCTGCCGAGGCTCCAGCGCGGGATCGATCCTCTGGATTGGCACCGACTTTTCTTCTTCGACCTGAAAGCGGTTTACGCCGACGACAACGGCCTGTTCGCGATCCACTGCCTGCTGGTATTCGTAGGCGGCATTTTGAATTTCCTGCTGCACGTACCCACGCTCAATCGCCCGGAGCATGCCACCCAAGGCATCAATTTTTTCGAGGTACCCGGTAGCGCGTGTCTCGATCTCGTTGGTGAGCGATTCGATGTAGTAGGAGCCGGCTAGCGGATCGACGGTCTGGGGCGCTCCCGATTCGAAGGCGATGATCTGCTGCGTGCGCAGGGCAATGCGCGCGGATGCCTCGGTAGGAAGCGCCAGCGCCTCGTCGAAAGAATTCGTGTGCAGCGATTGCGTGCCTCCAAGCACCGCTGCCATGGCCTGAATCGCGGTACGCACAATGTTGTTTTCGGGTTGCTGCGCTGTAAGCGTGGAGCCCGCCGTTTGGGTGTGGAAGCGCAGCATCCAGGACTTCGGACTCTTGGCGTGGAAACGGTCGCGCATGATGTGAGCCCACATGCGACGCGCAGCACGGAACTTCGCGACTTCCTCGAGGAAATTGTTGTGCGCGTTAAAAAAGAACGAAAGCCGCGGCGCGAAGGTATCGACGTCAAGGCCGGCCTGAATCGCCGCCTCAACGTAAGTGATCCCGTTCGCGAGGGTGAAAGCGACCTCCTGCACCGCCGTCGATCCGGCTTCCCGCATGTGGTAGCCGGAGATCGAAATCGTATTCCAGTCGGGCACGTTCTGGTTTGTCCAGGAAAAGAGGTCGGTGATGATGCGCATCGCCTGTTGCGGCGGATAGATGTATGTGCCGCGAGCAATGTATTCCTTAAGGACATCATTCTGCACCGTACCGGAAAGCTTGCGGATATCGCGCCCCTGGCGGCGCGCCACCGCGACATACAAAGCCAGCAGGATCGATGCCGTCGCATTGATCGTCATCGACGTGGAAATGGCGGTGAGATCGATGCCATCAAAGAGGCGCTGCATATCTTCGATGGAATCGATAGCCACACCAACTTTGCCCACTTCCCCGAGCGCAAGCGGGTTGTCGGAATCGAGACCAATTTGCGTCGGTAAGTCGAAAGCGACTGAGAGGCCGGTGGTTCCATTGGCGAGCAGATACTTGTAGCGTTTGTTCGATTCCTCAGCATCGCCCATGCCGGCGTACTGCCGCATGGTCCAGAGGCGACCGCGGTACATCGTCGCTTGCACGCCACGCGTGTAGGGAAAATCGCCGGGGTAGCCGAGATCGCGTTCGTAATCCCAGCCGGCGAGATCGGCGGGCGTGTAAAGAGGTTGGACAGGGATGTGCGAAGAAGTTTGAGAATCCGCTGTCGCAGGTTGAGCCTTGCCAGGCGTCGCGATCGGATCGACGGATTTGACTGGATGGCTCATCGCACAAGACTTCGCACCCAACTTCCTTATCGCGAACTTCGCTTGCGGGCCGCGGCATTCCGATTCACCCGCCAAAACGACGTCAGGCCAAACCATGCGAACGAGACGGTGAAGCATATCGCAAGTGCCAGGCGGCCCGGTCCGGTTGCATGACCGGACTGATATTTTCCGAATTCCCGGATTCCCGCGAGCGCTCCGATGGCTGCTATGGCGAGAAAGGTAAAGCCGGTTACTTCGAGCCAGAGCTGATGTAGAACGTGTCCGAAGGAGCGGATAGTGACGCGCATGCTGGCGAGTACCGCGCCGCCGATGCGACTGCGCTCGAGTAAGCTCGTGGCGGCACGCAGCCAGCGCCGCATTTTGCGCAGAATTTCGATCCCGATCATGGTCGCGACTCCAGCGCCCGACTCATCGGTCGATTTTAGCAGCGCACGGGCGTACAATGACTCTGGGCGCCGTCACAAATAGGTGTGATGTCCCCCATCAGCGGCGTCCTATTCGAGGGGGACTCGTGGATCAGCAATTGAAACAATTGATGAAGGAACTCGGCGATGCGATCAATGAATCGCTTTCGGATTCCGAGCAGATCGCCGAAGTCGTATCGCGGATTAAGGAAGGCGGCTACGACATTTTTCTGGTTCTCGAAGCGACCATTGGCGTCAGCAAGCAGGGGGAGCATTCCACGGACAAGACGTCGCTTGTCTCGACCCTCAGTACGAATGCTGAGCTCAAGATTAGTGACCAGGATCTGAAATTCCTGAAATCGCTGCGCATCAAGCTGGATGATGAAGAGGACGAGTAATTCTGTGTAAGTTTAGCGATTTGGTATAGATACACATCGGCGGTCGCCACTAAGTGAGGAGGAGTTGAAGGTCAGGTGTGGGTAAAACCTGCCGGATTCCTCAAAATATTCCCTTCCCTAAAATAGGAAAAACCTTGCAGGTCGTCGCTTCCCCTCTGCTAGAATAAAAAATCCCCCATGTAAGTGGTCGCTTAGCAGCATCTTAACCGTGGAGAGGCGTCGCCGAAAATGGCCTTCGGCGTGCACTTCACAACGCGTGGTGTCGTCCGTCGGCCCTTCTCCCGGGTCTCCGACCAGCTGGGTCCGCAGGACGATCACTTCTCTGGTTGCTAAGCAAATTTGTAGAGGTGCTGGATATGGATTCCCAGGCTTCGCTGTTGACCCTTGGCCTTCTCCCCGAGCCTCGTACTCGTTGGCAAAGATTCGTTCTAAGCTACGGCGTTCAGAGTGTAATCGTCGCTTTCTTTGTGATTCTGGCGATTGCCTACCCTGACGTGCTCGAGCAGCCGGTCCACGACTATCACTTCGTGAGCCTGGTCAGCACTCCACCGCCAGTTCCACAGGCGCCGCAGCCAGTTCGTCATTTCGACATTCCAACGCCGAAGATCACTGTGCCAGTCGCGCCGCGCCCCGAAGCCATGCGGGTTCCTGCTGAGCTCGTGCAGAAGAAAGCGCCGGTGCCGGAAGAGCAGGCGCCACAGGTGACGTTGGCAGCCAAAAAGGAAGCCTTGCCGGATGTGAAGGTACAGATCCCGCGGGCTCCAGTGAAAACGAACGTTTTCTCTTCGGGAAGTTCTGCCACCCCAACCATGGCGGCGGCTCCATCGAAGGTACAGACGGGCGGTTTTGGAGATCCGAACGGCGTGCCCGCATCTGACAATCATGGCCGCCCGGTGACCATTGCCCAGCTCGGATCCGTCGAGATGCCCTACGGGGCCGGTTCCGGCAACGGCACGGGGGGCGCCCACGGCGCCAAAGGAGTGATTGCCAGCGCGGGATTTGGCAACGGCGTCGCCACGGGAACAGGCACAGGGATTTCCGCCTCGCGTGGCAGCGTGCGGCAGGGTGCTTTTGGGGACGCGGACGTGGTAGCCACGTCAGCGCCGAAAGCGAAGACCGCCGAAGCGGCCGTCAAAACTCTTCCCGCCGAGATTACGTACAAGCCGCGCCCGCTCTACACCGACGAGGGGCGGCAGATGAAGATCGAAGGCGAGGTTCTTCTGGATGTTGTTTTTACGGCCAACGGGCAGATTCGCATCGTAAAAGTGGTGCGGGGACTCGGCCACGGGCTTGACGAATCGGCGGTTCGCGCCGCTGAGAAAATTCAATTTAAACCGGCGCTGCGCGACGGGCAACCCACCGATTTCGAAGCAGTGTTGCATATTGTGTTCGAGTTGGCATCGTAGGTGCCAATCGCAGGTAGAATGAAACAAATCAAAATGTCCCGCTCCCTATTGGCACTTCTTACTCTCTCACTGGTCTGCTGGACTGCAACCGGGTTCGGCCAGACTGCACCGGCGGACACCGTTCCTGCAACAACTGCAGCGCCCAATCAAATGCCCGCGAACGTGACGCCGGCGACGCCGGGTGTGGCGCAGCCGATGACCGATCCTTCGCCAGCGAATGCATCCCCTGCCACCAGCACCCCGAGCGTTCCGCCGCAGACGTCGCCCGTGCAGACCACGCCGGCCGCCGCTCCGCAACCTCAGCTCTCGACGCGTGACGCGGTCGCGCAACAAGCCGCTTCTTCCGCTGCCAGTTTTGACCAGGTCGTCGATCGCGCCATCGAGCGAGAGCATTTCTTCATGGCGCAGATGAAGCATCTCCATCCCCTGGTCGAAACCTACCTGCAGAATTTGAAGCAGGACAAAGACCTGGGCACCCCGGTTCCCGCCAGCGACGTGTATTTTCTGGGCCGCCTCGATATGAGCGACGGCACCGACGACCACGCTTTCTCCTCGCCGACCACGGCCGGCCTGGGCAAGCGCATGATCAGCAAGTTGAGCAATGTGTACTCGATGAAGTTCCTGCCCCTGGGCTTCGCGCAGATGGTGATCCTCGATCAGGATTTTCAGCGCAAGTACTACGATTTCACGTTCGTGCGACGGGAGTTTCTGGGCGAAGTGCGTTGCGTCGTGATCGACGTCGCACCTAAGAGAGATGCCGGCAAAGGGCGATTCCTCGGACGCATCTGGGTAGAGGATCAGGATTACAACATCGTCCGCTTTAACGGAACGTATTACCCTCATCCGCGCGCCAGCTATTACCTGCACTTTGACAGCTGGCGGCAAAACTTGCGGCCTGGAATCTGGCTGCCCTCGTTGATTTACTCGGAAGAATCAGACCTGAAGTACCGCCTCGGGCAGACTTTGAACTACAAGGCCCAGACGCGGCTTTGGGGATACAACTTGAAGGACCTGCGACGAAACTCTGAGTTCACCGAGATTACCGTGGACGCTCCGCAGTCCGTGCAGGACCAAAGCCAGAAAGCGCAGGATGCCTCTCCCATCGAAGCGCAGCGCGCCTGGGAGCGCCAGGCCGAAATCAACGTGATCGACCGACTGCAGCAGATCGGACTGATCGCGCCCGAAGGCGAGATCGACAAGGTGTTGCAGACCGTCGTCAATAACGTGATGGTGACCAACAACCTCGACATTCAACCCGATGTTCACTGCCGCGTTCTGCTGACCACTCCGCTGGAGTCATTCACCATCGGCCATACCATCGTGATGAGCCGCGGGATGATCGACGTGCTGCCGGACGAAGCCGCGCTGGCGATGATCCTGACCCACGAACTGGCACATATCGTTCTGGGCCATCATCTCGACACCAAGCTCGCCTTTAACGACCGCATGTTTTTCCCCGATGAGCGTACGTTTGAGCGCATGGACTTCGCGCGCGACCGGACCGAGGAAGAGGCGGCGGACAAAAAAGCCATGGAGTTGCTGAGCAACTCTCCCTACAAAGACAAGCTCGGCAATGCAGGATTATTCCTCAAAGCGGTCCAGGCCGAGGCTCCCGAACTGAAGAACCTTATTCGTCCGCATCTCGGGGACAGCTTGCTGAATGGCGACGCCACGCGCATGTCGGTGCTCATGACGTCTTCTCCGAAATTCGATCCGAAAAAGACCGACCAGATAGCGGCATTACCATTGGGCGGACGGGTGAAAGTCGATCCGTGGAGCGATCAGTTGGAGTTGATTAAGACGAAGCCGGTGGCGATCACCAGCGCCTCTGAGAAGATGCCGTTCGAAGTGACGCCATTCTTCCCGTTCCTGACGCGGCTGGGAACCGCGGTGCCGGAGAAGGCATCGCCAGCACCCGAAAAGAGCGCGGCTGCTCCCTCGGGGCAGTGACGCGGAGACGGGTTCTCACTACGCCCGCATCACAGAGCAATTTGCAATCACCTGGCGCAGAGATACGTGTGCGGCGATTTCACGCACGAGCTGAATTTGTGGTGGAGGATTGAACGTAAGCGGGAGAGGCTGACGGTCTGTGCTCCCAAAACCCGTCAGACCAAACATTCAGAGGAATCCCGCTGCCAGGACGCAGCGGGGCGCGTGCCACAATTTAGTTGTTGAGCTGGCTCTGAACTTGCGAAAAGACGTTATTGGCATTGCCGCCAATCAGACGCACCGTGCCAATCACGATGACCAGAATGACTGCCAGCATCACCGCGTACTCAGCAACGTCTTGCCCGCTCTCATCAGCCCAAAGTTGACGGATCGTTCGGATCACTGTCTGCCCCCATTCATGCAACCGCGCGTCCTTAGGTACACTAGTCCGCTTGGACACTAAACCGCCGTTGCGTAATTGTAAAAATACCGTGAATGGAGGCCGCAACCCAATAGCACCGCAGTGTCCCGATATAGCACTTAAGTGCCATACCTAAGGTGTTCACTGTATATTTGGGACCGCATGTCTATTCGTCTGATTCTGTAAGGTTTAAACAATGGTCTTCAGGGGGAGTCCCTGATTGACCGCAAACAGCGCCAGCTCGAGGCGCGTGGAGACACCCAGCTTGTCAAAAATGTTGCTCAAGTGGTGTTTCACGGTGTCTTCGCTGATTTTGAAATACTCCGCGATTTCGCGATTGGCATAGCCTGCTACGACGGCAGAAACGATCTCCAGTTCCCGTGGAGTCAGGCCAAATTTCTTTTGTTTCGATTCCTCGTTAGTGCTCTGCATGAGGTTGCGCAGGTATTGCACGAGGTTCGAGACGCTGTCGCGGCCCACCCAATACTCTCCACCCATGACGGCGTGGATGCTCTTGAGCAACAATTGCGTGGCGGAATCTTTGAGCACGACTCCGCGCGCCCCGAGTTGCAGCGCCTCGACAACCTGTTTCTTTTCCACAGCGGCCGTCAGCAAGATGATGCGCACGGCTCCAGCAGCGCCGGCGCGAGTGTTCAAGTCGCGTAGAGCGTCCAATCCGGTATGGTGCGGCATGGCAAGGTCCAGCAAAAGGATGTCGGGTTTGATCTCACTGGCGAGCTTTACAGCCTCGAGGCCGTCGCATGCCTCGCCGACAACTTTCATGTCACCCTCGGACTCGAGCAGGCGCCGCAGGCCATCCCGGAAAATCGGATGGTCATCGGCAATGACGATGCGTATGAAATGACTTCGTTTTTCGGTTATCGGCCGATCATTCAACGGTTTCTCTGCAATTGGTTTATCCATGATTCGTTTTTCTCGGTGGAGGAATCCGGACTTCGAGTCTTGCTCCGTGGCCCGGAGTCGATTCTATCGTGAGTTCGCCCGCCACGAGGCGAACCCGCTCTCTGATGATGGCTGGGCCCTTACCTGTTGTCTCCAATTCCGCGTGGGACAGTGTACCGGCAAAAGGAAAACCTTTGCCATCGTCTTCCACGGTAAGCTGCAGATTGCCCGAGCGGCGCGCCAGACGGACGAGGACGTTGTGCGCCCCGCTGTGTTTGCGGACATTAACGAGGCTTTCTTGCACAATGCGCGCCAGCTCGCGGCAGACTTTCTGGGCAAGATCGACGCGTTCGAGTTCGCTGACAAATTCGGCGGCAATTCCGGTCTCGCGGCGGAAGCGCTCGACCGTGTCGGAAATAAAGCCGAGCAGGCGATCGGCATTCACCTCGAACGACTTCATCTCCTGCATCAGCTCACGCAGCTTCAGTACTTCCTCGCGCAACAGCTGCTGGATGCGGCCGAGTTCGGCATTGACCACTGGCGCCTGGGTTCCGGACTGGCGGCGCAATACATCGAGTTGCATCTCGACCGCAATCAGTGATTGAATCGCTCCATCGTGAAGCTCGCGAGCGAAGCGCGCGCGTTCGACGGCGCCGGCGCGCTCCCGCAGCCGCCGCATCAGATAAACGTTATAGATTGCGGGGCCAACCTGCTGCGCGAATTCCTGCAAAAAGCGCAATTCCTCTTCCGGATTTCCCATCATCTTCGGGTCAAACAGGAAGACACGACCCGCCCACTCAGTTCCGAACAGCAGCTTCACGGAAGCAACGGACTCGAAGGTTTCCACGGTGCCGAGGGCCAGGAGAAAGGCCGTGTCGGCATCGCGCAGGCGGCTTCCATCCCGATCGAGAAGCACGGTGTGAAAGCCGTTGCTGGTTCTGGAGGCATACATCGCGTCGATGGGCGAGTCGTAGAGATACAGTTTCTCGCTCTCGGGAAGAGCCTCGCGCCAACGCAAAGGCTCGATTCCCTCCGCCCCATGCTTAACCTCAGCGAGAAAGACCCGATAGCTATTGATTTCTTGCGATGCGGCGAGAACGCGCGAGGCGCCATAGATCGTCATGACCTCGCCGAGAATCTGCTGCAAGGTCATCGTCAAACCCGCTTCGACGCGCGTCGAACTCAGTACCCGTGTAATGACAGCGCGCTCGGCCCGCACCGTCTTCTGGTTCTCGGACATGTAGCCCAGCAGGAATCCCAACACGATCAGATAGACAGAACTCATCACCAACTGTTGAGGATCGAGTTCGCGTACGCTCACTCCGAGCCGGGGAAGATGGACCAGTTGGAGCCAACGATCGGACACCGGTTCCAGCCCGATACGCACGGCGAACGCTTCAGCCCAGAGAAGAGCCACCGCAATCGCGGCAGTACCCACCGTCTCCCAGAGCCCCCAGCGATAGGCAGCCGCCGCCATTACGAACACGAAGAAGAGGAAGAACGGGCCGCGCTGTGCCGTGGCAAACAGTGAAATCAGAACCGGCCACAGGATATCGACGGAATGCACCACCAATCGGAAGGCGGTAGTCGATTGCGGCCGAAAGCGCACCAACAACATCACCACCACGGCGTGAACCAGATATCCGGTCAGAAGCCAGTAGAGCCACCGCGAGTAGACAAAGCCGCGGACCGGCTCCATCCAGATGGTGAGCAAAGCGGCGATGATCAATGCAACCCGGGCGGTGGCCAGCCAGCGCTCCGTGCGGCGGATTTCGCTGGCGCTAAGGGGTGCGCGAAAACGCCATAAATCGCGGTATCTCGGGATTATCCAGGACAAAGTAAGTACGCTCGCCACCACAGAAATGCGTTCTAACTGAAGCGCCTTATTCTAAAGGCAATTCTGAGCAAACTCCACCCGAGGTTGCCTCATCGCCACTCTCATGGAACTCGCAGAAGGCTCCGGCGGCTTTTGGTTTCGAGGGGTCGTTACGCTAGTAACCCCCGCCGTGTCGTTTCCGGCTCTAGAATGGAGCACCGGGGTTTCCCTTGGCTTCACGAACGAAAGTCTGGGTGGCTGTTCTGATCGCGCTGGTTCTCGCCCAGACAGCGGCCTCTCTAGTCATGCCCAGAGGGGAATCTCTCACTATCGCCAGCGATCTGATTCAGGGTTGCCTGCTTCTGGTTGCGACAGCCGCCTACCTGCCGAAGGTTTCAAAATCGCGCAGTCCTTCGTTTCACATCCGCTTGTTTTGGATCCTAATGACAACGGGGATGTGCTTCTGGCTGCTGTACCAGGGGATGTGGAACTACTTCGAAGTCTACAAACGTCAGGACGTTCCGGATCCTTTCCTCGGCGATATCGTTCTCTTCCTCCACCTGGTACCAATGATCGCGGCGCTGGCGGTACTCCCGCACTTGCGGGAAGATGAGCGCGACGAGCGCATCCGTATGCTTGATTTCGCTCTCTTGTTGACCTGGTGGGTCTTTATTTACGTCTATGCTGTTATTCCCTGGCAGACGGTGCAAGTAGATGAGACGGCGTACAGCGCGAACTTCAACTTCGCATACCTGACGGAAAAACTCGTCCTGCTGATCGCGTTGGCAATCCTGGCCTACACGGCCGATGGCGGATGGCGCCAACTCTACGGACAATTGCTCGGAGCAAGCGCGCTTTATGCATCCAGTTCCTACGTCGCCAACTGGGCGATCGGCCGCAAACTCTATTACAGCGGAAGTATTTACGACATCCCTCTGACCGTATCGATCGCCTGGATGGCGGTCACTCCGCTCTTGGCGAACCGCCTCGATTTGTCGAGTTCGAAGCCGACCCAGCCCAGGCTTGGCATTTGGATCACCCGGCTGAGCATGCTGGCGCTGTTCAGCCTTCTTTGGACGGCGCTGCATTCCGAACTGGACAGCAACCTCACACCCGCGGTGAGGGAGTTTCGCATCACGGTAAGCCTGCTGACTATGGTGGTGATGGGCGTAGTGGTGTTCTGGCGTCAGCGATTGCTGCGTGAAGAGCTTTCTCAGCTACTCGATCGCTCGCGACGCTCTTTCGATGATCTTAAGAACCTGCAGGAGAAGCTGATCCAATCGGAAAAACTAGCCTCGCTGGGGCAATTGGTCGGCGGCGCGGCGCACGAAATCAACAATCCTCTCACCGCGATGCTCGGGTACTCGGAATTGCTGAGCGCTTCCAGTTTGCCGCCGGAAGAACAGTCGCAAGCGGAACAGATTGGTGAGCAAGTCCGCCGGACTACGACGCTGGTGGCAAGTCTCCTCACCTTTGCGCGTCAGGCGCCCGCGAAACTGGCTGGTGTCGACATCAATTCGGTGCTGCAAACTGCAGTGAGGCTATTGCCGCCACCACTGGGTTCGGAAACCGGTTCCGTTCGCCTCACTCTCGCGCCATCGCTTCCGCTGGTGATGGCGGATTCCAACCAGATTTTGCATGTCTGTATTCACCTCGCGGGGCAGGTGGGTGCGAATGTCGGTGGTGAAACCCGCTGGGTCCTGTCGGTCCGGACCCACAGCAAGGGTGGCCTGGTAACGGTCGATTTTCAAACCTGCGACGAGGGCGAGGACTCTGCGCCTGTGGTGGCTTTCACTGCAGAGCTGAATTCCGAGGGAGCCAACCGTCCCTCTACGCTGTCACTGAGTGCCTGCTGCCGTATCGTCGAAGAACACGGCGGACGCCTCTTGCGCTCTTCGGACTCGATCCGTCCGGCTTTTCGCATGGAACTGCAAGCGGCCACGCACGCCACCGCCAGATCGTCGTTTAATGTGCCCGGGCGGGCAGCCGCGCGCAGCGGATCGTAAACCACGGTTGCACTACCTACAATCTCGGCGACAATCTATGGCGCCGGAGCGATTTCTAGTGTCTTTTTAAGTTGTCCGCACGCGGCGAAAATGTCGCGACCTCTTGGGCGGCGCACGAAGGTTGGGATTCCCGCGTCCACAAGAATCCGCTTGAACGCCAGAACACGGTTGGCTTCCGGCGTCTGATAGGGCAGTTCTGAGCCGGGATTGAGCGCAATGAGATTGATTTTCGCGCGAATACCTCGCACCAGTTCCACGATTTCGCGAGCGTGCTCCGTCGCGTCGTTGACCCCGGCGAGCAAGACATATTCGAACGTCAGCCGCTCGCGCGCCCGCAGCGGAAACTCGCGCGCCGCCTTCATCAGGTCGCTCAGGTTCCATTTGCGATTCAGAGGCATAACCTCGCCGCGCAGGACATCGTTCGATCCGTTCAGCGAGATGGCAAGTTTCGGACGCCGTGGCTCTTGTCCAAAATCGTAGATCCGCGGCACGATTCCCGCCGTAGAGACGGTCATGCGCGAGTCCGGAATTCCCACGCCGTCGGCCAGAAGCAGCACTGCCTTCATGAAGCTGTCATAGTTCAGGAATGGCTCGCCCATCCCCATAAAAACGATGTTCACCCGCTGCAAGGGAGGTTCGACTCCTTGATCGCGCAGCACAGCCACGATCTGGCCAACAATTTCTCCGGCGTCCAGGTTGCGTTTCACGCCCAGCAAGGCCGTGAAACAGAACTTGCAATTCACCGCGCAACCCACCTGGCTTGAGACGCAAATCGTCGCGCGCCGCCGCACGGTGGGGCCGGCTCCAATCTCAATTTCGTCTCCGGCTTCAGTGCCGTCGCCGCCTTCCCCGTCGTCGCCCTCGGGCATCCAAACGGTTTCGACCGATTCACCATCCGAGAGTTCGACCAGATACCGCACGGTTCCGTCAGACGAGACAAACTTGCGGGCAACTCGAGCAACGCCGACGCTCCACCCCTCAGCAGCCAGGCGAGTCCGATAATCAAGGGGAAGGGTTGAGACCTGGTCGAGCCGGTCAATCTTTTGGCGGTAAATCGCATCAAATAGCTGTTGCCCACGATAGGCCGGCTGTCCTGAAGCGATTGCAAGATTCGTGAGTTCCTGCAAAGTCAGCCCTACAAGCGAATTGGGATGGGTGGTTTCCGCCAAGGTGCGAACCTCTGGGCTGTTTGTTGCGAAATCAGCTGTAACTCACACAAAATACAGCCACAGACTGACCCGAAACTCTCAAGGTCGGGATTATGGGACAATGATATCAGCGCTCCGACGACTTCATAACGAAACTTCGTTTTATTAATCCGCCGGGCGCGGCAAGGGAGAAATGGTAAAGGAAACCCGCAATATTCGACGTCAGGTGTTGCCCAACGGGCTCACCGTTATTACCGAGCAGATGCCCCATATTCGATCGGTGGCCATCGGCATCTGGCTCAAATCAGGATCCCGCGACGAGGATTCTGAGTGGAACGGCATTTCGCATTTTATTGAGCATATGGTCTTCAAAGGAACTGAGAGCCGCACCGCTGAAGACATTGCGCGACAAGTCGATTCGATTGGCGGCAACATGGACGCCTTCACCGCCAAGGAATGCATTTGCTTCAATATCAAGGTGCTCGACGAGCACCTGCCCCTCGCGGTTGAAGTGCTCAGCGATCTCGTACTGCATCCAGTTTTCGACGCCGCCGACATCGCTCGCGAGCGCGGCGTGATTCTTGAGGAAATCAAAATGGATCAGGACAATCCCGATTACCTGGTGCATGAGATTTTCACTCAGAGCTTTTGGAAGGATCATGCGCTTGGACTGCCCATTCTGGGCACACGGGATACGGTGAAGAAATTCGAGCGGCCGGTAGTCTCTCGCTTCTACGGGCATCATTTCGCT
>Ga0181531_10001261_pt1 | contig 16109 bp, 18 predicted proteins | sample PEATcosm2014_Bin_38_FD_119743 | JGI IMG/M metagenome (GOLD analysis project Ga0181531, IMG submission 119743) | Peatland microbial communities from MTU Mesocosm Facility, Houghton, MI, USA - PEATcosm2014_Bin11_10_metaG | ecosystem: Environmental > Terrestrial > Soil > Wetlands > Peat | place... | reverse complement strand
GTCAGGCCCCACTTCTCGGAGTGGGGCCTTCTGCTGTCCGCAATATCACCGGCTGCTGAAATTAAGACCGGGGACGTGCGGGGGATCCCCCGGCAGTGATATTCACCGACGAGACCGTCACCGAACGCCGTCGACCTTGACAACGTCCTTGAGGAGTACCGCGACCAATGACCGACAGCGGTGACTATCGCGTCTATCTCCACCACAACACATGGCCAGCCCTCGCCCCCGAGCTGGAACTCGAAGGTGACATGGTCATCGAACGTGCTGCTGGACTCGCTTTTGCGCCCCCCGGATGCATTTGCCGACGCAGCATCCACGTTGGACGTCGAGATGTTCGAGCGTCTGCTTCCACATGAGCTCGTCGACCTTGTTGCTGATCGCTCGGCACGCTGCTTACGGATCCTAGAAGTCACAACAACTGCGAACTGAAGCCATTTAGCGACGCGCAGTTCCCTTGCCGAAGCACTGGGCGACAAGTGCAGTTAGCCGGCAGTTGCGCATTCTGGACAGGTGCCGATGATCTCGACGGTGTGGGTGACGTCGACAAAGCCGTGTTCCTGGCCAACCCTGGTGGCCCAGCGTTCGACTTGCGGTCCTTCGACTTCGATGGCGCTGCTGCAGTGGCGGCAGACGATGTGGTGGTGGTGGTCGCCGGTGGCGCAGCGACGGTAGCGAGTTTCGCCGTCGTCGCTGCGGAGGGCATCGAGCTCGCCGGCGTCGGCGAGCGCGCGCACTTGGTTGTAGACGGTGGTGAGCGCGACGTTCTCGCCCTGGGCCTGGAGCTCGGCGTGCAGCTCTTGCGCGGAGCGGAACCCGTCGGAGGCTTCCAAGAGAGCGGCGACGGCCCGCTTCTGCCGCGTTGAACGCTCTTGCGGCGTCCGACGCGGCTGACCGTCAGCGGCGATCACCATGGCGTGTTTGTACCGGAGGCTCCTCCTGGGAGTGCCGGATGGCGTCGTTGACGATGTGACCGACGTGGGCGTCGGCAAGTTGGTAGGTGATCTCGGTACCGCGCCGGGTGGCAGTGACGAGGCCGGCCTCGCGCAGGACCTTGAGGTGTTGGGAAAGCAGTGGCTGGCTCACCACCCGCCCGGAGGCCTCGAGCGAGGTCTGCAATTCATGGACGCAACGAGGCCCTTCTCCGAGCTCGACGACCGTGGCCAGGCGGATTGCAGACGCCAGGGCCTTGAGCAGATCCACTGCGCCGGCCAGCCGGTCAGGCACTTTCGTATCGAGCACTGTGAATACATTAGTTGTTCCTTATATAAGCAGCAAGCCATAGATCCGAGCCGAGTAAGTCAGGGTAGTGTATTTGCAACCATTCCAGATACGGCGTATCGTTATCTGAAACTGATCCAGACAAGCTGCCGAGGTTCGGTTGACCTGCAGCACCGGAGGACGATGTTCAGATTCGCGAAGATGGCATCGGGGACGGTGTTACTCGGGGCAGTGCTGATGGCGGCCGGGTGGGTTTCCTCGTCGACGTCCGCCGCGGCGAGCGGCACGAGTACCGTGGCGGTCGTCGCGGGGGAGAACCAGTACGGCAACGTGGCGTCGCAGGTCGGTGGCAAGTACGTGCGCGTGTACTCGGTGGACTCGAACCCGAACGTCGATCCCCACACCTATGAGGCCACCCCGAGCGTGGGCCAGAAGATTGCCCAGGCGAACCTGCTGATCGAGAACGGGGTCGGCTACGACACCTTCATGGGCACCCTGGCCTCGGCGTCACCGAACTCGGCTCGCAAGGTGATCAACGTGCAGCATCTGCTGGGCCTTCCGGGCAGCACGGCGAACCCGCACCTGTGGTACGACCCGAAGACGATGCCCGCCGTGGCCAAGGCGTTGGCTTCCGATCTTTCGGCGCTCGACCCGGCCCACGCCTCGACGTTCTACGCCAACGAGGCCAAGTTCGTGGCGTCGCTGCAGCCGTGGTTGAACGCCATCGCCGCTTTCCGGGCCAACGACGCGGGGACCACCGCGGCGACGACCGAGCCGGTGGCCGACTACCTGCTCACGGCCATGGGGATCAAGAACCTGACGCCGTGGCAGTTCCAGGCCGACATCATGAACGGCACCGACCCCACGCCGCAGGACGTGTCGTTGGAGCAGGGATTCTTCACCAAGCATCAGGTAAAGGTCTTCTGCTACAACGAGCAGGTCACCGACCCACTCACGGACTCGGTCCGCCAGAACGCGTTGGCGGCCCGTGTGCCTGTCGTCGGCGTCTACGAGACGATGCCGGTTCCGGGCTATGACTACCAGACGTGGATGATGGCCGAGCTCAACGCGATAAAGAAGGCCATCACCACCGGCGCATCCACCCAGCACCTGTGATCGTGGAGACTGACCCCGTGTCGTCAACCGGAGGGCCACCGCTCGCACACGGCACTGCCGTGGGTGGCCCCGACGCGCTGCTACGGGTCGAGGACGTGAGCGTGTCGCTCGGAGGCCGCTTGATTCTCGACCGGGTGTCGTTCTCGGTCGGGGCGGGCGAGTTCTGTGGGCTCATCGGCTCGAACGGAGCGGGCAAGACCACCCTGTTGCGGGCGATCCTCGGGTTGATCGCGCCGGCCGCCGGCCGGATCGTGGTGGCCGGCGGGGCTCGGTCACGAAGAAATCCGCAGATCGGGTACGTCCCGCAGAAGATCGCCCTGGAACCGGATATGCCGCTGAGGGCCCGGGACCTGGTCGGGCTCGGTCTCGACGGCCACCGCTTCGGCATCTCCGGGCCGTCGGCGAAGCGACGTCTCGCAGTCGACGAGATGCTCGACGCGGTCGGAGCGACCCCGTTCGCGGAGGCCAGGGTCGGGAGCCTGTCGGGAGGAGAGCAGCAGCGGGTCATGATCGCCCAGGCGCTCATCAGCCGCCCGAAGCTGCTGCTGCTCGACGAGCCACTGGCGAACCTGGACATCCGCTCCGCCGCCGAGGTCGTCGAGCTCCTGGCCCGGATCGCCGGCGAACAGCGCATCGCCATCCTGCTGTCCGCGCACGACATGAACCCCCTGCTGCCGGTCATGGATCACGTCGTTTATCTCGCCGACGGGCGGGCCGCGTCGGGCACCACCGACCAAGTGGTGCGAACCGACACCCTCAGCCGGCTCTACGGCCACTCCGTCGAGGTGATCCACGTCCAGGGCCGGGTGCTGGTGGTCGCGGGCGCCGAGCATCAGGCGCACCATGCCGGCGACGACGACCCCTCTCCGTGGAAGGCGTGATGCTCGGCGCAGCCTCTTGGTCCCCACTGTTCGAACCGGGGTTCTTCTCGTCCGAGCCGGTCCACGTCGCCCTGGTTGTCGGCGCCATCGCGGCGATCGTGTCCGGAACCGTCGGAGTGTTCACCGTAATCCGGGGACAGTCGTTTGCCGGGCACGCCCTCTCGGACATCGGCACGGCCGGCGGTTCCGCCGCGTTCTTGGTCGGAGCGTCGACCATCTACGGGTTCGTTGCCTTCAATGTGGTCGCCGCAGCCGTGATGGAACTCATCGGCCTCCGCAAGCCCCGCGGGCGCGACCTCGCGACCGGCATCGTGCTCGGCGCGTCACTGGGTTTGGCGGCCCTATTCCTCTACGAAGACACCATCAGCTCGAGTACCACCGGGGCGACGGTGAACGTGCTGTTCGGGTCCATCTTCACCCTGCCATCCGGCATCACGACGGTCATGACCGTCCTCGGCGTCGCCTCGGTCGCGTTGATCGTCGTCTTGTACCGGCCCCTCCTCCTCAGCTCCGTGAGCTACGACCTGGCCGCGGCGCGCGGCGTGCCGGTCCGCCTGGTCGGCGGCGGCTACCTCCTGGCCCTCGCGTTGGCGGTCTCGATGTCCGCGGTCACGATCGGCGCGATCCTCTCGACGGCCCTGTTGATCGGACCGGCTGCCGTCGCCCTTCGGTTGGCGACCCGCACCGGGGTCGCCATCCTTATCGCCGCCGCGGTCGGCGTGTTTGCCTGCTGGGCCGGCACGTTGATCGCCTACGACAGCACCGTATGGGCTGGCGGGAACGGGTGGCCGGTCAGCTTCTGCATCGTGGCCGTCATCTTCGTCTTCTACTTCGCTTCGGGGATCGTCTCCCGCCTCCGCACGGATCGACGACGGGTAGCTACCCGCGATCGGCCCAAGGCTCCCACACCGGTCGAGGTGGCCTGATGTTCGCCAGCTTCATGATCAACGCATGGGAGGCGGCAACCATCGTGGCCATCGTGGCCGGCGTGGTCGGTTTCTTCACGGTGCTGCGCGGCGCCGCCTTCGCCGCCCACGCCCTCCCCAACGGGGCTTTCGCCGGCGCGGCAGGGGCGTTTCTGATCGGCGCCAACACCATCGTCGGCCTCGGCGTGTTCTCCCTCGCCGGGGCGGGGATGATCGCCGGGCTGGGTCGGCGGGCCCGCAGCGACGTCGCCACCGCGCTCACGATCGTGCTGATGCTGGCTTTCGGCGACCTATTCCTGTCGCGCACCAGCGAGTACGCCCCCGAGATCTTCGCCCTGCTCTTCGGTGAGGTCCTCGGCGTATCCACCAGCAAGCTCGGGCCGACCATGGTGATCGCCGCGGTGTGTCTCGTCGCCATCGCGATCCTGTATCGGCCGCTCATGCTCTCCTCGGTCAGTCCCGATGTCGCTCAAGCCCGCGGCATCAACCCCCGGGTCATGGACCTGGCCTTTCTCGGGGTGCTGGCGCTCGTGACAACCATGGCGGTTCCCGTCGTTGGCTCCCTGCTCATCTTCAGCCTGCTCATCGGCCCGTCCGCCGCCGCCCGGTCCTTCACCAACCGGCCGGCGGTGGCGATTGGCCTGTCGGTGCTGTTCGCGCTGCTCACCGTGTGGGTCGCCATCGCCGTCTCCTATGAGACGAACCTCCCCATCGGCTTCTTCGTCGGCGCCATCAGCGCCTTCGCCTACACGGTCGGGCGCGTGTGGGCGGCGTGGCAGCAGACCCGGGGCAGGCGGCGCAACGGCGCCGGTCACCGAGCAGTCCTGGCCGACCGGCCCGACTTGGCCGACCAGGCCACGGCGAGTCCGGCGGGCTAAGCGGCTAGGCCGTTACCAGGAGGGCGGCGACGAAGAGGGCGTACAGCGCAATGATCGTCCAACCCGAACTCCGGTGGAGCCCACGGAACGCATAGGCCAGCAGCAAGGTCACCGCGGTCAGACCGAGATACCAGCCGGCGACCAGGAGCCCCGAAGCCGACGGTTTGCTCAGGCCGACGATGGTGGCCGGGATCAGCAGTCCGGCGGTGACGTTGATGGCGTTGGAGTTGAGGGCGGTGCTCAGGGCCGCCGCTCCTCTGCCTCTTCGGGCCAGGTACACGGCGGCGACGGCGTTGGGCAGGCTGGTCACTGCGGCCAAGACCAGGCCGCCGACCACGATTTCCGCGATTCCGTAACGGACCCCGAGTGCCGAGGCACCCTGTTCCATGGCGACGCTGGCAACGACCACGACGGCGAGCGCCCCGAGCGCGACGACGGCGTCGATGGGACGGCCGTGCGGAGGGTGGATCGCCTCTTCGAGCTCGATCTCCTCCTCGGCCACGGCCTGCGTGAGCCATCGGGACCACCGCCGGGGCAGCCCCACCCGTTCGATCGCGGAGCGGCGCGCGCCCAAGAGAACGGTGTATGGCACGAGCACCACGAGCACCAGGGCGAGTCCCGTCCCCGGCGTAATGGCTCCGGCCACGGCCAGGAGGCAGATCGCCGCGATGACCACGGCCACAGTTCCGCCGAGGACGACCACCCTCCGGTGGAGCCCGATCCGACCGGCCACCACGGCTCCCAAGCCGAGCAAAGCAGCCAAGTTGAAGACGTTCGAGCCGATCGTCACGCCGGCCCCGACGGCACGTTGGTGGTGCGCCAGGGCGGTCACCGAGGCCGTGACCTCAGGGGCGTCGGCGGCCAGGGCAGCCACCATGCCCAGCAGCGCCTCGGAGAGCCCGAGACGCTCGCCGACCCGTTCGAGGCGCGACACGAGCACCCAACTGGTGACCAGGGAGACCCCCGCACCCACCACGAAGGCCGCGACCGAAGAACCTGCGGTCATTCGGCTCGGACGGTCTTTGACCGACCGCCTGACCAGATCGGCCCTGCAGCTGCGGCGGTGCGAGGCAAGAGAGGTTCTGGGTGGGGCATGTCGGCTCCTCGTGGCGAACAAACACAAACACTGTGCCGACCAGGCTTCCCGGCTCTCCGGGTAAGAGGTTACCGCGTGTCACCCGGCGCGTAGGGTGGGCGCATGGCTGAACCTGAGGTCTTCGACTGGGACGAGTGGGAGGGCGGGAAGGTCTACACGCTGTCGAATGACGAGCTGGTAGGTGCCCTCCTCAGTGAGGTGAGCGCGCTGCGCAAACGGGTGAAGGTCCTGGAGGACCGTCAGCCAGACTGATCACTACGACCCCGCTTTGTCAGCCCGCCGGGTTGGTGGCCGCAGCGGGGGGATGGCGGGCAACGGGTGTCGGCGGGGACCCGACCACAAGGCGGGCGGGGCATCGATGGCGCGGGCGATGGCATAGGCGGCTGCCTCGTAGTTGACCCGCCAACCCACGAAGTCAGCCCACGCGTCCGGGCTGGACCGCTCGAGTGGGAAGTCCACGCTCGCCAAGCGATCGATGGCGTCGACGAACTCCTCGTAGGTCAGCTCGATGCCGTTGTTCGGATCTGCCTCTTCGGGGATGGCGAATCCCCGGGCCCGGGCAATGGTCCCGAGGCAGCTGAATCCGCCGCGCAAACACAGTCGCGCTGACACGGCGCCGGGGGCGTCGGGTACCAGTGACAGGTAGAGCGCAGCGGCATCGAGCACGGCGAGTTGCGCGGTGAGCCAGGAGGAGAGCGGTCGGGGGGACCGGAAGTTGACCAGGGCCAGGTACGTCGCGTGGCTCTCGGACACGTCGGCTGACCAGCGCTCCCAATCCTCGAACAGATCGGGCAACTGTCCTACGGCGGAGACCCCGGAGCCCAAGCCATAGTGGGTACGCGCCAGCAGTTCGGGACCCCAAGAAGGCACGCCGGCTCGAGAGTCCAGCATTGTCACGAGCGCTTCGCGCCGGTTGAAGGCGGCGTAGAGCGTCGGCAGGTAGCCGATCTGCAGGGCTACGGTGCCCAGACCCACAATGGCGGCTATGTCGACCAATCCCCTCGATCCACCAGTACGGGGAGCCAGGTATCCCAATGTGCACAATGAGGAGCCGGCCAATGTGAAGGCGCCGGCCAGTCCGCCGGTGCTCGCGGTCGGCCACAGCAGCAAGGCGAAGCCGAGCTCGAAGACCGCCAGCCACACGACGATCAGCAACATGAGCTGAATCGGCGCCTGGGCGGCCAGAATGCGATCGCGCGCCTCGTAGGTATCGAAGCTGTCGGCCACGTAATGGAAAGCCGCATTGACGCTAATGGCAACCGCTCGGGAGAGTCGGCTGAGGATCCGCCGAGGGACGACGAGGGTGCCGATGACACTCCAACCACAGGCGATGACGATGAGCGCTCCGATCGCAGCCGCCAGGTCACGCACCACAACCATGCTTCAGCCTCTCATGGATGGCCGGGGCGGGACAGGATCCGCCGGGACCCTGGCCGATTAATGTCCGATCAGGGCCCAGGGATTGTGGGCACTGTGCTGGGTCGAGAGGAGATGGGATGACGAAGGACGATGAAGAGATCGGCCGTGATGCCTGGCAGACGGCGCTCGAGGCTCTGACCGGAGAGCACGAAGGGGACGTCGCGACCATCGAAGTCGAGGAGCTTGATCTCGGGGACCAGTTTGCCGCCGAGCAGATCCCGTTCTCGTACATTGAATACGATCCCCACGACGACGCGGTCAGCGTGGGTGTCGGCGGGTTGGACGGCAGGTACCCGGTGGTGCTGCGCCATGTGGTTGAGCACCCGCAGAACGTTTTCATCCACACCTCGGAGGTGGGTTCGGTCACCGTTGAGGTCCGTTCCCCTGACGGAACCGTGACGCTCATCACGCTTGCGCCCCGGTTGGGATTGCCTGCCTGAATCCGTCGAGCGGATCGACGCCGGCGCCGACGCGGGCCGGGTCTCCGTCGAGTGTGGCTGCTCGGCATTGACGGCGTGGCTGATCACGGGGGAGAGAAGCGGAGGTGCGCACCGTTGGCAGATGAAGACGAGGCCTTTCCGACGCTGGACGCCCCGGACATGGCGCTGGTCACACGGCTGGGGGTTCGACGCCAGGTCCAGGCGGGGGAGTACCTCTTCCAAGAGGGCGACGTCACCTACGACTTCTTCGTCCTGATCAGCGCCGAGGTTGAGATTGTGGTGGCGGTCGACGGCAGCGAAAGAGTCATCGTCCACCACGGACCCGGCCGGTTTCTCGGCGAGCTGAACATGCTGAGCGGACTGCACGCGTTCGTCTCGGCGAAGGTCGTGGCGTCAGGCGAAGTTGTCGTGGTCTCCCGGGACCGGCTGCGCCAGCTGATGGCGACCAACCCCCGGCTGGGCGACACCATTCTGGCCGCCTTCGTGGCCCGGCGAGGGTTGCTCATGACGGATGCCGCGCCGGCGATCCGGGTGATCGGGTCACAGTTCTCGCCCGAGTCCCTCCGCATCAGGGAGTTCCTGGTAAGGACCCGCGTGCCCCATGAGTGGCTGGACGCAGATGGTGACCCCCAGGTCGAAGCGCTGCTCACACACTTCGGCATCGCCGCCACGGAGTTGCCCGTCGTCGTGGCCACGGGCACCGTGCTACGCCGGCCCACCCCGGGCGACGTGGCGGGCTATCTCGGGCTCACCATCGAGAGCCTGCCGGAGCGCTGCTTCGACCTGGTCGTCGTCGGGGGCGGCCCAGCCGGCCTGGCCGCGGCCGTCTACGGAGCGTCCGAGGGGCTTCGCACACTCGGCGTGGACATGACCGCACCCGGGGGGCAGGCCGGGATGAGCTCACGGATCGAGAACTACCTGGGTTTTCCGATGGGTGTCTCGGGAGCGGAGCTCATCGGGCGGGCGATCATCCAAGCGGAGAAGTTCGGGGCCAGCCTCACCGCGCCCTGCACGGTTGACTCGCTGGCCAGCCGCGGGGGGTATTTGGTGGCCCGACTGACCGACGGAGGCGAGGTCGCCGGCCGGGCCGTCATCGCCGCCACCGGCGCTTCCTACCGCCGACTGCAGGCTTTACGACTGGGCGACTTCGAAGGCAACGGCGTGTACTACGCCGCCACCGACATGGAGGCACGCATGTGCGGCGCGTCACCCGTTGTGGTTGTCGGGGGTGGCAATTCCGCCGGCCAGGCCGCGATCTTTCTGAGCCAGGGAGGGTGCGCGGTCACGCTGGTCATCCGGGGCCCAGATCTCGGAAAGGACATGTCGCGCTATCTGGTCGAACGGGTCGAGGCCGACCCCCGCATCACGCTGCGGAGCCGCACGACGGTCGTCGCTCTGGACGGCGACGAGACCCTACGAGCGGTGGATCTCGACGGCCCCGACGGCACGATCGTTCTCCCCTGCGCCGGACTCTTCTCCTTCATAGGAGCGGATCCTTCCTCGGGTTGGCTCAATGGGTGCGCCGCCCTTGATGACAGCGGCTTTGTGCTGACCGACCTCTCGCTGAACCCCGACCAGCTGGGTGAGGGTTGGCAGAAGCTCGGCCGGTCGCCGCTGCCGTTCGAGACCAGCCATCCGGGCCTCTTCGCCGTCGGCGACCTGCGATCGGGATCCACCAAGCGGGTGGCGGCTGCCGTGGGCGAGGGTTCTGCTTCGGTGCGATCCGTGCACCGGTACCTCGCCTTCTGACCGCGCCCGGCGCGACTACATCAAGGCATCAAGCGGAAACGTCCGCGCTCGCCAAGCGCGTGGTCGACGCCTGATCAGACGAGGGAAGCGCGGCGTCAAGCAGCGCCTGGACGGCGTCGCGGACTGAAGGGGCGATTCCCGGGTCGTGATGATCCATGCGGCCAGCCAAGCCGGCGCCGTCGTAGACGAGGTGGAGTTGGCGTCCGAGGCCGATCGGATTGAGGGCCCCCGCCTGTTCGGCGAGGTCGGTGAACATGGCCCTGATCCAGGCCCTGAACTGGTCAGCGGCCTGCTCCACGAGTCCGCCGGCGGGCGCTTCCGTGGAGGCCGCGGTGAATGCGCAGCCGTTGAAGTCCGGCTGCGCGTACTGCTGGGCTTGGGCCTCGAAGACAGCCAGCACCTTTTGTCGCGGATCCTCGACGCTCTCGATCGCCTCGGTGAGCCTGCTCGTGGTTCGGTCGTGGCGTGAAGCCAGGTAGGCCGCCACCAGATTCTCCTTGCTGCCGAAGAGGTTGTAGAGCGAGGCCTTCGCCACCCCGGCGTGCTCGATAATCCGGTCGATACCCACCGTTTGCACGCCCTCGGCGTAGAAGAGCTCGTTGGCCGCCGCGAGGAGGCGGTCTCGCGCGGAGGCTCTCTGCTCGGTCTGAGCCGCTGCGATGCCCACGGGATGGGCCTCCTTTCAGACTGGTCTGTTCATCGTAGGGTGGGTTCAGCTGCCGGCGACGAGCGTCCGCCACTCGGCCACGGAGTCGCGCATGATCGCGGCGAGGTCCCGTGCGTCGTCCTCGCAGGCCCACCGCCGGACCGCCTCGCGGAGGACCGTCATGCCGCCTTCGGCGGCGAAGGTCGCCCGAGGTTCACGCACGCCTCGCTGGCCCAAGGCGGCCGCCACCACCACGGCGTAGTCGGCCAACTTTGCAAGCTCGCGCTCCCGCAGCTCGGGGTTGGCGACGATCACGGCCTGTCGTTTCCGGGACAGGTCCCGGCGGAATTCGCCCAGCATGGCCGCGGCCGCGTCGAGTCCGCAGGCCACGGCGTCGAGGGCTCCGCTCTCCGGGGGTGCGCCGGCCACGCCGGCCACGATCCGCTCCTGCAGGAGCGCCGACCCACCGAAGAGCACCTCCCGCTTGTCGGCGAAGTGCCGGAAGAAGGTGCGTTCGGTCAACCCCGCCCGCGCGGCGATCTGCGCGGCGGTGGTCTGGTCGAATCCCTTCTCTGCATAAAGGTCCAGGGCGGCTTCCTGCAGTCGCCCCCGACTGTCCGGCTGCCATCGGCCCATGACGCGTATCCTAAACGTTGACAGTCACTGACATTGGGTATAGGGTTCATGACAGTTACTGACATCAGCGCAGTCCCACTTGAACGCAGTCCCCCTTGGAGGTACCAATCATGAGGATCTTCGTCACCGGCGCATCGGGCTGGATCGGCTCAGCCGTCGTTCCCGAGCTGCTCAACGCCGGCCATGAGGTAGTCGGCCTGGCCCGCTCTGCGGCCTCGGCGCAGCAACTGGAGTCGGCAGGCGCCCTCGTCCAGCGGGGCGACGTCGACGACCCCGACGGCCTGGCCAAGGCGGCCTCCGACTCTGACGGGGTGATCCACCTGGCGTTCCAGCATGAGGTGGCTTTCGGCGGCAACTTCCCCGCCGCGGCGACGGCCGACCGTCGAGCAGTGGAGGCCATGGGGGCGGCACTGGCCGACTCCGACCGGCCCCTGGTGCTGGCCTCCGGCATGCTCGGGTTGACCGCAGCCGGCCGACCGGCCTCCGAGGACGACGGGCTCGTGCCCGGAGCCGAAATCCGGGCCAACCCCGCCGGACTTCGGGCCGCTACCGCGCTGCTCACACTGTCCTTGAGGGGCGTCGGCGTGCGTTCGTCCGTGCTGCGTCTCCCCCCGACGGTCCACGGCGATGGCGACCACGGATTCGTTGCCACCTTCGTCGGCATCGCCCGCCAAAAGGGTGTGTCCGCCTACGTGGGCGACGGCACCAATCGCTGGCCCGCCGTGCACCGATCCGACGCCGCCCGCCTGGCGCGCCTGGCCGTCGAGTCCGCTCCCGCCGGATCGGTGCTGCACGCGGTCGGCGACGAGGGCGTCCCGTTCCGTCAGATCGCCGAGGCGCTTGGCCGTCATCTCGGCGTTCCGACGGCGTCAATGGCGCCCAACGAGGCCGTCGATCACTTCGGCCCCCTGGGCCACTTCGTGGCCCTGGACAGTCCCGCCACCGCGGTCATAACCCGCGAACTGCTCGGCTGGCAGCCAACCGGGCCGAGTCTGCTCGAGGACCTCGACCAGGATCACTACTACCGGGAGACGTAACTTCGGAGGATCCCACGGTCGATATCACACGTTGGGCCGGCGTTCCGGCGAGCCGCGGCGGATCGAGATCGTCTCCTACCCCTTCGATGGGTTGACATGGCTAACACCGTTAGCTACACTGGCTAACAGTGTTAGCGACAGCGGAGATCGAGTGATCGGAGAAAGCCATGGACCACAGTGCGCACTACCGGGAGCCGGGACGACTGACGAAGTCCGTCATGAACCCCGCAGTCCAACTGTTCACACGCCTGGGCATAAGTGTCTGGGGAAGTCGGATTCTCGAAGTTCGTGGGCGAAAGAGTGGCGAGCCTCGCCGGACACCGGTGAACCTGCTCGAGGTCGATGGAAGCAACTATCTGGTCTCGCCCCGGGGGGAGGGCCAATGGGTCCGCAACGTGCGAGCCGACGGCGGCCGGTTGGCACTGCTGCTCGGCCGACACCGCGACGAGCGGGTCGCCCGTGAGCTGCCCGACAGCGAGAAATCACCGATCCTTCGGGCATATCTCCGGAAATGGAAGATGGAAGTTGGTGTCTTCTTCGACGGTGTGAGCGCCGACTCCGAAGAAGCGGACATCCTGCGGATTGCCCCCGATCATCCGGTGTTCGTCCTCTCCAAAGCGGGCGACTGAGGTGAGTCTTCTTCCCGGCGAGGTCCCACGTCCCGCGCAACCTCCGGCGCGTTCTCCCCGCGTGGCCGAGATTGTGGAAGCGGCCCGGCGCGTTTTGGAGGACGATGGGGCGGGCGCGCTCACTATGAGGCGACTGGCCGAAGAACTTCACATTCAGGCGCCGTCCCTCTACAAGCACTTCTCCAGCAAGGCCGACGTCGAAGCGGTCCTCATCGGGGATGCATTGTTTGCCATCGGCGATGTCACGCACGCGGTGCTGCATGCCACCGGCCCTGAAACTGCCCTACGCAGGCTCCTCGACGTCTACCACTCCTACTGCCTTTGCCATCCCAACCTCTATCGATTGGCCACCAGCGGGCACCTCGACCGGGACCAATTGCCCCAGGGTCTCGAGGAATGGGCCGGCAATCCGTGGTTCGTCGTCACCGGAGAACCCGCGCTGGCCCAGGCACTCTGGTCCTTTGCCCACGGGATGCTGATTCTCGAGCTCGACCAGCGTTACCCGCCGGGTTCGGATCTGCGCAACACGTGGCGGGCGGGGGCCACCGCGTTCGAGCTGGCTACCGCTCAGAAGAAGCGAGTGGCGAAGTCCGATCGTCGACGGCTCAGCGCGTGACGACGCGGCACATGCCACTGCGCCAAGGGGAGCCGACATGAGGATTGCCGTCGCCGGTGGGACGGGAACGGTCGGGAGGTACGTGGTGGAGGCGGGACGCCAAGCCGGTCACGACCTGAGGACCCTCAGCCGGAGATCGGGAGTGGACGTGTGCACCGGTGACGGGCTGTGGAAAGCGTTGCAGGGCGTCGACGTGGTCATCGACACCACCAACGCCGGCACCACGCAGCGCGCCAAGGCCACCATGTTCTTCACGGAAGTGGCCCGACAGTTGCAGACGGCAGCCGAGGCTCAGGGCGTGGGGCGCCTGGTTGCGTTGTCCATCGTGGGTTTGGAACGGGTTCGGGGTTTCGGGTACTACGAAGCGAAGTTGGCCCATGAGGCGGCGCTCGCTGCCGGGCCGCTGCCGGTCAGCATTGTGCGGGCGACCCAGTTCCACGAGTTTCCCGCGCAGATCCTTTCCCGTGGCGGCATGGGCCCGCTGGCGCTCGTACCGATCATGAGGATTCGGCCGGTCGCCGCGCGCGCGGTGGGAGAAGCGCTGGTGGGGATCGCCACGGATCCCGCGGCAGCGACCATCGAGATTGCCGGGCCCGAAGAGAAAGACCTGGTGCCGCTGGCTCGCTCCATTGTCCGGAAAAGGCGGACCCGAAAGCTCGTGGTTCCGCTCCGGGTCCCGGGAGATGCGGGCAGGGCCATGCGCACCGGCGGTCTGCTGCCCTCGCCGGGGGCGTACATCATCGGCCCGACATTCGAAGAGTGGTTGGAAGGGGAGGATCTCGCCTCCCTGTACACGTGAGTGCTCCGGGGTGCCGTTGCCGCGCCAACGGATTGCGGCCCCCTTGCGCGCGCCGGGCGCCTCACGATGTGGCGTCGAAGTCGACATCTTTGGTTGGGACCGTTCCGGCTGTCCGGCCGGGGGCGGTTTGGTAGGACCAGTACAAGTTGGTGTGCGCAATGACCTGATCCGGTGGCGGTGCGCCCCATTGCGTGTGGTCCTCAGTCGTGTGGGCGTCCCCGACCAGCGTGGCGTCGTATCCCCTGACCAACGCGCCATGGAGCGTGGAACGAATACAGGCATCGGTCTGCGCACCCGCGACGATCAGCCGTCCCACTCCCAGGCCGCTCAGCACGGCCTCGAGATCCGTGTCCTCGAAGGAGTCGCCGAAGCTCTTTTCGACCAGGGGCTCCGCGTCACGCCGCGTCAGCTCGGGGACGATTCTCCACCGTTCACTCCCCCTTGCGAGCTCTTCGTCGGAATGTTGCACCCAGACGACGGGGACACTTTCCCGCCGTGCTCTCTCGACGAGGCGGCCGACGTTCGCCACGACGGCGTCGCGTCGATGGGCCCCCTCGACGACGCCGGTCTGCACATCGACCACCAAGAGTGCGGTGTTCGGCCGGTTCAGGAGTGTGGTCACTGTCTCCCCCTCTTCGTTCTGGGTCACCGAGTCCTTCCAGGGTAGACGTGATGGGCCCCTGGCCCGACGTGCGCCCGCGTTGCGTTTGGGGTGGGGCCCTTCAGCCCCACTTCGGCGATAGGGACGGATTGCTCTACCATGGAGATATCCGCCGCGGGGCATTGGGGGGAATGATGACGTTGTTCGAGCGATTTGAAGTCATCGATGTCGACACCCACATCACTGAACCAGCGGACACGTGGACATCTCGGGTTTCGCGTCGCTGGGGCGACGCCATTCCCCATGTCGAGCGGCGGGACGGGGAGGATGTGTGGGTGCTCAACGGCCAACGCTGGGCCAAGCCCGGCAACACTGCCATGGCAGGTTTCGACGGTACGTTGCCGGAAGGGCCGGCGACGTACGACGACATGCATCCCGCGGCCTGGAACCCGACGGCCCGGGTGGCGTTCATGGACGAGCAAAAGATCAGAGCGCAGGTCCTCTACCCGAACATCGGGGGTTTCGGGGGCGGGGGCTGGCTCGACCACGGAGATCCCGCGTTCGCGTTGGAGTGCGTGCAGGCATACAACAACTTCCAGATCGACTTCGCCTCCGTCGCCCCCGACCGGCTACTGCCGATCATTTCGCTTCCGTTCTGGGACGTCGAGGCCTCGGTAGTCGAAATCGAGAGATGCGTAGGTGCCGGCCACCGGGGCATCAACTTCTGCAATCAGCCCGAGGCCTTCGGCCAACCGAATCTGTGGGATCAACACTGGGACCCGATTTGGGAAGCAGCAAAGGACACCGGAGTCACCGTCAACTTCCACATCGGCGGCGGCCGAATCGGCGAGCAGATCACGACTGGCCTGGAGCTGGGATTCCGCGCCAACTTCGCGCGGATCTCTTCCTTGCTGTTCGTCGACAACCTTCGCTGCATAAGCAACTTGATCCATGGCGGGGTCTGCCACCGATTTCCGGATGTGCGATTCGTCTCGGTCGAGAGCGGGGTGGGGATGATCCCCGGAGCGTTGGAAGCATTCGACTGGCAGTGGCGAAATGGCGGTGTCGTCAGGGAACATCCGGAATATGACCTGCTGCCGTCCGAGTACTTCCGGCGCCAGATTTACGGCTGCTTCTGGTACGAGCGCGACTCCATTACCTCGGCTCTGCTCGCTTATCCCGACAACATGATGTTCGAGACGGATTTCCCCCACCCGACCTGCCAGCATCCCGGGCCCCAAACGCCGGCGGTCGAGCCGGCGCACTACGCGGAGAGTGCACTCATCTCTCTCCCTGATGAGGTGCTCCGCAAGGTGCTCGTCTCCACTGCCGCCGAGCTCTACGGAGTTGCGGTTTGAACGATATCGCCGAGCCCCTCGGGCGATGGTTGACAGACGAGCTCGACCAACCCGTACGCAT
>Ga0181531_10001260_pt1 | contig 16111 bp, 22 predicted proteins | sample PEATcosm2014_Bin_38_FD_119743 | JGI IMG/M metagenome (GOLD analysis project Ga0181531, IMG submission 119743) | Peatland microbial communities from MTU Mesocosm Facility, Houghton, MI, USA - PEATcosm2014_Bin11_10_metaG | ecosystem: Environmental > Terrestrial > Soil > Wetlands > Peat | place... | reverse complement strand
TGAATATGCATGGAAATTCATAGACAGCATCGATCAAACTGAAGTGCCGCTGTATAGTTATCGTCCTGGTTCGAGTGGACCAAAAGAGTTAGAACATTTTGCATATAAACATGGAGTTAGATTGCGATCATGAACGTAGGTGTAATTGGCTTAGGGAAAATGGGCAATGCAATAGCGTATCGCTTGGCGCAAGCAGGGCATACGGTGTACGGCTTTGATCCATATGACGAAGCAAAATTAGAAGCGGAAAAAGCGGGTGTGATCGTAGCGGCTTCAGTTGCTGATGTTGCGCAGCAAGCGCGCGTCATATGGTTGCTCGTACCAGCTGGTGAAGTAGTGGATAACGTCATTACCGAATTGCTGCCGCATTTGCAAGAGGGCGATATCATTATCGATGCCGGCAATAGCAAATATACTGATTCAATGCGCCGCGCTGAGAAGTTGCAGACGCACAACATGATATTCCTTGATTGTGGCACCTCTGGCGGTGTACATGGCCGTACGCATGGATTTTCGCTCATGATTGGCGGCGATAAAGCTGCCTATGATGCGATCAGTCCATTATGTAATGCGGTTGCAGCGCCTGATGGCGTTGGATACGTCGGGCCCTCAGGAGCAGGGCATTATGTGAAGATGATTCATAACGGTATCGAATATGGCATTTTGCAAGCCTACGGCGAAGGTTTTCAAATCATGCGCGAAGGATCTTTTGAAGAGCAAAAACTTGATCTAGAAGAAATCACGCGCATTTGGTCCCACGGTTCGGTAATTCGTTCATTCTTGCTCGATTTAGCACACGGCGTTTTTAAAGATGATCAAGCGTTAACGACGGTAAGCGGCGAAATTAAAGAGGGTGGCACTGGTAAATGGACGCTTGAAGAAGCGCGTTCTCATAACATTCCGGTTCCCGTGCTTGATGCATCGCTGCGCGTGCGTGCATGGTCCCGCGATACGGGCGGCAATTATGCAACAAAAGTGGTGCAAATGCTGCGCCATGCATTCGGCGGACATCCGATAAAACGCATTAATAAAGATTAACGCCTAATTTGAAAGAATCTCAGCAATGATGAAAAAAATAACAATTATCTTTGCAGTAACATGTATAACAATACTCAATACAGTTGATTGTAATGAAGTAACCATGGAACAGTATGAAGAGGCAGAAAATTTACTGTATGCCAGAACAGCACAACAAAGTAACGTTGCAAACTTTTATATGTTTGGTGTTCAGAAACTTCATGAGCTATACCAGACTTGCAAGGAAAGTGGACCTCAGGATAGTGTTCCTTGCGCAAAAGTAACGTTGGCACTTGCAAGGGCTTTTCATGAGCATACTGCATTGATTGATGAAAATGGGCATCACGAATTCCCACTACGTAAGGAATCCTTCGAATTATTTGAAGAAGTAACTGTTCGTTATCCGCAAGCTAATGATCCAAACGTATGGGCTTTGGCAAAATTTTATCAAGCCGACAATGCTCGCTGGGGTTGTAATAAGCCACAAGATTATGAAGAATCGATTACACGCTATCAAGAAATTATCGATAATCCCTTGGTAACTGATAAAAATGTCGTCGCATGGGCACAAGGGCGCCTTGGCGACTCATATCGTGAGGGACAGGGAGTTGAGCAAGATTCTGTTAAAAGCGTGCAAATGTTCCAGGGCATCATTGATAATGCCGATGCCATTAGTGACAAATCAATCGTTGCATGGGCAGAATTTTGGGTTGCTGATGCGTATGAGCATGGCAAAGGACGAGAACAAGATGTCAATAAAGCGGCCCAACTTTTTGATGAAATAACAAAAAGATACGTAAAGACTGATCCGGTTGCGGTCATGCATGCTCGAACACGAGCAAGCCAGATCAATAATAGCGAAAAAGATTGCACTGATGAAAATCATTGATATTAGTTGGCCAATTTCTCTTGATATGACGGCCTATAAAGATAGAAAAGTCATCTCATTCAATTATACCAAAACCTTTGAGCGCGATCATGTGCGCGAATCAGCTATCACACTTGGATCTCATTCTGGGACTCATATCGATGCGCCATCCCATTTTCTTGCTGAAGGCATTTCTATTGCTCAGATGCCGCTTGATGCAACCTGCGGGCCATGCATAGTGCTTGATTGCACGAATGTGCCAGAAGCAATTACAGATACCGATTTGCAGCGGCATGCAATAGAGCAGGGTGCACGCGTGTTACTCAAAACGCGCAATAGCGCATTGGATGCAACGGCGCCATTTGCCTATGATTTTATCTATCTTGCAGCATCGGGCGCTGCATATCTTGCATCAAAGAAGATCAAAGCGGTCGGTATCGACTATCTGGGCATTGAACGGCAAGAGCCGAATCATGAAACGCATGAAACGCTAATGCGGGCAGGGATCACGATCATTGAAGGGCTGCGATTGGCGGCAGTTCATCCTGGATCATATATGCTCTGGTGTTTGCCATTATCCGTGCAAGGATTGGAAGCTGCGCCGGCAAGGGCCATATTAATAAAATAAAGAACTTTTCCCCTTATGTCCCGCGATACGCCCTTACGGGCTACTAGGGACGAACGGGGATGAGTGACCCTCGATATCGTCTTTGTAAGTCATTTCTCTTTTGCTCAGATTAAAACTTTAGTCCCGTTCGTCCCTAGTAGCGAAGCGTATCGCGGGACATAAGGGATAAATACGCCTTGATGTAAATAAAAAAGCCCCGGATTTACCGGGGCTTTTTTGTATGTTTGTTCTATATTTTATGCGTTACTCAGGCTTCTCAGCGCCATAAAAACCAAGATAATAGTGATTATGTTCATCCTGCATGATTTTTACGGTATGGCTTGTTGCAAAGAATTGGCTCGAACGATTTGAGCCTTGAACTCTGAAACTAAATCCATTTTTACGATAGAGTCGTGCGCGTTTGTTAGGGGCAATATATATACGATTACTGCCTGGAGCGCTTACATAAATAGGTTCATTTGTACGGTTGCGAATTTCCCAGTAATCATATCCTTCATCATCGAAGTTGCTTTGACGCGTACGATTATCGTAACTTTCATTATTGCTCGAGCTTGTATAGCTAACGCCTACGTATGGGTAACCATATCCGCCCCAACCGTAGCCGTAATATGGCCAGCCCCAGCCCCAGCCGTACCAAGGATAACCCCAGTAACCGCCGCCGTAACCGTAACCATATCCACGCCAGTTGCGACCACCATAACCGCGTCCATAGCCGCCACGTCCGCCATAACCGCGACCGCCACCACGATATCCGCCTCCGCGGCCACCGCCGCCACGGAATCCGCCGCCGCGACCACCACCGCCACCGCCATGTCCGCCACCACCGCCACCGCGAGTGAACGTATCAATGGGGGAGATTAATCCCGCGAAGATGAGCGTGAGCATTATTAATTTTTTTAACTTCATTACTCCATTCCTTTTTTAGATTAGTCTCGTAATACTTCTTCTTCTAGAATGATTCCCTTTTCATCAGGCGTAAGTTCTCTTTCTTGTTGATACTGCCGACACCATCCATTACTTTCTACTACATTCAAAATTACTCTGGTGTTATCTGAAAACTCATATTGTGGGCGAGGTTTTGAACGTGCATTTCTTGAACTGCGACTTCCAGAGTGAACACTGGGAATGGGTCTAGGAGCACAACTTTTTACTGTTTTTTTATAAGTTATCCACTGATCTTGGGTTTTAACTTTTAATGTTTGCTCATCAATGCGCTGTACCTCTTGAGGTCTAGGATTTGACTGGAAGCCACCACGGGTCAATGTATCACTGAATGATACGAACGCTGCCGCGATTATTGCGAGCATTAATGCTTTATTTAACTTCATAATTCCTCTTCTTTTTTACGATCAATCAGGTTGTAAAGATTCTTCTAATATTATATCTAACTCTTCTTGGGTGAGGTTGCGATTAGCAGAAGTACGTACATATTCCCAACATTTACCATCTTTTTCTCGGACATTCATCACGCCATCAACTTTGCTACCATCTTGATTCTTTTGATATTTTACGTGACGTCCAGATTTGTGCTTTTCATCAGATTGAGCAGAACCATGATGCCATTGTTTGTGAGCATGTTGGTCTTGTCCTTGTTGCGCGTGACGGTGTTCCGGATGTTTATGGTCCCAATGACGATGTTTTATAGAAGGGCAATTTTTAGTACTCTTTTTGTATTGAACCCATTGATTATTTTCTTTTACTTCGATGATGCTTGGTGATATTACATCTTTACCACTAGCATCTTTTTGATAGACGTCTTGCCAGTCTCGTTTTTTTAGGTGCTCTTGATGACGTTGTTGGCCTTCAGGACGTTGTTGGCCACGTTGACATTGGCCGCCCTTGCATTGAGGGCCTTGTTGCGCATTGACAGAAAGGGCAGTGCCCAATCCTGCAATGAACAGAATCAACAATGTTTTTTTCATATTCATATAACCTCCTTATTTAACCTTATAAATTACTACGTAAGGTTGTTCTTCTGCTTGCAGTTCTTCTTCTTCCATTTCTCTCGCTGCAAAATCTTCGTCACACGGTGCATATGGATCTTCATATTCGCATGGCTTTGTTTGAGTGTGGAATGATACGTTTGCCGGATGCGATTGATAGTATGGCAATCGAGAACATTGAGGTTGAGGACGATGTTTTTTCACAAACGAGATTAATGGTTCAGCAGCTTCTTGCTCTTCTTCACTGATGATTTGCCAGCTAGATTCATCATTCTCATCACATGATGTACATGCGGTGCGAGTGTTGTTGGGAGTTACCCCAACAACAAACACCATTACAATAATCAGTTTTTTAATATCCATATTGGTCTCTTAGTCTTCGTAGCCTGCGTCTGCAGCTGGGTATGAAACTGGACCTCTGTTATACGCTTGAATATCTTCTTGGGTAGCCGGGTAGAATTCGTCTTCATAGTAATAACCCAGTACGCCATTCAACCAGATCAAGTCGAGTGTAAAGAAGAGACCGCTCGCAAGTAGGAAACCAAAGCCTCCGCCATACCAGAATCCGTTACCAACACCATATCGACCGTTCCAACCGTAACGACCGTATTGTTGTTGATGCTGGTGATGATTGCCATGTTGACCTTGTTTACCCTTGCCAGCGTTTTTGCCTTTACCAGCGTGTTGCCCTTTTTGAGCATGCGTACCTTGGCCTGTGTGCGCTGCTTTAGCAGCGTGGCCTGCAGATTGTTTACTTCTTGTGGCACCTGAACGTGCTGCGCCACTACGAGCTGCGCCACTACGAGCTGCGCCACTACGAGCTGCGCCAGATCGTGCTCCACCAGCGCGACCACCGCCAAAGCCTCGGCCTGCGCCGCCTCGACTACCACCGCCATGGAAACCACCACCGCCACCACCACGACCGCCACCGCCGCCGCCGCCACCGCGAGTATTAATGATAAAATTAGACATTAATCCAGCGACCAAAATCGCCAGGATCGCCATTTTTTTATTGATATTGTTTTGCATATTTCTCTCCTTTTTTATTCTTAATTATTTTTTTTAACTCAAATTAATCATGTGTTTGTTGGGTAAATGCTTGCAAGGCATCATATTGTTCTTGTAACTGACGAAGTTTAGCAGCTTGCTCGTCCATCTTTTGTTTTTGTTCCTCTATTTGTGCTTGGAGTTCTTCCTTTTGTTTTTGCAATTCCTCTATTTGTGCTTGGAATTCTTCTTGCTGAATTTGCTCCGATGTTTTGGCTGGAGCTCGCATACTGCATATACCACTCGCGCAGCCTCCTGGTTGTGAGCCCGATTCGGCCTGTGCGGCAAGGGCAGCTTGCCTTTTCTCCTGAATTATTCGAGCAGCCTCTTGTGGGTCCGTTGTTTTGCCTTGCGGGGCATACAATTTGCGTTGAGGGTTACCGCCATCAAGCTCAAGTTGAGTCAGGCCGACGATAATTACACATGCAGCGATTAGTTTTAATGTATCCATTTTAAACCTCCTTTTTACTTTCATTCTTTACTCTTCATCATAGTATGATGAGCCATATCCATATGATGAACTGTAGGATGATGATGTTGTTTGAGGGGCTGGTGTTGTTACAGCAGCTGGACATCTATCTCCTCTGCAAGGGCCTTTTGATCGTTGACCCTCTTGTTGCCTAACTCGATTGCCTTGGCGTCCGTATGTTTGATGAGTTTTTTGTGCAGGCGATCTTTTTGAAGCAGCCTGAGTCCGTTGGTGGCCCGTAGCTTGGCGAACACCCGTGTTACTTACTCGGAATGTTTTATCATCTGGTCCTGCATCGATTCCCATTTGGCACATGATTGCGGCGATCGTCAGGCAGAAGAATAATGCTATATTTGTTTTCTTCATTTTTTCCCTTTTTAACGTTACACATAGCGTAGCAAGGTCGCTCTGTGCCGGTTTACTTAACCTTTTTTTACTCCTTGCTCCATTTCATAATAGAAAAGTTTACGCTCAAAAAGCAAGAATTTTGCACTTAAAATAAGAGGTTTTTTGGATTTTAACCGAGACGAGCGGGGCAAATGGAGAGGTTTTTTTCGCCCAAAACACCCGCAATTTTGAGCGCAGGATAGCTATAATCACCACTTTTAATGGTGGTGCCGATTGGCTGAATAGCCAATTCCGGGCATCCGGGAATCAGCTGCTCTTTATACCCGATTCGGGCTATTTTGGTGCCGTAGGATTCGGCTGTCTTTTTAAGGCTATGCCAGGCCCGATTCATGCCTTTAGAAACGGTGCCATCCCAGTACGGGATCATGAGCCGTTCAATGTTGGTCGTATGGCACATTTGCTCAAGCGCCTGCAGGATGGTAGCCGTTGGCTGGAGGCAGATAACGGTATTGAGCTGGGCTATGCCGGTCCGTTTGGTAATGGCCGGAATTAGCTCATACTGAGCCCATTGTTTGCCCGAAGGGCGTTGACCGATAAATCCAGGATCGATAATGATGGTTTGTTTACGATGCTGCAAAACGGTAATGGCACCGTTATTGCAGGGGATAGAGAGGATATCATCCGAACGTGAAAAAACCGACCCCAAACTGACAAGCGTCAGCAGGAGAGTGAAGCAGGCAATACTGCGGTTGCGGGCGCGAGTGAGCGGATGATGGACGATGGCGAGCGTTATGAGAGGAATGCATATGAGTATGATCCAGGGCGGTTCACAAAAACCGACCGATGAATTATGGGGGGCCAGATTCATGCAAGAAAGCCACCACTGGGTAAGGGTATCAAGTGCATAGGCAGGCCATGTAGTGGGAATGCTCAGCAAAGCGCCAAAAAAAATAAGCGATGAAAGGAGAAGAAATATGAGAATGAAAGGGTTAAAAATTAAATTCCCCAGGGGGGAAAATATTGAAAGGGGAAGTCCCCAGGCAACAAGAATGGGGAGAGAAAAGAGCGTGACGTAAAATTGGATGTACACAAAGTCTAAAAGCCAGTTTCCCATCTTTTTCAAAAGGCGGTGCTGGGTGAGGAACGTATAGAGCTGGTGTAAAATCATTGCTTTTAGGGATTTATGTCGAGTACAGTAAATAAAAAAGGAGGTACAACTATGAAAAGTTTCAAACGCATACCGTCTCAATTACGAGAACATTGGGATAATCTGGTAGCCAATTCGCATCGCAATATGTCTCGCGGTGCAGAATATATCAATAAAATCATCACATGTGCTCACAAGGATCAATGGCGCAAGCATATGAGAGGCAGAGAACACAAGAAGAAATAAGATTAATGTTGTTCGTTCTGCTTCATAGAGTATTGGATTATACCGTATGCACCGGCCATGCAAATACTGCCTATGGTAAAGAGTATGGTTCGAGATGATACCGGATTAGATGCATAATTGTGAAAAGTCGTAGGATGCTCATGCACTTCACGATCATAGTAACGTTTTAAATAGGTTCTTACGCGTTTTATACTCTTTCTTTGTGCTCGTGCTTCATCAGCTATCTCTTCAGCTATCTCTAATGCTTCTTGTGCAGCTAATGATTCCAGCTGTTGCATAGCTATCAACTCCGTATCTTGTATAGCTATCATGGGCGCAGTGAAAGCGCACAGTGCAGATATGAGTAAAAATTTTTTCATGAGATTATCCCTTCCTCAATTTCGATTTAATGATCGTAACAATAATTTTTTCATATAAGTGTTTCCCTATTATATATTCTTCACATGTGCCCATAAGGATCAATGGCGCAAACGTATGAGAGGCCGTGAGAAAAAGAAGTAATTATTTTTAGTTCAAAAAATAGCAGAGCAAGCCGCATGAAGCCGCTGCAATGGCAGTGATTGTACCGTTAATTTGTATAGCACGTGGTTCAGGGTTACCGGCAGGCCAATATTGAGGAAGCTCACGATTAAGATCATTGTCTACATAGTCTTTTGCGCGTTGTATACGCTTTGTCTTACCAGTTTTTTCATACTGCGCATAACAATTTAACTGTTCTTCTAAATCGGCAGTAAGATTTTTTTCATGCTGGATGTCTGCTTTGGTTCTGTTTTTCAATTCAGCTTTTTGCATATCCATAGCGAGTATGGGTGCTGTTAAAGTGCTCAATGCACATATGAATAATAGCTGTTTCATAATATTATCCCTTCTTAATATTATTTTGATGGTTTTGGTTTATTGATTATTTCCATTGAGATAGCAAATCGCCGCAACTGCGGTACAAAGGCAGCATGCTACTCTTTGCAAAATTTGCATTTCAGCTTCTACTTCAGGAGCATTAGTTTTGCGTGTTTGTGGCGTTGTATGCACTTCGTTCTGTTTGGCTTCGTGTCTTCGACGAGCAGATGCCATTGCTGCAGATCCCATATACATGGCGTGTACATTTGGTGCTATAACGATAAGCGCTAAAAGTAACAATTTCTTCATAATTTTGTCCCTATCTTAGAATTTCGATTATTTTTGGTTTTCAAGATTCATTTGTGCAAGAAAGAAATAGCTTCCGACTAATGCAACACAAATTGCTGGCAGATAGAGATCTGGTTGCCATAATGAGCGAGCTGGTCGTTGTTGCCTGTCATAGCGATTTTCCACGTAATTTTGTACGTGAGCTAAACGTAATTGTTTTCGTTCTGCTAAAAATCTTTGCCATTGTCTTTGTGCTTCAGCTTCTCTTCGTTGGGCCTCAGTAATATTGGCTCGAATGTTTTTGATATTAAAGGCTTGCAGCGCTGGGCAAATAAGCATGAGTGTCAGTATTAATTTCTTCATCGTTTTGTCGCTTTTTACTCTATAATAGTGAACCATTTCTTCACTCTATTTAGTATACCAAAAGCTATTCTAGTAGTAAAAAGCCCCCTTTGGCCCAGGTATAGGGCAAGGGGGGCATAGCTTTTTTAGGTGTTTTTGAGCGTTCCAAACAGGCTTTTTATAGGTTAATTACCCTGAGAAAGCTCAAGCGCTTCTGCCTTAATTTCGGCTTCATATTGCTTGATTGCCTCGAGCGACACTCTGATGGTGTGCATTTCTTGCGCAATAGCCAACAGGTAATTGATTACTTCTTGGTAGTCGGTAGCTGTCTGAATCATTGTATTGAAATCCTTCATCTGAGCATTAATTTCTTTCACTCGATGCAGGAGCTCATTCAGATCCATAATTGCAGGCATAAGATCTTCATTGAGTTGATGACTTTGTTGCTTGAGGGATTCGTCCCCGTGCTCTTGAAGATCGGCTAGGAGATCAAAGGTTTCTGTGTAAAGGCTGCCACAATCTTTAAAAAGCTGTTCTATGGCAGCATATGTTTCTATGCAGAATGAGTGAAGGGTCTTTAATTTTGCAGCAAACTGGATCATTTCAGGGGTGATTTCGCCCTGAGCTGAAGAACCTTTAAGTGCTGTGGACTCTGCGTTGATCATGGGAGCAAGGAGGGCAAGTGCGAGGAGGAATTTTTTCATGGGATAAATACCTGAGAAAATAAAAGTTAAGAATCAAATTTATGTATTAAGTATAAGGCTTAATTGGGGGTAAATCAAATGGCCTCCCAAGCCAGAATGCAGGGAGGCCATAACGTTTGTGTTTTTAGTCAGATTTTATTCCATGCGGCGTGCTATTTGTAACAGCTTGATTTTTTGCCATAAGATAGGACAGCCCTCCAGGCAAGGAGCCATTGCTATGCAGCAGCAACAATAACACGCTGCTGCGCACTTTCCGCAGCCCGCATTGTTTACAGTCTCCCATTTTGGGCATATTTTCAAGTTAAACATTCTCTGCTCACCGGGACTGCATGATAGGCTAGAAAGAAAATCTCTTTCCATTGCGTGCGCATATGGCGCTGTCAAACAGAGTATTAAGAATAATTTTTTCATAGGTTCCTTTCGTTATTCGATGCGGCGTTCTGTTGGACAACATGCGTTTCGTGCTTCTTGTATAGCAAGACGCGCTAAACGAGCAGAAGTCATGATGCAGCAGGCGCAGGCTGTGCAGCAAAGTTGACAACATGCTTTGAGATCCGTGCGCAGGTCAGGAGATTGTGTACATGCCTCATCTTTGCGAGGGTTATTTGAATTGCTTTGATTATTGCTTTGATCGTTCATTTCCATTGCCTGAGCAAATGGCGATGCAAAGCAGAGTATTAAGAGTAATTTTTTCATGAGTTCTTTCAGATGAATATTATTTGGTTAGGTATAATGATATGTAGTAAGTCAAGGTGATAGCTGCTGAACCTAAGAGGGCTCTTGTTACAAGCCGTCGTTCTTCGCTTTCTCTTTGTTCTTGAAGTAAAGTGTGCTGTTTATCAATTTGCTGCATAGTCTTAAACATTTGAATATGGAATGTCACCATACGACTCTGTGTTTGGGTTGCACAACGCATTATCTCTTGAGCGTCTGCGTGAGTAACGCTGCGTAGCAATGAAGATTCATTAAATTCTGTCATACTTTGTGCTATTTGTTTGGCTAAGGTCCCTATTGCTTCAATTTGCTGCTTGTCAGCTGATGATGATTGCTCATCGAATAAACCCCTATTTATTGCAAGGCCAGCAAGCTGGTTGTTAGCTTGCTCAAGATCAGTTACCCATTTGCGTGCTGTTTCTACGGGTATGAGCGCATGAGGAGCGCCATCATTTTCCATTGCATTGATGATTGTCGTTGATAAGCAGAGAATTAAGAAGAGTTGCTTTTTCATAGATTTTCTTTCGCTTTAAATATGAATTGTGGATTAGTGTATGCGATAATTCATTCTCCTTCAATTATCTGCGTAGGTTTCTTGTAAATTGCGCATTGCTTGCAGTATTCTGACTCCAAACTTTTACAAAGGATTTGAGTATGCAAAACTTACAGCATTTTATTGAGCGTAAAGCTTATAACATCCGCGTTTCATCATTACAGATGACCACCATGGCCGGTTCAGGCCATCCGACTTCATGCCTTTCGGCAGCTGATATTGTCGCAACCCTCTTTTTTTATGGCATGCATTTTGATCCAGATCATTTTGATAATCCCAATAATGATCGCTTTATTCTTTCAAAAGGGCATGCAGCGCCGGTATTATATGCCGCATGGAAAGAATTAGGAAAAGTAACCGAGCAAGAGCTCATGACCTATCGCGATATTCATTCCAATCTTGAAGGCCATCCAACATTACGATTTCCCTATGCCGAGGTGGCAACCGGATCGCTGGGCATGGGGCTTTCCATTGGTGCGGGCATGGCATTGGTTGCCAAGATGGATAAACGTAGTGCACGCACATACGTTTTGATGGGCGATAGTGAGTTGACGGAAGGCAGCATTTGGGAAGCAGCCGAAATCGCAGCGCAATATAAGCTCGATAACTTGATTGGGATTGTTGATTGCAATCGTTTGGGCCAAAGTACGCAAACGATGCATGAATGGCATACGCAGCGCTATGCCGATAAATTTGAAGCATTTGGATGGAAAGCGATCGTGGTTGATGGGCACGATGTGCATCACTTGATGGGTGCGTTTGATAAAGCGCGCGAGGTCGAAGATCGGCCGGTCATGATCATTGCAAAAACGATCAAAGGATATGGCCTGAAAGATGTTGAAAATAAACAAGGGTTTCATGGCAAAGCATTTAGTAAAGAACAATTAAATACGGAACTTGCTGAACTTGAAAAACGATTCCCCCAAGCAGCCGCATATAATGCATCCTTCGAGACGGGCTTACGCCCTCCTCAGGACGATCGGGGCCCAGGCGGGAAAGAATGCAGCGATATTCAAATGGTAGAACCCCATTATAAAGTGGGTGAATCTATCGCAACGCGCAAAGCATATGGCGATGCGCTTGCTGCGCTCGGGCCGCGTTGTAAAACAATTGTGAGCCTTGATGCGGAAGTAAAAAATTCAACGTATGCCGAAATCTTTGCAGAAAAATATCCAGAACGTTTTTTCCAATGTTATATCGCTGAACAAAATATGGTCAGCATGGGCGTTGGTATGGAACGGCGCGGCAAAATTCCATTCATTTCCACCTTTGGCGCATTTTTCTCTCGTGCACATGATCAAGTGCGCATGGCAGCAATTGGTAATGCAGCGTTGAGATTAGTGGGCTCACATGCCGGCGTTTCAATCGGTCAAGATGGTCCTTCGCAAATGGCGCTTGAGGATATTGCCATCATGCGCGCATTGCCCGGATCGATTGTGCTTTATCCGAGTGATGGCGTGAGCACCTATCGTTTGGTATCGCAGATGGCGCAATATAACGATGGCATCACCTATCTGCGCACAACGCGCATGGATACGCCGGTGCGGTATGCATTGCATGAAGAATTCTCAATTGGCGGATGCAAAGTGTTAGTCGAATCTGAAAAAGATCAAGTGTGTATCGTTGCGGCAGGTGTGACGCTTGTTGAGGCAATGAAAGCATATGAACAATTATCAAAAGAGGGCATTTCGATTGCCGTTATTGATCTTTATTCAATCAAACCATTAGATCATGATACGTTGCTGCGCGTTGGTACGCAAGCCAAAAAGCGAATCATTACGGTTGAAGATCATTATCGAGAAGGCGGGCTTGGTGAGGCGGTATTATATGCGCTGCGCAATACGGGCATTACGATACAGTGTCTAGCCGTGACGCAATTACCGCGTTCGGGAAAACCGGAAGAGTTATTGGCGATAATGGGCATTGATGCGGCCGGGATTATCCGTGCGGTCAAAGCGATTAAGCAGTAATCGGTTTTTCATTTTTTTCCTTCGCACTCTTGAACGGCTTGCCATGGGTGCGAACATGCAGCATTTTGATGAATTTGGTGAATGGTTTTTGATCTTGCACTTCCTGATGCCAACTATCCATAGTCCCAATAATATCTGCCAAGAAGTTAAGGAATCTTGGGAAGACAAATTCACCATGGAATATCGCGCGGCCATTCATTTTGATGGTTACTTGTTCAAGATTTTCTTGTTCCGGGAAATAACGGCCAGAGAGCCATGAAGAGGCTTTAATTTCGTTCTTATATAATCCTTGTGGATCTAAGATTTGAAAGAGATCTAAATGGGAATAGATAGCAAAGATGCGTTTAAAGAGCGGATTTTTTACGAGGCATGCTGTTTGATCTTGTACCGGACATGCAAGCAAGACTAATTCATCAATACAGAAATCATCCTTCTTTCCAGGAACGCGCACTAAATTGAGCGCGACATTGCCGCCATGGCTATGGGTGATTATACGAATGATCGGTTTTATGCCATGCTCCGTTTCATACCGCTCTCGGACGGCCATCAGATCTTTATAGAGCTCAAAGGCTGCTTGTTCACGCACGCCAAAATCAAGCTTGCCTGACCAGCCAAAAATATAGAAAGATTCGCACGGGAATAGATGAGGCGCTGCATGACCTAATGTTTTACCGATTTGATGCATATGATATTTGGTTTCATAATCGCATGCGCGTTGCAAACCGGGAGCAGCATAAAGGAAATTATGCAGGGGAGGGGGGCTATAAAAGAGCCGAGTGCCATGAATCCAGACGTTAATCACATGTTGCCGTTCAACAGTGGCAGAAGAGTCGATGGCAGAAAGAGTATTTTTGGGGGCAAAAAACACCCTTCGTTTGATTATATGCCGGCGTTCAGGGGAGCAGGCCGGGAGTATGATCAAAAGGAAAGAGATCTTGAAAATGGAAAGCCAGGTTTTCATCGTCATCGTAGGGTCTAAAATCTCTAAAAATGTCTTTAAAAAAGAATAAGGTATTATATACAGGTTGTCAAACCTGGAGGTGTATTCAGGGTAAAAAAGCTAAGGTTTTTAGACATGATTAGGGCGGGCTTGTGTCCGGTTTTAAAGGCCATTTTGGCATTTGGGGCAAAAATCTTCCATGCGGGGATCTTGAATCTTGCCTCTAGATCGCTACTTTGCCCTAAAAACGTTTCATATAGTCAAAAATCATTGCTTTAGGAAAGCCCTTTTTGATAGGCTTTAAAATGAGGTTGGGGGCCAGCCGTTTAGATCAAACGCGATCTTAAAGATCCCGTTCGATCTATAACAACGCGAATGCGAGCAATCGTACCGAGTGCGCTACCTTCGGCCTCTTGATTTTTAAAGCGACCTTTTTCTCTAACGATTTGAATTTTCAAATGCTTAGCGTTTCCTGACTATGCGATCGTGAACTTATATGTGTGGAAGTATTTTATTCATAAGTTCGTTATATGCAATTTCAAATTGCTGCAATTTATGTTGATCTGGTTCATTAACTGAGATGATTTTAATGCCACTTTCTGGATTGAGTGCGAAATCGTGAGTCATAACAAGGCAATATTCCCGCTGATCTTTATCAGTGTGGCGTGTTTTAAATACATATTCAGATACTAAATGGTGAGGTATTGCTATAACAAGCATGTTTCCATAGGTGCTTGCTTGAGCATGGATCTTTTTAAGATTTTGAAATTCGGCTTCATATTTTTTATACAGTTCATCTGCATTGAAGAATGAAAATAATTGTTCAATATCAGGCACACCTGTTGCGACTCCCTCATTATAATTTTTTGCAAAGAAATAGAGTGAATTACTAAAGCGAAAGTTAATGTTTCCAAATAACGGTTTATTCAAGAATAGTGCGCTATCAATATTTAACCAGCCATTTTTGCTAGCGATGATGTCAGCGCGCTTTGTTTGTTCTTGCACAGAATCATAATATTTATTTGGTTGTTTCAAATGAGTAAACGTAAAATCATCAGGAACGCGTGTTTTATAATAGACTTGATATAAATCTTTATAAATACGTTGCAATAGGGTTAATTTCCATTGATGTCCATGGAAAAAAGTTGTATACCCGCTGTGTTCAAATGTTTGAGAAATGTCGTATAGGCGTTGTGCTATCCGGGTAATGATATCAGGCTGTGCATAGTCGTTCCAACATACATTTTCGATTAAGTTTTTAATTTCTTTGGGATACCGAATCATATGCTTGTCAGTCGCCGTTAGACGTGTATTTGGCAAATGCTTGATTTCACGTAAGTCTGCATAGGAGGCAATTTTTGCACAAAGTTCTAAGGAGAGTTTCAGGTTTTTCTTTTGTAATACGGATGTGATATATCCGGTCAATTGGCTTTTCTCAAAAGGGCCTAACTCAGACCATGGTTTAGATGCCAGGGCATTAAAATCGTCGTAAACGAGATCTGGCTTAAATGCCTTCTGGGTAGATTCCTTTAATTTGGGTTCAAAGTTGGCGCCTGCAACGCCGACGAAATTGAGAATGGCTTGAGAGATGGCAAGTGCGAACAAAAGCTCTGATTGCATGGGTTTTTCTCCATTTAAGAGGTATATAAATAGAATAGCAGGTAATTAAGGGGGCGTAAAAAGGTGGCTCTAGGAGCGGCTTTTTAGGGTAAAAGGCAGGGGGGAACGGATTAAATTATGAGTTTGCCCTCATGAAGTCTAAAAAGCCCGATTCTTATTGTATTTTATGCCCTTTTTGCTATGCTGAAAGTGTATAGATTTTATACCCACAAAAAACGTCGTGGAGGGATATCATGAATCCAATGATATATGCGTGGCTAAGCATCGCAGTATGCTTCCTCCTTTTCGAGGTTGGCCATCCCGGACTATTTTTCTTCCTTTCATTTTCATGCGGCGCGGTGTGTGCAGCAGCAATCAGTTTCGGTGAGTATTCACTTACCTTCCAAATAATAAGTTTTTTAACCAGTGCGGCATGTTGCTTTGCAATTAC
>Ga0181531_10001259_pt1 | contig 16120 bp, 8 predicted proteins | sample PEATcosm2014_Bin_38_FD_119743 | JGI IMG/M metagenome (GOLD analysis project Ga0181531, IMG submission 119743) | Peatland microbial communities from MTU Mesocosm Facility, Houghton, MI, USA - PEATcosm2014_Bin11_10_metaG | ecosystem: Environmental > Terrestrial > Soil > Wetlands > Peat | place... | reverse complement strand
TGCTCGCCACCACATTGCCGCTACTGTCGAAGAGCCGAACCGCACCCGTGCGCAATCCAGGCGCGAGGGGGGTAAATTTCACGTTTACCGTGCAGGAGCTGCCCGCGGAGATGGTACCCGTACAGGTGCCCCCGCCGCCGAGCGCGAAGTCAAGGCCGGTCACCCCTTGCGTCAGTGCCTGGATCGCGCCAATCGTGGTATTCGCCGCAAGATTGTAAGTGAGCTGGATCGAGCCGCTGCACGGCGCCGGAGTCGTTTGACCAGATGGGCACACGTTCACGTTGCCGAAGCTTTGCCGATTAAAGATCGCAGCGGCGTTCAGCGCCTCGTTCATCGTTAAGCTGCAGGACGAACTCGTCGCGCTTGCGCAGGCGCCACCCCATCCCTGAAACGTCGAAGTCCCCGTCCCGCTCGCGGTCAGCGTCACCAGAGTGCCGCTGAGATAGCTCCCTGTGCAGCTGCCCGAGACGCTTCCATTAGCCGCGCTGCAGGTTATCTGTTCCTCATTGTCTGACACTGTCCCGGTCCCAGAGCCCGTCCCCGACACCGTCAGCGTGTAGTAGACGAGGGTGGTGCAGCTCACCTGAACATTCGTCACATTCGCGCCTGCGACGGTGCCGCTGCCATTCGTCACGATGCAGCTTTGCCCCGCCGGCGCCGAAACAACCGTCACATTGTACGGGCTGCCCGTCGCCAACGCCGGTGTGAAGGTGAACGACCCATTGCCGCCGATCAACAGGGTATTGCCGGTGGTGTCCTGCAACGCCAGGCCGTTGCCCACCAGGCCAGTAACCGTCCCACCGATCGTGTAGGACGTGGCCAAACCGACGCCGCTCAGGGGGATCGTCTGTGTCGCCACAGAGGAAGTAGAAACAGCGTTCAGGTTGTTGTCGGTAAGCACCAGGGATTCATTGAGAGGGCTCCCCGCCGTCTGCGGATAAAAAGTGACCGAATAGACGCACGAGGCTCCTGGGGCCAGCGTGCCTGCTGAGGAGGAGGAAGCCGTCGTCAGCGGGCAGTCCCCATCGCCGTTGCTGTACAGGGAGAAGTCGGGACCGATACTGGGATCGTTCCCCGAGGCTGGAACCGGGAAGCTGAGCGTCGTATTGCCCACGTTTTGCAGGACTGCTTCCTGCGCACCGTCGGCGGTGTCGTGGGAGCCTGCGTCCGTCGGGGTATAAAAGTCGAGCGTGGGGGGCTGCGAGCGCTGAATTTCCCACACCTGGTTGACGGTAATGTCCGTAACATAGATATCGCCCGTTCCGTCTACCGCCACACCGAACGTGCCGCTTCCGTAGTACACAGCGCCGGCGCAGTTGATGCTGGTGCAACCGGCTGGAAACTCCTCGACTTCTCCCAGGCCGTGATCGGCGACGAAAACGTCCCCCGCTGCATCCACCGCGATCGCTTCGGGTTCCGACCATCCGCCGGGTATATCGCTTCCAAATTCGAGCTGGCATGCGCTGCTGGCGCACCCAGCCGGAACTTCTACAAATTCTTTCAGTCCGAAGTCGGCGACAAACAAATCGCCCGCTCCATCCACCGCTATACCGACCGGCTCAGAACTACCTCCTCGGCTGTACACCACGGTCTGGCAGCTGCTGTTGGTGCACCCAGCCGGGAGCTCGTCGACCTGATTCCCTGTGAAATCGCCGATGAAGACATCGCCCGTTCCATCCACGGCGACGCCCAACTGAGCGCGCAGACCGTAGCCCACTGTGCTTTGGCAGCCGATATTGGTGCAGCCCGACGGAACCTCCACTACCTCGTTTTGGTTGTTATCCGCGATGAAGAGATCGCCCGCTCCATCCACCGCCAAACCCTGCGGGTACTGCAAGCCGGTGCCCACCGTGGTCGGGGTTCCATTGGCCGGAACCTTCACTACCCGCTCGTTGGCGGTATCCGCGATGAAGAGATTGCCCGCCGCGTCCACGGCCACGCCCAGGGGCTTCAGGAGCCTATAGCTCCCGGTGCTCACGGGGGTTAAGATACCCGAAAACGCCGCCACCGGCGCAAGACCAGTGCCGTAGATCGGAGTGGTCACCAGCGTGGCAGTGGAGGTATTGAAAAGCTCTACCGCACCAAGGCGCAATCCCGGCGCGAGTGGGGCGAATTGGACGATTACCGTGCACGTGCCTGCTGCGACGGTGCCGGTGCAGGTGCTCCCGCTGCCCACCGTAAAATCAAGTCCGGTTGTGCCTTGCGTGAGCGCCTGGATGGGGTTGATCGTGGTGGCCGTAGCGATGTTGTACGTCAGCGTGAGAGTCTCGCTGCACGGCGCAGGGGTCGTTTGTCCCGACGGGCACACGTTGACGTTACCGAAATTCCCCGGTGACCCCCACTCCCATGTGTCCGTGCTCTGGCTTAATCCGGAATACAAAATGACCTGACCCAAGGCGGCATCGTAAGTCATGCCGTTTTCATTGGCTCGCGCAGACAGATTGCTCGGGGTCGTCTCCTCCGCCCAGTTGCTTCCGTTCCATACCCAGGTGTCGTCGAGATAAGCGCCGCCGCTGGCCCCGCCAAACATGACCACCTCGCCCAGCGCCGCGTTATAGGCCATGCCTTGTGATTCACGCGCGGGGGGGCCGGTGCTACTTACCTGCGTCCAGCTCGCATTCGTCCCATTCCACACCCACGTGTCGCCGAGATCGTTGGGGGGGGCCAATCCTCCGAATAAGACCACTTCACCTTGCGCAGCATCGTAGACCATGCTGGAACCTGTGCGCATGCCAGGATTCGGGTTGGGGAACAACTGAGTCCACGTAGTTCCGTTCCATTCCCACGTATCGCTGAGAGTGGAATAGCTGTCTGATGATCCCGCGGTGCCTCCGTACAGGAGCACCGTGCTGTGCGCCGCATCGTAGGCCATGGCGGCGCCGTTTCGCGGCATGGGGCCGCCCGTACTTGCCAGCGTCCAGTTAGTTCCGTCCCACAGCCATGTATCGCCGAGAGCGTCGCCGTTGTAACCACCGAACAGGACTACGTTGCCGTGCGCGGCATCGTAGACCATAGCCGCGCTGCGGCGGGCTGAGGGGCTGTTCGCTGGATTCGCCTGCGTCCAGTTCGTTCCGTTCCACAGCCAGGTATCATTGGACGCATCGTTGCCGCTGAACAAAACCACCTTATTGTGGGCCGCGTCGTAGGTCATGGAGGCCAGAAAACGACCGCCCGGATTGTTGGCCGGGGACTGTTGAGACCAAACGGGCTCGAGGGTCTGCGCCGTTGCCGGAACGCCAAATGCGCCCAGCAGCGTCAGCGCCGCTCCCAGCGTGACCACGACCTGTACTGTTCCTCGGCGCGAAGTTTCGAGCCCTTCGGATCCTGCAAATCTCATGATTTCCCTCGGGAGCTCGTAACGCGCAGGCTCCGGGCGCAAACGTGGCGCGAGGCCACTCTTCAGAGCTCCTTCCGGGGGAACGGATTAGCTCACTGGGGAGGAGAAAATCGGCGATCTACACCTGTGATCGTGGTTGCATCATGAACTCCGAGCGCTGGGGCCGTCAAGAGAATCCACAGCCAAACTTGATGAAAAAGAGTGTCGGTTACCGCAGCCCGACAATATCCGATTTCGTAATTACCTTTAGTCACGCTACCGCAGACCGCCGGATGCCGTTCCGATTACTGCGAACCCCAGACCGCAGGAATGACGGCGCGCCTGACGTTTCCGATATGAACTCTGCCTGGCACACGGGAATCGGACACTTTCTCGACGGAATCGGAGCGCAGTGTTCCCAATTTATCCCCGTGCTATTGACGACTGTAGCATCAATCGCACGCCTGGGGGATTGTGAGAAATCCATCGCGCCCTCTCCTGCTAAGCCCGGATTCAACCTCAGGCTTTCGTATAATCGCAAAACACTTTGTCGCTCAAGGACACTTTCATGGAGGGATCCGCGGCGGCCGGCCATCACGAACGGCTCAGGCTGGTCTTTGCCACCTGCGACGAAGCCGCGCTCACCGATATCGGGCAGGATCTCGCGCCGGCATTCTTCATCAGCCTCGCCACCGATGCCTCTGCCCTGCTGCAAAGCCTCCATGAACACACACCCGAGATCGTCGTCATCGATCTCGACACCATCTTCCCCGACGCTCCCGATGTGTTTTCCCATGTCGCCGCCATACGCGAGGCCGCCGCGGACATTCTTCTCGTCGTCATCTCCCGCAAGCCCCTCCCGAAAGCTCGCCAGCGCACCAGAAAAGCGGGCGGCGACGAGTTTCTGCTCGCGCCGGTAGACTTCGGAGAGTTGCGCGAATATCTGCTGGAAGCCGGCCAGCAGCGTCACCGCGATCTGCAAGCGCGCGCCTTTCGCGACGAGGTAACCCGCCGAAGCTCGTTCTGCGGACTGATCGGCGGCAGCGAGCCGATGCAGCGCGTCTACGAAGCCCTCCGCCGCGTCGCGCCCAGCAACACCACCGTGATGCTGCGCGGCGAAAGCGGGACCGGCAAAGAGCTCGCCGCGCGCGCCATCGTTTCCCTCAGCCCCCGCCGCGACCGCCCCTTCATCGGCGTCAACTGCGCCGCCTTGCCCGAAGCTCTCATGGAGTCCGAGCTTTTCGGTCATGAGAAGGGTTCCTTCACCGGGGCCCACGCCAGCCGCCCCGGACAGGTCGAGCTGGCCGACTCCGGTACCCTCTTCCTCGACGAGATCGGCTCCCTCGGCCTCGCCCTCCAGAGCAAGCTGCTCCGCGTCCTGCAGGACCGCTCCGTCCAGCGCATCGGCGGCAAGAGCCCCCGCAAAATCGACTTCCGGCTGATCACCGCGACTAACGACAATTTGGAGCAGATGGTGAAGGCCGGCCAGTTCCGCGAAGACCTCTATTACCGCATCTGCGTCATTCCCATTTCCCTGCCCCCCCTGCGCGACCGCAGCGGCGACCTGCCCCTGCTGCTCGACCACTACATGCGCATGTACTGCATCGCCGCCGATCTGCCGTTGAAACGCTTTTCGCCCGACGCCATGCAGATGCTCGAAAGCAGCAGCTGGCCCGGCAATGTCCGCGAGCTGGAGAATCTGACCCAGCGCCTGGCGCTCATGGTCGATGACGACGTGATCGATGTGGAGCATCTGCCCCAGAAGCTGGTGATCGAAAGCGCTGCCAGCCAGGACAAGATCCTGATTCCTGCGGAAGGAGTGCAACTCGATGAGGAGATGAGCCGCATCGAATTCGCTTATCTGCAGGCTGCCATTCGCCGTGCCGGCAGCAAGCGAGGAGCGGCGGCCGTGCTCGGCATTCCCATCCAGAAAGTGAAATATCTTTGCCGCAAGCACGGCATCTGAGGGCGCGCCCGAGCTGCTGCATTCAAGGTTAAATTTTAACCCCCGAGGGGTTAATTTTTAACCCTGATTGACCGTGCTCCCGGTCCTGTCCAGGCCGGCATCGGCCCGAAAACGCCTTTTTTGCGCCAAATTCATTCATTTTCGCGGCTCCTTGAGTTTGGCATTCAAATCGCAATAGAGAGTTGCGTGAAGCCGAATGGAGCAATCCAGGAAGCTAATTAAACTCAAGGAGAATTTTCCATGCCCATCCAGAAGAAGTCGCTGATCAGCAAAACCAAGTCCACCAAAGCCCCTGCGTCCATCAAGCGCGCCAAAGCCGCCAAGCCCCTCTCGAACTCAGCCCTCTCCAACGTCGCTCTGTCCATGCGTGTCGCCAAGACGCCTTTTTCCAAAACAGCGATCTAACGCTTGCACACCGCGAGCACCCACCGGCTCCAATAGCCAAAGGAAGAGCTTCGGCTCTTCCTTTTTGCTTTTCCCGCACTACCAGAGCTTGCGGTCGACAAAGTCGCGCACCTCGCGCGCGGCCAGGCCCGCCAGGCTGGTGCGGCGCACCACGATTCTCGCCGTTCCCGTCATTCCGGCCCGCAGCGAGCCGTCATTCACGACCAGGACATCGGCAACATATCTGTTAATTCCCGCCCCACCCTGAATTTGCTTCATGGTTTCAACCGCGGCTGGCTCGTCGCGCGCAACCGTTTCCACATCCTGGACCGAAGCCCGCCTCGGCGCGAAGGTTCCATCCACCAGCAGACTCACGCGGGCCCGCGGCGGCACCCGCCCGACCGCAAAATCCGGAATATAGACCAACGCCCGCATGACCCGTGTGTCAACCACATCGGTAATGGTCGTCCCGGCATCCAGGTAGCTGCCCGCCATATTGCTCAGCCGCGTCGCGGTGACCATCCCATCAATCGGGGCACGAGCCACCAGTTGTGCTGTCTGCTCGCCGGCAATCGCGGAATCCTTTTCAGCCCTGGCGTGCTCCTGCATGGCCGCGCCCACATCGCCATGCGCGAGTAGTTCGTGCGCACGCGCTCCAGCCGTCAGCTCCAGTTCTTCTCGCGACGCCGCGCGCGACGACTCTACCTTCGCATTCACCATGGTCAGCAGCGCCTCGCCGGCCCGCACCTGCTGCCCTTCCTGGACGAACACGCTGGTGACCCGCCCGGGTACTGTCGCGTGCACGACCGCCCGCTGCGCCGGTTCCAGGAGAAACCGCGTGGTGATGGTTTCGTGCCAAATGGGCAGAAAGACAACCAGCAGCACAATTGTCAGCGCCGCCGCCAGACGAGCCGGGCTCAGCCAGGAACGGACGCGTTCACGCTTGTCTAAATACACGGTTCCCATAAACCTCAGCAGTGTTCTGATGCGAGATCGGAAGATGAGCAGCCCGAGAGCTACTGCGGGAATGAATCCCCATTCCGGGTTGAATCTGGAAAAGACGTTGTTGCTGAATCGCAGGACCGTGAACAAAAGCATATAGCTGTAGAGACCGGAAAGAACGGCATACGCTACAAAACCGGATCGCCGGCGTTTGGGAACAAATTCGACCTCCACGGGAAGACGAAAGATCTTCCTCCGCACCATGCTGGACAGGTACGCGGTGGACTTCTCCTTGATTTCGGAGAAGCCGATGATCTCAGAAAGAGCATAGTACCCGTCCAGCTTGATCAGCGGGTTCATATTGACCACCACAACCATGATTCCGGTGATCAGCATGATTTTGTAGGCCAGATCGTGCGCGCCGCTTCCCGGTGGCGTGCCCCACCAGACCACGGTCGCGATCGCGCAGAAGATCATCTCCACTCCGATGCCCGCAAGGATGATCAGGAAACGCTGCCAGCGGCCGGCATAGACGAATGCTTCGCTCACTTCCACGAAGAAGGCCGGCATCAGATAGATCAGATGAAAACCCATCGCATGAACCTGTCCGCCATAGTGCTTGCAGCTCAGCCCGTGCGCCGATTCATGAAAGAACGCGAGGATTAAGAAAAGGATCCAAAATTCGGCCAGGTCGCCACCGGTCTTTTGCGTGAAGTTATAAAACTGCAGCGTATCCCGCCCGATCTGTCCCCAGTTCGCGGCAAATACATAGGTCATGAATCCGAACAGCACCAGGCACACAACCCCGAACCAGCCTGAATAGAGCCACTTTAGCCACGGATAGATCCGGTCGAAATAGCGATCCGGATCCCAGGCCGAAAACTGCATGTGCGCCACATCGCCCCACTTCCATCTCCTCTGCGTGTGCTGGCGCCGGCCTTCTTCCAGCTTCTCCTGCAGCGCGATGTTTTTTTCCAGCGGCGTCCGGTACCAGAAGTCGATCGCGTCCAGACCACTGGTGAATTCGCGCAGATCGTCCGGATCGTAGAGCGTGCCGTAGAGTTCCGCGTATAGCTCGGCCACCTCCTCCCACGATCGCGTGCCGTCGAACAATTCGATGATCTTCCACTGTTCCGGCGGGAAGCGGAAGAAGCCGTCGCGGCCGCGAATCAGTGCCACGATCACGGGCTTTCCGTCCTCGATATTCTCCTTCCAGATCAACCCGGGATCGAGTTTCGGATAGCCCACCCGCGCCCGCCGCGCGGGCATCTCCGGCAAAGCCGCACTCAGCGCTTCGGCAAGATTCATCGGCTGCGCGGGACCCGCACCGACGCCACCATCCCCGGCAGCAGGCCCGGCAGTTTGCGGCTCAGCACCGCTGTGACTTCAATCGTCCCGCTGCCCGGGTCGACAACCGGGCTCAGGTGAGTCACTGCCGCTGGCGTGACCTCTCTGAAATCCGGCGTCGCAGCCACCGTCACCTCGGATCCGCGCCGCAGTCCCACGCCGTCTCGCGCCGGCAGCGTGAATCGCACTTCCAGCGGCGAATGGCCGGTCACCTGGAAGATTCGATCGCCCACGTGCACGTATTGCCCCAGCCGCACATATCTCTGCGACACCTCACCGTTGAAAGGCGCGACGATGCGGGTCTTCTCCATCTCCAGGTCCAGGCCTTTCAGCGTCGCTTCCGCACTCTGCAGCTCGCCGTTCTGGCGTTCTACCTCAAACTGCGTAGCGGTCAGGTCGTATTTCGTATGATCGAGCGCCTCCTGCGTATTGATGCCGGCCTCCCGCATCTGCTCGGCCCGGCGCAGGTCCGCCGTCCGCACCTCCACCTCCGCCTCCCAGTTTTTCAGATCTGCTTCGAGGCTCTTCACCTTGTAATCGGCCGCGCTGCGGTCGTCGGCAAGCTGGCGATCGTCCAGCCGCGCCAGCAACTGGCCACTGCGCACCGAGGAATCCACGTCGGCATCGAGCGAGTTGATCACTCCCGGCCGTTGCGCCACCACGTCCAGCTGCTGCTCCATCGTTACGGGGCCGCTCACCATCAGGTAGTCGGCCCCAGGCGTCGAACGCGGCTGACTGATCGTCTCCACCGGCTTCGATGCTGCCGCCACCGTATCCTTAACGCTCTGCTGCCGGCTGGTACTGCAACCCGAGGCGGACGCGGCGGCCACGCAAACAGAAACTGCTCCCCAGAAACATCTCATCGTTAAGCTCACCATCCGAACCACGTCCACAGTTTCGCCCACACCCAAACCGCAATGTCGCGGAAAAGCACGTAGCCCAGCGGACGCAGCCCTGTTCGAATCTTGCTGAATCCCTGCATCCCCGGCCTCAGGCTGCCATCGCCATTCGGAACTGCGATTCTTGCGTAGAAAACCCGATTGTCCCCGACCACCTGACCCGCGGGGCTAACGACGCTCACCGTGCCGCGAAATGTTCGCGCCGGGAAGGATTCCAGCTTGATGCCCGCCGGATCGCCCGTTTTTAACAGCGTCACGTCGCGCTCCGGTACCGCGACGTCGACAATCGTCTGCGCCGTCTTCACCAGATCGATCATGGCGTCCCCCGTGGCCACCTTACGACCCACCAGATCCTCGGGATGAGGCGTAGCCACAACCCCGTCGATGTTCGATCGAACCGTCGCCCGCTCCAGTTGCTCCCGCATGCGGCTCAGTTCCCCGCGCAGATACTCGCCTTCAAGCTCCCGTTGTCCTGCCAGCGTCCCGTCGTTGTTCACCAGCGCCTGGGCGGCTTCGGACATCGCGGTGTTGTACCGAGCCTCGGCACTGGCAACAGCCGCCCGCTGGCCCCAGTCCGCCATCTGAATCAGCGGAGTCCCCGGAGCTACCTTGTCTCCCTCCTGCACCAGAACGCTCTGGATCACACCGTCTTCTTCCGCCCGCACTGACTGCGTTTGCCCTGCCGCCACCGTTGCGTCCCCCGACACGCGCATCGGTACGGGCACCGCGATCAGGATGAGCAGCAGCGTTGCCACTCCGGCAATCGTCAGCGCCCTGCGCCGCTTATCGATTGCCATGAAGCGCCGCTTCTTCTCCATCAGCGGCTCCAGAATGCCGATGAACGGAACCTCCTTGTACAGCGAGGCGTTGCGCAGAGCCAGCGTCGCCTGGCTCCGCAACAGCTTGATCACTTCGATGTGCAGCTCGGTCGGAAAATCAGGATCGGCGCTCTCGAACGAGAGCACCCCCAGCCGGCCCTCGTCGTCAGCCAGCGGAACCGCATAGAACCCGCGATAGCCAGTCTCCTCGAAATATCTCCGGAACTTCTCCCGCGTCTCCGGCCGCGCATCGCTGATCTCGTCCTCATGCATCGAAACGCGAATCTCGGTATCGAGGCCCGCGGCCCAGCGCAGCACCTCCTGCAGCTTCTGCGTCGATGGCTCCGAGGTATCCACTTTCGTCACGCCGGAGATCGCCTGCACGGTCAGCCTGTTCCGCTGTTCCAGCGCAATCGCCGCCCGCTCGTATGGGATCACCAGCTGCGGCTGATTCACGATCGCCTGCAGCACCCGCTCCTGGTTCAGCGTCGAGCTGATCTCCTGTCCCACCCTGACCAGCGTTTGCAATATTTCGATCTTCCGCTCCGCCTGCAGCAACGACGAATTGTGCAGCGCCTGCGCAGCGGACGATACCACCTGCGTCAGCACAAATAAGTCGTCCTCGCTGAATGGCGTGTCCTCCTCGAGTCGGATCGCCTCGATCACACCCACCAGGCTTTCCCCGTCGAGCACCGGCGCGGCGATGAGCGACCCAACCTGCGCTTCCCCGGATTGCCTGTTCCGCGCCGCCAATGCCGAATCGCCCGCCTGCGCCAGCACCGCTTCGCCGCTCTCGCCCACATCGCCCGCTATCCCGCGGCCAGCCGACTGCCGATCCCCCTTTTGCGCAACCGGATCGACCCCCGCCTGCTGCATCAGCAGTAAATCTTCCTGGTCGACCATCCATAGATTCACCGCCTGCGCCCGAATCAGGTCTGCAACCTTCTCGCAGATCACCGGCAGCAGCGTCTCCATCTCAAGGTTTGCGCTGAAGACCTTCTCGATGTCGTAAAGCTGCGTCAAACGCATCACCGAGGCCAGCTGCGCATCGCGTTCCGTCGCATAGGCCAGTCCTCCCGCCAGCCCCAGCGCTGCAATCTCGGCAATCTCGGCCAGTCCGTCGAGCACCGGCGCCCCGGGCAATTCCCCGAAGCTCACAATCTCGATGCACCCCAGTAGGCGTTCGCCGGCCAGCAGCGGAATGCAGGTCAGTCCCGTCACCTTCTGCCGCACGTCCAGGTGCGCATACTCCTCACGGCCCAGTTCGTCGGCGGAGAACTGCAGAATCGCCCGCTCACGCACCGCGGCGCCCGCAGCTCCCGAATTCACTGCGATCGGCCCTCTGTCGACTGAGATATCTCCGGCCGTGGCTTGCGCCGACCATAGCGATGCTTCCGCGTCTTCGACCACAAAAACCGCAGCAGCGGCATCGCCCAGCGCATCGACAATGCCCTGAGCAATAATGCGGGCTCGCGGGCCGATCTGCAGCTCCGCGAGAAGCGACGCCGCAATTTCCCCTGCTGGAAATGCCACTGTGGGATTCGCCAACTGCGATTGCTCCGGGTTATAGGGGTCGGGGCTGCGTTGTATGGTATCCTGCCGCTGCTTCGACGGGATGGAAAATTTTCTGAGAGCACGGCCTCGCCGGAGTTTCCGCCATCGACTCACCGAATCTCGCCGTTCTGGGCTGGCCCGAGCTATCGCTTCGGATCTCCGTTTGTTGGGGCATTCACGAAAGGAACCCGTTGAAATCGCTCGAAATTAGCTATTTGAAGTTTGGAGAGGTTGCATTGATCACCGCCCAGGGAGGTCTCGTCCTCGGGCCGCCCGTCGACTCTTTGCGACAGACACTCAATAATCTCGTTTCCCATGGAGAAGTTAAGTTCGTCCTCAACCTGGCTGGCATCGAACGGCTCGATTCGAGCGGAATTGGGCTCCTGGTCAAGGCTCTTCAGACCTGCAAGGGAGCCGGGGGAGACGTGAAGCTGACCTCTCTGCCAAAGGTTGTTGCGCAAACTCTCAGCATGTGCCGTCTCTTGCCGCTCTTTGAGGTTTATGACGAAGATCGGCAGGCGATTGCTTCTTTCGCCTGACCTCTCCTGGCCAGCTTCCGGTCTGCATGCCGGGATGTGATGCAGGGAGGCGGGTCGAACCTCGCCCGGGTTTGCTTTCAGGGCGTAAAGATCAGCCTCGGAGATTGGACGGTTCGCCCTGGAATCGGCAATTTTGGCTGCTGTAGCCTCATGCAGCGATGCGAATATGCTTTTTCGCGATCTCCTCGATCTCCGGCGCCGTCAGGGCGGATAAGTCCGCGGTCTCCGTGGCAATAATTCGCCGAAACGTCTCCGGATGATGGGCCTTCAGATATCCGCTCAGGAAAACAGCGGCGCTGCTCTTTCCCGTCCCATGGCCGATGACCACGATCGTTTCGGCTTGGACCAGATCCCGAGCGATTTCTTCGTAATATGAATCCTCCTCGGGAACGCGCTCACCCTCGTAATGGGCTTCCTTGCGGTGGATCAGGTGGTGTTGAAATTCGAATGGATCATACGGCTTGACAGTAATTTCGTCTTCAGGCCGGCTGCCGCCCAGATCGTGATAAATGTGGGCAGCATGATGATCGATAACCACTACCATTCGCCCCCCCGCGTGCGCCGGAGTCGTTTTCCTCCCGGCTTCAGCTTCCTTCAAAAACCTTCGTAGCCGCGAGATTTCTTCAACTCCGAGATTGTGGGTGCTGGGGCGCTTGAAGAATTCCCGTTGTCCGCCGACCACGAAAGCAAACTCGTCGTTTCCGTGTGGCTGAACTTCGCCGATTTGCCCAATAAGATCGATAACGGCGCTCCACGTTAAATTACGCGGCAGTTTGCCGCCCACAAGGCTCTCCAGCAATTCTTCGTGGTCGTGACGCATATGGCCATTCATACTAACAGCACCCGGCCAGGGCGCACAAAATGCTGATCCGATCTGGCCATCGAGTCTCGCTTACTTTGGCAGCGTTCGAGTGTAAGTGATCGCGTCTTTAGCCTGTGCGGAGTCAGTTTGCCTGAATAAGCGGGCATTTTGCCATTTCCGTTCAGCGTCGCTGCGATCGCATCTTCATCGGACGCCTTGACGAGGTCCTTGGCGGGGGAGTCGGCGAAATCATGCTGATCGCGGCCTCGGAAGCAGCCCGTCTACTGCCGTATGCTCATGCAGCTCCGAACCATCGGCAAGCTGCTAACCAGTGGCGCAAACAAATCTTAGGGGGGTTCCCCATCGCTACGGCCCGCAGATGTGTGAGCAAAATTGCTCAGTATCGAACATACGTCGAGGATAGTCTGCCCGTAACGCGATCACGCGGCCTGGAGAAACTCCCGATGCTCTCCCCGCACGAGAATGCCACGAGCAGGATCCCTCGCTTTCCGGGCGAGGGCGACTTCTTCAATTCCATATCCGCTGCTGTCTTGCGAGACTTCCTCTCTATCGTGTTGCCCATCCATTGTCCGGGCAACGCTGTCCTGTTTCAGGAGCAGCAGCCGCCAACCAGAATCCTCGTCCTTCTGGAAGGCTTCGCCAAACTTTCCGTCAATTCCGTCGATGGCAAAAGGATGATTCTCTGGGTCGCCCGGCCAGGCGAGTTACTGGGTCTTTCGTCCGTGCTCTCTGGGAGTGCCCACAAGGTGACAGCCGAGACACTGCAGCCTTGCCGGATCGCATCGGTTCCGCGCCGGGACTTTCTCGACCTTCTCGCGCATCATCCAGCCGTTTATCAAAGCCTGGCTCGGGAGTTGTGCCTTGAGATGAATCGCGCCTGTGAGCAAATGCGCATCGTGGGCTTATCTCAATCGGTCGCAGTAAGAGTCGCCCGGCTGCTGCTGGAGTGGTCCGCCGGTTGCCCCGTGACCAACTGTGGAACCCGTATCACCGTCACCCTGACCCACGGAGAGATAGGCGAATGTATCGGCGCCGCTCGGGAAACAGTAAGTCGGGCTATAGCCGAACTCCGGCGACGGTGTCTGATCGAAGTTCATCGATCAAGCATGTTCGTTACCAACCGCTTCGCCCTGGAAGCTTATGCCCGGGTGCTGAGTCCCGCTCCAATTCATGCGGCATCGGCCCGAGCCAGTCGCCTCAGCCATTCGCGAGTGGAAGGCATTCCATCGCGAACAGTATTGGAAATGCGTTCGCGGTTCAACCGGGATTCCAACTGGAGCCGGAAGGGTGACCACCGATCCGCATGAGTCGATACCGGCCCCCCGTTTGCAACCAGCGCAAAGAGCCGCGACAACCGGAGGCCTGCGGCTCGATCGACGATCGGGAGCGGGAACCCTTCAGGTAACCGGCACGATAAGGCGATTCGCCGGCACTGGCGGGCGGCGCTGCAGTTGATAACCATGTAATAAACATTGAAGGCTGAGACCCGCACGTTTCGTGACCCCCATCACAGACAACTATGGTGACCCTCCGGTCTCATTGAACTCACGTTCTCCCAGCGTCAGTCGGCGCTAAGCGCGGCTCGTATCGCGGAATTCAGCTAATCCGCCGATTACGGGAAGGTCTGCGTCCGAGGCGTCGGGTCGTCTGTTCCCTCTTTTTCAGGCTAACCTCGTCACGGCTCGCTTCAAGGAGGTTTATGAAATTCAGCGTAGTGGCGACGCTCGCAGCTCTTGCTCCGGCGACAAGCACCTGTGCGGGCGCCATCATCGCGGGATTTCAGGGCTATCCGCGGTCTGTATCGAGACGTTTACCGGGAAGATACCTCTTCATGCACCGCATCCTGTCACCGGCGACATGAAGACCGGCATCGATTTCACGAGTAAGCCACGTAACGTAGGGGCTGGGAACGCGCTCGACAGCCGGAACGGCACATCATGCTGAAGCGCTTCCAGAACAAAACGGTGGATCTCGCGTGGCTCAACAGCAACTTCCCATGCATGATGGCATGTCCCGTCCACACCGACGCCGGCCGCTATGTCGCGTTGATTGCCGAAGGGCGTCACGAAGACGCGTACCGGATAACCCGCGAATCCAACCCCCTGGCCAGCATTTGCGGTCGGGTCTGTGCGCATCCCTGCGAGTCCGGGTGCCGCCGTGGCGCGATCGACCAACCCATCGCCATCCGTGCGCTCAAGCGCTTTCTCACTGAACGTCACGGCCCGGAATCGAAGCGGCCTGTTGACGTGAACGCGGGACGCCGCCAGAGAAAACTTCCCTATCGCGTTGCCGTGGTTGGCGGTGGCCCGGTTGGACTATCTGCCGCCCACGACCTCGCCCTGATGGGCTACTCAGTCACCATCTTCGAAGCCGCCCCGGTCGCCGGCGGAATGTTATACCTCGGCGTGCCGGAGTACAGGCTGCCGCGCGGCGTGGTTGAGGCGCAGCTTCGCGAGATCCTCGCGGTCGGCGATATTACCCTGAAACTCAATTCTGCCGCTGGCCGCGATTTTGCCATCGCCGATCTGCGCCGCCAGGGCTTTGACGCGGTGCTCATCGCAGTGGGCGCGCATTGCAGCCGCGACCTCTCCATTCCCGGAGTCGACCTCGACGGCGTGCTTAAGGGAATCGATTTCCTGCGGAATGTGAATCTTGGTTACCAGTGCTCCATCGGGAAAAAAGTCATCGTAATTGGCGGTGGAGACGTGGCCATGGATGTGGCCCGCTCCGCGGCGCGCGAGGTGCTCCGCCAGCACCGACCGGCCCTGCGTCTCGATGAGCAGGAAGTCCATCTGGTCTGTCTCGAAAACCGCGAGGAAATGCCCGCCACTCCTGAAGAGATTGTCGAAGCGGAAGAGGAAGGCATCGTCCTCCATCCGGGTCTCGGCCCTCATCGCATTCTTGGCGAAAACGGCAGAGTTACCGCTCTTGAAACCCTCAGGACCAAATGGGTCTTCGATCGGAATGGCCGGTTCAATCCTGCATTCCATCAGAACAGCGAGTCGCTGCTCGCTTGCGACACCGTCATCATGGCCATCGGCCAGGCGCCGCGCCTCGATTTCCTCAAGCCCGATGACCAGGTGGAGATTTCCCCACGCGGCCTCATCGCCGTCAACCCCCAAACGCTCATGACCTCCGCGGATGGCATCTTCGCCGGCGGCGATTGCGTCTTCGGTCCGCGCCTCATCATCGACAGCGTCGCTGACGGCAAGCGCGCGGCTGTGGCCATCGATGAGTTTCTTCGCGGCGTCCCTCATCCGGAGCCGGCGGTCGAGGTCGAAATTCTCAGCCGATACAGCATGCCGCTCGATCTCCTTGACCTGGTCCGCCAACCCATTCCCATCCTCCCCCTCGATCGACGCACCGGCGCAACTGAAGTGGAAGTCGTGTTCGATGAAGAAGCCGCGCAACTGGAGGCGCAGCGCTGCCTCCACTGCTGGGTGAACACCATCTTCGAGGGCAGTCTCGAAGACGGCAGTCTGTGCGTGCTCTGCGGTGGATGCATCGACGTGTGCCCGGAGAACTGCCTGGA
>Ga0181531_10001258_pt1 | contig 16120 bp, 22 predicted proteins | sample PEATcosm2014_Bin_38_FD_119743 | JGI IMG/M metagenome (GOLD analysis project Ga0181531, IMG submission 119743) | Peatland microbial communities from MTU Mesocosm Facility, Houghton, MI, USA - PEATcosm2014_Bin11_10_metaG | ecosystem: Environmental > Terrestrial > Soil > Wetlands > Peat | place... | reverse complement strand
TTTTTTTTTTTTTTTTTTTTTTTTTAAATAAATAAAACAAGGAAAAAATTACATACCCCTCCAGAGGGGGGTGAGGGGTACCCCCCCCCATACTCAAGGGAAAGTACTCACCAAAGAGAGCAAAGCTAAAGGCTTTAAATACAAAGAGATTGGCCCATTTTCAGCATGACACAAAAGTGTCACAATTGAAAACAGGCTAATTCCTTTATATTCAGGACTTTGACTGTGATGGCTGATTCTTTAGTCGAGCACATTCCAAAAGGAACTTACGCAAATTGCCCTCACTAGACAACAAAATCGCGGGATCAATTTTTTGAGATCCCAAAAAATCATTAATTCCCATTGACTTTTGTTCAGTCTCAGCTTTTTGGGTTCGTGAAATATATGGTGACCAGATAAATTTAGATCGTCTTGACGCAAATTTATCCGCATCGCGTAAACGCTGAGATTGTTGCGCAGTTTTCTCAGCAACGAATGAGCGAAGGATTTCTAATTGGTTGTCATTCATATAGATCGCTCAATAAATCCCAAAATTTGGGATATCTCAATAAAACAGACTGAACTAATTCTTCAGCAGACCATTTTATTGAAATCGAGGGAGAGTTTAAGTTATTGAGTATGAAAGATAATTGAATGCTTTCATATTCAAGAAGTAAGTTATTAAGTATAGGATTCATCAGTCAAATTCCTCCGATCGAATAAAAAAAGAAGGGCCCAGGAATAATCCCCCAAGCCCCCGCGCCCCAAACTTTGATCGGAGGAATTACTGCGCCTGTCCGAGCTTTGCAAGTAGTTCCTGCTTTTCAGCCGGACTAAGTGCACTCAACATCGCCACAGCTTTTTCGGCAATCATCTTTCGTGCCTCTTCTCCCTTCGTTACATAATGAGAGAGTTTTGGCCGAAAGATTTCATCAAACGTAGCTTGATGAATCGAGATGCCTTTGTTTTTCATCTCCAGATCAACGACCTGTTGACGCTGCGAAGGCAAGCCGAGGTATGCGCTGTAGAGCTGGCTGGCATCCTCAGCACTAACCGTGATACCGATCACGGTCGAAGACTTTTCATTGTTGCTCATTGCTGTTCCCTTTCTCCATGGCGATTGGTCTCTACACTCTCAAACTGATGTGATTATCCTCTTTTTTATTTTTTATGTGAATCACACAAAAGTTGTATTGACAATCAATCAAAGATGTGATAGTAATTCAATGTTAATCAACTAATCAATATCAAGTTAGTTATTATCTCCCTAGTAACCGACCCAGGGTCCAAAAAACCAAAAAGAAAATTTTCCGGCGGGGGACATCGCAAAAAATTTTTTACAAAATTTGATCTCTAAAGATTTATTTTAAGAATCTAAAATTACAAACATCTTATAGTTTATTACAAGGCTGAGATTAACAGCGAAGCTGGGAGAAAATTTCAAAATGAGTTCGGCAAAGCCGGAGGTGGTTACATAGGTTAAAGGAGTTGAAAATAGTCACCTACATCCTTGTTGAAGACCTTGACCCCGACGGACTAAAGGGTCATACTTTTAGGGTAGCCCGGAGTGTAATATGAGTAGCCAAGCCTTTAAAAACTATGTGGATCAAGATGTAGTTGGTGAAAAGCGCGAAATTGATCTGAAAGAAACTAAAATGGACGGGCCGACTTTTCGTGCACTACGAGAGTATTTTGATGAGTGGGGTGAAAAAGATCCGACGTTGCTTCGTAATAGTCAAAGGGATGTAAATCGAGAAGGAGTATAAATGTCATACATTCTATTAGTTTTTGCTTTTGTAATTTCAGTAATAGGTACATTTGCATACTATCCAGCTAATACAAATGGACCGTTTTTTGGTCGTTTTAATCTGGTTTCGATGGCACTAGCGTTTTATTTTTTGTCAATTCTCGTTAGTACTTTTCCAATGCATGGTTTTGGACGGTAAAGTAGGAGTATTTTAAATGCAATTCAGTACAACAATTACTGGAAAACCCTCCGCCAAAATAAACTCTAAAGGAGTCAAAGGCTGGAGAACTTATTTACGAATAAAGATGATTGCAATTTATGAATCGCAACTTTATTCAAATGCTGAAATTGCCTTTGCACTACGAATCACTCCTCAGTATGTGCAAATGTTAAAAAGTACTCCAGAGTACGTTGCGGCGAAAATGAGCGCCGCAACAAATGTTTTGAGTCAGGCTGAAAAAGACGCTCTCGCAAGTGTACAATCTCGCAGAGAAGCAATGGATGATTTAGTTCCTGAAGCTTTGCAAGCTATTCGGGACACCATAATCAACGGAGTTAACCCAACTCTCCGACTAAAAGCCGCTCAAGATTTGCTAGATCGTCAAGGTGATTTGGCAAAAATCTCCCGCACTGAAGTATCAATTCCCACCAAAATTAATTACGATGAGCATGATCGTCGAGCGAACGATCTTCTTTCAGCCCTTGCGTCAATTAACGCGCCGGCTCAGAAAGATGCTCAAGAAACGGAAAAAGATACTCAAATTGCTGGCGTTGAGGAGTTTACAAATACGAGTTTGAATGCTGAACAACAAAAGAAAATTCAAGATGCGATGAAATTAATCACTGAAGCAGCGGCGAAAGATAATGGTACGCAATTGATTAATTAATCAACCAAAATGTATCATGAATACCAAGTCTCGACTCGCACCAAGGGAAGAACAAGTTTTAAATCTTGTTTGTGAGGGTTATGCGAACATTGATATTTCTAGAGACTTGGGTATAAAGATACAAGTTGTTAAGAATTATATTAGAAACATATGTATAAAACTAAATATTGGCTTAGATGACGAGCATAATAAAAGTAAAAAACGTCTTCTAATTTTCAAAAGGGCTTATGAATTAGGTTTTAGTAAAGTTCCAATAATTTTGTACAATATACCATACTATGAGATTAGTACTACAAAACAATTGGATGATTTTGTCGATACTTGGATAATAGAAAAATTTGGATTGGAGATGTAAAATGCCAGCTATAGTTCCATATTGTATACCTGGTACGAAGTGGAATTATCACACTCCAAATGACGGTTCAGATATTGGTGGAACGCAACCGACAGGTTATAAGCTTCAACAGTTACCAGATGGGTCGGTTTATTTAGAGATTACAGGAACAAATTATGCAGATGTCGAATTTTATGCAACACTTCCAACAATACCGGAAGAATTTACTGGAAACCTCATTCATGAATTTGACATCACACCAGATGCGAACCCTGAATTTGTGCAAGCTAGAGAATTTGATTCCATTCTTACCTATCAAGGTTACACATATGAAAATCAAGGATCGCTTCAACTAAATTATAGTGAAGGTGGAAATCTTCAAATAACTAATGGAGCCGGTCAATGGATTGATATTGGTGATAATCCGGGAATTTTTGTTCCAGGTCAACCAACTCATATTAAGAAAGTTTTTTCTTACAATCTCCAAAATCATACTGGTGGTGTAGTGGGTATTTCACTTAATAATGATCCACTTTTTAGTATTCCATCAGCCTTTCAAAATGAAGCATCCCAATCAAAGAAATGGAATGATTGCTTATTTGCACAGTTTCAGCTAGATACCAACAAAGTTGGTGGTATTTTTGGTGAAACAATCTCTAATGGAAAGTTTACTTGGTCTTGAATTAATATAAATGCCAACCTTAAACTATACCGAAGCTCCCATATACGACTCCCAAATGCGTGCTAATGAAACGCAAGAGGAGCAGCTTATAAAAGCAGGGTATAAAATAGGTGTACTCGGAGAAGCTTATATTCCGAGAAGTGTAATCAATTCTTTCAGATTAATTCCAGTAGTAAAAGAATGGGATGACAAACAAAAAAGACTAGCCTATCGGCTGAATAGTTTTGCTAACTTATTTTATTTTAGCACAGTTGTATTAAAAAAGAATAAGTTTCAAACAAATCCCGATCCCCGAAAGAATCTGCACTTACAAATGTGCCTCACGGTGATGAAAGATGGTTTGAAGGAAGTGATTGAAATTCCTCGTGACCACTTTAAATCTACTGTATATTCTGAGTGCTTTCCACAATGGCGAGCACTTCCTTTCGGAGATGAAGACGCTCAGTATCTTAATAAAATTGGATGCTCTGACATATACATTGAATGGTTACAAAAGACTCATAGACAGGACATAAGGATTTTGCTTGTTTCGGAAGTGATTAAGAATGCAGTAAAGTTGGGAAAACGTGTCAGGATCAATTATGAAAACAATGATTTCTTTAAAGAACTTTTTCCAGAAATACTTCCGACCGCAGATTGTGTCTGGACTAATGAATCTCTCCACCAAAAACGCACAAAAAGCGGAATCGGACAAGGTGAAGGAACCTTCGATTTTATTGGAGTTGGTGGCGCCTTACAGTCTACTCATTATGATTTATGCGTGCAAGATGATCTTGTAGGTCGCGCTGCATTAAAATCAGAAACTGAAATGAACGACACCATTGAATATCACAAACTTCTTGTTGGTGCAATGGATGCTGATGAAGATGCTGGACGTGATTTTGATGAGTTGGTTGTAGGAAATCGGTGGTCTTTCAAAGATTTAAACTCCCATATAAGAGCGGAGGAACCTTATTTTAACTTTATCACACACGCCGCCTTGGGAGGTTGCTGTAAACTTCACCCCTACGGATATCCAATTTTTCCTGAGAAATTCAACATCCAAAAACTCGCCAGATATGAAAAACGACTTGGGCATTATTTATTTTCCTGCCAGTTCCTTAATTTTCCCATTAATCCAGAGAAATGCAAGTTTGAGTTATCCGATCTCAGATATTTTAACTTCACTGCCGATGAGTCTGGTGCTACATATTTGGTTACAGAAAAGAAACCCGTGCGCGTGAGAGTTCGTCATCATGTTGCTGAGGGGGATGTGGATGATGATATTTTTCCACGTACTTTAGAACGTTATATGATTGTTGATCCCAACCACTCCGGTAATAAAGGACGCTGCCGACATGCAATTACTGTCACTGGTGTACGTCAAGACCTCAGAAGAATCTATTTGCTTAAAGTTTGGGCCAAAGCGTGTCCCATCGGTGAGTTCGTTCAAGAGATTTTTAAGACGGCTATTCAATGGAAAATCTCTACTATTCACCTCGAAACAGTTGGAGCCCAAAAATATCTCAAATTCCATCTTGAATACTTCATTACAGTCAATAAAGGAAAAGAAGAGTGGAAAGGAATAGAATTTATACGAATTGGAGACTTAAAATCTTCAAATACTGAAAATGCCAAAATTGAACGCATAGACTCTTTTATTCCGATTGTCGAACGACATGAGTTTTGGGTAAACTCGGACAACTGTAAAGAAGTTAAAGAAGAAATGGAAACCTATGGAAATAAGGGAGCTTTGGTTGATGTTTTAGATACTCTTGGTTATGGTCCACAAGTTTGGAAATTTGATAGTGTTGATGAGGAATATCTTGAAGAAGTTATAAATGCTCAAAAATATCGTTTTGTTAGAGCTATGGCGAATGCCTAGGGCAAAGAGATGGTCAGAAAACCGGCAAAGACTGATGATAATGATGAGAATCGAATTTTTACAGATAAAGAACTTCATAGGGTAGTAGCTGATTTACAGGTTGATGTTTGGATAGGGAAAGATAAAGAAAATCCGTCAATAACTATGAGGTTAGATAGAGTGGAAAATACTATAGCGGAAATTAAAAAGCTTAAGTGGTATTTGGTAGGAGCTATTTTTGCGATGATAGGCGGAATAATTATAAACTTTATCAGGCATTAATTAGAGTAAGTGGAGAAAGTATGACTTTGCACAATTTCTTTAGTAGTAAAGAAAACTTACTTATAATGTTTTGGATTTTTTCGGGTATTATGGACTCAATGCCACCAGTACCTCCGAATGCACCTTGGGCATTAGTTTGGTTACATAATACTTTCCAATTTGCAGGCGCAAATTTAGGAAATATAATCCGCCGCCCTACACAAGTAACACTGTCAACAACGACAGCTCAAACGCCAACGACGAGTACGGAAGTACAGCAATTAACAACATCAACAAATCCTATACCAGCACCACCGAAAACAATTCAATAGAAAAGGAGCGTATTGAAATGGCATCTTTTACATCAATTCTAAGTGCTGTTGGACATGCACTCAAGGTATTTTTCACAGACGCAACTAAAGTAGCCGCGATTGCTGAACCAATTATTGACATTGCTTTTCCAGGTTTTGCCTCACTATATAATGCAGGTGTGAGTGAAGTTTTGGCGGCTGAAAATGCAGCTATTGCTGCTGGAATCCAGACTGGCTCAGGAACTCAAAAACTTGCTTATGTTTTGGGTTCACCTAGCTTTATCAGTGCTGTTCAGCAATTTGAAACTACGGCTGGAGTTTCATTCAATGCTACACAACAACAGTCATTTATTAATGCAATTGTAGCAGCACTTAATTCAGTGCCGGCAGGTACTGCAAATCCAGTTTCACCAGCATCAACTCCTGTTCCACCTTCTTCAGTCCAAGTACCAGTCGTAGGAAATACAGTAACTATTTCTGCATAAGGAGAATTTATGTCCCTTGCAACAATTAATGTAACTAATGTAACCGAAGAAAAATTTCTCGCGCTTCAAGATAGTGCTACAAAGGAATTTAAAGGTCATTTTACACAAGCAACTGTTGGATTTGTAACTTCTGGTACTTTGGTTGATCATGGATCGACGGTAGATTATACTTTTGATCTGAGTAAGAATGAAATCGTTTTTGACATTATTAATATTGGTCGAGTCTTTTTCAAGAAACCGTCAGTCGAGCAAGTAAAAGAAGCTGTTGTAGGTTGGGTTGAAGAAGTAATTGCACAAATGCCAAAGAATCCTGTTGGTGAAACAGTTCCGAAGGAAGGTACAGTTATTAAAGTTCCTTCAACTACTAAGGCTTCTGATGTTCCAGTTACACCAGTACAAAATGTAGATTCAACAACTCCAGTATTAGGTTCAGCACAACCAACAACACCAGTTCCAACTACACCAAATCAAAATGCCTAACTTCCCAGCTCCAAAACGAGTAACAAAGACAGACTTCGGACAACAAGAGTTCGAGACTCTGCTTTTTTATATTCGTGACAAATTGAAATACTTAAAAGCTCGAACAGCCGGACTTCGTGATACTCTGATTCCAAAGTGGCACCGCATATATCATGCTACACCTGCGGAACAAGTTGCAACGTGGCCGTGGCCGGGAGCTTCTAATTTAGTAATTCCAATTGCAGGAACTTATTCTGATGAATTATTGTCACGAGTAATGGCGTCGATTTATCAAAATGACCCATTATTCGTGGCAAAAATACTCGGGGACTTTGATAATGATGATAATGAAATGGGTGGGGAAGCTCAAAGGGATATGTTGCAAGATTTTCTTCAGGATTATTCATATGAACCTGAAGAACTTGATCTTTATAGGGTAGAAGAGGCTGGATTTTCATCAGCAATTAGATACGGAACAACGGCATTTAAGTTTCCTTGGGAATATGTTGTAGAGAAGCAGTATATTTACGTAGGTGGTGGATCAGACGAAGCTTCACAAGCATCATATCAACCCCAAGATTATATTCGTCGTGATGGCCCTCATCCCGCGATGATCCCACTTCAAGATTGGATGGTTGATCCAAAGTTTTCAAATCTTGAAGAAGCGGATTTTAAAGCTCACACACTTCATTTTAATTATTATCAGTTGATAGCGCTGAAAGCGCATCCAGAAATTTATGATCCTGATTGCATAGATAAAATTATTCGCAATCCTGATCCAATTTCTGAAGTTCAACGTCAAGTTGAAGAGAAACGTGAAATGATCCCTTATGATGAAGGGGATATGCAAAAGAATTTTGATTTGGAAGAATGTTGGTTTACGTACTATAAAGATGGAATTTGTTATAGATTACTAGCTCACTATCATATCCAGTCCGAAACTTGTACTGGAGTATTCTTTAATCCTTATCCTGACAATATAGAACCATTTGAAGACGCAAAACTAGCCTATGACGACACAGAATACTACGGATACGGCTTTTGTGAAATGTCCGAAGCCTTCCAACGAGAAGTCTCCACAACACACAACTTGCGAATTAATAATCGCCACTTTGCCACTACAGGAGTGGGAAGAGTTAACAAAGATTCAAAACTCTCATCCATCATGGAGCTTTTTCCAGGAGTTTTAATTCCTGCGGACAAAGATGAAATTGAGGCTCTTAACTTTGGTCAGTTTGCGATGTCTCATGATACTGAAGATGAAAAATGGACCATCCAACTTGCAACTGCTCGGCTTGGTGTTGATCCTGCTGTTGGTGGAACTGGTGGAGGTATAGTAAATTCAAAACGTGGAATATATTCAGCGCAAGGTACTTCTGTTGCGATGCAACAATCAAACAACAGAAATAATTTGCGTAGCAGTGATTGTAAATCTTGTCATGTGAGAATCGGAAGAAAGCTTCTTAAACTCTACTCTCACTTTGGACTAGGGAACAAAATCAAGAAATATGGTGATCGAGCGGAGCTTCTTAAGAAAGCTTTTGAAAGTTATAAAAATGGAAAACTTGGACTTGTTATTAAACCAAGTACGGCTTCTATAAACAGGGAACTTGAAAAGCAAAATGACATTCTTCTTTCTTCTGTCCAAGAAAAATTAAATCAATGGCAAGCCACAGTTGTACAAGCAATTGTCAATCAAAGTTGCCCACCGGAACTTAAAGAATTATTTATAGAACAAATGAAAGCAGTAAACTATCTTTTTAAGCATATTTATCGCAACTTCGGTCACGATGATGCATCAAGAATGATTCCAACACCATCATTTTTAAAAGAGGAGCGCAAAAATGCCACCACAAACTCGGTACGATCTATTGGTGGAGGAACTCCACCTCAACAAGGACAACCTCCGCAAGTGGTTCCAACAGCCGGAGGGGATTCTGTTTCAACGATTCCTACAGGAGCGGTACAGTAATAAAGCAGAAGATCAATTATTAAGTGATGATAAACTTGATGAATTTTCTCAAGGCACTTATAAAGCTGAATGGAACTTAGTGAATGATATTATTAAGCTATGTGATACTTTAGACCTCGTAAGAATACCAACCGAAGAAGAAAAACTTATGTTAGCAAGAAAAAGGAATCCTCCAGAACCAACACAAGCGGAAGTTATGGGGTCTGGAATACAAGAAAAGGAGCGCAACTAATATGCCAAATTGGTTAGATTTGCTTGGAAAAAAGAAAGAATCAACTGATCCTAAAGAACAGGAACAGGCTGAACTTGAGCTTAAAAATGTCACAGAGTCAATTAAAAAAGTTGGCAAGATTGAAGAAGATTTCGGAAAATTCAAGACAGAAACTGAAAAAACAAATACACGCCTAACTTCTTTCCTTGATGAACAAGATGCAATGAAGCGTCGTAGAACAGCAGAAGAATTGGCTAAGAAGGCGAATGAGACAAAAGAAACTGAAGATAAAGAATTGAATGAACTTGCTTTGGAAGATCCAGTTAAAGCTGCAAAATTAATTTTCGAGCGCGAATCACGAGGACTAGTTGCAGAAACAATCAACACTAAGTCTCAGTTGCTTCGTAAACAGCTTTTTGATGACAATCCTGACAAATTTGAGTATTATGATAAAGTTAATCCAGAATTTAAATTTGAAGTAGATCGTCTAATTGATGGATTACCTCTTGAGAGTCGTACAAATCCTGACGCCATCCAAAACTGTTACTATGTAGCTTTTGGTCGTAAACAACAAGAAATTAAAGATGGCAAGTTGAAGTCGCGATTTGCAGCGACTTCAACTACTACGTCAGGTTCGTCTTCGACAAAAGATAAAGATACTATTCAATTGACTGAACTTCAAAAGAAAGCTGCTAAAGCGATGGGAATTACTGAAGAAGATTATGGTAAGCAAGCGAGGGAGATGAATTATGTCTAGTTCAAATTTAGTACCTGATTCTAATCCTCTAGCTTCTTCAGGTTTTGAACCTTTGTCAAATGAAGCTGCATCTTCGATGGATGATATTTTTGGTGTTCATAAGAATGATTTAGAAACAATTCAGAATGAATTTTCAGGACCAGAGCCGAAATTAATTGAACCAGTTAAGGTTGAAGAATCTCCTATTAAATCTTCTTTTAAACCTAAACTGACTAAAGCACAACAGGAGAAATTGCAGCATGAAAATACCGAAAGTAAAAAAACCAAAGAGAATAATACTACGCTACGCGGCGAAAAGAAAGAGAATATAGAAATTCCTGAAGATAAAGTAACTCCAGAACTCGCCGCTTACATTCAGTCAGAACTTAAAAAGCTTGTTCAAGGTCAAAATGGAGTTCGAGTTGGAAATAAACCTGAACAACCAGTTGAACTTGACTGGACAAAGATTTCTGAGAATGATGTATTCGATCTCAATGTTCCAATTGAAGCAATCGATCATGGTGTGCCTGACTATCTAAATGTTGAGCTTAATGATAAGAATTATGTAGCCCGTTGGGTACACAAAACACCACGTAGACTTGGGCCAATGATGGCGATTGGTTGGACTTATGTGGAGAAGATAGATTTAGACATTAATTGTCATCTTGAAGTTACTATTGATGAAAATGGTCATTTCAGATATGATGATGTAATTCTTATGAAACTGCCCAAACAGAAGTATTTTGGACAGCTTCGTAGGAATTATGAACGTACAGTAGCACAAGTTAGTTCGGCAAAACTAAAGACTTCAGTTCAAAAAGCTTTGCTGAATAGTCCAGCCGGAGGCTCTAATAAAAAATCCGCTGCTGATTACATGGCTCAAAATCAACTCAAAGTTTATGTTCCTGGTCAAGATGATTAATTGGTTTTTTAATTGTCGTAGTTGCACCCTTTAAATTTTATTAATTTAATTCTGGAATACCAAAAAACGGAGGATGTACTTTAATGGCTGCAAATCTAACTGTTCACTCTCCTGTCATTCCAGTTCAAACTACTTCTGGAAATACTCCTCAAACTAATGGTATTCCAGAAAAAGCGTCGCAAACATTTCCTAGTGGGGCTCCAGTTCAGCTTACGACAGGGTATGTAGCGATTTGGAATGGTACAACTTATGCGAATGGGATTTTAGGTTTTTCTAATATTCCTGCTTCTAACCTAGCAACTAATGGTGCAGGTGCGCCGGGAGTTTTTGGGCAGATTGGTGGAAACCAAGCTATTCAAACTTACGGATCAGTACCTAATCAACCAAATGCAGTAAATATTGCTCTCGGTACTCCAATAACCGATGGGCGGACTCTTGTTTTGCTTGCTAATTCTGATACAATTTTTGAAATCCAAGTAGATGCTTCGTCAGGTGGAACTTATGCTTTGACTCAAGCAAACGTTGGAACTCAATATGGTATTACAATTGATACCGGCGGCACTTGTTATCTTGATATTGCAAAAACTACCGTAGGCACAAATACTTGTGCTCAGGTTGTAGGACTTAATCCTATAGATGGTTTGCTTGCAAACGGTCATGCTAGGATTGTTATTGTTGCACCACAGCTTTACGCATAATAATCGAGGATAAATTATCTATGACTCAAGTACGTGGTGATTTCGCACAGCTTATGGTGCCGGGGTTGAAGAAAATTTACCTCGACGCTGATGAGTATGAGCAGCGGGAAAAGCAATATCCAATGTTGTTTAATGTCAAATCTTCGGATTCTGAATTTGAACAAGAATTGGAAATGGCTGGTGTTGGACCGTTGCAAGAAAAACCAGAAAATTCGTCAACCGTTTATAACGACATGATTCAGGGTGGTTCTAGACGTGTGACGCATCTTACTTATTCTTTGGGTATTCGCACCTCCAAAGAATTGTGGGATGATGATAAGTATGGTTTGATTAAAACTGGTCCAAAGGCTCTCGCTCGTTCTACGAGATTTACTGAAGAAGTAGTGGCTTGGAATATTATTAATAATGGCTTTTCGTCAACGACAGGTATTTTGACGTTTGATGGTCAGGCACTTTTTAATAATCAGCACTATCTTCTAGGTGGTTCTCAGGCTACTAATATTGCACCAGGTCTTACTAATATTATTAGTGCCGCTGGAACTTATCCAAATCGTCCACCGACGGATATTGATTTGAGTGTAGCTGGTTTGCAACTTATGACCAACTATGCTAATCGTATGGTGGATAACCAAGGTATGCCAATTAATGTAAAGTTCAAGCATATCTTGATCCCATCGGAACTTGTCTTTATTACTCGTGAAATTCTCGGTTCTACGGGTCAACCGTATACTGCGGATAACACTGCTAACTCACTTTTGCCAGAAGATTATCATTTCCTTGTCGGTAATTATCTTACTTCTGGTAGTGCTTGGTTTGGATTCGCTGATAAACAGTATACTGCTCTGACTGTTTGGATGCGTGAAAAGCCAAACACCGATTTCGATGATGATTTTGATACGGATGCTGTTAAACAAAAAACCCGTATGAGAATGTCAGCAAGTTGCTTTAGGTGGCAGGGTGTTTTTGGGAGTAACGGACCATAAATCTTTTGAAATGAGTCACTTACCCCCTCTTGACAGCTGGAATGGCACAATAAACCTCCTAACCGGAAAGTTTTATTGTTGCCGATGGGGTTGGTTTCGGATCGCGCTCCTTTTCCGACCCCATTTAAATAAATTGAAAGTTGAGGTTTTATTATGAGTTTTGGTGAAGGTTTTGCTAAAGGATTTGGACAAGGAATGACATCTAATAGTAAATCTAATGATTCTAGTTCTAAATCCAAATCAAGTGGAAATGGTAGTACTTTGGGTTCAGAAATTAGAAAAGGCGTAGCTAAAATCTTTCCTAGTGGAAAATCTGGCCGTTCGACAGTTTCGAGTTCGGATACAAAAGCAGAATATTCTGGTGTAGATTCTGGTTGGGGAATGTAAGTGGCCTACGGTAGACGTAAGACAAATTTCGATCCAGCACATTACTGTGCAAGATGTGGCCGAAAGTGTTATATGTCTGAATTAGAATGGCAACGAGGAAAACTTCTTTGTACAGGTAATTCTGGTGGACCTAGTTGTTATGATGTTTTACTTGTTGGAGATAGGGAAGCAGAAATAAATTTGGTATTAGGAGATGGAAAAGAAGAATTGTCTCCCGATCCGAAACTTCGGGAGCCTGATGTCACTACAATGAATGATGACATTTTTCTATAAACCTTAAACTCCGTGAAAACGGCAGTGAAGTTGTTAAAAGGAGTTTTAAATGTCACACACGAGAAATCGTTGGTCAATGGATACACCGAATACGGATGGGCAGATTTTTATTGGCGCCGCTCATTTTAAAGATACTTCAACAAACGCAACTTATGCAAGTGCTGGAGCAGGGCTTTTTACACTAAATCAAGCAGCTTCTAAAGCTTCTACTTATTTTAGTGAGATTTCAGAAATTCTCCGAACTGGAATGCTTGCTACAGCAGCATTGAATCAAGAACAATTTGGAACTGCTGCACTAGTTCCTGGTCCTTCTGGAGTTGCAAATACTTCTGGACCTCTTGCTTTACCTGGCGGTTTTCCTCCTTGGACCAATTCAGTAAATCCTACAGTTTCAGGAAATCTTCCGGCAAGTTCGGTTGGAAAAGGTATTGAAATTAATTGGTTTGATGTTATTTATGATATTGAAGCGGTTAATTTAACTACTGCTACTTGTGGACTAACTAAAACTACATTCTCAAAAACTGCTGCCGCGCCTACGGTTACTAATATTGTAGCGTTAGCTGCTAATGGATTACCTGTAGCTTATAGTGCTGGTGTTGCACAAAGAACTCGTGTTGCTGTAACTACACCAGCTTTTGTAACTTCTGACGGCACAGAAATACTTTTAAATGTAAATCTCACTACTCCAGCAGGAGGCACCAGTCTTTTTTATGGTGTTGTTGTTGGCGTATCATTTAACTTTAACTAATGGAGGCTTGATATGGCAAATAATTTCACAGGCCGCCAAGTTATCATAGACTCAACAGGTCAAGTTGGTCCTGTTTGTAATTTTAAAGTTACCGAATTTAAATGGCAGGATATTAATGCTGTTGGTAATACTCTTGAGTTCACTGATGCGGCTGGCAGAGACTTTAAATTTACAGCTTACGGCGGGGCTGCTGGACAAGGTGTTTTTACTCTTGATATTGGTAAACTTGATTGGATTGAAGGACCAATTACAGTTACTACGATTAGTTCTGGTAAAGCTTATATGATTCTTGGTTATAAATGACTGGTTTAAGGATAAATTGTGGGTCAAGTAGATTTCAATAAGGAAACTGGAGCAATAGAAATTACCTATGGTGGAAGAGAATCTCCATTCATGGGTATAGATTCTACTGCTCCTGATCCTTATATTGGACCCAATCAATTAACACAAGCGTCAGTTAATGCCTTAGTAAATAACAATACTTTAATCGCTACATTTTTTCAACAATATGCATATATCCCTTTCAATAAAATTATTCTCGGCTTTGGTGATCTTAATGGACAAGTTTTCAGTGTTTCATATAATCCTACAAACGGTCAAGTTGTAGTTGTAGGTTATCCAGCTTGGCCGGCATTGACGGGATTGTACAATATTGCTATTATAGATACAACTTCAGTTTTTGGAGGGGCTCTAAATTTAAATGTTATACCAAATACCTTAACATATAAAAATATAAATGGTATTTGTTACTTCAGCTTTCCCGGTTGTCCATTCATATTTCAACACAATAATATGACTGGAGCAATCTTAACTACCTATCTCGGTTGTTCATTTCTTTCTGAAATGAATGGGAGATTGATTGCAGCTAATGTTTGGCAAGTTACGAATGTAACTTCAAATGTATATATACCATCAAATCCTGTTACAGGAGTAGGAACTACTGCTAATAATGGTGCTACTACAAATGCGACGAGTTCGGTTATAAATTCATTCCCAAGTCAAGCAGTTAGTGGAACTGAGACTGTTAGTTTAAATGTTACTTTTAGTGGTTCTTTTGGATGTAATCCGCAAAATAATGGTGGTAATAGTGCTATACTTCAATTTCAATATAGTTTAGATAGTGGTGTTCACTGGACAACTTTTTATATCTGGACACCCGCGACTATAAATCAAACATTAAGTAGCCAACAAGTTACAGTTCCTAATTTGACAGTTGCTAATATAGATACAATTCAATTACGAATTGTATCCCAAGCAACAGCCGGCGGTGGGGTTGGAGTTGTATCTTCAATTAATGGTAATATTACAACTTGTTCGGCTACGATTGTAGGAGCGCCAGCTACAATTACAATTTCAGAATTTCCATTTCAATATGCTTGGAGTGCAGGATCGGGGCAGTATGGGATATTTAATCCTACTTCTTATGATTCTAATGGTAATCTTATTGCTACTGGTGCGGGGTATAATAATTTACCTGATGTTGAGGATTCTATTACTGGATTATTCAATACCGGACCTACGCAATTTGTACTTCGTGGACAAGGGATTACGGAAGTTACAGCATTAAATAACGGTGAGAATCCATTTGAATTTGATCATTTATGGGCATCTCATAAAGGAATTGGGACTATAAATCCTAACTCCGTCGGTCAATATGGTTCGATGGGGGCTTTCTTTTCGGATACTGGAATTTACACATTTGGTTATGAAGGTATTAATGAAATAACTGGAAAAGCCACCTCTTCAATTTATACTGACATAATGATCACTTGTCAGGCTAATTTAATTGCAGGTGGAATGGGACCAGTTTTTATTAATGGAGAAGTGTATCTTGTATATTTGATAGCTGCTGTTAATCCGAATAATAATATTATTTATATTTGGATGTGGAACAGTAAAACAAAAGAATGGTTTAGATTCCTTCAACAAATGCCAGATGTACCTGTTGGGTTGCAGGTTATTGGAGTTAACTTAGGAAATGTCTATTCAACACAAGCTAATAGTATTTATGTAACAGTAATTGACGCTTCTGGGGATTCGGCTTATGTGATAACACTTCCAATAAATGGGAACACTGCGACTGGTGTAATTAATGGATTGACAACAATACCATCAAATTTTGTATTTCCAGCAGAAGAGATTAAAGTTGATCGGGATGTTACGATTAATGGAATTGCTGTTTATTATAATTGTAATCAAGAA
>Ga0181531_10001257_pt1 | contig 16133 bp, 13 predicted proteins | sample PEATcosm2014_Bin_38_FD_119743 | JGI IMG/M metagenome (GOLD analysis project Ga0181531, IMG submission 119743) | Peatland microbial communities from MTU Mesocosm Facility, Houghton, MI, USA - PEATcosm2014_Bin11_10_metaG | ecosystem: Environmental > Terrestrial > Soil > Wetlands > Peat | place... | reverse complement strand
AGCAGGCTGTCTTTCGTGGCGCCGTCCTCGGGGTAGAGGGCGACGCCCACGCTCGCCGATCCACGAAGGACATACCCCTCTACGGCAAACGGCTCGTTAAAGCTGCTTTCCAGACGATGAACGATCTCCTGGGCTTCCGCGCGATTGCGAACCATCGGGACCAGCACGGCAAACTCGTCGCCGCCCAGCCGCGCCAGCATGTCCTGTGAGCGAAGCTGCCGCTTCATGCGTTCCGCCACTTCCTGCAAATAAAGGTCACCAACCTGGTGCCCGTAGATGTCGTTCACTTGCTTGAAGTCATCGAGATCGATGTAGATCAGGCCAAAGACGCCAGCCCTCTGCCGCGCATCTTCGATGACGGTGTCAAGCTGCCTGTCCATCGAAAATCGATTATGGATGTCGGTGAGCAGGTCAAACTCCGATCGATGCCTCAAATCGGTATAGAGGCGACGGGTCTCGATAGCCAGCGTGGCCAACCTTGCCGCTGAGGACAAGACCTCCTCTTCGCCGGGAGACGGGGCGGTGGCGGCACCGAGCCCGGCAAACAGCGCACCCAGCGCTGGCCCGGAGCGGGCGGCAATCTCCTCCCGAACGACGCGCAGGCCTTCGGTATGCGGAGGGCAGTTTCCCAGCCGCGCTCCATCGGTGATCTCGCACCAGCAGGGAGCGCCGTCCAGCCGGATGGAGACTGATTCCGTGATCTGTTCGAGGATTTCAGCAAGAGGACGCGATCCATTGATGTCCTCGAGAATGCGGCTGCGCCGCCGTTCCAGAAAGGCTTCTGCCTGCGTCCGCGCAGCCAACACGACCGTTTGCCGGCGTACCTTGCGCTCCAGGGTCCAGCCCCGGGCGCCCCCCACGATCACTACCGCAAGCAGCAAGCCGACGACGAGGATCAGATTGCGGACGTTCAGCAAGGAAGGATTGGCGACAACCGCGATATCGTCGAAGGAACGCAACAGAATGTTGAAGGGAACCTCATCGCCCGGATTGATCGAGTGGGCATCCACCACAATGCAGATGCCGGTAACCCGGATTCTGGAGCCGAGAGGGATCTGCTTCATGGACGGCATGATGGCGGCCGTGGGCGGGTGACGGTAGATTGCCGTGAAAAGTTGTCCATCCGAGGACAGGACATATTCGTCCTGCGCCGCCTCCCGGACCTCCGTCACTACCTGTCCTTCGATGGAAACCAAATCGTACAGGTGCCCATCGGGCTTGTTGTTGCTCCAGAAGCCCAGTTGATGCCAGGTTGCCGGTAGAGGGGTAATCGGCGCCGATAAAAGGCTATCTTGGATCTCGCCATCGGTGAGGGTCAACAAGCGGTCGTGCGCGTCCGGAAAGCCGGTCACGTCGGCCCGATCGCCGATCTGCAGTGGTTCGCGAGTATGGGTTTCAATCCACAGGCTCTTGGTTCCGTCTTGGAGCACAATGGCCGAGCCGGGCTGGTAAAACGTGATGATTCCCTGAACGTGGACCCTCGGTGTCAGATCGCGAATATGGTAAACGGCAAGAACCTGGTCCATAGGGGTGACTGGAAGGGACCAGGGACTGGCGCTGGCGCGGTGCAGAACCTTCACGTTCGCCAGCGAGGAAACGTACAGGACCACCCCGGCCTGTTGCATCTTGTCGTCGAACTTTCCCGCGGCGACTCCGATGACCTCGACCTCGGCATCCAGAAGCTCCTTGAGCGCGCCTGCATCGTCGTTATCGAGATTCGCCTCGATGTGGCCTCCCTCCGTAAGCAATTGCAGGCGGGTGCTGCTCACAGGGGCCGTGGAGCCCACAAGCAGGTCCGCCGCGCGGACGACTGCATGGACAGAGACGAGCTGTGAATCGAGCCGGGCCCGGATCAACTGGTCGAAGGTGGCCGGCACCGGCATGGGCGGGGCGCCGTGGTGCAGCACAGTGACCTTGCTGCCCAGCACAATAGGACGGAAGCTCGGTTGTGTCCTTCCCTCGATCAGGACGCGATCGCCAGGGGCCAATTGGGTATTCGTGGGGGGCCGCACATAGATGGCAACGTCGCCATCTTCGACAAAAAGCAGATTCTCATACCCCCGGGAGTAGACGACCGTCGCCTCGAATGCGACGGGCAGCGCCCGCACGGCCTCGGCGTTGCTCAGCAGGTGAATGGCGCGCAGGCTATCCAAAGGTGCGGGCGCCGCTGCCCAGGCAGCCGCGGCCCATCCGAGGACGATCGCAAGGACCGGGACTAGTCCCTTCACCGGCAAAACCCCGCCGGGCCCGCGCCGCCTGGGCTCGATCCGGGAACTCCATTCCTCAAAATGCGCTGCGTTTTTCAACTCGGTTTAAATTCCGTATCTTCGTGCGCGGCCGGTAGCTTCCCGCCATGTTTCCTGGTGTGTTTTGCTACGTACATCGCGGCATCGGCTGCGCTCAGAAGGCTGTCTTTCGTGTTACCGTCCTCGGGGTAAAGAGCGACACCCACGCTCGCCGTGCCGCGCAGGTTAAAGCCCTCCACCTCAAACGGCTCCGCAAAAGCATCCTCCAATCGCTGGACGATCTCAAAGGCCTCCGCGCGATTGCGAATCGTCGGGACCAGCACGGCGAATTCGTCCCCGCCCAGCCGCGCCAACACATCGTGGGAGCGTAGCTGCCGCTTCATGCGCAGCGCTACCTCCTGCAGATACAAGTCCCCCACCTTGTGTCCATAGAGGTCGTTCACCTGCTTGAATTCATCGAGGTCGACGTAAATCAGTCCAAAGACACCCGCCTTCTGGCGGGCCTCGTCGATGGCGGCGTCCAGATGCTTGTCCAGCGAGAAGCGGTTGTGGATGTCGGTGAGCTGGTCGAACTCGGAACGATGCAGCAGATCGGAGTAAAGCCGTCGCGTTTCGATGGCCAGCGTGGCCAGCCTCGCTCCAGCTGAGAGTGCCTCGTTCTCCTGGGCAGCCGGCTGGCTCCCTGCATCGAATCCGGCAAACAACGCCCCCAGGGACGCACCGGCGCGGGCGGGAATCACTTCCCGGTTGACGCGCAGATTATTCGCCCCTTGCGGGTAACTGCCCAGCCGCGCTCCGTCGGTAATCTCGCACCAGCAGCGAGCGCCATTCAGCCTGAAGGAGACCATTGCCGTGATTTCTTCCAGAATCTCCGCCAGAGGCAGAGATCCGTTGATGTCCTCGAGGATGCGGCTGCGCCGCTGCTCGAGTTGGGCCATCCGCCTCTCCAGCGCGGCCTCTGCTTCTGCGCGGCTCGACAAAGCGGCAGCCTGGCGGCGCACCTTCCTCTTCAGTGTCCAGCCCCAGGCCGTCATCGCAACCACCACCAGCAACAGCACGCTCACCACGCGAATGAGGTTGCCAATGTTCAGCCACGAAGGCTCGGCGACGACGGCGATGTCGTCGAATGATCGCATCAGGATGGAGAACGGCACCTGGGCGTTGAAGGGGTTGGAATCATCGAGCATGCAGATCCCCGTCACCCGGACTCTGGAGCCAACCTGAATCTGTCGCATGGGAGGGGGCGCCGCGGGAACCAGGGTAACCTGAGGGGGATGCCTGTAGATTGCCGAAAACATCTTTCCGTCCGAGACCAGAACATACTCGTCCTGGGCAGCCTCCCGGACCTCCGTGACCACCTGCCCTTCGATGGACACCAGATCGAACACGTTGCCGCTCAATGCCAGCTGATGCCAGGTCGCCGGCTGCGGCGCAATGGGCGCTTGCACGCGGCTATCCTCGATTGCACCGTTGGTAAGGGTCAGAAAGCCGTCATGAAGACCCGGAAAGCCCGTCGCGTCCGCCAGGTCCCCGATGCGCAACGGGGTAAGGGAGCGGGTCTGGATCCACAGGCTCCTGGCGCCGCTCTGCAACACAACCGCGGAACCGGGCTGATAGTAGGTGATGGTTCCATGGATCCTGATCCTTTTCGAGAGGACCTGCACATGGTAGCCGTTGAGGACCAGGTCCATGGGCGTGACGGGAAGCGACAATGGACTGGCCTTGGCGCGCTTCAAAACCTTCACATCCGGAAAGGAGGAGACATGCAGCAGAATCCCTGTCTGCTGCATCTTGCCGTCGAACCTCCCCGATGCCGCACCGGTAACCTCGACCTCGGAGTCCAGCAGGCCTTCGTACATGCCTGGGGCGTAGCTGTCCACGACCGCGTCGATGGTGCCGCCGTCGGTGAGCATCTGTAGGTAGGAGCTGCGCACTTCCGAACTCAGCACCATGTCGGCGGCGCGGACCGTCGCATGCACAGTTACCCGAACGCAGTCGCGCTGAGAGCGGATCAACTCGTCATAGGCCGCCGGCATGGGCTTGGGCAAGGCTTCATGGCGCAGAAGAGTAAGGTCGCTGCTCAGCACAAAGGGCCTGAAGCTCGGTTGCGTGATTCCCCGGATCAGGATCCGATCGCCGGGAGCCAGGCGGGCATTCGTGGTGGCTTGTACATAAATGGCCACCTCGCCGTCCTGCACAAACATCGTCTTTTCATAGGGACGGAAATAGGTAATCGTCGCTTCGAAAGCGACTGGCAGTCCATTGCTGGCTTCGGCATTTGTCAGGGCGTGAATGGCTCGCAAGGTGGTCAGCGGAGCGGGCCCTGCTGCATGCGCAGTTGTGGCCCATGCCAGCCCGATCGCCAACGCTGCGGCCCATCCCTTCATTGCTGAAAACCCATTCTTGCCGATGCTCCGGTTCCCGGCCCCGCAATATTCCTATCGACAGAACTCGTCGTGTGAATCACTCCGGCATGATTCGAGACATGAAGACCCGGATACGAGCGAATCGACGGAAATCTAAGTGCACTAATCTTACTCCCATTGAAATCTGCTCTAATAGCTCATTTGGGCTATCGGGACCGCTCTGTGCAACGCCCGGATCGCCCAAGCGCTCCGGAGACGGCCGGTCTCGCTCAACGGCGCTCACGCCTGCGGGAGGGCCCGGGCCGGCCTCCACCGCTGGGAGCCATGCGCATGACGAATCCTTCTGAGATATCCGCTGCCGTTCCATCGTTTCCGCATGGCGGCACGCAGTCGCTGCCCACCCGCCAGATTCGCGTGATCGGCGTCCCGCTGGACATGGGCGCCAGCCGCCGCGGAGTGGACATGGGACCCTCCGCAATGCGGGTAGCCGGACTGGAGCAGCGTCTGGAAGCCCTCGGCCACCAGGTGACCGACGGGGGCAATATCCGCGTGGAGATCGCCGAGACGCAGACCTCCGGCAACGAGCGAGCGCGTTACCTCAAGGAGATTACCGAAACCTGTACCCGCACCGCCGAGGCCGTAATGAAGGCTCTGGAAGAGGGCATGACGCCGCTGCTGCTGGGCGGCGACCACTCGCTGGCAGCCGGCTCGATCTCCGGCGTGGCGGAGTTTTACCGCCGCAAAGGAGAGAAGATCGGCGTGCTGTGGATCGATGCCCACTCCGACATCAACACGCCGGAGACATCTCCCTCGGGTAATGTTCACGGAATGCCGCTGGCCGCGCTGCTCGGTCTGGGACCGGAGCCGCTGGGGAAGATCTTCGGCTATGCGCCGAAAATCGCCGCCGGGAACACAGTGCTCATCGGGGTGCGCGACATCGACGCCGCGGAACGGGAAAACATTCGCCGCGCTGGTGTGGCCCAGGTGTATACCATGCGCGACATCGACGAGCGCGGCATGAGAGCGGTGATGGAAGAAGCGCTGCGCGCCGCCGGCAGCGGAACCGCCGGCTACCATGTCTCGCTGGACATGGACTGGATCGATCCCGAAGACGCTCCCGGCGTGGGCACGCCGGTGCGTGGCGGTGCCACCTACCGCGAGGCGCACCTGGCTATGGAGATCATTGCCGACCACGGCCGCTTGCTCAGCTTCGAGATCGTAGAAGTGAACCCGGTGATCGACGAGCACAACCGCACCGCCGACCTCGCCGTCGAACTGGCCTGCTCGGCATTTGGGAAGAAGATATTGTGAAGGGTTCTACACTCATGATGAAGAGAAGCACTTCACGAACCTGAACCGGTGATCTAAGAAAAATGGCAAAGAATCTTCGCGTAGGAATTCTTTTTGGCGGTCGAAGCGGCGAGCATGAGGTTTCGCTCCTCTCGGCCGCTTCGGTTTTGCAGGCGATCGATCGCAAGAAGTTCGACGTGGTGCCCATCGGCATCACCAAGAGCGGGCACTGGCTCACCTCCGGAGCTGCCCAGGGTCTGCTGGAGGGCGAGGGCGCGGGTACGGCCAGATTGCCGGAGTCCGCTGCGGCGAATTCCGACGCCGAGGCGTCTGGTGAGAAGCCTAAAAGGAAGCTGCGGGCGGGCGACCCGGCGGCCACTCAGGGAGCGCGCGTGCTGGCCGAGGGTCAGCCTGCGTTGCTGGCCCCGGAACCGGCTGCCGCTCCCCTTGTGGCCGGTGCGGGACAAGCCAATTCCTCGGCCATCGACAGCCACGCCGCGCTCGGCGGCCAGTCCCTGGACGTGGTTTTCCCCGTGCTGCACGGGACCTTTGGCGAGGACGGAACCATTCAGGGGCTCTTCGAGCTGGCGGGCATCGCCTATGTCGGCTCCGGCGTGCTTGGCTCGGCGGCGGGGATGGACAAGGAAGTGATGAAGCGGCTCTTTGCCAACGCCAGGTTGCCCATCGTCAGGCACGTCACGCTGCTCCGGGCCGAGTGGGAGAAGTCCCCGCGTAAGGCCGTTCAGCAGGTCGAGTCCGCTCTCAAGTATCCAGTCTTCGTAAAGCCGGCGAACCTGGGCTCGTCGGTAGGCATCAGCAAGGTGCACAACCGCAAGGAACTGGCGCCTGCGCTCACCCTGGCCGCCAAGTACGACCGCAAACTGGTTGTCGAGCAGAGCGTGGGCGGCAAAAAGGCCAAGGCGCGAGAACTGGAGGTCGCGGTGCTCGGCAACGACGCGCCGGAAGCCAGCGTAGTGGGCGAGATCATTCCCGGCAAGGAGTTCTACGACTACGAGGCGAAGTATCTTTCTGAAGGTTCGGTGCCGGTGATTCCGGCCAAACTAAGCCGCGCCGAGACCAGGCAGATCCGCGAGATGGCCGTCGAAGCCTTCCGCGCCTGCGACCTCTCCGGCCTCGCGCGGGTTGACTTTCTCATGGAGCCGGATGGCAAGCGCCGCATCTTTGTGAACGAAGTGAACACCATGCCGGGATTCACCCGCATCAGCATGTATCCCAAGCTTTGGGAGGCAACGGGGCTGCCCTACAAAGATCTGATCACCCGGCTCATCGAGTTGGCCCTCGATCGGCACGCGGAGAAAAGCCGCACGACCTATAGCCGGGAAGAGTAGCAATCAGAGAGCAGGGGTCAGGGTTCAAAGATCAGGGATCAGGTCTACTTTGGAGCGGGATTATGGCAGGACTTGCTTCACCCCGGGAACTGCCTGCGTGCCAGCGGTGTCTAATGAAGAATGGGAAGCCGGGTCTATGCTGTAACCGGCGGGGTACTGATCTCTGAACCCTGATCCCTGCTTTCGAGGAACTCGCACCATGACCTTGCTCGACGCTCCCGTCTTTGACGAAGTTCGCGACCGCCGCCGCCGTGTGATTCTCATCGGCTCCGCAGGCCTGCTGCTGCTGCTGTTTATCGCTTGGTGGCTGGCGGCTGGCCGCCCGGTGGATTGGCCTTGGAACTGGAACAACCACCTGTTCGGGCGCTCGGCGGTGAACAGTTTCCTCACGGCGGTGGAAAAGAACGACCTGCCCAAAGCCTATGGCATCTGGACCCACGACAAGGACTGGCAGCAGCACCCGGCCAAAAATGCCACCTACCCTTTTGAGCGCTTTCAGGACGACTGGAGCTCGAGCAGCCCGGACAATGAATATGGCGCCATCCAGAGCCATAAGATCGTCGCGGCGCGCATGTATGGCAACGTCCTGCTGGTAGGCGTCCTGCTCAACGGGCGCAAAAGCAAGGCTCTCTTCCTCGACTACGATCCCAGGACCCACACGCTGAACTTCTCGCCGCCGGGCGTAGAGTTGTACCTCGGGCCGTAGGCCACTTAGGGCTCATCCACGGGCGTCGGCAAAGACCTGGCAGGGGTGGCCTGCATCGAACAGGAGCAGGAGAACACCATGCCCCAAAGCGCGCACGATCGAGCCTCGGAACTCCACAACCTGGCAGCCCACGCTCACGCCGCCGCCGCTGCCGCCCACGGCAAGGCAGACCATCTCACCGCGCACGAACTCAGTAAGAAGGCTCACGAACTCTCTCAGGCCGCCCATATGCATTCCGAACAGCTCCTCGAAGAATCGGAAAAGCCCACCAAGACCTAGCGTGAAGAAGCTCGAAAGTGCGGCAATCGCGGCCTAGAGCGTTTTCGGACTTACTGTAGACTTCCGTGCCCCATCCATTCCGCGTTTTTCTGCGGAATGGGTGGGATACCTAGAAAAGTCCGGTCTACACAATTCCAGAAAATGCTCTAGCCGCCTTGGCCCTCTCTGCCGTCCAGCGCCGACAGCGTGGTCTCCAGGCTGGCCGCGTCCTCCACATTCAGGGACTTCTGCCCGGGGTCGATCTGGCGCAGCAGCCCGCAGAGCACCTTGCCCGGCCCCACCTCGATGAACAGGTCCGCTCCCGCGCCCGCCAGGGACTGCACGCAGTCCACCCAGCGCACCGCGCCGGTGACCTGGCGGATGAGGGCGTCGCGCGCGGCCTCGGCGGTCGTAACCAGGCCGCCGGTGACGTTGGCGGCTACGGGAATGCGCGGATCGGCCAGCGTGAGGGTCGAAAGCACCCGCGCCACCTCTTCCTGCGCGGGCTGCATCAGGGCGCAGTGGAAGGGCGCGCTCACCGGGAGCATTACCGTGCGGCGGGCGCCCTTGGCCTTGGCCAGCGCCGCAGCCCTTTCGACGGCGGCCAAGGCGCCGGAAATCACAGTCTGAGCGGGTGAATTGAAGTTGGCGGCGGCTACAATCAGCCCGGTCTCGGCTGCGGCCTCCCGGCACGCCTCTGCCACCTCGTCGGCGGGGAGCGAAAGCACTGCAGCCATGGCTCCCTGCCCAGCGGGCACCGCCAACTGCATCGCTCTTCCGCGAGCCTTGACGGCGCGGACGGCATCGGAAAAGCTGAACGTTCCGGCGGCAACGTGAGCCGACCACTCTCCCAGCGAGTGCCCCGCGGCCAGCGCCGGTTCGACGCCGTGCGAGACAAGCACCCGCCACGCTGCGACGCTCACCGCCAGAATCGCAGGTTGCGTGTTCTCGGTGAGCTTGAGGTCCTCTTCCGGACCGTCGAAGATCAACCTGGAAAGTGGGAACCCTAGGGCCTCATCGGCTTCGGCAAAGGTTTGGGCGGCCACAGGGAAGCGGGCCCCAAGCTCGCGGCCCATGCCAACGGCCTGCGAACCCTGCCCCGGAAAAAGAAACGCGATCCTTTTTGACATTGCAGAGAGGATTGTAACCTGCAACACCTCGGGATACGACCTGCCGCCGTCCAAGCTTCAGTTCCAGCGCTTCTTGTCGTCATGGTCTTCGTCGATCTGCTTGCCTTGGCCGTCGAAGCGGACCGTGCGGCCCTGCGAGCGCATATAGACCTCGAACTTGCGGGCGGCGCGGCGGCGCTTCCAGCGGTAATAGCGGTTGCGGATCCCGTACCACTTCTCGCTGAACGCAAAGTTGACGCCCCGTCGCGGCGCCACGCGAATGTACAGCAGGCCGGCTAGTGCGCCGCCTAACTGTGCAAAGGCGTACATCCGCTGCTGTCCGAAGAGCATGGCGATGGAGACGAGCGCGTAGACGGCCACCATGTAGCGGGCCTTGATGCCGATGGTGAAGAAAAGCAGGAACTCCATGTCCCCGTAAAGTGCGCCAATGGCCACCAACAGGCCAAAAATGCCGCCAAAGCAGCCGTAAATCGGTATCTCGAGGAGTGTATAGCCAAGCGTCACGCTGGCCGCGTAGATTGCGGTCGCCGCCACCGCGGTGCCCACCACGGAGGCGGCGTAGAGCCCAAGCACCCAGTTCGAGGTGTGCAGGCTCTCCAGAAAACCGCCCAAGAACCACAGCGAAAGCAATTCGAAAAGTGTTCCGATCAGACCGGCGTGGATGAGGCTATAGGTAAACGGTTGCCAGAACGCCCCGTGCAGAAAGGCTCCGGGGAGGAAGGTGAGAAGACCGGCCAACTGTCCTGCATCCACCGGAAACGCGAGCTGTGCCAGCGCCAGGGCAAAATAGGCGAACAGATTCACCAGCACCAGCCGTCGGGTGGCGCCGCTGAAATCGGGAAAGGAAAACGGACTGGCGCCCATTCTTGGCATCGCAAAGAACAGGGTAACCCGCTGAGCAGGCGGGTGTCACGGGGTTCATCGTGCCAGGCGGCAGCCCGCGTGGCCTGGGCCGTTACAATGCTCTACGAATTCCGGTTCTGTTCCGTTTCGGGACCGGGCGCAGGCCTGGCAAGCCGTACAAATTCAGGAATCCCCTGGGGTATACTCCAGTGTTGAAACCCCGGTAGCAGATGCCGCTCGTGCCCCTTGACCTGAGGGCCGGTTCACGCTAAGACTAGCGGAGTAGTACCGCGAGGTATCGGCATCCTGCAATACGAAATGCCTTGGAAAGCGAGGAGGCTGCAATGCCCAACTGCCCTGAATGCGAGAATGAACTGGACATCGAGTTGGACGAAGTGGAAGAAGGCGATGTGGTCGCCTGTGCGGAATGCGGAACCGAGTACGAAGTGGTCGGCGTTGAGCCGCTCGAACTCAGCAGGGTGGACGACGATTTGGACGAAGACGACCTGTTTGAAGAGGAAGAGGAAGAAGAGTGAGATTCAATTGCACGAGTTTACTGGCCGGGGTGGCGTTGGCCGCCTTGTCGGCCGTTGGGTTTCCGTTGGGGCCATCGGGAGGGCCGATCGGGCCGCAGGTGGCGATGGCCCAGAATCTGGGTCAGCGCGTGGTCCTGGGCAGCGTTCTGGATGCCAATTCCGCCCTGCTCCCCGGCGCCACCGTCTTCCTCAAGAACCTGAAAACAAAATCGATTCGCAGCTTCACCTCGGACTCCCATGGCAAATTCCGCTTCGCCCAGGTGAACATGGCGGAAGATCACGAACTTTGGGCGGAAAAGGACGGCAAGAAGAGCGCCGTCAAGACGGTCAGTTCCTGGGACACGCGCAAAGAGTTCGAGTCCGACCTCAAAGTGAAGTAGACGCGTGTTCACATGTTACGGAAACAGGGGAGCGTGCAATGCGAATCTCCTGAAAAGCATCTCTCAGGAGCGAATCAGCCTGCGGAAAAACTCCTGCGGGCGGTAGGTCGGGGTTTTTAGCCCCGACAATCAAGCCAGCAGAATCATTGGGGGCTTCACAGGCTGCAGGAAAACTCGCCCGGACGGTAGGCCGGGACTTTAGTCCCGGTGTAAAGCCGGTAGAATCCATAGGGGCTTCAGCCCCTGAGGTATGCTTCTCGGGAATTTTGCTGGAGACTCTCCGTTTTCTCGCAGCCTGTTCATCCCTCCAGTTTTTTCAAAACCAGCTCGTTCAGCAGCGCCGGGTTGGCCTGCCCCTTCGAGGCCCGCATTACCTGGCCCACAAAGAATCCGGCAATCGTCTTCTTTCCGCCACGGTACTGCTCCACCTGCTTTGGGTTGGCGGCGATCACCTCGTCGATCAGGGCTTCGAGCGCCGAGGCATCCGTGATCTGTTCAGGCTTCTCTCGGTCATAGACGGCTGGGAAGTCTTCCCCCTTCTCAAAGCACACATCGAAGAGCTGTTTGAGCTGCTTCGAGCTGATCTTGCCCTCATCGAGCAGATCGGCGGCGAGGACGATGCCGGCCATCGACACAGGCGACTGCTCTTGTTCCAATCCCAGAGCCTTCAGCCGTCCGCCCACTTCGCTCAACAGCACATTGGCCACCCGGCGCGGGTTTCGTGCGCTGCGGGCGGCAGCTTCAAAGCGATCGGCAAACTCTCGCGACGCGGTCAGCGTGAAGGCATCCTGTGTGGTCAGTTCGTACTCGGCGATCATGCGGGCGCGCCGCGCTTCAGGCAGTTCGGGGATCCGTTTCCCGGTCTCGGCTAGGAATTTCGCAGTGACGATCAGCGGCGGCAGGTCAGGCTCGGGAAAGTAGCGATAGTCGTGCGCCTGCTCCTTCGAACGCATGGAGTAGGTCCGGCCTTCTGCTGCATTCCACAGCCGGCTCTCCTGGATCACGCGGCCTCCGGACTCGAGGACCTCGATCTGGCGCTCGATTTCGTACTCCAGAGCGGCGCGGACGAAGCGGAAGCTGTTGACGTTCTTCACTTCGACCTTGGTGCCGAATTTTGAGGCGCCTTTTGGCCGGACGCTCACGTTGGCGTCGCAGCGCAGCGAACCCTCCTCCATGTTGCAGTCGGAAACGCTGGTGTAGAGCAGGATTTCCTTCAAGCGTGTCAGGTACTCGAAGGCCTCGTCGGCGGTGCGGAGGTCGGGCTCGGAGACGATCTCGGCCAGCGGAGTGCCGCAGCGGTTCAGGTCCAGGTAGGTGTGCGTAGCCGAATCGGCAAAGCCCTCGTGCAGGCTCTTGCCCGCATCCTCCTCCATGTGCAGGCGGGTAATGCCGATGCGCTTGATCGTCCCCTCCGCCGTCGGGACTTCGATCCAGCCGTGCTCGGCAAGCGGCTTGTCGAACTGCGAGATCTGGTAGCCCTTGGGCAGATCGGGATAGAAGTAATTCTTGCGGGCGAAGATTGAGCGCTCGCGAACCTCGCAGTTCAAGGCCAGTGAGGCCAGAGTCGCAAACTCCACGGCCTTGCCGTTGAGCACCGGTAGCGCGCCCGGCAGTCCCAGGCAAACCGGGCAGATGTTGGTATTGGGGGCCGAGCCGAAGTGATTGGCGCAACCGCAGAAAGCCTTGGTGGCGGTCAGCAGTTGCACGTGGACCTCGAGTCCGATGACCGGCTCGTATTTGGCCAGAGTTTCAGTCGATAGGCTAGCGGCGGGCATAGCTGAATTCTAGCGCGAAGAGGAGAGCCTCGGCCCCTTTGCTCAAGAGGGATAGACCGTTCATTCTTGAACGCAGGCCTGGGTTCACAGCTCGCATTCTTTCGTTGACTATGCAGAGCAGTCCTGCTTAGAGTGGGCTTTCTTGAGCTTCTCGTATCCGAAGCACTTCATAACTGGAGGGGTTATGCCTTGGTGGGATGTTTGGACAACGAAATCCAAAGACTTCGTCTATGCAGAGATTCCCGTCGACAAGACCAGCACCGGACTGGGCCGGACTCCTTTGGTGCCCAAGGCGGGGTACATCCGGATCTTTCTCAAGACCTGGCGCATCGACAATATCCGCGAGGGATGGAAAGGGTTTTATGGCGCGGTCCACGGCTCCATCTCCACCCCGCGCGTCGGCGGTGGCACCGTCGACGTCGATGCCTTTACCTCGCCGAACCAATTGCAGAATGCCGATCCGAAACACGCCAATCGGATTATTTCCACCAACTTTCCCGTCTTCGGACCGGTTCCTTATGTCGGGGGCGATCTCGACCTCAAGATCGGCCTCTTTTCCATCAAATCGGCTGATCTCTCGGGTCCGTTCATCGATGTTCTCTCTACCATTGCCGGCGCCGCGGGTGGCGGCGCGTATGTCGCGGCGGCAAAGCCTTTCATCGATCCGCTTAAGAAGGGCATTGAGGCACTCACGGGTACTGCAAACGACACCCGGCTCGAGATCGGCCTGGTCAGGACATACAATGCACCGACCAGCGGTTACTTCGCGGTCGTGCGCGCCGACGCCTCCCAGATCGACAAGTCAAAGCTGCGCATCGACAACGATGAGCATCTGGTAAACGATTCAGATGGAACTCCCATCAAGGACTACCCCTATTTCGTATTCACCATCGAGTCCACCACGCAGCACGACACTTGGTACGATATCCCCGACCTCCAGCAGCCCTATGCGGAACTCAAAACAATAGTGGACGATGACCGATCGACCCCTGCGATTCTGAAGTCGGCCTACTCGCGATTCCGCAAGAAGGTAAAGCTCTCCCCATACCTGATACCCGTCGACACGGAACGGGTCCTGGCGGAAGTGAAGAAGCTCATCGCCGAAGTTACGGGAGTGGATGTAAGCGAGGCGGAGCCCAAGCCATCCGGCAAAGGTGGGAGTTCCTCTATCCTCAGCACCCCCATCAAGTTCACGAGCATCAGGAATGTCGGGCTGGTCGATGCTCTCAACTTGAAGGGAAGCACCGGCGCCACCGGTGGGAAGTCGATCCGATCCACCGCGAAACGCGTAGTCATTTCCAGGCTTCCCGCAAAGAAAGCGGCGAAGAAGAAGCAGGGTGAAATTTCGCTGCAATCATCCGGACGCAAGAAGATGCCTCCCCTCAAGGGTGTAAAGATCTATGCCTCCGGAACCAAATCAAGGGCCTGAGTTTCTGACCGCTTGATTTTGTATCTGTTCCGTGTCCCCAACTCGGGCACACGGCCCCCCGTGATGGACTTTGATCTGCCACCCGGCGTCCCTCCCGGCTTCCAATAAAGGCCGCTCCACAGGCTGGAAACGCCCGCCGCATTGCCATGAAGACAAACAGGTTATAGAATTCCATCGGAACAGTTTGCAACTTCGCATGCAAAACCTGCGTCCAATGCGGTGGGACGCCGCGTAGATTCATTCCGGCCGGGAGTGCGCGCCGATCCTCACCGGTCAGGCAGAATCCGCTCCCGCAAGCGGTTTGCGGATTGCGGCACAGCAGATATTTTTGTTACGCTCAGGGTTTCTTCAAGCTGAGCGAAAGGAGATCTTTCATCATGGCAGAGGAAAGCAAGATACAGCAAATTGCGTGGTTTTTGGCTGGGTTGGGCGTTGGCGCCCTGGTTGGGATTCTGTACGCTCCCAAGAGCGGCCGCGAAACCCGTGAAGACCTTGTAAGCGGCGCTCGCGAGGGTACCGAATACCTGCGCGCCCGCACCCGGCAAGCCGCCGAAGAGGTAAGTGCGCTGGTCGACAAGAGCAAGGAACAAGTGGGCGAATACGTTGAGCGTGGTCGCGAGGCTGTTGACCGCGGACGGGCGCAGTGGGAAGAGTTTGTGGAACGCGGCAAGAATATCGTCGCCGACCAGACTACCCGGGTGACCGCTGCGGTGGATGCGGGACGCCAGGCCTATAAAACGTCTACCGTCGACTCGAACCAGGGTTGAGCAGCCGGTTATCACGGACCGCCATTCGGTCCGCTATCATTCTTGTTCGATCATCCGCTCCGGGGCTGGGTGCGCGAGTGGCTGAGTGGAACACTCGCGCAGGCTTCGGGCGGACGTTGCTTCCTGGCATGAGAAGCGCGTTGAAAACACTGTAGCAAGCCCGCAGCTGCCCTGCACGAGACCACATCGATGCCAAATCTGGACAATCAAGTCATTTTGCTAGCCTTTGTTGCCGTCACCGCGCTGGCAGTGTTGCTGCAGGCCATCGTCCTGCTGGCAATCTACGTCTCCTTGCGCAAGGCCACCCGTTCTTTGCATGAGGAAACCGACGGCCTGCGCTCCATGCTGATGCCCGTCATCCAGAGCACGCAGGAATTTCTCACCAACTCCCAGGAATTGCTCGCCACCACGCGGGGTTTTGTCGCGGCTACGCGGGACCTCGTCGCCCGCATCGCTCCCAAGGCCGATGCGGCCGCCGCCGACCTGTCGGAGGCGGCCCAGGTGTTGCGCAAGCAAACCGCGGAGGTGGAGTTCACGGCTAGGGAGATCCTCGACCGGGTCCGCATGCAGACCGCTCGCCTCGATGGGATGACCTCAGGCGCTTTGGATTCTGTTGATCGCGCTGGCGCCTTTTTGGCCGGCGCCGTCAGCAAGCCGGTGCGGCAGCTTGTCGGCGTGGTTGCGGCGGCCAAGGCAATCGTCGAGTCCCTGCGTGCCTCGGAGTCTGCGCCGCCCAAATCCGCCCATCCCGCTGACGAGGATCCATTTGCTTAAGTGAATCCCCCGCATCGGGGATTGTTGAGGACACGAGCATGAGGAAACGCTTCCGTTGGGCGCTTCTGGCTTCCGCGGTCGTGCTGGCAGGGTGGGCCGGGGCGCAATCCACCCCCAAAGCGGCGCTTATTGCTTTGTCAAAGCAGGACCACACGCTGGCCATCGTCGATCCGGCGGACCTGCACATTGTTGCTCGCATTCCAGTGGGCGACGACCCGCACGAAGTGGTTGCCTCGGCGGACGGCGCCACCGCCTACGTCTCCAACTACGGGTTCGGCGCCTTT
>Ga0181531_10001256_pt1 | contig 16139 bp, 14 predicted proteins | sample PEATcosm2014_Bin_38_FD_119743 | JGI IMG/M metagenome (GOLD analysis project Ga0181531, IMG submission 119743) | Peatland microbial communities from MTU Mesocosm Facility, Houghton, MI, USA - PEATcosm2014_Bin11_10_metaG | ecosystem: Environmental > Terrestrial > Soil > Wetlands > Peat | place... | reverse complement strand
TTCGCGGCCCAGCAAGTCTTCCCCAAGATGTACACGACGACGCTGCTGGCGGGTGAGAAGAGCGGCAACATGGAAGAAGTGCTCAGCCGCTATATCAGCTACCAGCGCATGGTGCAGACCTTCCGCAAGAAGCTCGCGGTCTCACTGGTCTATCCGGCGCTGCTGATCTCCGTGGTCACGCTGATGCTGATCTTCCTGATCACGTTCGTGGTGCCGAAGTTCGCCGACCTGTTCAACAATCTGGGAGCGGATCTTCCGGCGATCACCGTGTTCATGCTGGCGGTGGGGCTGAATGCGCAGAAATACGCGTGGGTGGTTCTGGTGACGCTGGTGGTCGGCACCGTTCTGCTGCTGCGGTGGAAGCAGAGCGACCGCGGCGCGGAGCAAATCGACCGGTTCCTGCTGTCGCTGCCGCTGATTGGCGAAATCCGCCTGAAGTACCAGGTGGCGAATTTTTCGCGCATTCTTGGAACCCTGCTGCAGGGCGGGCTGCCGCTGGTGCCGGCGATGGAAACGGCGGGCGAATCGATGAGCAGCCGGCAGATGCTGAACAGCATTACGGCCGCAGCGGAACGCGTCCGTGAAGGACAGAGCCTGGCCCATAGCCTGGAAGCGCAAAAGATGTTTCCCGACCTGGCGGTGGAAATGATCGAAGTGGGCGAGTCGACGGGCGCGCTGCCGGCGATGCTGGCCTCGGTGGCGGAGTTTTACGAAGAAGACGTGCAGACTGCCCTGGGCGCGGCCATGGCGCTGATCGAGCCGTTGATCCTGATCATCATGGCGGTTTTTGTCGGCGGAATCCTGATCTCCCTGTATATGCCGATCTTCACCCTGGGAGCGAACATGCACTGACACGCCGGCCGGCAAACCAAGCGGGCGGCAAGGCTGTAAACTGGTATGGGAATGGCGGATAAGAAAACAGTGGTGGTGAGCGGAAACGGAGGGAAGCTGGTGCCGACCCCGGCATCGGTTCCCGACGAACTGGAACGCGCGCGCGATATCGCGCGCCGCTATCGTTGCGAATTCGTCGATCTCAGCGACTTCCAGCTGCACCACGATCTGTTTGAAAAGATCCCGGTGCACCTGATGTTCCGCTACAAGTTTGTGCCGCTCGATGAAACCTCCGACGGGCGCCTGGCGATTGCGATCGCCGATCCCAGCCAGCTGATGATGATCGACGAAATCAGCCTGCTGCTGGGCAAGCGGATCGTCACCAAGGTTTCGACTCTCAAGCAGATTTCCGACATCCTGCAGAAAACCGAGCAGTCCAAGCGCGTGCTGGAAGACGCGAGCGAAGGGTTCACGCTCGACGTCATCCGCGAGGACGAAGCCGGGAACGACGAGACGATCTCGATCGACAAGCTGACGGCGACGGCGGGCGCAGACATGAGCCCGATCATCCGCCTGGTCGATACCACGATCTTCACCGCCCTACAGCGGCGAGCCAGTGATATTCACATCGAGACGCGGGACGACTCGGTGGGCATCAAGTTCCGCATCGACGGCGTGCTCACCAATGCCATGCCGCCGATCGGCAAGGAGCATCACTCGACCATCATTTCGCGCATCAAGGTGATGAGCGAGCTCGATATTTCCGAGCGGCGGGTGCCGCAGGACGGACGCTTCCGGGTGAAGTACAACGGGCGCGCCATCGACTTCCGCGTATCGATCATGCCTTCGATCCACGGCGAAGATGCCGTGCTGCGCGTACTCGACAAAGAGTCGATGAGCGAGAAGTTCAAGAAGCTGACGCTCGAAGTCGTGGGATTTGACGAAGACGATCTGCGGCGCTTCCGACGCTACATCAAAGAGCCTTACGGCATGGTGCTGGTGACGGGACCGACGGGCAGCGGAAAAACGACGACGCTCTACGCCGCGGTCAACGAAATCAAGACCGACGAAGACAAGATCATCACGATTGAAGACCCGGTTGAATATCAGCTGCGCGGCATCACGCAGATTCCGGTGAACGAGAAAAAGGGGCTCACGTTTGCCCGCGGCTTGCGGTCGATTTTGCGTCACGATCCGGACAAGATCATGGTCGGCGAAATTCGCGACAACGAAACCGCGCAAATCGCGATCCAATCGGCGCTGACCGGACACCTGGTGTTCACGACGGTCCATGCCAACAACGTGGTCGACGTGCTGGGACGGTTCCTGAACATGGGCGTCGAGCCCTACAACTTCGTATCCGCGCTGAACTGCATTCTGGCGCAGCGGTTGGTGCGCGTGATCTGCGATTCCTGCCGAACGGCCGTGCACTACCCGGATGACGTGCTCGAGGCCAGCGGGCTCGACCCAATCCAGTGGTCGAAAGTGCCGCTCTACGAAGGACAAGGCTGCATCGAGTGCGCGGGGACCGGGTTCCGCGGGCGAACCGCGATTCACGAGCTGCTCGATTTGACCGATCGCATCCGCGAGATGATTCTGGAACGCAGGCCGACTTCTGAGATTCGGAAAGCCGCCCGCGAAGAAGGCATGCGCTTTCTGCGCGAGTCGGCGCTCGACAAGGTTCGCGGCGGGTTCACCACTCTGAAAGAGATCAACAAGGTGACGTTTATCGAAACCATGCGCTGAGGCGGGGCGGCGCGGGGACGTTGCGAAGCGATCCAGCGGGCCGATCCTGGCATCCCCATAGGTAACTATTCTCTTCGTGAACATGCGGACTATCATCAGATCACAGCTATGATTTCGAATTCCAAGAACGTCCGGCGGCCTCCTCTGGCGTGTGAAATCGCCGCCGACCGCGTGCTCGCGGGGCGCGCCGCCGATGCCGGACGCATGGTGGAAGTGGCGGCCGTCCGTGAACTTGCTCCGGGAACGGTGGTGCCCGACCTGATGGAGCCGAACCTGCGCGAAAGCGGCGCGATTCGTCATGCGATTGGAGCGGTGCTCGGCAACGTGGGCGCGCGCACCCGCGATGTCATTGCGATTCTGCCCGACTCCGCCGTGCGCGTCGTGTTTCTCGATTTCGAAACGCTGCCGGCAAAACGCGAAGAGGCGGAAGCAGTGGTGCGCTTCCGGCTGAAAAAGTCGCTGCCCTTCGATCCCGCCGACGCCCGTATTTCCTACCACGCGCAGGCCAATGGAAAAGGCGTGCAGGCGGTGGCCGCGGTGGTGCTGAACAAGGTTCTGGAAGAGTACGAATCGGCCTTTCGCGACGCGGGTTACAACCCGGGAATCGTTATGCCGTCGATGCTTGCGGCGCTGGGCGCGGCGGATGCGGAGCGCCCCACGCTGGTGGTGAAAGTCGACGCCCGCACCATCAGCATTGCGATTCTCGATCAGGAGCAGTTGTTGCTGATCCGCACGCTGGAAAATCTGCGCGGCGTGACGATTACCGGCGATCAACTGGCGGAGGAAGTGTACCCGTCAGTCGTTTTTTTCCAGGACACGTACAAACTGAATATCGAGCGCGTCTACGTGGCGGGATTGCCCGAGGCGGGGGTGGCGGCGGCCGCGCTCAAGAGCCAATCAGGCGCAAACGTGGAAGAGCTGGTGGTTTCATCGCAGATCGGTTCCACCAGCGGCACGGTGCCGCGCTGGCGAATGGCTGGCGTGGTAGGAGCGTTGATTTCGTAAGGTAGCTTTCAGGCTTCAGCCTTCAGCCTTCAGGTAAGGCAAAGGCTGGGAGCCGTGGGCTGATCCCTGATACCTAAATATGCGTTTAGACATCAATCTCGCAACCCATCCGTATGAAGATGCGCGGGAATTCTGGTCGCGCTGGGGAGTCGGGGTGGCTGCGCTCGGCGCATTGACGCTGGTGCTTCTGGCCTTCGCGGTCAACGGCTGGATCAATGCCGGCAGAGATCGCCAGGAGATTGGCCGCCTGCAGGACCAGATCACCGAGCGAGACACCGAACGCGCGAAAGCGCAGGCGTTTCTCGACCTTGCTTCGAATCGCAGCACGCGGGACGAGTCGGAGTTCCTGAACGGCCTGATCCAGCGAAAATCGTTTTCGTGGACGCGCGTGTTCGAAGAACTAGAACGGGTGATGCCGGTGAATTTGCACGTGGTTTCGCTGCGCCCCGAATTGAACGAACAGAGCCAGATGGAACTGGAAATGAAAGTGGCCGGCAACAATCGCTCGGCGGCGGTGGAACTGGTGCATCGCATGGAAGGCTCGAAGCATTTTCAGGGGGCACGCCTGGTGCAGGAAAACCAGGCGGGTGATGCGGGCGCGAGCGTGGTGGCGATGATCAGAACGATCTATGTTCCGGATCCATATGTTCCGGAAACGACCGAGAGGAGCGCGAAATAATGCCGGATTTTGCCAGTTCGCGCCGCAAACTCAAGATTGCCATCGGCGCCATGCTTGCGGCCGATGTGATCGCGGTCGGCATCCTGTTTTCGCCGCTGGTCGGTTCGGCCGATTCACGAACGCTCGAAATCAACGAACTGCGAGCGCAGCTGACGAAGAAGAACCGCGAAGTGGCTCCGCTGCGCGGCATGGACAAGAAAATTGTCCTGGCGAAAGAGCAGATCAGCGATTTCTACAAAGACCGTTTCGCGGCAAACGATTCGGGATTGACCAGCGAACTGGGGAGACTGGCGTCAGAGAATGGCGTCCGCATCCAACAGGTGCATTACAAGCCGGAAGATCCGGAAACCGCGGGCGTGGTTCCGCTCGAGATTCAAGGCAGTTTTTCGGGCGACTACCTGCAACTGGTGCGCTTTATCAATGCGCTGGAACGTTCGAAAATGTTCTTTGCGGTCGACGGAGTGGATCTGGCGGGCGAAGGCGCGGGGCCGGTGCGGCTCGACATTACGATGCACAGCTATTTGCGGTCAGGTGTTTAAGTGAAGCTGGGAACAGAAAATCGAAAGCAACTGATCACGCTGGCAGTGCTGGCCGCGATTGCCGTGCTGGTGTTTGCCTACGAGTTCTGGCCGGCGTCGACGAAGACAGCGAAAACGGCCAGCCAGACCACGGCGGCACAGGCGAAACCAGTGCGCCGGACGGCGTCAGGGAAGATCATTCCCGCGGTCGAGCCGCGGCTTGACCCGACGCTCGATCTCCAATTATTGAACCAGAGCGAAGAAACTAAATATGCGGGCAACGGGCGGAACATCTTCGTAGCCGGCTCGGTGGCGGTGATTCCCAAACCTAAGGGGAACGGCACTACCGGGCCGAAATCGGCGACCTTGACGCCGTCGCTCCCGCCTCCGCCGCCGCCGATCACGCTCAAGTTCTTCGGCTTTGCCAACAAGCCGGGCGAGCCAAAACGGATATTTCTCTCGCAGGGCGAAGACGTGTTTATCGCCGGAGAAGGCGACATTGTCGACCGCCGTTATCGCGTGCTGCGCATCTCACCTACATCGGTGGATGTGGAAGATGTGCTGAACAACAATCGCCAGAGTCTGCCGCTGACGCAGGGATAAAGAATCATGCGGTGTGCATCGGTATCGCCAATCTCGCACATTTCGAAGCGAAATCGCCGCCAGCGCGGCTACATGTTGCTGACGTTGATGTTTGCGCTGGCATTGATGACGATTGCGCTGCTCACGGCGCTGCCGCGGATCAAGCAGGAGATGATGCGCGACCGCGAATTAGAGTTGCAGCACCGCGGCACGGCGTACATGCGCGCGATCCAGCGCTACTACAAGAAATTCGGGCGTTATCCGAACCGCATCGAAGACCTGGAAAATACCAACAACGTCCGCTTCCTGCGCAAACGCTATAAGGACCCGATGAACCGCGATCCGGCCACGGGCGAAGAACGCGACTTTAAATTTCTGCACCAGCAGGACATCACGCTGAACAGCGGCATCATTTTGGGGCAGATTCCCGGACAGGGCGGAGTTCCTGGAGCGCAGGGCGGGCTCACGGGACAAGGCGGCTTGCAGGGCGCGGCTGCACAAGGGGCGCTGAACCAGTTGCAGGGCGCGTTAGGCGCGCAGGCCGGGCTGTCGCAAACCGGGGCTGGGAGCCTTCAATCAAGTTCGAACGCGACGACCGACAACGCTGACGGGGGAGACAATCCGAACCAGGCGGGATCGTCGTCGGGAGGATCGAGTTCCGCGGCCAACCCGAATTCGGCTCCAGGCTTCAGCGGGCAGACGTTCGGTGGCGGTCCGATTCTTGGAGTCGCGAGCGTGATCAAGGCGAAGAGCATTCGCGTGTTTGGCGACAAGAATCACTACAACGACTGGCTGTTCGTTTATATTCCGCAGGCGGATCGCGGCGGGTTGCTGGTGGGGCCGGTGGTGCCGAATGGGCAGTCTGCGAACTTGAATGGCGGCGCAGCGGGACAGCCGGTGCCGGGACAAGGCGGCGCGCCGGGAGCGAGTCCGCTGCAAGGTTCGCCGCTGAATTCGTCTCCGAGTTCGCCGTCGCCGACGACGAACTGACGCGGGATTTGCCGGGTTCGTGGCGGCAAAAACAAAAGCCTCGCTTGCGCGAGGCCCTGGTCGAAGCGAAACTCCTGAAATTTAGACGTTGAAGGACGAGCCGCAGCCGCAGGTGCTCTTCACGTTCGGGTTCTCGAACTTGAAGCCCGCGCCCTCGAGGGTCTCGACATAGTCGACATGCGCGCCGCCGAGGTACATGAGCGAGGTGGCATCGACATAGACCTTGAGGCCGTCGAACTCAAAAACCTTATCCATCATGCCGGCGCCGTTCTCAAAGGCCATGGAATACTGGAAGCCGGAGCAACCGCCGCCGACGACGGAGAGCCGCAATCCGGCCGGAACCGGGTTCTGCATCGCCATGATTTCTTTGACCTTGGCGACGGCATTCGGGGTCAGAACGGGGGCCGCGGTCTTGGGCTGAGCATTCGGCTGAACTTGAGGTGCGGTGGTGGTTGCCATCGGGTAATCTCCTTGTAATTGCAGATTATAGCAAAGGTTCGAAGCGCGGCAGCAAGGGTTTTCCGCGGGCCGAATCTTATGGGTATCTTGCAGTTAGATGCCCGGGAGGGGGAAGAAGACGCGACCCCCCTTGCCAACGGGTCTATAATCGTGCGCAGCAGGGGCTCGTACCCGAACGCTGGCGGATCCATGATGTTTCGCCGGGGCGTAAAACAGGAACGTCGGGGAACGACTCCATTTCAGCTCCGAGGTGGCGTATGACTCCAATGGTCGGGCTGCTGGTCGCGTGGGGAATTCTGACGGCGGTTCTCATCGTTCTTCTGATCTATCGCAGCACTCTCACCATGCATGAAGATGATTCGATCTTCCTGAATGACACGGAATCGCAGATGCAGAAGGACCAAACGGAAGTGCTGAGCAAGATGCGGAAGATCGCGCCCATCGTGAAGGTGCTCGGCGCCTTGTCGGGAGCGATGATCCTGGTCATTGCCGGCATGTTCATTTATCAGGGACTGACGAACGCCACCACGCTGCAATAGACGTCAGCACGCGGAGGCGCGGGCTCGTGGCCGCGCCGGCGTGGGAAGAAATCAGGCAACGAAGAGCTCGCGATGAGGGCGGATCGATCGTGCCCGGCGGCGAGCTCTTTTTCTATGGAGTACAGTGGCGTTCGCTGGAGCAATGTTCGCGGGCCAATGACGCGTCAGCACCCCATTGCGATTGTCGGAGGCGGTCCGGCGGGCGCTCTGGCGGGAGCGCGGCTCGCCGCAGCGGGACAGCGCGTCCTGCTGTTCGATGAGCATCTGGCGTGGGAAAAGCCTTGTGGCGGGGGGCTGACGCACAAGGCTCTGCAGCAATATCCGTTCTTGACCGAGGCCGGCCATTCTGGCCGATTCGTACATCACTGCGAACTGATCAGTCCTTCGGGAAAGCGGGTGCGCTTTCACCTGCGGCAACCGGTGGCCATCTTCTCGCGGCTGGCGCTCAACGGATTCCTGCTGGACCGGGCGGGGCGTTCTGGTCCGAGCGATGACGATCAAACGATACGCGTCCGCCAGGAACGCGTGACCGGCATTTCGCGCAGGGGATCGGGATGGGAACTGATCACGCCTGAAGGAAAATACGAGGCATCGTATCTGGTGCTGGCAGCGGGAGCGCGTTGTCCTTTCCGCTCTCAGCTGGTTGCGCCGATTGCTCCCAGCGATCTGATGGTCACGGCCGGCTACTTTATTCCGGGCGAGCATTCGCTGATGCAGCTTCAATTTCTCAAGGGAATCACGGGTTACATCTGGGTATTTCCTCGCACGGATCACGTTTCGGCGGGGATCGCCGGAAAGATGGGCGAGCAATCCACTGCGATGTTGCGGCGCACGCTCGAAGACTGGCTGGAGCAGAATGGATTCCGGCTGGAAGGAGCGCGCTTTTATTCGCACATCCTGCCATCGTTTCGGGCGCAGACATTTGAGTCGCTACAGGCTTCGGGAGACGGTTGGGCGATGATCGGAGATACCGCAGGCCTGGTAGACCCGATCACCGGCGAGGGACTGTATTACGCGCTGCGCTCGGCGGAATTGTGCGCGGAAGCGCTGCTGGCGGGCCACCCGGAACGCTACCAGCTTCGGTTGCAAGAAGAGATCGTGAGCGAGCTGAAGCTGGCGGCGCGTGTGTCGGAACGCTTCTATCGCGGACAGGTTTTTGGCGAGAGCGTGCTGGAACAGATGGTTTCGCTCACGGAAAAAAGCGCGAGCTTCCGCGAGCTGATGAGCGATCTTTTCGCCGGCATTCAAGGCTACAGCGATCTGCGGGCGCGGTTGTATCGCATCCTGCCGGCGGTGATGGGAGAAAAACTGGCGAGCACGTTGCGCCGCGAAAAAACAGCCAGCGGAACGGGCTTTGCAGCCGATCCGCTGGGGGATTGAAGTCCTTCGACGACGAAAAGCAGAATCGACGGTTCAGGCGGCTTTCTTTTGCATGGCCTGGATGTCGTCGAGCAGCACCTTCTCGTGTCCTTCCGGATTCACCTTCTCATAGACCTGGCGAATCACGCCTTTCGGGTCAACGACGAACGTGGTCCGGTCCCAGTATTTCGTGCCTTTCCACTCCGACTGGCCGATGCCCAGTTCCTTCATCAGTGTGGCGCTGGTATCAGAAAGCAAATCGATCTTGAAAGCGAACTTGTGGTGGAAGTTCTTGTGCGAGGTGACATCGTCGGCGCTGACGCCGACGACTTTGATTCCAGCCGCGTCAAAATCGTCTTTGGTGGCGGTGAAGGACTTGCCCTGAACGGTACAGCCGGGCGTGTCGTCTTTTGGATAGAAGTAAACCACCAGCCAGTGGCCTGCGAAATCCGAGAGCTTCATGGTCTTGCCATCCTGGTTGGGGAGCGAAAAGTTCGGAAAAGGATTGCCAGCAGAAAGCATAGAGAGAGATTTCCTTTCGTTGTATCGCAGCAATTATACGGAACTCCGAAACGGCGGTAGAGCCCTGGCTTCGCGCTCGATGCGAAGGAATCCGGCGGCGATTCGCAGTGCACGCGACGACGGATTCCTCGCAATCGACGTGAAACTCAGGCGGCTTTGAAGGCCTTCTTGGCGCGCTCGCCCATCTCCGCGGGTGAAACGTCTTCCACATGCGTGGCAACGCTCCAGAGAAAGCCGAAGGGATCCCGGATAAACCCGGAGCGATCACCATAGAACTGATCCTGCACCGGCTTGAGAACTTTCGCGCCGGCGGCGACGGCGCGATCCACCACACTGTCGACGTTGGGGATGTAGAGGAGAATGCTCACCGGCGAGCTTCCAGAAGGGTCCGCCCCGCGGTATCCCATCTCCGGATTCTCATCGGCCAGCATGATATGCGAATTACCGATTTTCAGTTCGGCATGTCCAATACGGCCGCTGGGGTCGGCCATGCGCATGACTTCTTCGGCGCCGAAAATGGACTTGTAAAAATCAATGGCTTTCGCGGCACCCTTAACAACCAGGTAGGGAGTGATGGTGTTGTAGCCCTCGGGAACAAAGTTGACGGATTGTTTCATGATTTTCTCCTTCGCGAGATTCGCCTCCACTGGGTTCTTCGAAGACGAGGCTGAGGGTTGAAGGTTGGCGGCGCAGGAGCGGTCCCCACGGGCCGCGCGCTCTTATCATGAGAACACAAGTCGGGGCAGCCCTCAAGTGGATCGCGGGAAAAGGGGGATGTGGGTTCAGGTTGCAGCAAGGGAATGGGATGAGGAGGAAAATGATGTGGAGTGTAACGGGTGCAGTCTGGAATGAGCCGCGTTGGGTTCAGGTTGGTTAAAACGACGCAAGACAAAGCTGCATCGCCACGCACGTTCTACAAGCCATCCTGCTCTCCATCTTTTCTTCGGCCGAACAAATTTGTCAGGTGGTACGCCAGATTTGGCCAGCATAAGAACGCCATGACCCATAAGAAGCCTGCTACGCGAATAGAACCGCCGAAGTTCGCTGGGGCGTAGTAGCCGTAGTAGCCAACAAAGAAGCCGATACTGACGGCAGTCCAACGAACCTTCTTAGCAGTACGATTCAGAGGGTAGTCTGCCTCGGCCCCTCTACGCACACTCCAAAACGCAAACCATATGCATACAATTTGCGGTGCATGATCCCAGTAAAAGGATAGAAGGTTCCCGCTCATCGCAAGTCCGCGCTAATTCTATCTGCCGAGAGCACAGACCAGCGAAGATAAAGAAGTAACTCCATAATTCCAACCATTGATACCTCTCGCGACGCGCTCAGTTTACTCTTCACTAACGGGGCGCGATTTGAGGGTCACTTTCTCTCTCCCCCTCAAGTGAATCACCAGCCCTCGCACAACATGTAACATAAACAGTGCAATATTGTTCACGGAACGTGATTTGTGCCCGAACTGCCCGACATTCTCGTTTACATCGAAGCGCTGGAAAAGCGCATCCTCGGCCAGCGGCTCGAGCAGGTGCGGATTGCGAGCCCGTTTCTTCTGCGCACGGCAACGCCGCCCCTGGCCGAAGCCGATGGCAGGATGGTCGTGCAGATCCGGCGGCTGGGCAAGCGCATCTGCATTGGGCTCGACAACCAGATCTGGCTGGTGCTGCACCTGATGATTGCGGGGCGGCTGCACTGGAAGAAGCGCGGGGTCAAGGTTTCTCCGCCGCGCGGTTTGGCGGCTTTCGATTTCTCGGAGGGAACGCTGCTCTGGACCGAAGCGGGCTCGCAAAAGCGCGCCTCGCTGCATGTGGTGGCGGGTGAAGAGGGATTGGCCGCGCTCGACCCCGGCGGAATTGAGGTTCTCGAATCGAATCGGGAGCAGTTCTCTGCCGTTCTCACTTCCGCCAACCACACACTGAAACGCGCACTCACGGACCCGCGCTTGTTCAGCGGGATTGGCAATGCGTATTCGGACGAAATTCTGCATGAAGCGCGACTTTCGCCGCTGGCGCTGACGCAGAAACTCAAGCCGGAGGAAATTGCGCGGCTGTACGAAGCGGTGCGGAGCAGCCTGACGGCGTGGACGGAGCGCCTGCGAAAGGACGCAGGTAATGAGTTTCCGGAAAAAGTCACCGCGTTTCGAGAAGGCATGGCGGTGCATGGGCGCTACAAGGAGGCGTGTCCGCGGTGCGGAGCAAAGATTCAGCGGATTCGTTATGCCGCGAATGAAACGAATTATTGTCCGAATTGCCAGACGGGCGGGAAACTGCTGGCCGATCGCGCGCTCTCTCGCTTGCTGAAAGCGGACTGGCCGAGGACTCCGGAAGAGATGGAGTTGTACACGCGGGAGAGGAAGTAGCGCGGTTCGGGGTGCGGGTAGGGGTCCTTCGACTGCGCAATTACTTCGCTTCTTCGCGGAGAGATTTGCTCGCTCAGGATGACAAGAGTGGACGGGCGATGACAACTGCTCGGGGGAGATGACAGCTCCGGCAGGACTACTCGATTCCCAGTTCTTTGGCCAACGCCTTCCATTTGCTGTCTACCTGGGCGCGGGTCTTGGCGTCCATTACGATTTCGTCGGGCCAGGGACGGGTGAATCCCTCGGTCGACCACTTGCGGGTGGCGTCGATGCCCATCTTTGATCCGTAGTTCGCCAGGCGTGCGGCGTGATCGAGGGAGTCGACGGGGCCGAGCGTGAATTGGATGTCGCGCTCGGGATCGATGTTATTCAGCACTTTCAGCGTCACATCGGCGAGATCCTGCACGTTCACGTCTTCATCGACCACGATGACGCATTTGGTGAACATCGCCTGTCCCAGCGACCAGATGGCGTTCATGACTTTGCGCCCTTGTCCGGGATACGATTTGCGGATCGAAACAATCATCAGGTTGTGAAAAACGCCTTCAATCGGCAGGTTCACGTCAACCAGTTCCGGGATGGTGAGCTTCATGAGCGGCAGGAAAATTCTTTCGACCGCTTTGCCCATCCATGCATCTTCTTGCGGCGGCTTGCCGACGACGGTGGTGGCATAGATCGGGTCTTTGCGATGGGTGACGCAGGTGACGTAAAATACGGGATATTCGTCTTCAAGGGAATAGAAGCCGGTGTGGTCTCCGAAAGGACCTTCGGTGCGAAGCTCGTCGAGATTGACGTAGCCTTCGAGAACGATTTCGGCGTTGGCCGGAACTTCAAGATCGACGGTTTCGCACTTCACGAGCTCGACGGGCTTTTGGCGGAGAAATCCGGCGATGATGTACTCCTCGACATCGGGAGGGGCGGGAACGATGGCGGAGAACGTAAGCGCCGGATCGGTGCCGATGACGACGGCAACATCCATTTTGCCGGAAGGACGATCGCCCTCGGCCAGCATCGCTCCGCCTGAAGATCGGGCCATGATGTCGACGGCAGAACTGGCGCCAGAATCGCCTCGCCCGCCTGCGACGGATTGCCGCATGCGCTCGCGATAGTGCTCAGCCGCCACTTTTTGCCGCTGCCAGTGCATGCCGGTCGTGCGCTCGTCATAGATCTGCATGCGATACATTCCGACGTTGCGCTTGCCGGTCTTCGGATCGCGGGTGATGACGCAGGGCAGAGTGATAAAGCGTCCGGCATCGTTGGGCCAGCACTGCAGGATGGGAAATTCGAGCAGCGAGAATTGATCGCGTCGAATGACTTCCTTGCAGGGGCCGGAAGTGACGGTGCGGGGAAAGAATTTGCCCATCTCGGCGAGCACGGGCAACATCTTGACTTTATCGAGCAATCCCTGCGGAGACTTAACATCCATAAAGGCGCGAATGCGGTCGGAAATTTCATCGAGCGCGTCTACTTCGAGCGCCATCCGCATACGGCGCGCCGAACCGAACTGGTTGATCAGCAGCCGGGAGCCGGGATAGCCCTTGAGGTTCTCGAAAAGCAAGGCTTTTCCGCCGACGGTTCCCTGCCGGTCTTTGCTCTTCGAGACCCGATCGGCGATTTCAGTGATTTCGAGAATCGGATCGGCCTCGGTGCGGACGCGCTTCAATTCGCCCGCGCGGTCGAGTGCCTTGATCCAGTCCCGCAGATCGTCGTAAGCCAAATATCCTCCGAGCCCTTCGAGAACGACAGACGATTATATGCTGCGGGTGTTGAACCATTCACCCGCGAAGCGTTGGAGTTCCGTAAAGCTAACGCATCGGCTCTTCCACATTTTTCGCTCCGCGACTAGGATATGGGGAATCGATTTGCATCGTTGCGAGCCAGCCGGAAATACACGAGGAACCAATGATCCGCTTCAAGGTGAACGGGCAGGAAAAATCGTTTGATGGCGATCCCGAGATGCCGCTGCTCTGGTATCTGCGCGACGTCGCGCAGCTGACAGGAACGAAATTCGGCTGTGGGATGGCGTTATGCGGCGCATGCACGGTGCATCAGAATGGGACGGCAATCCGCTCGTGCACGACGCCGATGAAAGAGGTGAGCGCCACCGAGATCACGACGATCGAAGGTATCGCCCCGATGCATCCGGTGCAGAAGGCGTGGATGGAGATACGAGTGCCGCAATGCGGCTACTGCCAGACGGGACAGATCATGCAGGCAATCTCGCTGCTGAAGGAAAAGAAGAATCCGAGCGACCAAGATATTGATACGGCGATGTCGGGGAACCTCTGCCGCTGCGGCACGTACCAGCGCATTCGCGCGGCGATCCACCAGGCGGCGAAAGAGACTGCGAAGGAGACGGCATGAAGATTGAAAACGTCAGCCGTCGCGGATTTCTGCAAGGCGCGCTCGCGACCGGGGTATTTGTGCTGAGCGCGCGCTACGTGGCCCGACCGTTGTTTGCGGCAGAGGGCGAAGCGGCCGCGGCTCCATTCGAGCCCGGCCTGTGGATGTCGATCGCATCCGACGGCACGGTCACCATCGTCGCGCATCGTTCAGAAATGGGTTGCGGCAGCCGCACTGCTCTGCCGCTGGTGGTCACCGACGAACTGGACGCAGACTGGTCGAAGGTAAGGATCGAACAGGCCATTGGGGATCCGCGATACGGCGATCAGGATACGGATGGATCGCATTCGGTTCGCAGCAACTTCGACCTGATGCGGCAAGTCGGCGCAACCGGACGCGTGATGCTGATCAGCGCGGCGGCGACGGAGTGGGGAGTGTCTCCGAAGGAATGCGCGACTGAGCCGCACTTCGTTGTGCACAAGGCCACGGGGCGCAAGCTCGGGTATGGCGAACTGGCGGCGGCGGCGGCGAAGTTGCCGGTTCCGAAGAAAGAAGATGTGCCGCTGAAATCGCGGGCGGAATGGCGCTACATCGGAAAAGAGAGCAATTCGTTGTTTGACCTGCCCGATATCGTCACCGGCAAAGCAATCTTCGGCATGGACGTAACGATGCCGGGGATGGTGTATGCGTCGGTGGAACATCCTCCGGTGCTGGGGCAGAAGGTGACGTCGTATGACGACAAAGCGGCATTGAAGGTCGCGGGCGTACAAAAGACGCTGACTATCGATGCGTTCAAGCCTCCACACCAGTTTCAGCCGCTGGGCGGGGTGGCGGTGATCGCGGACAACACATGGGCGGCGTTCCAGGGGCGAAAGGGGCTGAAAATCGAGTGGAGCAGCAGTCCGCACTCGGTTTACAACTCGGCCGCGTACCGCAAGACGCTCGAGGCCACGTCGCAGAAGCCGTGCAAGGTGGTGCGCAACATTGGCGATGTTGATGCCGTGTTCGCGAAGAGCGGGCAGGCGGGCGTGAAGATCATCGAAGCGGAGTACTACGCTCCACATCTCGCGCACGCATCGATGGAGCCTCCGGTGGCGGTGGCCGAATATCGCGACGGAAAGGTGCTGGCGTGGGCGCCGACACAGAATCCACAGGCGGTGCAAGAAACGATTGCGGGAGTGCTGGGGATCAAGAAGGAAGATGTGACCTGCCATGTGACGCTGCTGGGCGGCGGATTCGGCAGAAAATCGAAACCGGACCAGGTGGCGGAAGCGGCCGTCCTTTCGAAGCAACTAGGCAAGCCGGTGAAGGTGGTCTGGAGCCGCGAGGACGATATTCATTTTGATTTCTTCCATTCGGTCGCGGCGATGTATCTGAAGGCGGCGGTCGGTGCGGATGGCAAACCGACGGCGTGGCTGCAGCGGACGGTGTATCCGCCGATCAACTCGACGTTCGACATTTCGGCGGTGTATGCGGATGACGAGATGGGGCTGGGATGGAACAATCTGCCGTTCGATATTGCCAATCATCGCGCTGAAAACGGTCCGGCTGATTATCACGTGCGCATTGGATGGCTGCGCAGCGTGGCCAACATCTATCACGCGTTTGCCACGCATTCGTTTGCCGACGAACTGGCCAAGAATGCGAACCGGGATTCGGTGCAATACCTGCTTGAGTTGATTGGTCCGGCGCGCATCGTGCCGCTCGAATACAAAGAGGAAGAGGCGGATGAGAAGCTGCGATATCCGCTCGACACTGCCCGATTGCGGCGCGTGGTTGAAATCGCGGCTGAGAAATCAGGCTGGGGAAAGAAGTCGATGGGTAAAGGCCACGGGTTCGGGATCGCGGCCCATCGCAGTTTCCTGACTTATGTTGCGACGGTGGTGGAGGTGGAAGTCGACAGCCGTGGGCAGGTGCACATTCCGAATGTGTGGACGGCAGTTGACGCGGGCACGGTCGTCAGTCCAGACAACATTCGGAACCAGTTCGAAGGGGCGGCGGTTTTTGGCACCAGCCTCGGTTTGTTCGGCGACATCACGGCTACGAACGGGGTGATCGACCAGAGCAACTTCAACAACTATCCGATTACGCGGATGAATCGCGCTCCACGGCACGTTGAAGTCCACATTGTGGAAAGCGAAGCGCCGCCCGCCGGAGTCGGCGAGCCGGGCGTGCCTCCGTTCGCGCCGGCGCTGTTCAATGCTGTC
>Ga0181531_10001255_pt1 | contig 16153 bp, 12 predicted proteins | sample PEATcosm2014_Bin_38_FD_119743 | JGI IMG/M metagenome (GOLD analysis project Ga0181531, IMG submission 119743) | Peatland microbial communities from MTU Mesocosm Facility, Houghton, MI, USA - PEATcosm2014_Bin11_10_metaG | ecosystem: Environmental > Terrestrial > Soil > Wetlands > Peat | place... | reverse complement strand
GAGGCGCGTGAGCAGTTCGAGCGCGCCTACCTGCAGCAACAGCTGCTGCTCTGCAACGGCAAGGTGGGGCAGCTGGCCAAGCGGGTGGGCATGGAGCGCACGCATCTGTACCGGAAATTGCGCGCCCTGGGCGTCGATTTTCGCCAATTAGGTGAGGATTAGGGGCAATTCGGCGGCGATCAGGGGCGATCTGGGGCGATCAGCGCCGAGTGCGGCGGCAAACGGGCGCACCCTACGTGCTACGGGCTTGCCGCGCTCTGGGTGCCGAGCGCCGCCAAACGCCGCTCGGCCTTCGCGCGCACCGTCTCCCCCTCCTTGAGATTCGGTGACCGCTGCCGAAGCGTGTCGAACTCTCGCAAGGAATCGCGGTAGGCCTTCGCCGCTTCCGTGGTCTTGCGTTGCCCCTCGAGGGCAAGCCCCAGATCGAAATAGGCCACCGCAAGCTCGCCGAGAAGTTCCGGGTTGTCCTGCGCCCGCAAAACGCTGCTCCAGCGGTTGGCTGCGGCGCGAAAGCCGGCCTCGGCGCCGGCGAAATCCGCGGGCGTCGCTCGGAGCCGAGTCACGGCCCGGTCGAAGCTCTTCATTCCCGCCGTGGCGACCAAGCCTCGCGTCCTCTCGTCCACCCAGCGCAGATTGTGCTCGGCATCGGCACGCAGTTCCGGCTGCTTTTGGAATTCCGGATGTGCCGACTCCAGCCGATCGAGCAATGCGAGGGTCTGTGTGAAACACGCGCGCGCCGCGCCGAGAGTCTCCTCCGTCGGCATCGTGGCCTTGGTCAACGCCAGGCCCCAGCCGAATTGCGCAAACGCCGATTTCAACAGGTAGCCGGGTGGCGCGTCCGACGCGGCGGCCAGCTGCGCCCAGGCGAGAGCCGCGCGATGCAGAATCACTTCCGCGCCCTCGACGTCAGGGGGCGTCGCCTGCATTTTTGCCACGCCTTCGGCCACCATCCGCTGTGCCTCGAGCGCGCGGGGATCCGGCGTTGCCGGCATCGGGGCCGCCGGCATCGGGGTCGGGTGCGGTGTGCCGGGAACCGCAGTCGGGGTCGGCGCCCGGGTCTGCAGAGGTACGGGATGCTTGGACAGGGTGGGGCTCAAGATGGCCGTCAGGGCGGCGATCAGCAGACTCGACACCGTCAGCATCCAGGTGCCATAGCCGATCGAGCGCCGCCAGGTTTCGACGTGCTTCGACCCATCGGGCACGGCGAGCTTGTACCGCCGCAACGCGCCCCAGCAACGCCGGGCTTGCACGTTGCTCGCTTGGAATAAGCTCAGTCCCGCCAAGGCGCCGACCACGCCCTGGAGCGGGAAGAAGCCGATGACGGGGGTTCCCGCCGAGATGCCGGAGACCATCAAGATCAGCGAGGCCATCATGACGGCAACACCCATCCCGACAATGGCGACCCCGATGGGCGTGGCCAAGGAAGGCCAGCGCAGGATGCGGGCAAGCTCAGCCAGAAGAGCCGGAACAATGGCCGCCACGATGAAAATTGGATAGAAGATGCAAATCACCGCGAGCACCAGCAATACCGAGGCGCAGATTCGCGGCAACTCGTCGTTGAAAGCCCGTGCGGCGATCTCGCGCCGGCTGTCCCCATCGATGACACGGATGGCGTTTCCCGAGTAGCGCCACACCGTGCGTTCCATGTGCGGTACGCGCTCCTTTTCGAGATCGGTCACCGCATCCGCGCCGGTCGCCGCCGCCTGAATCTCGATGCCGATCTGCGCCTCGTTGCCGTGCGGGCTCAGAAACTCCACCGCCCCGAGAACCTGGTGGCGAACGTTGGGCGTGCGTCCCAGCAACGGCAACCGATGGGCGAGCCGCCAGGGATCCAGATCGGCGGCCTCCATGGCGCAAGCCGCCTTCAGCCGGCTGATTTCCTCGAGCCAATCGCGACACTCCCTGCGGTTCTCGAAACGAAACCTCAGCTCGATGGTCTCGTTACGGTCGAGGAATTCGAGCAGCATCGAACGCTGCTTTTTTCGCTCCAGTCTCATCAGTGCCCACAGTGGAAGCCGCCTGATTCGATCGTCATCGCACACCCAGAGGGCTCGAGGCGTCAGTCCGACGTAGCTCTTCGCCCGTGTGACGGGAATGACCCATCGGGACTCGGAGTTGAGTCTCCGAACTCTCGCAACCTTCGACAGCATCGGAATGGGAACGGCGTCGTTTTGCATCGTGCAGCCGAGCGCCGCCGCGAACAGCCGGCAATTCTCGAACCGACCGTTGGGATCCTTCGACAACGCCTTGAGCAGCGCGGAGCTCACTGCTTCGGGAAGGTCGGGCGCGAGAACCCGCGGGATGGGGGGAGGCGAGTCCGCCTGCATGCTCAAAAGTTCGCGAAAGTCCTGCGCGATGAACGCACAACGTCCCACGAGCATCTGGTAAGCGATCAATCCCAGAGAATACTGATCGCTTCGGCCGTCGCACGGCTGCCCGAGCACCTGCTCGGGCGATGCAAAGGCCGGTGTGCCGGCAAAGGAGTCCCAGTCCGTGTTGGATCGGAGTATTCGCGCAAGCCCCAGATCGAGAATCTTGAACTGTCCTTGAGTGGTCGACCGAATGTTGTCGGGTTTGAGATCTCGATGGACGATCTGATTGGAATGGGCATAGTCGAGCGCTTGCGCGATCGGCCCGAGGATCAACCGGGCATCGTCGAGGGGAATTCGTCCGCGTCGCCGGATGAGGGATCCGAGAGTTTCGCCGGCGATGTATTCGAACACGATGAAGGGTTCGCCCGCGTGGAAACCGAAGTCGAATACCGTGGCGATATTGGGGTGCGCCAGGCTCGCGCCGATGCGCGCTTCATTGACGAATTGCTCGTGGAAGCCCGGATCGCATCGGGTGCGCTGACGCAGCTCGCTGCCGGCGGGACGGATGAACTTGATCGCGACGGATCTTTGTAGCGGCGAGTCATCGCGGGCGAGCCACACCTCGCCCATGCCGCCGCGGCCGAGCGGCGATTCGAGCCGAAAGCGCCCCCCGATCAGCGCCCCCGACTCCAGGGCTTGCGGGTTCCAGGCTTCGTCCGGAAGCGTGCCCTGACGAGCCGCCGTCGGCGGGTCCGCTTGATCGGCCGCCGGAGTTCGGGTGATCCCCCCGGAAATGAGGCTCTGATCGCTCATCCCGCTCCCAGCGCTCCATCAGAAGCGTCTTTTCGGGAATGATAGCAGCAAGCACCGTCGGGGGCGCATGGCAGCGCTCGAGCCCGTCAATCCCCGACGCGGATCACCAGCACATCGACATCCGCCTTGCGCAGCCTGGTGCGCAGGCGGTTGAGCTCGTCGAGATTGGAGATCGGTCCGATGCGGATCCGATGCCAGGTATCGCTGTCGACCGACACCTTCTGCACCTGGGCCTGCACGCCCTGCAGCGCGAGCTGGGCGCGCACCCGGTCGGCATCGGCGAAATTCTTGTACGAGCCGGCCTGCAGCACATAGGTGCCGCGGCGCGTCTCCGGCACGGCGCGCGCATCGGGGCGCACGTCCTTCTCCTTCTCCGGCACCACCACCTCGAACTTCGGCAGCATGTCGTAGAACGCGTAAGGCGACTTGCCCTGATCGTCGGCGGCGGCGGTGCCGGTATCGGCGACATCCGCATCGGCGGGCGCATCGAGGCTTCGCACGTGCTTGCGATCGTGCTTCACGCCGCTCGCGAGCGATGCGTCGGGGCGATGATCGTGAACGTAGACGATGCCGGCCACCGCCAGGCCGAGAGCGAGCCCGGCGCCGAGTCCCGCCCAGCCCGAGAAGCTTGCCGCCGGCCGGCGCCGCGCCTTGTAGTCGCGCGTCACATCGTGTCCGGGGCGGAGACACCGAGCAGGGCGAGGCCGTTGCGAATCACCTGCTGTGCTGCGAGGGCGAGGCAAACCCGCGCATCGCGCAGCGCGGCGTCCTCGACCAGGAACTGGTGCGCGGCGTAGTCGGTGTGAAAGTCGTTGGCGAGCTCGCGCAGATACTGCACCAGGGCGTGCGGCGCGCGGGCGAGCGCGGCGTGCTCGACGATCTCGCCGAAGGCGCAGAGCCGCTTGATGAGCTTGAGCTCCTCGCGCTCGGTCAGCCGGTCGAGCGCGGCGAGGCCGCGCGCCCTGTCGTGCACGAGGCCGCGCTCCTGCATCTGCCGCTGCACGGAGGCGACCCGCGCATGCGCGTACTGGATGTAGTAGACGGGGTTGTCGTTGGAGCGTGCCTTGGCGAGCTCCAGATCGAAATCGAGGTGCTGATCGTTCGAGCGCATGACGTAGAAGAGGCGCGCCGCGTCGTTGCCGACCTCGTTGCGCAGCTCGCGCAGCGTCACGAACTCGCCCGAGCGGGTCGACATCTGTGCCTTCTCGCCGCCCCGATACAGCGTCACGAACTGCACGAGGCGCACCTCGAAGCACTCGGGAGGCTCACCGACGGCGGTGAGTCCCGCGCGCAGACGCGCGATGTAGCCGTGATGATCCGCGCCCCAGATGTAGAGAAGATGCTCGAAGCCGCGCTCGCGCTTGTTCAAGACGAAGGCGATGTCGGAGGCGAAATAGGTCTTCAGGCCGTTCTCGCGCGTCAGCACCCGGTCCTTCTCGTCGCCGTAATCGGTGCTGCGGAACCAGAGCGCGCCGTCCTTGCGATACGCGTGGCCCGAGTCCTCGAGGGCGCGGATCGTGCGCTCGATGGCGCCGGAGTCGATGAGCGAGCGCTCCGAGAACCAGGATTCGAAGGTGACCCCGAACTCCGCAAGATCCTCGCGGATATCCCCGAGAATGCCGCCCAAGGCGAAGTCGAGCACGCGGCGAAAGCCCTCCTCCCCGAGAAGCTCGCGGCTGCGGGCGATCACGGCATCGATGTACAGGTCCTTGTCGCCGCCTTGCGGCTCGTCGGGCGGCAGGCCGCGAAACACCTGGGCGGCGGGGCGCTCGAGCGCACGCCCGTCGCGCGCCAGGAGCGCAGCGGCGATCGCGACGATGTACTCGCCGCGATAGCCGTTGGCGGGAAAGGTGAGCGACTGCCCGCAGCGCTCGAGGTAGCGCAGCCAGGTGCTCGCCGCGAGAATGTCCATCTGCCGGCCGGCATCGTTGATGTAGTACTCGCGTGTGACCTTAAAGCCGACCGCCGCGAGCAGGTTCGCGAGCGTGGCGCCGAAGGCCGCGTGCCGGCCGTGTCCCACGTGCAACGGACCGGTCGGGTTCGCGGATACGAATTCGAGCAGCACGGAGCGTCCGGCGCCCAGGTTCGAGCTGCCGTAGCGCGAGCCCTCGGCGAGCACCCGTCCCACTTCTTCTCGATAGGTGCTCTCCGCGAGGAAGAAGTTGATGAAGCCCGCGCCGGCGATCTCCGTCTTCGCGATCGCGGCATGGGGCGGCAGCGCCGCCACCAGCGCCTCGGCGAGCTTGCGCGGATTCTGGCGCGCCGCCTTGGCGAGGCGCATCGCGAGATTGCTGGCGAAGTCGCCGTGCTGCGCATCGCGCGTGCGCTCGACGTCGATCTCCACGGCGCCTCGATCGAGTGACAGGAGCGATTCGGGGAGTGCGGCCAGCGCCTGCGCCAGCAGGGATTGAATCAGGGTCTTCACGGAGCGAGTGTGCCGTCCAGTCGGCGAGGGAAAAGGTCAGGGTCTGTCGACGCGATGGATGTTAATCGACTTCGAGCGGATCCACATCGAGCGACCAGCGCAGCCCGGGCGGTCCGCGCAGCGTCTCGATGTCGTCGAGCCAGCGCGCGAGGAAACGCTTGAGCGCTGCCCGGCTCCCGGTCTCGATGAGAAGATGTGCCCGGTAATGGTCGGCTCGGCGTGCGATCACCGCCGCGGCGGGTCCGAGGATGCGGACCGCGCCACGCGCATCGCTCCCCGCCGAATCCTCTGCGCCCATCCACCAGCCGCCGGCGCCGCGGCCGCGCGCCGCGGCGGCGCGCAAGAACTCATCGAGCTTGCGCGCGTCGCGCGCCTCGGCCCTGAGAAGCGCCAGTCGCGAGAACGGCGGCCAGTGCGCGGCGCGCCGCTCCTCGAGCGCGGCGGTGGCAAAACCGGCATAGCCCCGTGTCAGGAGCTGCCGGAGCAGCGGGTGCTCGGGGTAGGAGGTCTGTATCAAGACCTCGCCGCGGCGGGCGGCGCGCCCTGCCCGGCCTGCTACCTGGGTGATGGTCTGCGCGAGGCGCTCGGTCGCCCGGAAGTCGCTGGCGAATAGCCCCTGGTCGGCATCGAGAATCACGACCAGCGAGACGTCCGGGAAATGGTGGCCCTTGGTGAGCATCTGCGTCCCCACGAGCATGCGCGCCTCGCCCCGGGCCACCCGCTCGAGCACGCCCGTGAGCTCGGCGTGCGAAGGAACGGTATCGCGATCGAGGCGCGCGAGCGGTGCGTCGGGGAAGAAGCGCGTGAGCGTCTCCTCCACCCGCTCGGTGCCCTGGCCCACCGGCTGCAGCGGCTGCTGGCAACGGCCGCAGCGTGTCGGGATGGGGGCGCGCGCGCCGCAGTGGTGACAGCGCAGCACCTCGGCCCGCCGGTGCAGCGTCATGCGCGCATCGCAGTGATCGCAGGCGGCGATCCAGCCGCAGGCGTTGCAGAACAGGGTGGGTGCATAACCGCGGCGGTTCAAGAACACGATCACCTGGCCGCCGGCGCCGAGGTGCCGGCGGATCGCCTCGAGCACCGGTTGCGAGAGGCCGCTCTCGATCGCATGCTGCCGCAGGTCCACGAGCGTGAGAACGGGCGGCTGCGCCTCGCCGACGCGCTCGGGCAGCGCGAGCTCGATGTAGCGGCCCTCGATGACGTTCTCGAGCGTCTCGAGCGAGGGAGTCGCCGAGCCCAGGACGATCGGCACGTTCGCGCGCTGCGCGCGCCACACCGCGAGATCGCGCGCGGAGTAATGAAACCCCTCGTGCTGCTTGTAGGAGGCATCGTGCTCCTCGTCGACCACGACGAGCGCGAGCTCGGGGAGTGAGCTGAACACCGCCGAGCGCGTGCCGATGACGATGCGCGCGGTGCCCGCGTGCGCCGCGCGCCAGGCCTCGCGGCGCGCGGAGTCCGTGAGCGCCGAGTGCATGGCGACCACGCCGGTCGAGAAGCGCGCGAGGAAGCGCCCGATGAGCTGCGGTGTGAGCGCGATCTCGGGCACGAGCACGAGCACCTGGCCGCCGCGCGCGAGCGCCGTCGAAATGGCGGTGAGATACACCTCCGTCTTGCCGCTGCCGGTGACGCCGTTCAGCACGAACGCCTCGAACCGGCCGAGCGCCGCCTCGATGTGCGCGACCGCGGCGCCTTGCGCGGCGTTCAGCGCGATCGTGCCCGGGCGAACCGCGAGCGCGGGCGCGGGCGCAGGCGCGGGCGCGGGCGCGGTCGCGGCGGCGGCGGCGGGCCGCGCAGACGTCGCGGGGGCCTCGGTCTCCACCCAGCCGCGTGCGGCGATGCTGCGCAGGTGCTCGGGGGCGAACCCGGGAGGCAGGTCGGGGCGCGCGAGAGGACCCTGCTCGAGCAACAGGGCTAGGAGGGCGCGCTGGCGCGGGGCCCGCCGGTCGCTGGGGTGGGCGAGCTCGTTGCGGCCGCTCGCCGAGACCCGGTAGCGCGGCAGCACGGGCCGTTGCTGCGGCTCGCCGGCGCGCAGTGCCTTCGGCAGCGCCGCCGCGAGCACCTCGCCGAGCGGATGGTGATAGTACTCGGCGGCGCCGATCAGCAGCTCGAGCGTCACGGGATCGAACACCGGTATCTCGTCGAGCACCGCGTCGGCGCGTTTCAGCTGTTCGCGCCTCAGGGTCGAGGTCTCGCGGGTGCCCACGAGGATGCCGATGAGCCGACGCCGCCCGAACGGCACACGCACGCGCACGCCCGGCGGCGGGCTTGGCGCCCCGGGCCCGCCGTGGGGGGCGGCGGGCAAATAATCGAACACCCGGCGCAGGGGCGTGTCGAGCGCGATCTGCCAGATCAAGCACGCCTCCTTGTCCACAAAACCGGTGGATAACTCTGTGGGGAAACCGGGATCATCCTTCGCAAGTGCCCGATCCGAGACGGGACGCGATCAATTTGCCGAAAAAGCGCTCGAAGTGCTCAAGGGGTCAATCTTTTCAGGGACTTAAAGCCCGGCGCCGCGGCGGCGCGCGGGCGCCGCGCAATTATTGCAACGTGTGTCACACGAGGTGTGCGTAAGTCTCTGATCCTGGCCAGGGGACCCCGTCAACCCTGCCGGGCGGTCAGCGTTTATACCTGGAGAGCCGGGATGCGTCGATGCCGGAGGATGCTGTGCAGGGGCCGGGACATCGCGGACGAACGTTAGATCGCGGGCCAACGGGAGATCGCGTGCAGAGGACGAGACATGGCGAGCTTTGATACGCTCAACAGCGCTTGGATGGTCTGGGATAGTCCCGCGCCAGAACCCAAGGGAGCGGTCCTGGAGCAAACGCGAGAGCTCAATCAGTTTCTGGCGGAGATCGAGCGTCGTGCGTTCCGCATGGCGCAGGTCGCGCTGCGCGACCCCGACGACGCGCTCGACGTGGTGCAGGATGCGATGCTCAAGCTCGCGCGCAACTACGCGGCGCGGCCGAGCGCGGAGTGGCGGCCGCTCTTCTACCGGATTCTCGAGAACGGCATACGTGACCTGCAGCGGCGCCGCACGGTGCGCCGGCGCGTCATGACCTGGATGCCCGGCTTGAAGGAGGATCCGGAGGGCGAGGCGCAGGATCCGCTCGACACCGTGGCGGCCGGAGGACCCGACGTGCCGGAGCAGCTGATGCAGGATCAGGCCATGCAGAAGCTCGAGTCATCGCTCCGGCAACTGCCGGCGAGGCAGCGCGAGGCGTTCATGCTGCGCAACTTCGAGGGCCTGGACGTCGCCGAGACGGCGGCGGCGATGGGCTGCTCGGAGGGCAGCGTCAAGACTCATTATTCGCGCGCGGTGCATACGCTGCGCGAGCAACTCGGCGAGGTGTGGTGATGAGCGAGGAAACGATGCAGCCCGATGAGCATGCGCTCGATGCGCGTGCGCTCGAGGAGCGCAGCCGGGCGCTGTTCCACGCGAGCGTCGAGCGGCTCGATGCGGCGACGCGCTCGCGTCTCACGCAGGCGCGGCACGCGGCGCTCGAGGCCGCGCGGCACGGGCGCGCGCGCCGCTTCTTCGGCCTGAACCCGTTCTTCGCGCCCGCCGCCGGGGTGGCCGCGGCCGCCGTGCTCGCCGTGGCGCTGTGGCTCGGCTCGCCGCTCGGGCATCACGGCGTCACGGCCGAGTCGCCGACTGCTCTCGAGGATCTGGATCTCGTCGCGAGTGATGGCTCGGGCGAGGCGATGGAGATGCTGCAGGAAGACCCTGATTTCTACGCATGGGCGGACAAGGCCGCAAACACCGAACCGGAGGCCTGAGCGGCCGCCGGGGAGACGCTATTGAATCCGGGACGCTACTGGCTGCTCTTGCTTGTCTCGGCAGCCTGGGGAAGCGCGGGCGCGACGCCGCCCGCGTCCCCGTCGCCGCCGGCGGCGGCGGCCGGGGACGAGCCGGATGCGGAGTTCATCGAATTTCTGGGCAGCGACGATCATGGAGATGCGGATTGGGCGGAGATGTTGAAACGGGCACCCTCGGGGTCGTCGTCGCAGGCGCCGGCGCAGCCGTCGACGCCGCCCGCGCCCCGGCCAGCGCCGCCCGCGGCGCAGGATGCGCAGCGATGAGGCGCTTGCTGGTGCTGACACTCGCGTGCGGACTGCTGCTCGTCGGCCCCACTGCTCTGCGCGTGGCGCACGCGCAGGAGGGCGGCCCGGCGGCGGCGGGGGCCGCGGAGGGGGCGCCGGCGCAGCCGCGCAGCTGGTCCTCGCTCTCTCCGGATCAGCAACGGCTGCTGCACAACTTTCAGGGGCAGTGGGATCACTTGCCGGCGAACCGCCAGCAGGCGCTCGCGGGCGGCAGTCAGCGCTGGCTGAACATGTCGCCGGCCGAGCGCGAGGGCGCGCAGCAGCGTTTCCAAAAGTGGCACGCGATGACACCCGATCAGCGCCAGGTGCTGCGCCAGCGCTGGGATACTTTCAAGAGGCTGCCGCCCGAGCAGCAGCAGCGCATCCGCGATCAGTACCATCGCTTCCAGCAGATGCCGCCGCAGCAGCGCCAGGAGCTGCGCAATCAGTGGCAGCGGATGAGCCCGGAGCAACGCCGTCAGTGGCGCCAGTCGGTGCCGCGCATGGGGCAGCATCCGGGCGGCGGGCGCCCCGGGGGCGGGCATCCCGGCGGCGGCGGGCGTCCCGGGGGCGCGCGCCCGGGCGGCGGCCCGCACCGCTGGCGCTAGGGGCGGCGATCCGCACCGCCGGCGTAGGCCCCTAGGGCCCCTAGGGCGGCGGCGCGATCGCGCAGAGCTCGGAGCGGATGAGGAAGCGCTGATTGAGCGGCGCTTCGAGCGAGAAGCTCGCACCGCGGCCCGGCACGACATCCACGGTCCAGCGCGTATGCGCCCAGCGCTTGAATTGCTCGCGGTCCATCCAGAACTCGCAGCCGACGATCTCGCCCACCTTCTCATCGACCGCGCCCAACTTGAATTCGCCGACGGTGAAGCACATGGGGGCGCTGCCGTCGCAGCAGCCCCCGGAGAGGTGGAACATCAGCGGCCCGTGCGCCCGCTTCAGCTGCTCGATGAGCTCACGGGCCGCGGGCGTCACGCCCAATCGTCCGATGTCCATGCGGCGAGCGGCTTGCAGGCGGGCGGCGTATGGGCGGCCGGCTTCTAGAAGAAGCCGAGCGCCTGCGGGCTGTAGCTCACCAGCACGTTCTTGGTTTGCTGGTAGTGATCGAGCATCATCTTGTGCGTCTCGCGTCCGATCCCGGACTTCTTGTAGCCGCCGAAGGCCGAATGCGCGGGATAGGCGTGGTAGCAGTTGGTCCACACGCGTCCCGCCTTGATGCCGCGCCCGAACCGATACGCTCGATTGAGATCACGCGTCCAGATCCCGGACCCCAAGCCGTAGAGCGTATCGTTCGCGATCTCGAGCGCCTCCTCGTCGGTGTCGAAGGTCGTCACCGATACGACGGGCCCGAAGATCTCCTCCTGGAAGATGCGCATCTTGTTGTTCCCTTCGAATACTGTCGGCTTGATGTAGTAGCCGCCGGCGAGCTCGCCCGGGAGCTTGCTGGCGACGCCGCCCGTCAGCACCTTCGCGCCCTCCTTCTTGCCGATGTCGATGTAGGAGAGGATTTTCTCGTACTGATCGTTCGAGGCCTGCGCCCCGATCATCGTCGACATCTCATACGGATCGCCCTGTTTGATGGCCTCGACGCGCTTCACCGCCTTCTCCATGAAGCGCTCATAGATCGAGCGCTGCACGAGCGCGCGCGAGGGGCACGTGCACACTTCGCCCTGATTGAGCGCGAACATCGCGAAGCCCTCGAGCGCCTTGTTGACGAACGCATCGTCCTCGCGCAGCACATCCTCGAAGAAGATGTTCGGGCTCTTGCCACCGAGCTCGAGCGTCACCGGGATGATGTTCTCCGAGGCGTACTGCATGATGAGCCGGCCGGTCGTGGTCTCGCCGGTGAAGGCGATCTTCGCGATGCGCGGGCTCGAGGCCAAGGGCTTGCCGGCCTCCAGGCCATAGCCGTTCACGATGTTGAGGACGCCGGGCGGCAGGAGGTCCTGGATCAGCTCGGCGAGCACCAGAATCGACATCGGCGTCTGCTCGGCCGGCTTCAGCACCACGCAGTTGCCGGCGGCGAGCGCGGGCGCGAGCTTCCAGGTGGCCATCAGGATCGGGAAGTTCCAGGGGATGATCTGCCCGACGACTCCCAGGGGTTCGTGATAGTGATAGGCGACGGTGTCGTCGTCGAGCTCGCCCAGCGAGCCTTCCTGCGCGCGCACGCACGCGGCGAAGTAGCGGAAGTGATCCACCGCGAGCGGCAGGTCGGCGAGGTTCGTCTCGCGAATCGGCTTGCCGTTGTCGTAGGTCTCCACCGCGGCGAGGAACGGCAGGTACTGCTCGATGCGGTCGGCGATCTTGTTGAGCGCGAGCGCCCGCTGCGCGACCGCCGTCCTGCCCCAGCCGTCCGCCGCGGCGTGGGCGGCATCGAGTGCGCGCTCGACGTCCTCGGCCTGCGAGCGGGCGATCTGACAGATCACCTGTCCGGTGGTCGGGGAGATGTTGTCGAAGTAGCCGCCCTTGAGCGGCGCCACCCATTTGCCGCCGATGAAATTCTCGTAGCGGCCCTTGAGCGCAATCGTGCGCTCGAGGGTCTTCAAGTGAGCAGCGAACGAATCACTCGCATGCACGGCGCCAGGGGCGTCACTCATCGGTCGAACCTGCGCAGAGCTCATGGTGCCAACTCCTGGGGTATGTGGGTTTTAGTGGGGGAAGGGATAGTGTCACCGCGCGCGAGGCATTTCAAATCGGTGATTCAACGTACGGCGCTACGTAGTAGCATGGGCTGTGCGCTTGCAAAATCGCTCCTGTCTGACCCGTGCGCTCGCGGCCGCCGCTCTCGGCGCATGCCTCGCCAGCTGCCAGCATCTGAGCCACGATCTTTCCGGGAACTCCGAGCCGATCCCGCCGGATGTTGCGCCGCCGGTCGCGCCGACGTTCGCCGTGCCCGCGGCGGAGCTGCCGAGTCCGATGACGTTCATCGTCTACGGGGACATGCGCTTCACCTCGGTGAGTGAGATCGAGGCATCCCGTCCGGTGCCCCGACAGGCGCTCGTCGAGCGCGTGGCCGCCGAGCAGCCTGGCGCGCTGTTTGTCACGGGGGATATCCCCTGGCACGGAGTCGACGAAGACTACGCGGTGTTCCGCGCGGAGACGCGGGAGTGGCGACGGCAGCGCCTGCGGGTGTATCCCGCGCTCGGCAACCATGAGTTCTACAACTGCTCCGAGGCCGATTGCCTGGAGCGCTGGTGGAGCGTGTTCCCGGAGCTCAGGTCGCGCCGCTGGTACTCGGTCGCGCTCGGCTCGAGCGTGCTTGCGGTGGTGCTCGACAGCGACACGGGGCTCACGCCGGGGAGCGCGCAGCGGGCGTGGCTGGAGGCGCAGCTCTCAGGGCTCGATGCGCGCGTGCGGGTGGTCCTGGTGGTGCTGCATCATCCGCCCGTCGCCGACCCGATCGTGGGCGACAGCAGCAGCGATCATAAGGTGCGGCCGAACGAGGCGACGCTCGAGGAGTATCTCGCCACCATCGGCGGCCAGCTGCGCGCCCGATTGGTGGTCGTCGGAGGGCACATCCACAATTACGAGCGCTTCGAGCGCGGCGGGATCATGTACCTGGTGTCGGGGGGCGGCGGCGCCAAGCCCTATGCGGTGCAGCGCTCCGCCGCAGACCTGTATCAGGATCCGAGCTTCCCGAACTTCCACTACCTGCGCTTCGAGCTGCGCGGTGCAAGCCTCATCGGGGAGATGGTGCGCCTCGACCTGCACGCCGACGGCACGGCGGGCGAGTTCAAGACGAAGGATCACTTCGAGATCAGTCTGCCGCCTTGACCGCCTGGATCAGCTGGCTCACCGCCGCCTGCGCATCGCCGTAGAGCATGCGGGTCTGATCGAGCCCGAACAGCGCATTGTCGATTCCCGAGAAGCCCTGGCCCTGACCGCGCTTGATGACGATGACGTTCTTCGCCTTGTCCGCATTCAGGATCGGCATGCCGTAGATGGGGCTGCCCTTGTTGGTGCGCGCATCGGGATTGACGACGTCGTTGGCGCCGATGATGAGCGCGACGTCCGCCGTCTCGAACTCGGCATTGATCTCCTCGAGGTCGGAGATGAGGTCGTAGGGGACGCCGGCCTCGGCGAGCAGCACGTTCATGTGCCCCGGCATGCGCCCGGCGACCGGGTGGATCGCGAAGCGCACCTGCACGCCCTTGTCGATGAGCAGCTGGGTGAGCTCCCACACCTTGTGCTGGGCCTGCGCGACGGCGAGCCCGTAGCCGGGCACGATGATGATCTTCTGCGCGTACGCCATCATGATGCCGGCGTCCGAGGCTTCGATCGGCTTCTGCACACCCGTGGCGGTGCCGCCGGCGGCGGAGGTCTCGCCGAAGTTCGCGAACAGCACGTTCGAGAGTGAGCGGTTCATGGCCTTGGCCATGAGTTGCGTGAGCAGCGTGCCCGCGGCGCCCACCACCGTGCCCGCGATGATCATCGCGGCGTTGTCGAGCACGAAACCCTCGAAGCCGACGGCAAGACCGGTCAGGGCGTTGTAGAGCGAGATCACCACCGGCATGTCGGCGCCGCCGATCGGCACGGTCATCGCGATCCCCAGGAGCAGCGCCGCGGCGAAGAACAGCGAGACGAGCGGCAGCGGGCTGTGCACGCCCGCGACGATCAGGCCGCCGAGCAGCAGCGCGACGAGGAGGACCGCGCCGTTGAAGACCTTCTGGCCGCTGAAGCGGAGCGACTTTTTGATGAGGCCCTGCAGCTTGCCGAAGGCGATGAGGCTGCCGGCGAAGGACACCGACCCGATGAAGCCGCCGATGGCGGCGATCGAGAGGTGCACCAGGTTCGCCTCCTCGGCGCGATACAGCTCGAGCGCCGCGATCGCCGCCGCCGCACCGCCCCCCATGCCGTTGTAGAGCGCGATCATCTGCGGCATGTCGGTCATCGCGACGCGCTTGCCGCTCACCCAGGCGATGATCCCGCCGATGCCGACGGCGCAGAGAATGAGGATCAGGTTGATGCTCGAGGTCGCGGCGCCCGTGAACAGCAGCGTCACGACCGTGGCGAGCAGCATGCCGACACCGGCCCAGCGCACGCCGCTCACCGCGGTCACGGGCGAGCTCATGCGCTTCAGGCCCATGATGAAGAGCGCCGCAGCCACGAAGTAGGACAGCTGCGTCCAGGTTTGATTCGACACGCTTAGTGTTCCTTTCTCTTTCTTTGCGCGTTCACGAACATCTGCAGCATGCGCTCGGTGACGACGTAGCCGCCGACGGCGTTGCCCGCGGCGAGCACCACGCCCAGAAAGCCGATCACACGCAGGAAGGTGCTGTCGGCGGTGCCGAGCACGACGATCGCACCCACGAGCACGATGCCGTGCACGAAGTTTGATCCCGACATGAGCGGGGTGTGCAGGATCACCGGCACGCGGGAGATGACCTCGTAGCCGGTGAAGGCGGCGAGCATGAAGATGTAGAGCGCGATCACACCGTCGATCATGCGGCGGCCTCCAGTGCTTTGCGGGTGCTCTCGTGGCGGATCTCGCCCTCGTGCGTGAGAACGGCGCCCGAGAACACCTCGTCCTTCCAGTCGACCGCCCATTCCCCCTTGACGATGGCGGGCTTCACCAGATTGAACAGATTGCGCGCATACATCTCGCTCGCGTGATAGGGGAGCGTCGCGGGCAGATTCACCGGCCCCACGATCTTGACCTCGCCGTGCTGCACGGTCTCCCCGGCGCGGGTGAGCTCGCAGTTGCCGCCCTGCTCGGCGGCGATATCGACGATCACCGAGCCCGCCTTCATGCGCTCGACCGCCGCGCGACTGATGATGCGCGGCGCGGCGCGGCCCGGCACCGAGGCGGTGCTGATGACGGCATCCGCCGCGGCGATGCGCGCATCGAGGACTTCCTGCTGTTTCTGGCGCTCCTCGGCGGTGAGCTCGCGCGCATAACCGCCCGCACCCTCGGCCGAGACGCCCGTCTCGATGAATTTGGCGCCGAGGGACTTCACCTGATCCTTGGTGGCGCTGCGCACATCGTAGGCCTCGACCACGGCGCCCAGACGCCGCGCAGTCGCGATCGCCTGCAGGCCCGCGACGCCCGCACCGATCACCAGCACCGTCGCCGGGCGGATCGTGCCCGCGGCGGTGGTGAGCATCGGGAAGAAGCGCTCGAGTACGCTCGCGGCGATGAGCGCCGCGCGGTAGCCCGCGACCGCGGCTTGCGAGGAGAGCGCATCCATCGATTGCGCGCGCGAGATGCGCGGCACGAGCTCCATCGCGAAGCTGGTGATGCGCCGTGCCTTGAGCGCGCGCACGAGATCGGCGCGCGCGTACGGCTGCAGATAGCCGACGACGACGCTGCCCTCGCGCAAGCCCTCGATCACCGCGAGCGGTGGCGGCTGCACGACGAGCAGCACGTTCGCCTGCGCCGTGACCGTCGCCGCATCGGCGAACTCGGCATCGGCGTAGGATGCATCGGGAAAGTGCGCACGCAGGCCCGCACCGCGCTCGATGAGCACGCGAGCACCCAGCGCCTTGAGCTTGGTCGCAATCTCGGGAACGACCGCCACACGGGTCT
>Ga0181531_10001253_pt1 | contig 16169 bp, 16 predicted proteins | sample PEATcosm2014_Bin_38_FD_119743 | JGI IMG/M metagenome (GOLD analysis project Ga0181531, IMG submission 119743) | Peatland microbial communities from MTU Mesocosm Facility, Houghton, MI, USA - PEATcosm2014_Bin11_10_metaG | ecosystem: Environmental > Terrestrial > Soil > Wetlands > Peat | place... | reverse complement strand
GATCAGGCCGTCGCCGAGCAGCATCGAGGCCCCGATCACCACGATGATCGTGAGCACGCCGGCTTTGACCACCGAGCCGTACGGCGCGGGCGGCACCGCCCGCGCCAACAGCGCGAGGATGCCGCCCGCCCCGTCGTGGTCGACTCGCATGATGAAGGTGACGTACTTGATGCACACCACCACGATCAGCGCCCAGCAGAGCAGGGAGCAGATGCCGACGATCGCCGTGGCTGAGTGCGTGCCGGCCAAGTCCAGGCAGACTTTGAGCGTGTAGAGCGGGCTGGTCCCGATGTCCCCGAAGACCACCCCCATCGCCGCGACGACGAGGGCGAGGTGCGTGCGGGAACGGCGCGCGGTCACGGTCGCCCTTCTCCCCGTTCGGACGGCGATTTCCCCGCTAGCTTTCCTGCCGACCGCGCAATGCCGTCCACTGGTACCAAGCGGCGACCGCGACCAGGAGCACGCCGAGCACGAGGGCAGAGACGATGCGCTCGGTCGCGCCGAGCGTGCTCAGGTCGAAGATGAACATCTTCACCACCGTGACGACGAAGGCGCCCAGGCCGAGCCAGCGTGCCGGCGGGGACACGTACCAGAACCCGGCCGTGACCAGTATGCTCGCGATGAGCGCGCCGAGCACGGTCAACCCCGTTTGCGTCGCCGCGGTCCAGGTGCCGTCCGGCAGCGCGGTCGCAGCGACGACGTCCGTACCGAACACCGTCAGCGCCAGGGTCGTCCCCACGAGCAAGGTGATCGTCGCGAACAGGTCGCGTTCGGTCTTCCCGAACAGCGGTGCGTAGCTGCGCATGTCGCGCAGCACGAGCAGCGCAGCAGCGATCACGGCAAAGGTGGTGGTGGTGGCGTCGTTGGCAAACGCGTCGAGCCGATCCAGCGTGGTGTGGTTGAGCGACCACGCCGCGGCACAGAAGCTGCTCAACAGCGCTGCGTACCCAGCCGTGCGCAGCACCGGGCGCGCGCTCCGCACGCCGATCCCCATCAGCCCGACGCCTTCGACCGCGAGCACGGCACCGATCGCATGCGTATCGGTGAGCACGGCGATCGCGCGGGTGACGACGCCGAGCGCGAGCCACATCGAGGTCGCACGCAGGGGCGCCGGGAGGCGCATCGCGAGGGCCGCGACCATCGCTGCGCCCAGGCCCACTTCGGCGGCGGCCAGCAGGTGCGGGCTCCCGTGGAGCTGATCTTCCAGCGCGCCGCAGTAGGCGAACACTTCGGTGACGAGCAGCGCGATGCGGTAGGGATCGGCGGCGTCGACCCGACGCGCAGCCAGCAGCAGCGCCCCGGCGAACTCCACGAACAGCACCGTCGCAACGAGCAGCGCGTCATTCGCGCTCCAGTGCAGGGCGCCGTCGGGCTGCAGTGCGGGTGCGAACGCGATCGCCCCGGCGAAAACGGCCACTTCGACGAACCGGTAGCCGCAGCGCACCGCGAGCGCGAGCATCGCCCCGCAGACGACGCACAGATACATGCTCAGCACGACCGGCGAGAGCGGGCCTGCCGCAAGCAGTGCCGGCGTGACGAACGCGCCGGTCAGCCCGAACAGCGCGACGGTTTGACGACGCGTCCGCCACGCGACCAACGCCAGTGCGCCGCTGGTGAGCACCATCGCGGCGAACGCAAGCGGCTCGCCGACGAGGTGGAAAGGGCCGAACGCGGCCCAGGTCGCGACGTACAGGATGGAGGCACCCAAGCCCGTGATCCCCTCGGCGACGAGGTTGGGCCGGGTGCCGAGCCGCAGCGCGCCGCCGGCGAGCAGGGCGATGCCGGCCGCCATCCCGAGCAGGACGCGGACGCTGGGCGGCAGCCACGGGTGGATGCCGGAGAGCTGGACGAAAAACACGGCTCCCAACAGCAGCGAGATCAGCCCCGCGCCGAGCAGGACGCGGGAGCCGATCACTTCGAGGGCCCAGGCGCTGGGCCCGAGGCGGGGCGCAGGGTCGGTGTGCACGGAGTTCTCCTTCGGAGGGTCGCGTGCGCATCGCACGCGGTGCCTCCATGCTAGGCACGGCGCCGACGTAGGCCGTCCGTACTTCTACGGAATCGCCGACCCAGGCGCCGAACGCCCCCGGCGATGGTCGTGTTCCGAGCCCTGGCGCTCGCGGTCGGGCTCGCGTGCTGCGCACCCGGACTCGCCCTGGCGCAAACGTTGCCCACCCTGCCAACCGCGGCGCCGGGTGCGTTCGACATGCAGCAGTCGGGCGTCTACACCACCGCGCCGATCGTGCTCGACGGCGCGGTCCTGTTCCGGATCGCAGCGACCGGCAGCGCGACGGCGTCGATCGCCGACCGGGTGACGACGGTCGAGGGCGTGCTGCAGGAGATCGTCGCCGACGTGCAGCTCGGCGAGACGACCGAGACGGCGTACGATCCGTCGACCTTCCGGGTCGCGATCGTCGACGATCACGGTCAGACCGTGCTGCAGGCGATCGACGGCCGGCATCACCAGCCGGTCCCCGTCATCACCGTCACGACGACCGACGCCGAGTACAACCTGACGACCGTCGCGCAATTGGCGCAGAGCTGGCGTGCGACGCTCGCGCAAACCCTGATCGCCGCGCTGCAGCAGCGCCAGCCGGCACAACTTCGGCGCAACATCGAGCGCGTGCTCATCGCGGCCGGCGTGCTGGTCGTGCTCACCCTCGCGTTCGGTTCGATCGTCGTCGGGCTGCGGCGTCGCGCCGGCGCGCTCCAGCAGGTCCTCGAGCAGCGTGCAGCTGCCTCCGATGCGCCCGCGCCGTCCACCGACGATACGGAAGAGCAAGTACACCGCAGCCGGCGCCGCCTGCTCGCCTCCGCGCTGCGGCAGGTCGCGCCCGAGCAGCGGATGCGCGCGTTCAATGCCGTCGCCGACGCGCTGGTCTGGCTGTTGCTGCTGCTCTGGTTCGTCGGCCTGACGTGGGGCCTGGGGCGCTTTCCTCAAACGACGACGACCGCCAACGAACTGTGGCACGGGGCGCTCGGCGTGGCGGGAATCTGGATCGTCGCAGCGCTCCTCAACCGGCTCATCGACGTCGTGATCCATCGCGCCGCCGCGGCCTGGCGGGTGCGTTATCTCGCCAGCTCCGAGGAGCGCGCGCGCCACCAACTGCGCATCCCGACGGTCGCCAACGCGCTGGGCGGTTTCAAGACCTTCCTGGTCGTCTTCGTCGCGCTGCTCGCCTCGCTCGGTCAAGTCGGATTCCCGATCGGTTCCGTCGTCACCATCGGCGGGATCGCGGCCCTGGGTATCTCGCTGGCCGCGCAGAACCTGGTCCGCGATTTCGTCAACGGGTTTCTCGTGCTGTTCGAGGATCAGTACGTCGTCGGCGACTACGTGACGATCAACGGCCAGAGCGGCCTGGTCGAGAGCCTCACGCTGCGCATCGCCCAGATCCGCGATGCGAGCGGCAGCCTGATCACGATCCCGCACAGTTCGGTGACCTCGGTCGCCAACCACTCGCGCAGCTGGTCGCGCGTCGACTACGTCGTCTCGGCCGCACCCGATGCCGATCCCGAGACCACCGTCGCGGCGGTGCGGGCGGCGATCGAAGCACTCGCGGCCGACGCGGACTGGCGCGATGCGATCGTCACGCCGGTCGAGTGGATCGGGGTCGACAGCCTCACCAAGGATTGGCTCGCGATTCGCGCCGCGGTGCGGACGGCGCCGCTGCGCCAGTTCGCGGTCCGCCGCGAGCTCAACGCACGGGTCGCGGCGGCCTTCCGCGAGGCCAAGATCGGCTTCGGTCTGGCGATCGCCGGCGAGGACTACTACCACTAGCATGCCGCCGATCATCGAAACTCGCGACCTGCGCAAGGTCTTTCGCAGTCTCAAGCGCCGGCCGGGAATGGGCGGCGCGCTGCAAACGCTGTTCTCACGCGACTACGAGGACAAGGTTGCGGTCGAGGGCGTCACGATGGCGCTCGAGCCCGGCGAATTGGTCGGCTACATCGGACCCAACGGCGCCGGGAAATCGACGACGATCAAGATGCTGACCGGGATCCTGGTACCCACCTCGGGCGAGGTGCGGGTCAACGGGATCGTCCCGTACGCGCAGCGGCGGCGCAACGCGCGCACGATCGGCGTCGTGTTCGGCCAACGCTCGCAGCTCTACTGGGACCTGCCGCTGATCGAGTCATTCGAGCTGCTGCGCGCGATCTACGGCGTTTCAGCCGAGCGCTACCGCGCGAACCTGGCCTCGTTCACCGAGCTGCTCGACATGGAATCGTTCTTGCGCACGCCGGTACGGCAGCTTTCGCTCGGCCAGCGGATGCGCGGCGACTTCGCCGCCGCGATGCTGCACGACCCGAAGGTGGTCTTCCTCGACGAGCCGACGATCGGGTTGGACGTCGTGGCGAAGGAGGCGATTCGCGAGTTCATCGCCCGCGTCAACCGCGAGCGCGGTACGACCTTCATCCTCACCACCCACGATCTGGCCGACGTCGAGCGGCTGTGTCGCCGTATCGTCCTGATCGACAAGGGGACCTTGGTCTACGACGGCGAGATCGAAGCGCTGCGCGACCGCTACGGCAACTTCCGCACGCTGGTCGTGCAATTGAGCGAGGACGCGCCCGAGGTCGCCGTCGAGGGTGCCGAGCTGGAATCGCGCGAGGGCGACATCGTGCGGCTGCGCTTCGACCGCCGCACGATCTCGGCCGAGGTGCTGATCCGCCGCGTCGCCGAGCACTACCGCGTGCACGACCTCTCGATCGAAGAGCCGGAACTCGAGTCGATCATCCGTCGCATCTACCTGGAGGGGTATCACGACGCGCCCGCGCCGGAGGAGGGGCGGTGACGCTGGGTGCGCTGCTGGCGCCCTACCTGGCCTTCGCCGGCAAGGCGTTCTCGCGCGAGGCGACCTACCGCATGGAGGTCTTCACCAACGTCGGCTCGCTGATCGTGCGGCTGTACCTGATGAAGACGGTCTGGACCGCGCTCTACGCACAGAACGCCGCCCCGACGGACGTCCCGTTGCACGCCATCCTCACCTATACCGCGATCGCGCTCTTGATGTCGCTGGTGCTCGAGATCGACGGCACCCGCGCGATCCGCGACCACGTCCGCGAAGGGACGATCGCAACCGACCTGATGAAGCCGATCAGCCTGCCGCTCTACTTCTTCAGCGACGGCCTCGGCCAGACGCTGCTGCACGCGACGCTCATCGTCCCGGCACTGGCGGTCTCGTTGCTCCTCGTGCACATCGACCTGCCGGCGCCGCCGGTGCTGGCCGCGTTCGCGCTGAGCTTCGCGCTCGGCTACCTGGTCAACTTTCTGCTGAACTTCCTGATGAACTGCGTCGCGTTCTGGACGCTCGAGACGTTCGCCATTCAGCTGATGGTGCGCTGGGCGAGCGATCTGCTCAGCGGGCAGATCATCCCGCTGATCTTCTTCCCCGGCCTCTTTCAGACCGCGCTGCTCGCGCTGCCGTTCGCCGCGATCTACTCGACGCCGCTACTCATCTACCTCGGCGACATCCCGCCGTCGGGCTACGCCGCCGCGTTCGCGCTCCAGGCCGGTTGGCTGCTCGCGTTCGCAGCGTTGGCCGTCGTCGTGTGGCGCGCCGCACAGCGGCGGGTGGTGGTCCAGGGCGGCTGATCGGCGGCTATGCGGTGCGCTCGTAGAAGGTGATAGCGTTGCCGAACGGGTCCCAGCCGGTGACGGACTTTTCGCCCCACTCCGCCTCGACGACGCCAGGCTTGCCGTACCGGTAGTTCTTGGCGATCAGCTCGCGCTGCAGTTCCTCGACGCCGGTCGTTTCGATGCGCACGCGCGCGCCGGGGCTGCCGTCACCGTGATGCTCGCTCAGGTGCAGCGCGGCGTCGCCGCGCATGATGCCCATGTAGAGCGGCGCGTTCTCCGCGAAGCGATGTTCGAAGACCACCTGAAAGCCGAGGTAGTCGAGGTAGAACTCGCGCGCCTTCGCCACGTCGAACATCCGCAACACCGGGACGACCCGGCCCATCGTGATCGCCATGCCCGATCCTGCGTCAACGTGATCCCGGCTCCTTGTGGTCCCGCCTGGCCCGTGATAGGATGCTGGCACGCAAGCGGTCGGCCTGAGCTACGGTTCGTAGTAGCGCTTGCTTACCCGGCAGAAGATCGGCTCGGGTGCCGATGGGCCGCACGAGGGGCTCATGCTCAAGCGAGCGCTCGTCATTCTGGCGTTTCTCGGCGTGCTGTTTTCGCAGCAGGGGGCTCGCAGAGCCGACGCGGGATCGGCTGTCGTGACCAACGGAAAGTTCACCAACGTCTTTGTGTACCCTGACCCCGCGCGCGAGACGTGGGAGCAGCACATCGCGTCGTTACGGCCCAACGACGCGGCGAATTTCTCGCGCGCGGCGATCGATCGCTTCACGGCGCAGATCATGGCGCCGGTCTGGCCTTCGTTTTGGGACGCGCTCTACCAGTACAACCAGATCAATCCGCCGCGTTTCTTCGGCAGCTTCGTCGCCAGCCAAGCGTGCGTCGACGCCGCGGTAAAGGACGAACACAACGGCGTTCTCCAGTGGGACACGATTCGCTCGCTTTCCAATTGTCATGCCAGCGGCATGGATCCCTCACCGCAAGTCAACCTCATCTTCAGCCCCGATCTCAAGATTGCGCCGATCGTGCCCTTCGGTACGGGGCCGGACATGTGCACGATGCCGGGGACGCACGACGTCGCCTGGCACGCCTGGGGCATCAACACGCCCAACTTCGCCGTGCTCCCGACCGACCCGCAGTGTACTCCCGACTTCACCCGGTTCACGAAATCGCTGACGCACGAAGACCTCGAGACCATCTCCGATCCGGCCGGCCTCGGCATGGGGACGATCGGCCAGAACGAGTTGGCCGACAATTGCGAAAACCGCCCGGACGGCTTCACGACGTTCTTTGGCTTCGCGGTCTCGCGCTATTGGTCCAACTTCGACGGCACGTGTCTGCCGAAGCTGGATCCGCCGGCGGGCTCGGTCGCGGCCACGTGGCTGCTGGGAGAGGGCTCGCCCCTGCAACGCTTCACCGGCAGCGTGCACACGCTGGCGTTGGGCGTGCCCAGCGCGCGGGTCGACACGACCGCGACGCTCACGCAGGCGCAGATCGTCATCCAGACCGGCAGCGACGATCTTCGCGGCGGCAGCAACGTCGCGGACGATGCCAGCGTCACGCTGAACCTGGCCGGCGGCCGGAGCGCGACGACGCCCAACGTCAACGCGGGCAGGAGCTGGGAGAACGGTGAGACCCACGCGGCGATGTTGAACCTGCCCTCCGGCGCCCACGTCAGCGACATCACCGGCGTCACGATCTCGACGCACTTCGGCGGCGGCCTCGGCGGTGACAACTGGAACGTCAACAAGGTCGCCCTCATCGTGAGCTTCCCGGCCGAGAGCACGACCCAGACGCCCACGCCGACGGTGGTGCACTCCTGGCTCGACGCGTCGGGTGGTCCACTGATCCGCTTTACCGGCAGCGTCCACGATCTCGTGATTCCGGTGCCGGCCCAAGACAACGGCGTCACCGTCACCGCGCTGAACGTGATCATCTCGACCGGCAACGACGATCTGCGCGGGGGCAGCCATGCCGGCGACAACTGCGATGTGACCCTGGCGCTCACGTCCGGCCCGCCCATCGTGCTGAACGACGTCAACGGGAGTGCCGACTGGGGAAATTGGTCGGTCCACACCGTGGCCGTTCCCCTCCCCGCGGGCGGCTTGAAGGGCGGTGAGGTCAGCTCGATTCACCTGCATACCGGCTTCGGAGGCGGCATCGGCGGCGACAATTGGAACGTGCAACGCGTGCAAATCGAGGCGACGCTCGAATAGCGGGGGCACCGGACACGATCGGGCGAACGCTTGCGCGCAGGAGGCGTGCATGCACATCGACCCACGGCTGGCCGTCCGCTCCTTCCTCGCCGCGCTGACGCTGCTGGCGACCGCGGCCGTTGCGCCGACGGTACTCGTCCCGGATGCCGCCGCGACGCCGCAGCGGGCCGCGACACAGATCCTCGTCAACCCGAACATCGTCGTGCTGCGCACGAACGTCGTCGGCCCGTCGTGCGCTACTCGCCGGAATGCCCACGCCGCAGACCATGGCGGCGTGCGGCACGCCTGCGCAAGCGGCAGCCATCACCGACGTTGGACCCGCGGCAGACGTCGGCGCGATCCGCATGCAGATGACTGGCCCGCTCGTCCCGACCGTGCGGATCGTCGGCTACGACGCACTCGCGGGATGGTACGGGGCAGGTGGCGGCGAGGAGCTGTTTCGTCGCGACGGTCGCCACTGGCGGTTCGTCATCGGTGGCGGCGGGATGATGGACGCCGCCTTCCTGCACGAACATGGCGTCGCAATGGCGAGTGCCTGCGAACTCGCTGTGGACGACGTGCATTGCGCGCGTTCTCGCCGCCCGGGGCACGGCGCCCGGTAGGTCGAATTGGAGGGCAGGAGGCGCCATGGACACCATCGACCGCCCGATGCACGAGACGCACGACGTTACCAACCAGCCGCCGCCGCTGGCCGGCTACGACGTCGCAGCAGCCGACGTCGCACTGATGGAAGGCCTGCGGCGCGAAGGCGCGGGCTGGGCGGAAGACGGCCTGCACGAGCTTGGCACGCTGGCCGGTTCGGAGGAGGCGATCGCCTGGGGCTTCGAGGCGAACCGCAACGAGCCCGAGCTGCGCACGCACGACCGGTTCGGGCATCGCATCGACGAGGTCGCCTTCCACCCGAGCTGGCACCGATTGATGGAGACGGCGATCGCGCACGGTTTGCACGGCAGTCCGTGGCGCGATCCGCGGCCCGGCGCGCACGTCGCACGCTATGCAGGCTTCTACGTGTGGTCGCAGGTGGAATCCGGGCACGGCTGCCCGATCTCGATGACATACGCGTCGGTGCCGGTGCTGCGGCGACGACCCGATCTCGCGGCGCTCGCCGAGCCCGTCCTCACCTCGACCGTCTACGAACCGACACTACGACCGTTGCGCGAGAAGCGCGGCGCGCTGTGCGGGATGGCGATGACCGAGAAGCAAGGCGGCTCCGACGTGCGCGCCAACACGACCCGCGCCGAGCCGTTCGACGGCGACACCTACACGCTGACCGGCCACAAATGGTTTTGCTCGGCACCGATGTCGGACGCGTTCCTCGTCCTCGCGAAGGCACCCGAGGGGCTGACCTGCTTCTTCCTGCCGCGCGTGCTGCCCGACGGTACCCGCAACGCGTTGCGCATCCAGCGGCTCAAAGACAAGCTCGGCAACCGCTCCAACGCGTCGAGCGAGATCGAGCTCGAGAGCGCGATCGCGCTGCGGATCGGTGACGAAGGGCGAGGCGTCGCCACGATCATCGAGATGGTCAACCACACGCGGCTGGATTGCATCGCCGGGACCGCGTCGCTCATGCGTCAAGCGTTCGCGCAAGCCGCGCACCACGCGCGGCACCGCCGCGCCTTCGGCGCACTGCTCGCCGACCAGCCGCTCATGCGCAACGTGCTCGCCGACCTCGCGATCGAGAGTGAAGCGGCAACGATCCTGTTCCTGCGACTCGCGCGCGCGGTCGACCGCGCGCCGGACGATCCGCACGAGGGTGCGCTGGCACGGCTCGGCATCGCGGTCGGCAAGTACTGGGTGTGCAAGCGCGGCCCGGTCCATACCGGCGAAGCGATGGAGTGCCTGGGCGGCAACGGCTACGTCGAGGAGAGCATCCTGCCGCGTCTCTACCGCGAGGCGCCGGTCAACTCGATCTGGGAAGGCTCCGGCAACGTCAACGCGCTCGATCTGCTGCGCGCGCTGGCGCGTTCGCCAGGGAGCCTCGAGGCGTACTTCGCCGAGGTCGGACTGGCCGCCGGTGCCGATCGTCGGCTCGACGCGGCCGCGGAAGCGCTGCGCGCGCACCTGCGCCCGGGCGATCCGGCCGAGTTCGAGGCCGGCGCACGGCGAACCGTCGAACGGCTCGCGCTCGTGCTGCAGGGCGCGCTGCTGGTGCGCCATGCGCCGCCGGCCCTGGCCGACGCGTTTTGCGCCAGCCGCCTGGGCGGCGAGGGTGGCTTCGCCTTCGGGACGCTGCCGCCGGCGACCGAGACGCGCGCGATTCTCGACCGAGCGTGGCCGCAGTGAGCCCGCGCAGGGTACAATCGGCGCACATGCGTCCGCACACCATCGCCGCCGCCGCCCTCCTCGCCCTCACGCTCGGCACACGTGCCCAGGCGCAATCCTCCTCGCAGGCCGCTCATGACGCGACCGCGCAAGCACAAGCCGTCACCCGCACCATCAGCGCGCGCAACAGCTCCGGGATGAACGGGTCGGTTCGCCTCTACCCGATCGGGCACACCCGCACCCGGATCGTCATCATCTTGCCGAAGGCCGGCCCGAACGAGCGGCTCTCGCTCTACCGCGGCGCCGACTGTTCCGACTCGGTCACCCGGGCGCGGGCGCTCGCGCTGGCACCGCTCAACAACGCCGCCGCGAACGCCCCGCAATCCAGCACCATCGTCAACCTGCCGCTCAATGAGCTGGCGTCGAGCGACTACGTCGTCGACGTGCGCAATTCGACCAGCCGGGCCACCTACGCCGAAGCCTGCTCGCACCTCAACGGCGGCCACTAACAAGCCGGACACATGGCGGCAACATGCACGAGCTAGCGTCCAATGAGTGATATGGCAATCGCGTACGCACCCCATCGGTTCACCGTCGACGACCTCTACCGCATGGAGGCCGACGGCTACTTCGCGCCGGACGCACGGATCGAGCTGCTGGACGGCGAGCTGTTCGAGCGCGTCGAGGTGATGAACCCGCCGCACGCAACATCCGTGCAACGCATGAACGTCGCTCTGGTACGGCGCTTGAGCGCCGTAGCGACGATTCGCTGCCAGTTGCCGGTCGTGCTCGACCGGTTCTCCGAGCCGCATCCCGATTTCGCCCTCGTCCGCATCGATCCGCGCGACTATCTCGACGGACATCCTCGAACGCGCGACGTCTTCTTCCTCGTCGAGGTTGCGGATTCGTCGCGGGATCAGGACCGCCGATTGAAACTGCCGCTCTACGGTCGGCGCGGCGTGCCGGAAACGTGGCTCGTCGATCTCGTCGACGGTGTCGTGCTCGTCTACCGCGACCCGAACCCCGACGGCTACGCCAACGTCGCGATCGCGCGCCGCGGCGAGACGATCACGCCGCTCGCGTTTCCCGACGTCGCGCTCCCCGTCGACGACATCCTGCCGCCGCGCTGAGCGTCAGCGCAGGGCGGCGAGCACGTCGTCGGCGTTGCGTTCGGGCGGGAAGACCGGATAGAAGACGCGCTCGATCACGCCCTCACGCGCGATCCACGCCATCCGCTTGAGCAGCGTCAGCCCGGCCGCCTCGAACGTCGGCAACCGCAGCGCACGCGCGAGGGCGAGGTCCGCGTCGCTGAGCACCGGGAACGGCACGGTGAGCCGCTCGACCATCTCACGCTGGTAGTCGGTGTCCTGCGTCGAGAGCCCGAACACGCGCGCGCCGAGCGCCGCGAACTCGGCGTTCAGATCCCGGAACCGGCACGTTTGCGGTGTGCAACCGCTGGCGCCCGGGATCGTCGCCCAATCGTCGGTCAGCGAGGGTTCGCCGGGGCGGCCGGTACGTGGATACGCGAAGACGACGACCAGGCCGGGCAGCGCAGCGAGATCGATCGTGCTGCCGTCGGTCGCCGGCAGCGCGATCGGCGGAAGCTGCGTGCCCACGAGATGCGCCGCAGCGCCGTCGTCGACGGGGACTGGTAACGTTTCGCTCACCGGCTAATCCGCCACCGGCGGCACGTCCCACAGGACCAGCTCGGCGGTGCCGCTCACGCGCAGATCGGAGACGCCGGCGATGCGCACCGCGTCGCCGGCGGCGAGTGTCTCACCGTTCGCCTCGACGGTCCCCTCGGCGACGAAGAGAAAGCCGAGCCGATCGCTGCCGAACGTGTGGGTGACGGTCGCATCGGCGACGCTGGCAACCCGCAGCGTTGCCGCTTGGCGCAGCGTCACCGGCGCGGGGAGAGCCGTCTCGCCGCTCGCAACCGTCAACCAACGATCGCGGCGCGCGGCGGGATCGAATGCTTGCTGCCCGTAGAGCGGCGTGCCGCCCGCTGCCGGCGGCAGCACCCACATCTGGACGAAGTGGACGTCGTGCGCGGAGGAATGGTTGAACTCGCTGTGCCGCACGCCGGTCCCGGCGCTGATGTATTGCACGCCGCCAGGACCGACGACGCCGTGATGGCCCAGCGAGTCGCGGTGCTCGAGCTCGCCGCGCAGGACGTAGGTGACGATCTCCATGTCGCGGTGCGGGTGCTCGCCGAAGCCCTGGGCCGGCGCGACGGTGTCGTCGTTGAACACCCGCAAGGCGCCCCAATGCAGGTTCGCCGGATCGTGGTATTCGGCAAAGCTGAACGAGTGATACGTCTTCAGCCAGCCGTGGTCGAAGAAGGCGCGATCCTTCGCCCGCTGGATGGCGAAGACGGGTGCGGCGAGCGTGGCCATAGTGTTCCTGGGACCCGCCCGCGCGCCGCCCCGGTTGCGGCGGCTTCTCAGGCCGTGGTGTCGATCGAGCTGCCCAGGCTCCCGCCGGTGCCGTTGATGACTTGCTCGTACGAGGGGATGTTGAGCGGGTTGTCCGAGCTGGTGCTGGTCGACGCGCTCGTCGACGAGCCGGCCCCGAGCGAACTGGATGTCCCGGTGGTGTTGATGCCGAGCGATGCGTTGAGCGCATCGTCGGCGTCGGTATCGCTCTGGCTGACGATCGATTCGTACGAGGGGATATCGCTCAGCGGGTCGTTCGCGCTCGTCGTCGACGAGCTGGATGACGTCCCTTGGATATCGGCGTTCGCAGCCGACGCCAGCGCGGCGTTGCCGGCTGCGGTTTGCTGCGACTGCAGCGCGGCGGCTTGCGCCAGAACGCCCTCGACGTTCGAGCTGGCTGCGGTCGGCGAGTCGAGCGAGACCTGGATCAGCTCAGCGGCGTCGTAGCTCTGCAGCGAGTTGTATTCGGCGACGTAGGGCGAGATCGTCGTGCCGGTCGCCGCGCTCGTTGCGCTCGTCGTCGACGACGATGACGTGCTCGAGGTCGTCGAGGACGTGCCGGAACTCACGCTCGACGGCGCTGACCCACCGGAGAGTCCGGTAGGCAGGCTCGGCGTGTACGTGTAGGAGCCGGGTTCGGGCAGCGAGCCGCTCCCCACCGACGATACGCTCATGGCACCTCCCTGTGTCTTCTGTATCGGCGATTCTCACGGCGGCTCCTGAATTACCGCTGAGTTTACCGAGGCCTGACCCTCGCGGCTCAGAGTGTGATCTCACCCCGTGCGGCCAGCCGAGCCATGAGCAGGTGGTAATAGAGCATCCCCTGTTGCGGGACGAGCGCGGCAATGACCGGCTCCGGCTGCAGGTCCGGATCCCCCGAGAGCGCCCGAAGGGAGGCGACCGCCCCCGAGTCGTTCATCGGAAACACGTCGAGCCGGGCGAAGCCGCGCAGGGCGATGACGGCGGCCGTCCACGACCCGATCCCCTTGTGCGCCACCAGCGCCGACAGCAGGGCCGGCGTCGGCAACGCTGCCAGCGCCGCCTCGTCGAGCGCGCCCGCGGCGATGGCCTGGGCCACTCCCTTGAGCGTGACGACCTTGTTGATCGAGAGGCCGAGGGCGCGCAGGTCGGGCGGGTCGGCCGCCAGGATCGCCTCGGCCGGCACGAAGGCCCGCAACGCGACCCCGCCGACTTCGTGCGCCGGGGCGTAGTGCTCGATGACGCGCCGCAGGATCGCGCCGGCGGCGTGCAGCGAGACCTGCTGGTAGACGACCGAGTTGACGACGGTCTCCCACAGCGAGGGATAGCGCGGCGGCTTGACCCCGCGCGCTGCCGCTGCGAGCGGCGCGAGCCACGGCACGCGGCGTGCGCCGACGTCGAACGCGGCCAGCGAAACGTCGGTGCCGAGCATCCGACGCACCACCGCCGCCGGGTCGACGTCGTCGACACGCGGTCCCTCCAGCCGCACCCGCAGCGCGTCGGGCGCGACCTGGGCGACCGCGAGGAGCGTCGGTGCCGCGGGGGCGCCGAGCAGCCGCCGATAGGTCGTCCCGTCGAAGGTGTCCACCGCATTGGTGGAGAGGCGGCGCAGGACCACCGCCGTCAGGTCGAGCCGATACGGCGTGCGCACGGGGACCTCGACCTCGCGAACGCTCACGACGGGGACGACCACCGCGCGGCGGGAAGCGTTGCGGGGTGTACCTGGCGACCTACGCGCGGTACTGGCGCATTAACCTGTTGACGATGCTCGAATACCGAGCAAATTTCATCATGTGGTTCTTCTTCACGATCTTCTACCACGGCACGGCGCTGGCGGCGCTGTGGGTCACGCTGCACACCTTTCCGTCGATCGACGGCTGGGACTTCCGCGAGACGGCGTTCATGTACGGCCTGTGGATGCTCGGCCACGCGCTGCACAACACGCTCTTCTTCACCGTGGGCGACGTCCCGACGTTCGTGCGCGAAGGCCGCTTCGACCGCTTTCTGGTGCGTCCGCTCGACCCGCTCTTCCAGGCGCTGACGGTGCCGCAGCAGATCTCGCCCGACGAGCTGATCCTCGCGATCGCGTTCTTCTGCGTCGCGAGCGCGTTCGCCGGGGTCCACGTCGGGCTGCTGTTCGTGCTGTACGTGCCGCTGGTCGCGATCGGCGGCGCGTTGATCGACTTCGGCATCACGCTGGCAATTGCGACCGCCTCGTTCTGGGTCATCCGCATCGACGCGCTGCGCTGGATCATCATGTCGCTCGAACAGGACTTCTCGCGCTACCCGATCGGGATCTACCAGCGCGGCGTGCGCGTCGCGCTGGCGTTCGTGCTGCCGTTCGCCTTCATGAACTACTTCCCGGCGACGTTTCTCTTGCACAAGAGCGAGACCGGACTCAACCTCAACCCCGCCGTAGGCCTCCTGACACCGCTGGTGGGCATCGTGTGCGCCGCAGTCTCCTACGCGTTCTGGCGTTTCGGCTTGGACCGCTATCAAGGCACCGGCAGCTGAGCGTCGATCGCGCGCATCAGCGTGAGCAGCGCGTGATTGACGGGGGTGGGAATGCCGTGGCGCGTGGCGGCGGCGACCAGTGGACCGGTCAGTTCCTCGACCTCTGAGGGGCGCCCGGCGAGGCGGTCGAAGTACATCGAGGTACCGGCGTCGCGCGGATAGGTCAGCAGCATCGCGAGCGCGCGCGCAGCCTCGTCGTCGGCGAAGCGGGCACCCTCGGCGCGGCCGACCGCGACGGCCTCATCGAGGACGGCCAAGCACAGCGCCTCCACCTCATCGCTGTGCATTACCTCGAGGCGGCGACCGGTCAACGCGGTGATCGGATTCACCGCGACGTTCAACAGCAATTTACGCCACGCGCGGGTGGCGAGATCGTCGGCGACGAGCACCCGGAACGGTGTGGCCGCGAACAGACCCGCGAAGGCGCGACCATCGTCATCGTCGCCGACCGCGAGATCGGCCTCGTCGGCGTGACGCATGCGCACGCGATCGTCGGCGAGGCGTTCGCCGTTGTAGTACACGACGGTCGGGACCACGCGCGCAGCACCGACGAACGGGCCGACCCGCTCGCGCTGCCCGATCCCGTTCTGCAACACCGCGACGCGGGTCGCCGGACCGCACAATCGGGTGAGCCACGGCGCGACCGAGGGCACCTGGTGCGCCTTCGTCGTCAACAGCACCCAATCGACCGGCGTCACCGCGGCCGGGTCGCAGCGCACGGTGAGATCGACGATCTCCTCGCTCCCGTCGGGCCGTGTGAGCGTCAGCATCGCGAACGGACGGCGCACGCAGGCGATCACCTCGTGCCCCGCGCCGCGCAGCGTTGCAGCCGCGACGCTGCCGATTCCACCCAGCCCGACGACCGCGATCGTATTCATCCGTCCTCGATCCTAGCAGCGGGGCGGCCGGGCGCGCTTTGCGAAAAGTGCTGCATGCCCGGCGAGTTACGCTACTGGCGCGAACGGGAGCACGACGACACCTGCCTCTTGGCGGCGCGCTACGGCGCGCACGTCTGGGAGCGCCACGTCCACGAAGAACTCGTCATCTCGATCAGCGAGGCGGGCACCGGCGTCTGCGAAACGAAGGACGGCATCGAATGCGGTGGCCCCGGCACGTTCTGGATCTTCGCACCGGCCGAAGCGCACGAAGGCTTCGTGGAGAGCGACTGGCAGTATCGGGGTGCGT
>Ga0181531_10001252_pt1 | contig 16175 bp, 14 predicted proteins | sample PEATcosm2014_Bin_38_FD_119743 | JGI IMG/M metagenome (GOLD analysis project Ga0181531, IMG submission 119743) | Peatland microbial communities from MTU Mesocosm Facility, Houghton, MI, USA - PEATcosm2014_Bin11_10_metaG | ecosystem: Environmental > Terrestrial > Soil > Wetlands > Peat | place... | reverse complement strand
GGCCACCTGGCGGAAAAATTGCGATGGAATCGCCATGACACAGCACTCGGCGCCGCCGATGGCCTTTTGAAAATCCGCCTCAACCTTCCAGTCGGTGGGCAGTTTTACGCCGGGCAAATAACGCTCGCTATGCCCCTGCCGGAGTTCCGCCAGCGTTTCGGCGTTGATGTCCCACAGGGCCACCGCGTTCCCGTTTTCGCGAAGCACCTTGGCCAGCGCGGTTCCCCACGCGCCGGCGCCAAGGACGGTGATTTTCATGTCGTTTCCTTTTTTTTGAATTGCAACCGGTTTTCGGTCCCGGCGGCGAGGCGCTGAAGGTTGCCCTTGTGTTTGTAAATCGCCATCGCGCCCAGCACCGTCGTGACGACGCCGAGCAATAAATTGTGAGGCGGAAGCACCCAGACCGCGGCGGGCAAAGCCACCGCCGCCGAGACGGAACCGACCGAAACGTATCTGGTCGCCAGCAGTGCCAGGATGAAAACCACCACGGCAATCAGCAGCGGCCACGGTGCGAGCGCCAGATAAACGCCGGCGCTCGTGGCGATGCCCTTGCCACCTTTGAATCTGAGCCAGCAGGTGTAATTGTGGCCCAGCACGGCCAACAATCCGGCGACGACATGAATCCGGATCTGGAGATCAATCGGCCAGTTTTGAAAATAAACAAAAAGCCCGGAAAAATGAGGATCAAGCCAGTTGAAGACCAATGGGGGGAGACAAGCGCAGGCGACATAACCTTTCACCGCATCCATCAGCAGCACAAAAATTCCCGCCGGTTTGCCCAACACTCGCATCGCGTTGGTCGCGCCGATGTTGCCGCTGCCAGCGGTGCGAATGTCAATGCCCCTGGCCCGCGCCACCAAATAGCCGGTTGGAATCGAGCCGAGCAAATACGCTGCAACCGCGACGAGGACGTAACCCAGAATTGGCACGGCGTAATTTAACGGATGAAAGTTGAAAGTTGAAAGTTGAAAGTTGAAGCCCTCGTTGTTCCGCCAGGTTTTGGACTGCGACAGCCTTCTGCCGCTTTTGGAACCGCAATGTGCAAACGAAAGCGGCAGAGGGCTGCCGCAGTCCAGGACGCCATCGCGCGATTCGGATCCAACCCGCGCCGATTTCCGCTTTTAGAAAATTGCCAACGCTGGCAGACTCGGTGCGTGGCAACTTCAAACCCAAAAATCCGGGCGGCCGTTCTCGGCGTCGGCTCGCTCGGACAACATCACGCCCGCCTGTACGCCGAACTGGCCAGGGCCGGACAGGTCGAATTCGCCGGCGTTTACGACACCGACACCGACACCGCGCGCAAAACTGCCGCCAAATACAACGCGCGGATTTTCAATTCCCTGGCCGAAGCCGCCGCCGCCAGCGACGCTATCAACATCGTTACTCCGACCACGACCCATTTCGAGCTGGCGAAACAGCTCCTCGCGCAGGGTAAACACGTCCTGGTCGAGAAACCAATGACCGACGACACCGCGCAGGCCGCGGAACTGGTGCAACTCGCCCAGCAAAACAACTGCGTCCTGCAGGTTGGCCACGTCGAACGGTTCAATCCCATTTTCAAATATCTGGAATCCGCCGCGCCCGAGCCGCGCTTCATCGAATGCCACCGGCTGTCGCCCTACCCCGCCCGTTCGACTGACATCGGCGTCGTGCTGGACTTGATGATTCATGACCTCGACGTCGTGCTCGCCTTCGTGAAATCGCCAGTGACTAGCGTGGATGCCGTGGGCATTCCGGTGTTGAGCAAGAGCGAAGACATTGCGAACGCGCGGTTGCGTTTCGCCAACGGCTGCGTGGCCAATCTGACCGCCAGCCGGGTCAGCCCGGAACGAATGCGGAAGATCCGCGTGTTCAGCGGCGGCAAGACCACCCCCAGCTACATCTCGCTCGATTACCGCGCGCAGGAAGGATTCATCTACCGCATTGCCCGCGAAGACGAACGGGAAACGCCGCTGCTAAAAAAGGTTTTGGCCGCGAAATTGGGTATGGGCAAGGATTCCAACATCGTCAGCCAATTCGCCGGAAAGAAAATCGTGCGCGAGCCGGTGCCGATTGCGAAGGACGAACCGCTCAAGCTGGAGCTGCAGCATTTTGTGAGCTGTGTGCGCGAGAAACAGACGCCGATGGTCAGCGGTGAATCTGCCAAACGCGCGCTGGACCTGGCATTCGAAATCACGCGGCAAATCCAAAACCAAAAAGTTTAACCACAGAGACGCTAAGGCGCAGAGAAAAAATAAATAAAGTTAAAATAAAACCGTGAAACCAAAATCGTTCATGCTCATTGCCGGCGAGGCGAGCGGGGATTTGCTCGCGGCGGAACTGGTTTCCGCGCTGCTCGCCGCGTCGAAGCGGAGCGAAGACGGGCGCGTCCCACAATTCTTCGGCGCGGGCGGACCGAAAATGGCCGACGCCGGCGTGGAACTGGCCTTTGACCTGACCCAACACTCGGTCATCGGCATTTCGGACGTGCTGCTGAACTATTTCAAGTTCCGGCGGCTGTTCAATCAATTGCTGGCCTTGGCGATCGAACGTCAGCCGGATGCCATCATCGGCGTGGATTACGGCGGGTTTAATCTGCGCTTTGGCCACGCCATCAAGGAATACCTCCGCAACAATCCTTTTTCGAAATGGAACCCAAAAATCATCCAGTTCGTCTCGCCGCAGGTCTGGGCGTCGCGTCCAGGCCGCGCCAGGCTCCTGGAAACGGATTACGATTTGCTTCTGAGCATTTTTCCATTTGAGAAGGTTTGGTACGCGCAACGCGCGCCAAAGTTGCGCGTGGAATTTGTCGGACACCCGATGATTGGGAGATTTACGAATGACGATTTGCGATTTACGCGCCGTGAACCGGAAATCATTTCAATCACCAATCAGCAACCGCAAATTCTCCTGTTGCCCGGCAGCCGGACGAGCGAATTGAAACGGCACCTGCCGCCGATGCTGGATGCGTTGCAATTGATCCAGGCAAAATTGCCGGGCGCGAGGGCAAAAATGGTATTGCCAAATCCGGCTCTGAAGGAACTCGCGGACAAATTGTCCACGCCCCCGCCCAACGTCGAAATTCAGGTCGGCAATCTGCCCCGGGCGCTGGCTCAGGCCGACGTGGCCATTGCTTCGACGGGCACGGTGACGATGGAATGCGCGTTCTTTGGTGTGCCGACGGTGACGCTCTACAAAACGTCGTGGAGCACCTACCAGACCGGCCGGTTCATCGTGAACGTAAAATGGCTGACGATGCCGAACATCCTGGCGGATGAGATGATTTTCCAGGAATTCATCCAAAACGACGCCACCCCGGAAAACCTGGCCGGGGCCACGTTGGGACTGCTGCAAAACGAATCGCTGCGCCAAAGCATCAAATCAAAACTCGCCAAAATCGTTTCATCGCTGGGCGGCCCCGGCGCCCCCGAACGCGCAGCCGGTGCCATCTTCAGTTTGTTTCGGGAGTAGAACAGGCGCGACACCTGTCCTACACGGATTTGCAATCGGAAAAGATTCCTGATTTCCTGCTTTCCTTATTTGCTGCGAGTTTTAACGTTTCCTCATGGAATCATTGCACGCGCCCTGGCGGATCGACTACATTCTTGCGCCCAAGCCGCAGATGGACGCCAGTCTGTTTACGCGCATCGCGCAATCGAGCGATGACGAAGCCAATCATGTGATTGTCCGCGACCGCACCTGTTTCGCGCTGCTCAACACCTTTCCCTACAACGGCGGACATTTGCTGATCGTGCCCTACAAACAAGCCGCCGACCTGAACGGCCTGACCGACGACGAACTGGCCGATTTGTGGAAATTGACGCGGCGTTGCGTCAACGCGTTGACGAGCCTGATGAAACCGGATGGTTTCAACATCGGCATCAATCTCGGCAAGGCCGCCGGCGCAGGTGTCGCCGAACACCTGCACATTCACGTGGTACCGCGCTGGAGCGGCGACACGAATTTTATGCCGGTGCTGGCCAACACCACCGTTCTGCCCCAGGCCCTGGGTGAGCTGGCCGCGAAACTGCGCGCGGAACTGGCAAAATGATTTTTAGCCACAGATGAACACGGATTAACACAGATGAAACGTACCGTTCCCATTTTTCCAATCACCTTGAAACATTTTTTCCTGCTCGAGCCGTTAAAAGGATTAAAGAATAAATCTGTGTTTCATCTGTGAAAATCTGTGGCTAAATAAACTCAATTGTGCCAACCGAAACCCTTCATTTTGAAAACGCGCGGTTCGCGCAACAGCTTTTTAACAATGAACCGCGCAATCTCCAGTCGCTCGAAAGCGAACTCGGCGTCAAGGCCACCGCCCGCGAAGGCTGGATCAAGCTGGAAGGCCCGGCCGACGCCCTGGAACGCGCCAAACATCTGTTCGTTTCGATCGAAACCTTGTTGAAGGCCGGCACCCCCGTCCGCAACCGCGAATTTGCCCACGCGCTGAACGTGGTAAAGCATGAAGGCGTGGAAACCCTCAAAGACCTGGTGAACGACCGTGTGATGACGCACGACCGCAAACCCGGCGTTACCGCCAAAACCGTCGGCCAGAAAAAATATCTCGACGCCATCCGCGGTCACGACGTGACGTTCGGCGTCGGACCGGCGGGCACGGGCAAGACGTATCTGGCCGTGGCGATGGCGCTCGCGGCGTTGCATGACGGCAAGGTGTCGCGGATTATTTTGACGCGCCCGGCCGTCGAGGCCGGCGAAGCGCTGGGTTTCCTGCCGGGCGATCTTTACGAGAAAATAACGCCATACCTTCGCCCGCTCCAGGATGCGCTGCACGACATGCTGCCGGTCGAGGAAATCCAGAAGCATACCGAACGCGGCACGATTGAGATCGCGCCGCTGGCCTATATGCGCGGGCGGACGCTCAACAACGCCTTCATCATCCTGGACGAGGCGCAAAATTCGACGACGGAGCAGATGCTGATGTTTCTGACCCGGCTGGGCCACGGGTCGAAAGCCGTCATCACCGGCGACGAAACGCAAATCGACCTGCCGCCACACAAAAGCTCCGGCCTGCTGGAGGCGCATCGCGCGCTGAAAAACGTGGAGGGCATCGCGGTCATTGAGTTCGGCAAGCGCGACGTGGTCCGGCATCCGCTCGTGCAACGCATCATCACGGCTTACGAGGAGCACCGCGGCACCGCGAAGACGTGACCGGCATGAACGTCGTCCTCGCCAACCGGCAGCGCACGCGGAAAATCAATCGGCGCCTGCTCAAACAAATCACGGACGCGTTGCTTGCCAATTTGAAGATCGAAGGCGCGGAACTCGGCGTTCATCTGGTCGCCACGCCGGAAATAATCCGGCTTAACGGGCAATTCCTCCGGCATGCCGGCCCGACCGACGTCATCGCGTTTGATTATTCGGAACCCGGACGCCGGACGCCAGACCCCGGACCCCGGACCCTGGATCCTGGCCCCCAGCTTCGCGGTGAAATCTTCATTTGTGTGGACGAAGCGGTGTTGCAGGCGCGCAAGTTTCGCACAAGCTGGCAGTCGGAGATCGCGCGTTACCTCGTGCACGGCGTTTTGCATTTGCTGGGCCATGATGATTCACGCCCCACTGACCGGCGAAAGATGAAGCAGGCGGAAAACCGGCGGTTGCGCGAACTTTCCCGGCGATTTTCGCTCGCTCATCTGGCGCGCCCCGCTAAACTTTCCCGGTGCAAAAATCACTGATGGCACGCTGGCGCGCCAGTTTTTTAACCGGCCTCGCCATTGTGCTGCCCGGCGTCATCACCCTGGCGGTGGTCAAATGGCTGTTCGGCACCGTTTCCAGTTTCACGGATACCCTGCTCTTTTTCCTGCCCTACTGTCTCAGCCCAAAGGCGATTTACCAGGACGGCTTCGCCGGCCCGATGTTCTGGTACTGGAGCCTGCTGGCGTTGTTGCTGGCGGTCACGATGGTGTCGGTGATCGGCGTACTGGCCCGGTACTATTTCGGCAAACGGCTGTTTGCGTGGGCGGACAGCCTGATGCTGCGCGTGCCGGTGCTCAATAAAATTTACGGCACCATCAAACAGGTGGATGAGGCGTTCACGTCCGGGAAAAAAAGCTCGTTCCAGACCGTCGTACTCGTCGAATATCCGCGCGAGGGAATCTATTCAGTCGGCTTCATTACGAATGCGCAGGCGGACGAGGTGGAGGAAAAAACGGGCAAAAAATGCGTGTGCATCTTCATCCCGACGACGCCACTGCCCACCGGCGGATTTTTGATTGTCGTGCCGGAGGAAGAAGTCATCAAACTCGACATGTCCGTGGCGGACGGCTTTAAATACATCATTAGCATCGGTGCGCTGGCGAATGAATCCGTGCCGCCGAAAATCAAATGATTCAATCCGCCACGGGCTTGATTCTGCGCAGGCGGCCCCTCACCGAAACCAGCCTCATCGTCCACTGGCTCACACCGGATTTCGGACGCATCGCCACCGTCGCCAAAGGCGCGCAAAGGCCCAAGTCACCGTTTCTCGGCAAACTGGATGTCTTTTACGTCGCGGATTTTTCGTTCAGTCGCAGCCGCCGCTCCGACCTGCATGTCCTGCGCGAAGTCAGCCTGCGTGAACTCCATCCCGCCCTGCGCCAGAATCTCGCCCGGCTGCGCCAGGCAACCTACGCCACGGCGTTGGTCGAACAAGCGACGGAAACCGAGACGCCCCTGCCCGTGGTATATGACTTGATGCTCCGTTTTCTGAAGCATCTCCGCGAACACCCGGCGGGACCGCCGGCGGTTTTTGCCTTTGAATTGAAATTGCTCCACGAGCTTGGTTTGGAACCGGGCCGGGAGACAGCCAGGCTGTCCGCCGGAGCCCAAAGAATCAGCCAGGTTCTGGCCCAGGGCGGCTGGGCGGAAATCGCGCGGTTGAGACTGGCCGCTGCCCAGTTCACCGAGTTGCGGGAGTTTCTTCATCATTTTTTGGTCTTTCACCTGGGACGACTGCCCAAAAATCGGACTGCCGCGCTGGCCATGGAAGATTGAAAATGGCCCAAAATTGGTTTGCGATATGCTGTTCATACAGCCTCGGAACCGGGCAAAATGATCAAAAACATCTTAAGAAAATTTTCCACGGTGCGCATGCAACTGGTCGCCAGTGTCTTCGTGGCCATTGCACCGGCACTGGCGTTGACGTATCTCGTCAATCAGTCGTGGTTTTGGGAATTCGCCCCGCACTGGCTGAAGCAGTATGCCCTCGACGTGCCGTGGGCCAGTTTCGCCACCGGCTTGCTGGCGCTGGGGGCGGCGTGGTTCGGCGGCGAACATTTCATCCTGCGGCAGGTACAGGCGTTGTCCGACGCGGCCCAACGTTTTGCCAAAGGTGATCTGACCGCCCGCACCGGGCTGGAGCCCACGGAGGATGAATTCGGCCAGCTCGCAAAAGTTTTCGACAGCATGGCTGAAGCGCTCCAGCAGCGCATCCACGACCGGGAAAAGGCGGAACAAATTCTCCTCAACCGCGCGCTTCAGCAAACCGCCATCGCCGCCCTGGGACAATTTGCGCTGACCGAAAGCGACATGGCGCCGCTGTTGAATCAGGCCGGCCTGCTCGTGGCGCACACACTGGAATTGGAATACAGCGCCGTCTGGGAACGGTTGCCCGATGGCCAGTTGCTCCTGCAGGCGGGGGTGGGCTGGAAACGGGGTTGCGTCGGCGAAACCAAAATCCCCGGGGACAATCGTTCGCAAACCGGCCTGACCCTGAACTCCGGCGAGATGATTATTGTCACCGATCTCAAGGCCCAGAACCAATTCACCCCGTCGCCACTGTTCGTTGAACATGGCATCGCCAGCGGCACCACCGTGGCGATCCCAACCCGCGGGCGGCCGTTCGGTGTCATCGGCGTTCACGCCACGCAGCGGCGCGATTTCACGCCGGACGAAGTGCAATTTCTCATGGCCGTGGCCACCGTGCTTGGCATGACGGTGGAACGGAGACGCGCCGAAGCCGAAACCGAAAAGGTCGCCTCGTTTGCAAAGTTGAATCCGGCGGCAACCATGGAATTCACCGAGAACGGGACAATCAGTTATTTCAACGACGCCGCGCAGCAACTCGCATCGTCCGTCCAGAAAAACAATCCACGCGAGATACTGCCTGCTGAAATCAGCGACATTATCCATGATTGCCTGGCCACCGGCCGGAGCAAGGTGCAGTTGGAGACGGAGGTTGATGGCCGGACGTTTTCATGGTTGTTCCACCCCGTGCTGCCCAGCCGGGTCGTGCATTGTTACGTGGATGACATCACCGACCGGTTGAATCTGGAGGAACAGCTGCGCCAGTCACAAAAGATGGAGTCCGTCGGCCAGTTGGCTGCCGGGGTGGCGCACGATTTCAACAACATGCTGACCATCATCCAGGGACATTCCAGCGCGTTGCTGGCCAGGCCGACCCTGCCTTCGAACATTCTCGACCCCTTGCAAGCGATTTATTTCGCGGCTGAACGCGCCGCGGGCCTGACCCGCCAATTGTTGATGTTCAGCCGTAAAAATGTGATTCAATCCGATCTGCTCGATTTGGGCGAGGTGGTCAGTAACATGTCCAAGATGCTCGAACGCCTGCTCGGGGAAACCATCCAGCTCGAATGCCTGCCGCCGCCGGAATTGCCGGCGATGGAGGGCGACACCGGTATGATTGAACAGGTGATCATGAATCTCTCCGTCAATGCCCGGGATGCCATGCCCCAGGGAGGCAAGCTCACCATCAGCCTGGACACCATCACCGTTGACAATGATTATGCGAAAGCCCATGCCGATGCGCGCGCCGGCCGGTTCATCCGCCTGCGCGTCACCGACACGGGCATCGGCATGGATGTCGCCACGCTGCACCGGATTTTTGAACCGTTTTTCACGACCAAGGAAGTCGGCAAGGGCACCGGCCTTGGTTTGGCGACGGCTTACGGCATTGTTAAACAGCATGAGGGCTGGATCGAGGTCACCAGCGAACCCAGGAAAGGCTCAACCTTCGACGTTTTTTTTCCGCCCAGCGACAAAATCGCTCCGCCAAAAAAAATCAAAACCGTTCCGGTGGAAACCACGACCGGCGGCAGCGAGACCATTCTCATTGTCGAGGACGAGCCCGTTCTGCGCGAAATGGCGCGCGACATCCTTTCCGAATACGGTTATCAAATCTTCGAAGCGTCATCCGGCCGGGAGGCGCTCAACACCTGGCAGCGGAAAATGGATGAAATCGATCTGCTGCTGACCGACATGGTGATGCCCGAGGGCGTCTCGGGCGCGGACCTGGCCAAACAATTGCGCCTCAAACATCCACATCTGAAAGTCATTTTCACCAGCGGTTACACCACCACTGAAGTCAAAACCGACCTGTTGGTCAAAATGAACGCCCGTTTTTTGCCAAAACCTTACACCCACGCCGATCTCGCCAAAACCGTCCGCGAATGTCTGGACAAAGCCAATAACGGCATCGTGGTTGCACCGCTTTGACGCCACATGGAGTCTAACGGACCAGGTGGGGTCACGGTCGCCGTCGTGAGCGACATTCACTATGCGGGCGCCGCTGAACGCGCGCGCGGCGAGAACTACGAAATGCGCGCCATTCCCAATCCCGTCCTCCGCACCATGGCCCGGGCTTACCGGCACATTTATTGGATGCGCCATCCATTCAGCCAGGCAGCGCAATTGGATCGTTTCCTCGACCAGGTCGGGCCGGCCGATTACCTCGTCGGCAACGGGGATTATTCCTGCGATAGCGGCTTTGTGGGTGTGAGCGATCCGGCCGCCGGCCAAAGCGCCCAGGAATGCCTGGGTAAACTGCGTGGAAAATTCGGCGACCGCGCGCGATTCACCCTCGGCGACCATGAATTGGGCAAACGCGCCTTGTTTGGCTTCGGAGAAATGCATCTGGCCAGCTGGCAGGTTGCGACGAAATCCCTCGGCCTGTCACCTCTCTGGCAGCTTGCCATCGGACGCTATACCCTCCTGGGAATAACTTCGTCTCTGATCGCACTCCCCACCCATCAGCCGGACACACTACCGGAAGAATGGCCGGAATGGCTGCGCTTGCGCGAGGCGTACTTGACTGAAGTCCGAGCCGTTTTTGATTCGTTGCCATCAAACCAACGCGTGATTTTGTTTTGCCACGATCCAACCGCGCTGCCATTTCTCTGGCGCGAGGAATCTGTTCGCCGCCGTTTGGCGCAAATTGAACAGACCATTATCGGGCACCTCCATAGCCGGCTGGTGATTTGGGAAAGCCGGGTGCTGTCCGGCATTCCACCCATCCGTTTTTTGGGACATAACGTCCATCGGATGACCGCGGCGCTCCATCAAGCCCATCACTGGCAGCCATTCCACGTGCGATTATGCCCGGCCCTTTCCGGCATTGAACTGCTGAACGACGGCGGCTATTACACGATGCAAATTGATCCCGCGGCCGGCCACCCTGCGCGGTTTACCTTCCATCCATTGCCGCGATGAAACAATGTCCGAATTGGGCTTGTCCACGACCGCACATCTTCATACCTGCCAACAGGTTCCGCTTGCTCATCCCTGTACAGACGCCCGGATATTTTAACTTGGCAAAAAGCGAATGGTGAACCAGAGTTCGCACTCAACATGAGCGCTTTCAAATCTTTGATCTCATTTTTAACGGTGTTGGCGGCGGCGGCAAACTGCGTCGCGGCCGGAAATGCCACCGTCAATTGTCTGGTCGTGTGGGATGGCGAACAGGCAACCACCGGCTCGGGCTGGACCAATACCACCGGGAGCGGCACCGTCAGCCTGCGGCCGCAAACTGCCGTCACGCACAGTGGCAACCCCGCGCTGGAACTGCACTGCAAAGGCAACCTATGGCTGGGTGCCGGGTGGGATTGGGTGGCCTTCGCCAAAGGTGAAGGCACTGATGTCCGGGCGATGAAGCGACTGACGTTCTGGGTGAAGTGCACGGGTAAAAGCGGCGACCTGGAAATCAATTTGCTCTGCGGCGGTCAGAAACTCGATACCCCCGAGCATCACACCGGGAAAGTGCCACTGCGCAAATATTGTCCCACGCTCGGGGACGGCAATTGGCACAAAGTTGCCATTCCGTTGGCTGACATGAGCACCCCTCCCGGCTTCGACCCGACCAGAGTGTGCGAGTTGCAAATGGGCCTCTATTCACCGCAACCGGTGGATTGCAGTTTCTACATTGACGACATCGCATTCGATGACGCGAAATGACGCCGCGTCAGATGTTCGTTACGGTAGTTTAGTGGCGGTCAAAAAAGTAAAACGTATCACGGCCGCCTTCGCCAAGACCTGAGGGCATTTGAATCGAGCGCTTCGTGCCGGCGGATTCATGCAGATAATAATTTCATCACCGCTTCCACCGCCGCTTCGGCTTTGACGGACTGCAACGCGCCGCCGCGCGGTTTGATTTCCACTTCGCCCTTGGCCAGCGATTTCTCGCCGATGGCTAGCCGGATGGGAAAACCGACCAGATCGGCGTCCTTGAACTTCACACCCGGCCGTTCGTCACGATCATCGAGAATCACGTCCACGCCGCGCGCCGTCAGTTCGGCGTAATATTTTTCCGCCAGCCTCATCGCTTCGCCGGCGGGATCCACGTTCAACGGCGTGATACAGACCCGGTAGGGTGCGACGCTCAACGGCCAGACGATGCCGTCCTTGTCGTTGCATTGCTCGATGACGGCCTGCAAGGTGCGCGTGACGCCGATGCCGTAACAGCCCATCACGGAAAGTTTTCGCGCACCGGATTCGTCCAGATATTGCGCACTAAATTTCTCGCTGTATTTCGTGCCGAGCTTGAAAACGTGGCCAACCTCGATGGCGCGGCGGATTTTCAACGGCTTGCCGCATTTGGCACAGGGTTCACCGGCGGTGACCGTCCGCAAATCAAACCAATCTGAAACATTGATGTCGCGTTCAATTGAAACATTTTGAAAATGGAATCCATCTTCATTCGCACCTGTAACCATCCCATTTGCGCCACGAAGGCGCTCGTCAGCAAGAATTTGCAGACCGGCACTTTTAAGTGAATCAATATACCGTTGAAAATAATCACGATTGCGGGATCCTAATGTGCTGGCAACAGCACCGAGTGAACCCGGCATGGCACCCAAAGCTGTAAAGTGAACCATATCATCTGGGTTCTTAACATCAGCAGGGCGCACTTGGGCTGCACCAGTTTTGGCCACGAGCTTGGTTTCGTTCAACTGATCGTCGCCGCGAATCAACACGATGACCGGCTTGCTGTCGGCGACGTAAACCAGCGTCTTGATCTGGCGATTGGCCGGGACTTTGTAAGGTTCCTTGCTCAACGCTTCAATGGTCACCACGCCGGGCGTGGCAAATTTCTCGATGGCCGCGCCGACTTCGCGCGCGGCGGTTTTGGGAATGCCACTGGTGGCTTTCTCAATGTTTGCGGCATAGCCGCAGGCTTCGCAGAACACCACCTCGTTCTCGCCGGTTTCCGCCGGCACCATGAACTCGTGCGAAAATTTACCACCGATGACGCCGGTGTCAGCCTCCACCGGAAACGCCTTCAGCCCGCAGCGCTCAAAGATGCGCGCGTAGGCGTCATACATTTTCTGGTAGGTGATTTGCGACGCCTCGTCGCTGATGTCAAAGCTGTAGGCGTCCTTCATGATGAATTCGCGGGCACGCATCAGGCCAAAACGCGGCCGGATTTCGTCCCGGAACTTCAAGCTGATCTGATAAAAATTCTTCGGCAACTGCCGGTAGGAATTGATTTCTCCCGCGGCCAGCGTGGTGATGACCTCCTCGGCTGTCGCGCTGAGAACCCATTCGCGGTTGCCGCTGTCCTTGACCTTGAACAGCACATTGCTCGCGGTTTCGTATCGGCCACTTTGCTGCCAGATTTCCGGAGGCTGGAGCGCGGGCATGAGCACTTCGATGGCCCCGGCGCGGTCCATCTCTTCGCGAACAATTTGTTCGACTTTGTGCAACACACGCAAGCCGAGCGGCAGAAACGTGTAAACGCCGCCGGCGAGCTTGCGAATCAACCCGGCGCGCAGCAGCAGTTTATGCGACAATATCTCCGCCTCGGCGGGCGGTTCACGGAGAGTCGGAATCAAGGTTTTGGTCCAGTACATGTGGCGGAAAGATTAACCAGAAAGGAACCAGGGAACGAAGAATTTTATTTTACCCTGCGCCTCGGCGTCTCTGTGTTGAAATTGTCTCACTTCACCTGGTTGACCAGCGGCGCCAGACCCTGAATCCGCACTTCCAATTTGTCACCGGATTGAATCGGCCCGATGCCGCTGGGGGTGCCGGTCAGAATCACGTCGCCCGGCAACAGGGTCAGGTTCGTCGAGATGAAGCTCACCAGTTCGGCCGGCTTGAAGACCAGCTGGTTCGTGTTCGAATTCTGCCGCAAATGGCCGTTTTGAAATAGTTGGATGGCCAGTCCGTTCGGATCAATTTTCGTTTCCACCAACGGGCCGAGCGGCGTGAAGGTGTCGAATGATTTGCAACGCGCCCATTGGCTCTCGGCGTTTTGAATCGTGCGGTCGCTGATGTCCTGCGCCGTCGTGTAACCAAAAATATAGCGCGACGCCGTGGCCGGCGCGACGTTGCGGATTTTGCGGCCGATGACAATGGCCAGCTCGGCTTCGTAATCCGTGCGATGATGCGGAAAGGGAATCTCAATCTTTCCGCCGTCGGGAATCAACGACGTGGGGGCCTTGAGCCAGAACAACGGCAGGCGCGGCAGCGGCTTGCCCATCTCGCGCGCATGCTCGATGTAATTGAGGCCGACGGCGATGACCTTGGACGGCACGACCGGGACCAGTGTCTTGACGCCCTTTCGCGAAGTGGGTCGGCGGTCAAACGATGGCGAACCAAAAACGTCGCCGCGCAGCCGGAACAATCCGTCGTCCACCACTTTGGCGTAAAATATTTCGCCATTCTTCTGAAATCGGCCGATGGCTGCCATGACAATTTATGGTCTGCGATTTTTGATTTGGTTTATCCGTCGAGCGGCATTTGTCCAATCGTAAATCGTAAATCACAAATCGTAAATGGGATTGTTGCCGTTTGCCCCGTTTCCGCTATATTATTCGTGTGAACCGCCTGACGAAACAGGAACAACTGGTTCTTTGTATCGTTCTGGGGTTGCTGTTGACCGGCTGGGCCGTCAAAACGTATCGTACGGCCCACCCGTCGGCAGCAACCAATCAGCAGGCCAAACCCTAAAGATGCAAGAAATCAACTTTGACGAAGCGGTGGATTTGATTCTCACCCGGGACGTGCGTTTTTCGCGCGACGCCTACACATTTGTCCGTGAGGCGCTGGACTACACACAGAAACTCATTGGTAAGGAAACCCAGGGGCAGATCCGCCACGTCAGCGGCCAGGAACTGCTCGATGGCATCCGGCAGTTTGCGCTCCAGCAATTCGGCCCGATGGTCGTGACCGTGTTCGAGGAATGGGGCGTGCGCAACTGCCGCGATTTCGGCGAAATTGTCTTCAACATGGTGGAAATCGGCCTGCTCGCCAAAACCGACAAGGACACGCGCGACGATTTCCAGAACGGCTACGATTTCACGGAAGTCTTCCGCAAACCGTTCTGGCCGCAGAACAAATCAAATCCGGAATCCAAGCCGGTGGCCAACTGAAGCGGACACCGCAATTGATGGGGTGAATCCGCCGTTTGGCCTCGTGACCGCAATTTTTAAAAATTTAAAGCGGTCCTCATGGTTTCTTGCACCAAATTGGTTTGCTCAAAGCCGATTTCCGCATATCCTGCCCGTCCAATTTTTGTATGAGTGACACCGCTTTTTCGGCCAGAATTTTGGCGATGCAAACCCCATCGCCACCCGCCGGCGTCACCCTGACCACGCTCGACAACGGCCTGACCATCATCGTGCGCGAGGATCGCAGCGCGCCGGTCGTGTCCGCGCAGGCCTGGTGCATGGCCGGCAGCATCCATGAAGGCCACTGGCTCGGCGCCGGCCTGTCACACATGCTCGAACACATGCTTTTCAAGGGCACCGCCACGCGCCCCGGCAGCCGTATCGACCAGGAAGTGCAGGAAGCCGGCGGTTACATGAACGCCTACACGAGCTTCGACCGCACGGTGTACCACATTGATGTGCCGAACACCGGCGCCCGCGTGGCCATCGACATCCTTTGCGACATCATGCAAAACGCGGCGTTGCCGTCCGACGAATTGGCCAAGGAACAGGATGTCATCCGCCGTGAAATGGATATGAATGTGGACGATCCCGGACGCCGCGCCGGACGCCGCCTCTTTGAAACCGCTTACACGCGCAGTCCGTACCGCTTTACCGTCATCGGTTATCCCGACATTTTCAACGAACTGAAACCGGACGACGTCCACGGTTACTATCGCGAGAAATACGCGCCCAACAACGTCTTCTACGTGGTCGTCGGTGACATAAAAACCGATGAAGTATTGGCGCAAATTCGCGCCGCCTACGAGAAATCCCGGGCCCGGCCGATGTCGCCCGTGGTTTTGCCCGAGGAACCGAAGCAGACTGCGCCGCGCGAGATCACCGAGGAAGCGCCGATTGAGCTCGGCCATTTTCATTTTGCCTGGCACATCCCCGAAATCCGCCATCCCGACATCGCGGCGCTGGAGGTCCTGGCCGTGCTGCTGGGGCATGGACGCAGCTCGCGGCTTTACCAGGAAGTGCGCGAACGGCAGGGCGTGGTGCATCACGTGGACGCGTGGACGTACAGTCCCGGCAATGCCGGCCTGTTCGGCATGAGCGCCATCGCCGACGCGGACAAATTTGCCGATGCCCGCGGCGCGATGCTGGCCGAAATCGAAAAAATGAAGGGCGGCCTGGTGTCGCCAGGCGAATTGGAAAAGGCGGTCAAACAATTTGTCTCCGCCACGCTGGCGACACGCAAAACCATGGACGGCCAGGCGAGCGATCTCGGCGGGAACTGGATTGTGGCCAGCGACCTCGGTTTTTCCGAACGCCAGCTCGCCGCCGTCAAACTGGTTGCGCCCACGGACATCCAGCGGGTTGCCCGTGAATATCTCACGGTGGAAAACCGCACGCTTTACGCGTTATTGCCCGAAGGCAGCGCGCCGAAACCCAGAGCCGAAGTTGAAACGCGGGGCGACCAGCCGATCCGGAAATTTGAATTATCCAACGGCCTGCGCCTGCTGGTGAAGGAGGACCACCGCCTGCCCTTCGTGGAATTTCGTGCCGTGCTCAAGGGCGGCGTGCTGG
>Ga0181531_10001251_pt1 | contig 16186 bp, 16 predicted proteins | sample PEATcosm2014_Bin_38_FD_119743 | JGI IMG/M metagenome (GOLD analysis project Ga0181531, IMG submission 119743) | Peatland microbial communities from MTU Mesocosm Facility, Houghton, MI, USA - PEATcosm2014_Bin11_10_metaG | ecosystem: Environmental > Terrestrial > Soil > Wetlands > Peat | place... | reverse complement strand
CCCGCCATCCAATGGACAGCAGATGGCTGCATCCGGCCAGCACCAGGAAGAAGAGAATCCTCAGGATCGAAACCGTCTGTTGCAATTGCATCAGAACCAGCATTTCGCTTGGAAGGCGGTAAGCAAACCCCGTTACAGCCGCGAACGGCCATATTGCCGCACCTAAAGCGATGACGGACCCCGCAACAATAAAGAGTACCCGCCGCGGTAAAGAGGCTCTGGATGGACGAAGTACCGACCATGCGAGCTCAACAATGACTGCGAACTGCAAGACGGAGTCCAACACCATACCCGCCAGGTAGGTCGTAAGGTAATGAGACGGCAGGAAGCTATGGACCCCGTAGTTTACGCCGGCGCTAAACAAGGTCCAGGCACTATATAGGCAGAAAACTGGCAGCGTCTTCCATACACGCCTATAAAGCAGCAGTGCAATGACTGCTGCTTCGGCCACTGAAGAGGCCAACCAGAGTGTGTTGTCCAGACTCACCGTCATTATTCCTCTCTGAGTCTAATCGACGGGATGACCAGAGTTTATCAGTGAATCCGATTCAATAGTCCCAAAAACAGCTATCCAATTGCTATCGCCTTGCCTGGCGGCGGCGGAATGGGCGGGAAGGGCGATCCGGGGTCTTCAGCCACGGCTAATTTGCCTGGCGGCGGTGGGATAGGCGGGAACGGCGATCCTGGGTCTTCAGCGACGGCTAATTTGCCTGGTGGCGGCGGAATGGGCGGGAACGGCGATCCCGGGTCTTCAGCCACGGCAAATTTGCCTGGCGGCGGCGGAATGGGTGGGAATGGCGATCCTGGGTCTTCAGCGACAGTCGCGCAGGTCGCGGGCGGGACGGATGACTGAGGCAGCTGATGGGTGGAAGTCGCAGAGGCTGAAAAGGTAAGTGAGGCGGCAAAGATTCCGCCAAAGATGATGGTCGAGATTTTCGTGCTTACGGAAAACATGGGAGATTGCTCCTTTTGAAGTGCGGAATTTCTGTAGTGCAAAAAATCATTGCAACGCAAGAGTAACCCAAACTAGCCAGATAGGCTACCACAAAAGTAACCGGAAGTGACAATTTTTGCGACATTTGGCCGCCGGTGGCCATAATGCACGGTTGATGCTCTGAAGACAGCTATCCCGGCTCGGATGAAGCGACCGGAGCGATCGCCAATTTGGCAGGAATCAAACCGCAAACGGGACGGGGTATCATGGGTCACCGGCAGCAGGACGCCGATTCCTGGATCGGCTCAACCAGGGGGGCTGCCGGCGTTCTCCATCGGAAATACGATCTACGAATCTATGAGGGTAAAGCATTGATTCCAGAGCTGCGTAACGAGTTCAACACTCGGTTCACCGCCGAAGGCTACAGGAAGCTTCTGGCCCTTCAGCAGGAATATTGCGGTACCAGGGTGGCCTTCCGCATCGCGGAGACACCGATATTTGTTCCTCAATCGCTTCTGGAGGAGATGGCGGCAGCGGGCGCTGAACTGGCGCATCGGCTGATCGGGAATCGGACCTATCTCGACGCAGCCCGGCAGGCCATTCCACCGGGATACCGAGTGGCCGGCGAGACGGCGCATCCGCACTTTCTGACCGCCGATTTCTCTTTGGTCCACAATATTGCCGGGGAGCTGGTCCCAAAACTGGTGGAGATCCAGGCATTCCCTTCGGTGTACGGATATCAGGTTGCACTGTGTTCGGCTTACCGCGAGGTGTTTGGCATTGCAGGCGGACTGGGCAACTTCCTGGGAGGCTTAACGGATAGCAGTTACTGGGATTTGCTTAGCCGGACCATTGTGGGAGACCACGATCCAGAGAATGTGGTGCTAACAGAAGTGGACCCGCTGAACCAGAAGACCTTGCCGGACTTCAAGGCAACTGCTGGACGGTTGGGAATCGCAGTGGTGGATATTCGGGAGTTGGAGCCCGCCGGCAACAAGCTGTACTACCGAAATGTCGCCGGAGAGTTGGTCCCCATCCATCGCATATACAACCGGGCGATTGCCGACGAACTGATGGCGCGGGAGATCGAGCTGCCGTTTGACCTGACCCGCGAATGGGATGTGGAGTGGGCCGGCCATCCGAACTGGTATTTTCTGATCAGCAAGTTTTCCATTCCGTGGCTGGCCGGAACAGTATCGGGCTGGCCTTCGGCGGGCTACCCAGTTGTGCCTCCCGCTGTATTCCTGAGCGACTTTCTTGAGGGAAACGGGCGCGCGAAACTGGAGTCTGCTGGCGTGAGCCTTCCCGCCACATCCGGCCCGGGGACGACTTACACCGAGTTGCTTCTGAAGCCGCTCTTTTCGTTCGCGGGCAAGGGGATACAATTCGACCCCACACAGAGACAGCTGGAAGCAATCTCTCCCGCGGAGCAGGCGGAATATCTGTTGCAGCAGCGGATGTATTTTGTGCCGACGATCGAAACCCCGCACGGGCTCACTCAGGCCGAGATTAGAATTCTTTATCTCTGGCCGGACGGGGGCGAATTAACGCCCGCCATTTCGCTGGTGCGGCTGGGCCGAGGCAAAATGATGGGGGTGGATCACAACCGGAATCAGGAGTGGGTTGGCGCGTCGGCAGCATTCTTCCCCGGCGAGGGCTGACAAACTCTGGATGCAGAGCGAGTTACCTTGCACGTAACTTTAGTGCCGTATAGTGGAATGCGAAAGTGGGCTAAAGTGGTGTACGGCATCCGCATCTGGCCTGGGATGGAACCAATGAGTGTTTTGAAGTCGGGATTGTCGCGCAGTCATACATACCCGGAACCCTCCGTTTCCCTGCTGGAGGTGCGCTGTGCGGTTCGTTTTCCGCTGGCGTTGCCAGTGGTGCTCTCTTCAGGTAAGGATGAGTTTGCGGCGCGTACCCAGAATGTCTCCGCCAGCGGGGTGCTGTTCGAGGTAGACCGCCCTCTGGCGACCGGTCTTACCATCCGGTTTTCGCTCCGCATGCCGGGTACAGTGCTGGGTACTCCCCGCGATGTTCTGGTTCATTGTGTCGGACGTGTGGTACGCTGCTCCATAAGCCAATCTCAATATCTGGCTGCCGCCACGATTGACGAGTATCAATTCGCGGAGCAGTGACGGATGAGTTGGCGGCGTTGCCGACTATGGAATTCCCGGACGAAACATCGGAAGCTGAAGTATCTGAAACACCGGCTGGAGCAGGGACGATTCGCATCATACTTGCGGATTCCCAGGCGATTTACCGCGTCGGTATTCGCAAGGTCTTTGGCCTGGAAGAGGATTTGCGGGTTGTCGCACAGGCTGATTCAATTGAAAATCTGCGCGCGGCCATCGAGCGCTTTCCCACAGACATTGTTCTACTGGAAGGCAGCTTGCTGAACGGCACGGCCAACGTAATTCCCGAATTGCTGCGAATTGCTCCGGATGTGCGGCTGATTGTGCAGGCTGTTTCGGCCGACGAAAACCACACGGTGGAGCTTTACCGGCGAGGCGTCCGCGGCATTATCTCCCGTTCCATCTCACCGGACCTGCTGGTGCGGTGCGTGCGCAGGATTGCGGCGGGCGAGACCTGGATTGACAACCAATCGGTGACTTGGGTGATTGAGGCGTATCGCGCACAGGCCGCCGCCCTGGTGAGCCCGCGCACGCAGCCCCGCCTGTCACCTAAGGAACTGGCCATCATTACCTGCATTACCCAGGGGAAGCGGAACAAGGAGATTGCCTTCCAGTTGGGCACCACCGAGCAGGTGATCAAGAATTATCTTCGCAAGATCTACGACAAGCTGGGTGTCAGCGACCGGCTTGAACTGGCTCTCTATTGTCTGCACAACAAGATTATTCAGACGGATGCCGACGAAGAGATGGTGGCGAAGAAGGTTGTCGGGCGCTAGACTGCCCCGCCGACGGTTGTTACCCCATCCGCTGACGCACAGCCTGCCCCGTCGGCATTGTGAGTTCCATCGCAGCTGACGGGGATTTGCGGCCCACCGCTGGGCTTGCGGGCAAGCTCAAGTAAACGGATCAACTCGGCCAGTTCGTGGTCTTTGAGATGTCCCAGCAACTCGCGCGGGGCTTCAAGGATCACAGGATCCATCTCCCGCAGCAGCACAAGCCCGGCCTCCGAGATGTGGGTCCAGACGACGCGCCGATCGTGTTTATCGCGCTGCTGACGGATGAGTTTGAGGGTCTTGAGCCGCGCAAGCAGGCGGGTAATGTCCGGCTCGGCGGTGATCATGCGGTCTCCGATGGCCGAACAGGTAAGCCCTTGAGGCTGCGCGCCGCGCAGAATACGCAGCACGTTGTATTGCGTCGAAGTCACGCCCCATTTGCGGGTTTTCAGGTGAAACGCGCGGTGCAGGCAATCGGAGGTCCGCATCACGTTGAGGAGTGCCTCCTCCTCAACACTGGAGAACGGGGGCTCCTGCGCGATTTCGAGCTTCAGGCTTGTCATCGGCAGTCTCCCCCGGCCGGTCTGGTCCAACAATTGGGCACGGCTTACTGCTTGATTACGTCGAGGTCCAGAGTCAGGTCGACCGCATCGCCGATGGCGGCTGCCGGGAAGCTGGGTCCGATGCCAAAGGCTGTGCGGCTGACGGTTGTGCTGGCGGAAAAACCGGCGTGCTGCTTGTGATCCATCCCCTGCACCGGGCCGGCCGGGCCTTCCACTTCAAGAACGATAGGTTGAGTCACGCCATGGAGGGTGAGATTGCCGCTCACCTTCAGTTTGCTGCCGTCCCTGACCACGCTGGTGCTCGAAAACGTTGCCGCGGGGAACTTGACAACATCGAAGAACGATTCGGTCTTCAGATGATTATCGCGAGGTTCCTGGCCTGTGGCGACAGTAGAGACATCGATGGTGGCCGAGACAACCGACTTGGTGATGTCCGCTTCGTTGTAAACGATGGTGGCCGCCACTTTACCGAAGCTGCCGTGCACCTTGGAAATGCTCAGGTGGGTGATGCTGAAGTTTACGTCGCTGTGGGCCTGATCGGAGACCCAGGTGGAGGTTTGAGCCATCGCCAGCGGAGCCGCAAGGGCCAGAATGCCTGATACCAATGCCAATCGTTTCATCAGTTTAACTTCCTTTCGGTGCAGGGCCGTTGGGCCGCTTTGAGTTGCCGTCGGAGATCTCGGATGCGGACGGGTGCGTGCGAATCAGGGAAACCGCTGCGATGTCCGCGCAAAATGCTGCGTTGACCTTATGACGCGTCAGGGCATCTATTCGTTGCAACAAATATCTTCGTTTGTCCGATGAGACGGGATTTTTTTGAGATCTTAAACGGGCAGTTGACACCAAACCAGGACCCCCAGCCGGGAGCAGACAATCGCTTAACTCTTACGGACGCACTTCTTCGTGGTCGACGAATACCACTTTGCATGGCTCTTTATTCTTTCCGTCGTGCTTGCAGGACTCCATCGCCTTTTGACGAGCCAGGTCGGTTGTCCTTTGGCCGGAGGAGAAACCGAAAGAGTGCTCGGACATGGCGAAAGCCTTGTGCGGGCCGAGGATCAGGTAGCTGTGGAAGGCATGGAGGCCATCCGGATCAAGTCCGGCGGGAGGAGGAATGTTGGGCGCCACAACCTCGGGCAGCAGTTCGGTGAGGGGCGCCAGATTCTGCGCCTTGAGAAAGGCCTCAATGGTGGACGACCAGGCTTCGACGTGACGGAAGAGGGAGTGACCGTCTTCGCCGATGGGCGGAGCAAGCACGAACTGATCCTGTCCGCCTTTGGAGCGGAAAGCTTCGTCGAATTTTTGCGCCAGCTCAGGCGAGAAGAACTTGTCATTTTCCGCGTACAGCCAGAGCATGTGGACGCGGGAGGTTTTACCGAAGTCCCGGTAGGTGGCGATCAGGTCGCCGGGATTGCAAACGTCGTGATCGGCATTGGATCCGCGGCCTCCGGCAAAGTTGATGGCTGCCAGTACGCCCGCCGGAGCATGAGCGGTAAGAGCCACTGTCGCGAGCCCACCGGTGGAGACGCCGGCAACCACAATTTTTGTGGGATCGACCTCGGGCAGGGCGCGGCCATAATCGATGGCAATGCGGAGATCCTCGGCGGAGTGTTCCGCGGCAGCCTCATAGTCCGTCGCGGGACAGCGTCCGGCGTGGCTGCCGTCTTGATCGCCGCCGGAAATTCCATAGCCCCGCCGCACCACCACCAGCACAACCCAGCCGCGACGTGCGAACCACAACGCCTGAGGGAGCTGTTGCCACGGGGTCACTTCGGCGTGCTCTTCCGGCTTGCGCGAAGACCCGTGCGTCAGTACGGCCAGGGGGTGCTTGCCCGGCAAATCCACGTAGACCAGCAGGGCATCCAGGCCGTAAGGCAGCGCCTTCGCCCAGGGAATCATGATCTCGCGTTCGACATACTTCTGCGCGTACAGTGCCGGTGCGCACAGAATCAGCAAGCCTGGAACGAGAAAGCGGAGCAGGAGTTTCACAGAGAAACTTTACACCGGATCGGTAGGAATCGGAGGGACTCGTTCGGCGCGCCCGCTTCGCAAATCATTACCACCCGAAAGCGCATGATCGAAGACATGAATAGCCCATCGCCAGCCTGCCGCGCCCCAAGAAACACAGCGGAAAACAAAAACAGGTACCCCCACCCCCCCCGTTTCTATGAAAACAATAGGGTTACGCGATAATCACATAAATACCCTCTGAAAACAAACAACTTAAAATTGGGACCCTGACGGGAATCGCCCGTTTTGGGCGGAAAAGCAGCAGTTTTGGACCCCAGCCGAAGCCGTTCCATCAGTCAACGGCTTGTCGTCGGCCGTTCACGCGATTGCCCTGCGGTCACTGCGACCTCGGAGCTAGGTATCTATCCATTCTGATATGCTGCCGCCTATGCCCTCGACTGTCCTTGGTCACTTTCGCCGGCTGACCCCGCCGCAGCGCCACACCTTCGTAGCTGCGTTTCTGGGCTGGACGATGGATTCGCTGGATTTCTTCATTCTCATCTTCTGCGTTCCAGCCATTGCGGTCGAGTTTCACACCAAGCCGTCGGCGGTGCTGGGAGCCGTTTTTCTGACGCAGGCCTTCAGGCCGGTGGGAGCGATTCTGTTCGGCATGCTGGCGGACCGGTACGGACGGCGTCCTGTTCTTATGGCGAACATCCTCAGCTTCTCAGTGATTGAGCTGGCCTGCGCCTTTGCTCCCTCGCTAGGGGCATTGCTGGCGTTGCGGGCTCTGTTCGGACTGGCCATGGGCGGGGAATGGGGCGTGGGCGCGGCGCTGGTGTTTGAGACGCTCCCCAAGGAAGGGCGCGGGACGTTTTCCGGCATTCTGCAGGAGGGCTACGCGATGGGGTCAATTCTGGCCTCAGGCGCCTTTGCACTGTTCTTCCATGGGTTCGCCTGGCATGGGCTGGTACTTCCGGGAATCGGATGGCGCGGGCTGTTCATCCTGGGGGCTGTACCGGCTCTGCTGGTGTTTTATGTGCAGGCGCGGGTGGGCGAGTCGCCCGTGTGGCTGGCTGGGGCGGAGAAGCGGCGCGCCCGCGCCTTAGGAACCCTTCGTACCGAAGAAGCCGGACCGCCGGCAAAACTGCTTCACTTTCTGCCTACGTTTCTGTTTCTTGTCCTGCTGATGACCGCGTTCATGAGCTTTTCGCATGGCACGCAGGACCTGTATCCGACTTTCCTGACGGTCTGGGCAAAGCTGGATCCCTCTACTGTGGGACTGATTGGCGTCTTGTACGGGTTTGGCTCGATTGCGGGAGGCTTTGTGTTCGGGACGCTGTCGGAACATTGGGGACGCAAACGAGCCATTGTGACTGCGGCGCTGCTGGCGATTCCGGTGATTCCGCTCTACGCCTACGGCCACTCGGCGTGGACGCTGGGCGCGGGTGCGGTCTTGATGCAATTCATGGTGCAGGGAGCGTGGGGGGTTGTGCCGGCGTATCTCACGGAGTTGTCGCCGGCTCCGGTCAGGGCCACGGCGCCTGGGCTCGCCTATCAACTTGGCGGGCTGGTTACCTCGTGGAATGGCAAGGGACAGGCGCTGGCCGCGGAGCGATGGGGCAATTATCCGGCGGTGCTGGCGGTTACGGTGATCGTGGTGGCCCTGGCGCTGGCTGGTTTAGCGTTGCTGGGCAGGGAAGCCAAGGGCGAAGATATGTCGGCCATTTAGGTGTATTTCGAGATCGGATTCGATCATTGCCGCAGAGACTGCCGCATAACATTCGGTGCGGATTGAATCGCAGGAACCATCCCAAATGCGCCTGTGGGGAAAACCTAGACTTGGCGACCAGTCGATTGCTGGGCGTTCAGGCGGGCGAGCTTTGCGACACGCTTGCTGTACATGGGCGATGACTTTGACAGCACACGCCCCAGGCTATAATCAACGGCTCTCCACTTCCGTTCAATGTGGGAGCCGATGGGGAACGCGCCTGACGGGGTTCGACATTGTTGTTGAGGCCCAACTCCACAATTGGGGCACATAAAGCCCAGAGATAGATCCAACATTCAACATTTGTAACGGCGACGAAGCGGAAATGCTGGTCAATTTTGGACACTGAATTTCTACAGCCGGTTTCATACCGATTTGCCGGGGCTGGCTGTTCCTTACCAAGACGAGAGGCATTGCGCAAAAGCTATACGCTGGGATTGCAACCATGAATCCGCAAACCGTTGAAAGTACTTGCCGGAAACCGGACCCGCGCGGCTACGGAGATCGCCGTTTTATGCCCGGTCAAACGGTTCGTCCGGAAACAATGAGCCGTTGGAATCGTCGCGCGGTCCCATTGGCTGATTGGTCGTGACCTCTGACCCGTGCCCGGCGCGATCCCCATCAAGCATCAGTTCGAGGAAGATTTGGATGACGTCAGCCTGGTCGCTGGCAAGAAGAGGGAAGCTGGAACTGGGATGAATTGACATGTTCGCACCTCAGAACAGAAGATTTCGTCCCGTTCGAACGCATCTTTCCGCTTTGCGGGATTTGCGGGACACCTTTGGGTTAGCACTTTGTCTGCCAAACCGTCGCAACTGAATGGGGATTTAATGCAAAGTTGGCAACAAAAAGCATAGAGACGCAATCGCCTCAGGGAATTCGAGTGACCTGGTAACGGTGACGAAGTCCTGCTGACGAGATATCGCCTCGAAGGCGGCATTTCGTCTGTGAAGACTCTCGGAGGCCGGCGGAAGAGAATCTGTGTCACAAACTTCAAGAGCATCCCACTAACCAATGACAACAATCCTGCGAAGGACCTGAGCCGGTGGCGCTGCGGGGATTCGGCGGGAACTGTGAAATCGCCAGGAGGAGTGCTTCCCCATGAGTTACAGCCTTCATATTGTTCGAACGGCCGATTGGATGGATGCTGCGGAGTTTCCAATTGTGAGAAGAGAAGTAGCCAACCTTGTTGAGGCAGACCCGGAATTGAGCTGGTCGACCACGGAGTTTATGGATCTGCGGGATAAGAACGGCACAATCTTCCGGTTGCCATTCATCAAATGGCAGGGGACCTCGTGCTTTCTTTGGAGGCTGGATCAGATCCTCTGCCGGAATCCCGATGATGCGCAGACGGCCAAAATGATCCGCATTGCCGAGGCTCTCGATGCGAGGGTTGTAGGAGACCACGGCGAGCGGTACACGCTGCGCCGCACTCTATTCGGCCGCCGCAAAGTGCTGGCAACCCAGCCTGAAGCTGAATCCATGTCATTCCAGTCGGCGTCGTAAACGCTCGCGGGATTCAACTTTACAGAGCGGACGATTAAGCGGTATGTGGGGCTAATTCGGGATCCTGCGGTAGGGACGCCAACTGCCCACCTCTTGCCCATATTCGCCCGCCATGGGTCCACATCATTTGGGCCGGATCAGCTCGATGCGATCGTGCGTACGTACCCATGTGTTGCCGGCCATGCGGCCTACGGCGTTGAGGCCGGCGGGATCGACGCGGAAGTCGTCAAACAGCTCTTCGCGGATGTGAAAGTGGAGCACCTGGCCCAGCACCACGACTCCGCCGCCCGGCGCGCGGTTGGTGTAGATGACCTGGAGCAGCCTGCATTCCATCTGCGCGGGCGACTCGGCGACACGCGGCGGGCGCACGGCCACGCTGGGAATCGGGGTGAGCCCGGACAGCACAAACTCATCCACCTCGGGTGGTACTTCGGCGGAGGCGGCATTGGCCGCGGCAGAGATTGCCTCGTCGACAATATTTACAACGAATTCGCCATTGTCTTCCACATTGCGAAGCGTATCTTTACGGATGTCGGATATCCCGGATGGATGGGGGGCGCGGATCGTGGGGCAGAACAAGACGGTGGGTGGATTTGAGCCCACTCCATTGAAGAAGCTGAAGGGCGCAAGGTTAGGAACGCCGCTGCGGTCGATGGTGGAAACCAACGCGATGGGGCGAGGCACGATGATGCCGGTCATTAACTTGTAAATCTGCCGTGGTTCGCACTCGGCAGGGTCGATGGAGCGGATCGGACTTGGGAGGGGCCTTGCTGATTCCATGCCGATAGACTAAAACATCTTTTCGCACGTGGTGCGTCCAACCCATATCGGGAAGGGCCGTTCGGCTTAGTATTGGGAAGTGACAAGTGTGATACTAGTTACGAAATTTGCACACGGGTAACATGCGATGATGCATTATCAGGGGAACGGGAGAACGATCTTTGCCGCGCATTCATTTTCAACTGCAACTCGCCGAATTGAAGGACAAACTGCTGGCCATGGCTGCCTTGGCGCAGCAGGCAGTTGAGTCCGGCGTGGATGCGTATCTGCAGCGCGACAAAGGCCTCTGCCAGTTTGTGAAGCAGAACGAAGCGGCCATCAACAGTGCGCAGCGGGAACTGGATGAGATGGCCTACGAGCTGCTGGCGAAGGAGCAACCGATGGCCATCGACCTTCGTTTCATTCTTGCCGTGATCAAGATCAACGGCGATCTGGAGCGGATTGGGGACCAGTCGATGGGCATTGTGCGGCGGACCAAGGACGTTCTCCATACCGAAGAGGTGGATTTGCCGGTGGATTTTGCGGCGATGGGCGAGTTTGCCGGGAGGATGATCCGGTCGGCCGTGCAGGCGCTATTGGAAGGCGATGCCCGACTGGCCGATTCTGTCCGCGAGATGGACGACGAAATCGACCGCATGAACAGGCGCGCCCACGCCGATCTGCTTAAGCTTATCCAGGAAAAGCCCCGGTACACGCAGCAGGCTATGAACGGGATACTGGTTTCGCGCAATCTGGAGAGAATTGCGGACCACGCGTCGAATATCGCGACAGATGTGATTTTCTGGGTGCGCGGCGCGGACGTGCGGCACCAACTCAGCATGTCTATGGATTGAAAAAATCGTCAAGCACTTCCCCACGGCTCGATCTTCCACCCAGACTTACAACCGGGGTCAAGCGCTGGGGAAAGACGGCTCGTCGAGACTCCCTCAAAATCCTTCTACTGCGTGGCTTCGAACGCCGGGGAGATTTGGTTGGGAACAGAGGCAGGGCGCCGTCTGCCGTACGCCAGCCAGGGTGCTGGACCATCGAGAATGGTTCGGTTAATTCATCGCATCACTGGGCCGGGAAAGAAGGAACGGGCAGCAAGAAGGCAGGTACTTCACCGGGGGTTGCCGCGACGGCGTCTGCCTGGGCGCACTCTTCGGACGGACCGTAGCCCCAGGCGGCGGCCAGGCAGCGAATCCCATTGGCATGAGCCGCCTGGATGTCGAAGATGCGGTCGCCAATCATCCAGGTGGTTGCAGGACTGAGGGAATGCTCCTGGAGCAGATTGGACAGCAGGTCCGCCTTGCTGTGACTGGCGAATTCGGCCTTGTCACCATAAATAGCTGTAAACAAACCCGAAAGATCGAACAAATCAAGAATCCGCACGGCAAAGTGCTGTTGCTTCGACGTGCAGACAAACAGGGGAAATCCTCGACTGTGGAGGTCAGTCAGCATCTCGCGCACACCGGGGAAGACAGAGTTGTTCGTCCAGCCTTCGCGGTCATAGCAGTTGCGATAGTCGCGGGCAAGAGAAAAGTGCGCCTCAGCGCTTCCATCGGGCAGCAGTTCCACGACCCACTCTTCAACAGGAGGGCCGATGAAGTGGTCAAGTGGGCCGGGATGGTTGATCTGCCAGGCATCGAGCGTCTTGCGCAGGCAGCCCAGAATGCCGGGCTTTGAGTCCGTGAGGGTTCCGTCGAGGTCGAAGATGAGGGCCGGCAGGGGCTGGAGCATGTTTTGAGTTTCGCAGAGCGACGCCCGGACGGCCCAAAAGACCGGCCGAAATGCAGCCGATAGTGGGATCGGACGGCAGTTTGCTCGAAGAGAGGAAGAACTGACGCCCGTTACAGCCAGCGGTTGAGAGGCTAGGTTAAGCCTTCACCTGTGGGTGAGTTGCATAGTGGAGCAGCACGGCGACGGCGCAGCTGGTAAGGCGGGTTTCGGCGGAATCGGCCCTGCTGGTGAGGATGGTGGGAACGCGCGCACCTAGGACGATACCGGCGAGTTGCGCGCCGCCGAGGTATTCAAGCTGCTTGGCAAGCATGTTGCCGCTTTCGAGGTCTGGGACGACCAGAATGTCGGCCTGGCCGGTGACTGGAGAGACAAGATTCTTAATGGTGGCGGCCTTTTGGCTGACAGCGGTATCGAAGGCCAGCGGTCCATCGAGGATGCCGCCGGTGATCTGTCCGCGATCAGCCATTTTGCAGAGGGCTGCCGCATCGAGTGTGGATTTGATTTTGGGATTCACGGTTTCAATGGCGGAAAGCAAGGCAACCTTGGGCTCCGGAATGCCGAGCGCATGGGCCAGGTCAATGGCGTTCTGGACAATGTGGACCTTGTCTTCAAGCTCGGGAACAATGTTGATGGCCGCGTCCGTGATCAGCAGGGTCCGCGCATAGGCCGGGGTATCCATGATGAAGACGTGGGAGATGCGCTTGTTGGTGCGCAGGCCGGTATCGGCCTTCATGGCCGCCTTCATCAGCACATCGGTATGCAGGCTGCCCTTCATCATGGCCTGGGCAACGCCGGAACGGCAGACAGAGACGCCGATTTCGGCAGCCTTCGCTTCCGTGTCGGCCTGGAGGATGGGGTAAGCGCCGATGTCCACGCCGATTTTTGCGGCGAGGGCTTTCATTTCTGCTTCGTCTCCAATCAGGGTAGGCTCAATCAGGCCTTCGACCGCGGCCTCGACCGTGCCCCTCAGGGCCACGTCAGAAAGCGGCCAGACGACCGCAGTTGAAATGGCTGGGAGGTTCTTGCAGCGCTCAATGAATTGGTGGAATACGTGGAAGTCAGCGGGGTGGCCGACCAGTGGATCGAGGGCTACACCTTCAGCCAGTGTTGCAAGATCGCTCATTGGATAGTCTCCTGGCCGGGACGGCGGATGTCTGGCGGCCTCACGCATTCATTCTCACTCCAGGACAGTGAAGCGCATGTGCGCGGAGTCACAGTACGGGCCTTTGTATCGCATAGCGGTAGTGCTGCACGCAAATTGCCATCGATAGCTCGCACTGCTATGCTGCGTTCGCCGGGAAAAGCGATTTACGTGAAGGGGAGAACGTTTATGTGGTTCCTTGGAATGGATGTGGGTACGGGTGGCACGCGGGCCGTGGTGGTGGATGGAGCGGGGAAGTTGATCGCTGGAGCTGCAAGCGAGCATGCGCCCTTCAAGACGGCTCACCCGGGATGGGCTGAGCAGGATCCTGAGGACTGGTGGCGCGCCGCGAAGGAGGCGATTCGCGGAGCGCTGGCCGCTGCGCCGGAGCCGCGCGAACCCATCGCGGCCATCGGGCTGACCGGGCAGATGCACGGGGCTGTGATGCTTGACGAGGATGGCGCGGTGCTCAGGCCCGCTCTGATCTGGTGCGACACGCGCACCCAGCCCCAGTGCGATTGGCTCACGGAGAAGATCGGTTATGAACGCCTGATCGAGTTGACCTGCAACCCGGCGTTGCCCAACTTTACATTGACCAAGTTGCTTTGGGTGAAAGAGCACGAGCCGGAGATCTTCGCGAAGATCCGGCACATCCTGTGTCCCAAGGATTATGTACGGTACCGGTTGACCGGCGAATTTGCCATCGATGTGCAGGAGGCCTCGGGGACACTGCTGCTAGACGTGACGCATCGGCGCTGGTCGCAGGAAGTGGCCGAGGCGGCGGGGATTCCGGAAAGCTGGCTGCCTACGGTTTATGAATCGCCGGAGGTGTGTGCGCGCATCAGCGAGCCGTCGGCGGGGGTGACGGGGTTGGCGGCAGGAACGCAGGTGGTGGCCGGAGCGGGCGACCAGGGAGCAGGCGCAGTGGGCATGGGAATCCTGCAGCCGGGGTCGGTTTCGGCGACCATCGGGACTTCCGGGGTGGTGTTTGCGGCAACGGCGGCGCCAACCAAAGACCCCAGAGGGCGGCTGCATACTTTTTGCCACGCGGTTCCTGGGTTGTGGCATGTGATGGGCGTAACGCAGTCGGCGGGGTTGAGTTTTCGCTGGCTGAAGGAGACGTTCTTTGCGGGCATGGACTACGACGCACTTACTTACGGCGCGGCCATGGTTCCAGCGGGTAGTGAGGGTCTGGAGTGGGCGCCTTATCTGCTGGGCGAACGGACACCGCACCTCGATCCTCAGGTGAGGGCAGCATTTGCCGGGATTTCCACTGTGCATACCGCGGCGCATTTTGTGCGGGCGGTGCTGGAAGGCGTGGCCTATTCGCTGCAGGACACGTTCACACTTTTTGCCGAATTGGGGATTCCGGTGAGCGGGATCAGGCTTGGCGGCGGCGGCGCGCGCGGGACCTTGTGGCGGAAGATTCAGGCCGGTGTCTACGGACATGCCGTCGAAGTGCTTACCGCCGAAGAAGGCGGGGCGTTCGGTTCGGCGCTGATGGCTGGCGTGGGCGCGGGGCACTGGGCGAACCTGGATGAGGCTTGCGGGCAGGCTATTGAAGTGGCTTCCCGGATTGAGCCGGACGAGGGCGATCTGGCGGCTTACAGGGCCGGATACGAGAAGTGGCGCAGGCTGTATCCGGCGCTGAAGAGCCTGGAATAAAAGGCAGCAGGTCAGCGAGTCAGCAAGTTAGCAAGCCAGCGAGTCAGCGAAGTAGCGAGAGCATACTTACTGAAAGTCGGCGAAGATGAAGCCGTCGCGATTGACTACTTCGCCGGCTTCGAGGGCGAGCGGGCGCGTGAACATGGGACCGGCGTAGACGCAGGTGTGGAATTCGCCGCGCTCCGCGCAGGGGTCGGCGCCGGGCGGCAGATCGGCAAGAAACGCCTGGTCGAAGTCGCGGCCGGCAAATGACTCGGGCAGTTTGTTCGAGTCGACGCAGACGACGCGGGCGCGTAAGCCGCCGGCGATCATGGTGCGGGCCAGTTGATCTGTGGGGATTTCCCATAACGGAAACAGCGGTTCGAGGCCGGTGGGCTTCAGCTTCTCCTCGCGATATGCCCGCACATCCGTCAGAAACAGGTCGCCGAAGGCAATGGCGTCAATGTGCTCATCGATGGCTCGCTGGCAGGCTTCGGCCATGCGCGCCTCATAAATCTCATTCGAGCAGGGCCATGGTAGCGGCACGGTCCACAGCGGCAACTCCGCGGCTTGCGCCTGGGCTTCGAGTACCGAGAGCCGCGTACCGTGCATGGCTACTCGCTGGAACTCGGTGTTCAATGTGGTGAGCAGGCCGACAACCTCGATGTCAGGCTGCCGGCGCAGGATATGTAGAGCCCAGCCGCTGTCTTTCCCGCTGCTCCACGACAGGAGAACTCGCTTCATGTTGCGATGATACCCTTCCACCCCCCCCGGCTTCTGCAAGCAAATCCCTTGTTTTCATCGGGATAGGGGAGGTCTGTTGCTCTAAATTCTTGATTCTGTTCGGGTTATTCGCAGAATATAGATTCAAAAGGAGTTACGTAGTCTTTCCCGATGTTTGTGAGTGTTTTCGGAGTGGTGCAGAAATTCCTGTGCTTATGCTCCACTGACGATTGTGCATCAACGGAGGGTAATTATGTGCAAATTGCGGGGCGGCGATGGAGATAAGGACTTACTGGCGCTAGCTGGGAAGTATCCCATTGTTACTCCGGCGGCTTTTTGGGAGCGGCATGGAAGTTAGCCAATTGCTGCTGGCCGCACTGTGAAGGTTCAGGAACGTTAGCGCTAATTGAAGATTGCTTCTTGATTGCCGGTCATCCGGACGCAATTCATTTCCTCATCAGCGAGCCCTACGCTTCTGGCTTCCACATTTCTCGCCGCTCGACTGTCGGCAACACCCTGGACCGTCCCGGCCTGTCTTGACCTAAAT
>Ga0181531_10001249_pt1 | contig 16208 bp, 14 predicted proteins | sample PEATcosm2014_Bin_38_FD_119743 | JGI IMG/M metagenome (GOLD analysis project Ga0181531, IMG submission 119743) | Peatland microbial communities from MTU Mesocosm Facility, Houghton, MI, USA - PEATcosm2014_Bin11_10_metaG | ecosystem: Environmental > Terrestrial > Soil > Wetlands > Peat | place... | reverse complement strand
GTTCCCGGCGGGGTCGGTCCGATGACCATTGCTTGCCTCCTGCGCAACACGCTGATCGCCGCGTGCCGGCGCCGCGGTCAGCCGGAACCGGCGCTGTGACGGAAGGCGCGCGCTCGCGGTTAAGCGGGCTTCACTGTGCCGGGTGCGAATTTTAACAGCGCGACGAAAAGCGCGCCGATGAAACACGGGATTGCGGCGGCGTAAAATACGCCACCGGGACCGGCGCCCCAGCCGACGAGAAAGCCGGTGCCGAGCGGGCCGAAAATCTGACCGATCCGCCCCATTCCCATGACCCAGCCGATGCCGGTGGAGCGCACCGTCGTCGGATAAGCTCCGGCGGTCAGCGCGATCAGGCCGGTGCCGGTCCCGCCGACGAAAAAGCCGGCGAGGGTCGAAGCTACGGCCAACAACGCCACCGATGACGTGGCTTGCCCGAATGCGGCGAGGCAGATGCCGCCGAGGATAAAGCCCGGCACCAGCGTCTTGTAGGGTCCGAAGCGGTCAACGAGAAAGCCGGATATGGCGCTGGCGCAGACACTGCCGGCGTTGTTGAGCCCGATAATGAGTGCACCGGCGGAAATCGAAAAGCCGACGGAACGCAGCACCGTGGGCGTCCACGCGGTCACCGTCACCAGCACCATGAAGCACATGAAGAATGCGACCCAGAGGAGGACGGTCTTTGCCGCGCGCCCTTCGGTGAACAGGTGCTTGACCGGCAGGCCTTCGCGTTCTGGCTCCGGCGTGGCGACGAGTTGGGCGTCGGGCGGAATCTTGCCGGGTGCGATCCGCATGAGCGTGCCGCGCACCTCGTCGAGGCGAATGTTGCGGGCGATCGGGAAGCGCAACGATTCCGGCAGCCAGACGACGAGGATGATCGCGAAGACGAGGGGCGCGGCGCCGCCGATGTAGAAGACTGACTGCCAGCCGAAATGCGGAATGACGTAGGACGACGTGAGCGCGCCGATCAGGCCGCCGAAAGGAAAAGCGGCAAAGGCGATGGCGACGAACACGCCGCGTTTGCTGGCCGGGGCGAATTCGCCGCCGAGCGCCAGAAAGCTCGGGACCGCACCCCCGAGTCCGAGGCCGGCGCAAAAACGGAACGCCAGAAATCCGGACAGCGTCGTCGCTTGCGCCGTCAGAAGGCTGAATAGGCCGAAGATGATCACGGCCGCGACCATGAACCGCTTGCGGCCGAATCGATCGGCCAAGGGTCCAAAGCTCAATGCCCCAAGAGCGGCCCCGAGGAGTCCCGCCGAGAATACCGGCCCGAACACGTCCCGCGGCAGGTTGAACGCCTGCGTGTCGTAGCCGTCGATCGCGGCGGCGACCATGCACAATACGAGAACGCCGATCTGATAGGCGGTGATCGGCTGCCGATCGATGGTGTCGTTGACATTGATGACCGCAGCCATGCTTTTCCCCCATGAAGCCGGTTTTGAACCGGTTGTTTTGCCCCAGACTGGCTTAGCACGCCGCCCGATCATAAAATCAAGCGGAACTTACAAGAGGTGACCGGGATGAAAGCCGTCGCTGCCGAGGAAATCGAGACCTTGAGCGCCTGCCTGGGCACCTATCCGCACACCAGGGCGTTGAAGAATGGTGACATCAAATCCGGCCGGGTCTTTCTCCACTTCACCGAAATCGATCCAGTCAACCGCGCCTTCCTGCTGATGGCGCGCGAGCAAAAGTTCGACGTATGCGAAATGGCGATCGTCACCTATTTGCAGGCAAAGGCCTATGGCAAGTCGCTCATGCTCCTGCCGGCGACGATGCTGGGGCGGTTCCAGCACGGTGCGCTGCTTTATAACGCCGAGCGCGGGACGGTTCGCCCGCAAGACCTGCCCGGCCGCCGCGTTGGCGTGCGCGCGTTCTCGCAGACCACAGGCGTCTGGATCCGCGGCATTCTCTGGAAGGATTACGGCCTCGATCTCGGCAAGGTGAAATGGGTCACGTTCGAAGACGCCCACCTGGCCGAGTACCGCGATCCTCCCGGTGTCGAGCGCGCCGCCCCGGGCAAAGACATCACCAAGATGCTCATCGACGGCGAGCTCGATGCCGCGATCTTCGGCGGCGCCATGCCGACCGATCCGCGATTGCAAAGCGTCATTCCCGATCCCGAAGCGGCTGGCAGGGACTGGTACAAAAAACACGGTGTCGTGCCGGTCAATCATATGGTCGTGGTCAAGGAAAGCCTGGCGCAGTCGGATCCCGGCGCGGTGCGCGAAGTCTTCCGCATGCTGCTCGAGAGCAAGAAAGCGGCCGGCCTGCCGAAACCCGGCGCCATCGATCTCGTCCCGTTCGGTTTCGACGCGGTCAAACCGGCGCTCGAACTCATGAGCAGTTATGCGCTGGAGATGAAGATCATTCCGCGGCGTTATTCGGTAGAGGAATTATTCGACGATACGACGCGGTCGCTGCAGGCGTGACGACGATCGCAATCGACGGAATTGTCCGCGTGAAAATGTTGTTTATGTGAAAAATGGGGGGAACACATGGCCGCGGCGGTACAGAAACCGGAACGGAGTGCAGGTTTGGGACGGCTGCGCGGCAAGGCCGCGATCATCACCGGCGCGGCGCGCGGGATCGGTCGCGCGACGGCGGTCGCCTTTGCCCGCGAAGGTGCCGATGTCATGGGCATCGACGTTGCCGGCCCGGTCAGCGCGACGCTTGAAGTCGTGCCGGCGACGGCGGACGAACTGTCCGAGACCGGCCGCTTGGTCGAAGCGGCGGGGGCGCGCTGGTGCGAAGCACGCCTAGACCAGCGCAATCTCGGCGCTCTTCGCGCCGCTGCGGACAAAGCGCGCGCCACCTTTGGCCGGCTCGACATCCTGTTCGCGAATGCGGGTATCCAGTCGTTCAAGCCGATTTTGGAGTGGGGGGACGCCGATTGGCACGACCAGATCGACGTCAACCTCACCGGCACGTGCAACGCCATCCGTGCTGTGGCGCCGCATCTGGTCAGGAATGGCGGCGGACGCATCATCGTCACTTCATCTACCCAGGGCCGGCACGGCACCAAATTCGGTGCCGCCTATTCTGCGTCCAAATGGGGCATCATCGGCTTGATGAAATCAGCGGCGCTTGAGTTCGGCGAGCACAAGATCACCGTCAATGCCGTTATTCCCGGCCTTATCGACACGCCGCTGACCCGGCACCGTGATCGCTACGCGCAAGCGGTCGACGATCTTGAATCGAAAGAGCCGATCGCCGTTTTGGAAGCTGAAGCTAAAAAGAAACTGATTGCAAAGACTCCGCTTGGCGTTCCGTGGATCGAGCCAGAGGCGGTTGCGCCGGTCGTCGTGTTCCTGGCATCGGACGAGGCCTGTATGGTGAGCGGCGCGACCTACGACGTGACCGGCGGGGACAGCGCCAATAACGCTACCTAGTCGCCGAAGCCGCGGTCGATTAGTACACCGACCACGACACCCGCAAGCGCGGCGGCAATGCCGATCGTCACGGTCTCGGCCACCGTGCGCAGCGTGCTGCGCTTTGCGATTCGGGCTCGGCCGACGCCGAGACCGACCAGCAGCGCAACGGTAACGATGCCGGAAAGGATTCTTGCGTGAGGGATTGGCAGGAAGACGAACGGCAGGATCGGCACAGCGGCTGCCAAGAAGTCGGCGATCAGCATCCACAGCGCTTGCTCCCACGGATTCGGCGGCGCTTCCGGCGTGGCTTCCAGTGCCATCATCAAGCCGGCAAGAGCCGCGCGACTGTGCTGCACGCCGCCGGCGAGTGCCGCGGATTGTTCCTGTGTCAGTCCTGCCGCCTTCAGCCTGTTTGGAAGGGAGTCTGAAAACGCACTGAGTGCCGCGTCGGACCCGATCAAAGAGTGCTTGGCTTCTATTTCGTCGCGCGTCGTTTCGACATCGAGGTAGGCGCCCGCCATCATCGAGACGGCCGCTGCGACCGCGCCCGTGGCGCCGGCGATGAGCACGGCCTTGGTGCTCGTGGTGGTGGCGGCTACGCCGAAGATCAGGCCAAAAATGGAAACCGTACCGTCTTCCATCCCGAAGACGACGGTGCCGGCTGCGTTTTCCAGCGAGCGACGCAGCCGCCGCAAAGTGGAGGCGAATGTCATGGTTGGTCCTTTGCCGGAGCCGCTAGCGTAGTGGAAGCGATGAATTTACGCATGAACGTCAATATGTTACGAAGCAAAACTATCAGGAGGATGCCCCGATGCAACTGCAAGCGCTGGGCTATGTCGGCATTCGCGCCGCCGACTTAGACCAGTGGGCGACCTACGGGACGCGCTTTCTCGGCATGCAACTCGTCGACCAAAGCCGGGCGACACTTGCGTTGCGCATGGACGATCGCAAGCAGCGGGTCATCGTGCAGGCCGGCGAAGGCGAGGGACCGTCCTTCTATGGCTGGGAAGTAGCCGATGGCGCCGCGCTTGAGGTGCTGGCGGCGCATCTGGAAAAATCTGGCGTCAGCGTGGCCCGCGGCTCACATGCGCTAGCCGACGAGCGCCGGGTCAAGGACGTGATCGTCTTCGCCGATCCGATCGGTAACCGCCTGGAAGCGTTTTACGGCGCCGAGGTCGCAGCGGAATCGTTCAAGCCGGGACGTTCGATTTCCGGCTTTCGCACCGGCCCGCTCGGCATGGGTCACGCCGTGCTCACGGCCGAACGGCTCGATGAGGTCGTGCCATTCTACACCGACATTCTCGGCTTTCGGTTGAGCGATTATTTCGTACGGCCGTTCAAGGCCTATTTCTTCCACCTCAATCCGCGCCACCACAGTCTCGCCTTCATCGAGAGCGGCAAGAACGGCATCCATCACTTGATGGTCGAACTTTGCTATCTCGACGATGTCGGCCAGGCTTATGACTTGGCGCTGCGTCAGCCGGAAACAATCGGCACGACACTCGGCCGTCACACCAACGATCACGTCACCTCGTTCTACTCGTGGTCGCCGTCTAAGTTTTTGGTCGAGTATGGCTGGGGTGGCCGCTCGATCGACCCCGCGACCTGGACGCCGCAAGAGCGTACCGACGGACCGAGCCTATGGGGACACGACCGCATGTGGCTGCCGCCAGAAAAGCGCGAAGAGGCGCGGGATTTGCGTATCAGCGTCGCCGAAGCCGGCGGCCGCGTTCCGCTCAACGTCATGGACGGCAATTACCTGCGAGCCCGCGATGTCTGCCCGTGGTGGAACGCCAACGTTGCACCCCGCAAGACCGGATAATCCGGCGTGCCGGGATTAATATTCCGCCGCGCGACGCATCGCGGTCCATTGGCCGGCGCACTCGCCGGTCGAGGTGCGCCACACGCCGCTGCCGTTGTTGCCGACCAAACGGCCGCTGCCGCTGGCCGTGCGGCCACCTTCGGCGACCACGACGCGGATCGCGCCGTTCGCGGCGACGTTGCCTGCGGCCTGATAGTTTTGATCCACGGCCTGGACCCGGCCATCGATGATGCGCACGGCGTAGCGCAGCGAACGGCCGCAATCGCCCTGCAGCGTGTAAATCACCACGCTCCATTGACCGTCAAAGGCGCTGGGACGCGCCACTTGAGCCGCCACGGCGTCGGACGGAACGCTGGCGCTGGTCACCAGCAAGGCGGCCAAAGCCGCGGCGCAAATCGCACGCAGGACATTCTTCATCGGTTTGCTCCGGTTCTCTCAATGTGACTGGGTTCTGATGGGGGTTCGCCCGGATAGGGCGGGGGTTCGGCGGCGTACGGGGTTGCGCTTCGTCCCTGCTCGTAGCCCGTCTTGAACAGCGCTCCCATGTACCGCGAATCAAACGGACCCTTGCTCGGAGCGTTGAAGCTTGCAGGAATGGTGGCGACGTTGAAGCTCGCGCCGCTGCGTTTCGCCGCAGCATAGGCCAGCGACAGCATCATACGCGTATCGACCTTGACCGCGCCGCCCACCGCCTGGCTAAGAATCGAAGGAGCGAAGCGCTCCACGACCTGGAAGTCGCGCTGCAGTCCGGTGTTCACCACGATGTAAAGGTCCGTCGCCGGCAACCGATAATCGCTCGTGGTCGCCATCAACGCCTCCGGCGCCACAAAGAACTGGCCGCCGATGCCGCCGTCGGCATGCATTTCGGCGAAACGCTTGCCATTGGCTTCGACATCGATCAGCACCGGCGGGAATGCGCCGGGAATGGATGCTGATGCCAGCAGGACGGTGCGAAACAGATTGAGGGCCGCATCGCCGCCATGGGCGGCGATCGCGCCCATGTTCCACACCACGGAGCGCTCGGCGTCGAGGTTGTAGGAGACGACGAACAGCCGTCGGCCGCTGCGGTGCGCGGCGGCGATATCGTTGAGGAGTTCGGGCGTTATCTGCTTGGCGATGAGATCCCTAAGCGGCCACGAATTGGCGAAGCTTTCGCCGCTCGAACCGCCGGCTTCGAAAATGTCCGCGGCGGAGACCTCCGTATAAGCCTTGCGCAGCGCGTCGTCGTAGCGCGGCCCGGCAAACACAAACGGTGCCATGAGCGCGCCGGTGCTGACCCCGGTGACCAGGGCGTAATCGGGACGTTTTCCGCCAGCGGTCAAGCCGACGAGCAATCCAGCCCCGAAGGCGCCGTCCTCTCCGCCACTGGAAAAAACGAGCCATGGGCCAGACTGTACCGGCAACGCCTGCTTGAAGTCGCCGACCGAGTCGCCCCAGAAGCGTGCCTCGGGAATGCCGGGAATAGTGGAGATGGCGTCTTCGGCTGCAGTGAAATCAACGCGCGGCGGCAATTCTTTCTGCGTCGATGCAACCGGAGGTGCGGTGGTGCCGGACTTCGGTTTTGCGCGGTTTTCGGCGACCAACAGAAGCGGAGCTAGGGTTACCGTAGGCTTACCGATCCCTTGCGCCAACGCCGCCGGAAATGCCGTCGGCATAAAACAGAACGCCCCGAGCAGGCCTGCAGCGGCGCAGATGATCCGTGGCGTCGGTCTTATCATGGCGATTAGGGGTCCTGACTGCGCTGGAGTTCAGGGCTTTCGTGCCGGCGGTGATGCACAAACTGCAATACGCTGATGCAGATGGGGTTCCCGGAGAAGAACGTCAATCACGCGGGTGGATGGGATATCCAGCCTCTAGCCGGGCCTCATATCCTACGGCCATTTGCGTCCGGTGGATCACTTACATATGCCGGTCGGCTACGAAGTACGCGCCCTCGATGAGAATGGCGGCGTTCGCCCCGAACGGCGCCAGAGCCAGTTCGGCTTCGGAGACGAGCTCTCTCAAACGCGCCTTTGCACCCGCGCCACCGAGCACGCCGACCATCGTGGCCTTGCCGGCTACCGCATCCTTACCAGTCGATTTTCCGACCAGCGCGGGATCGCCTTCGAGATCGAGCAGATCGTCGGCAATCTGGAACGCCTGGCCGACAGCCGATCCATAGCGCTCGAGCGCCTTGCGCTGTTGCGGTGTCGCCGCGCCGAGCATGCCGCCGGCCTCGCAGGCAAAGCGCAGCAGCGCGCCGGTCTTCATCGCCTGCAGGGATCGCACATCCTGCTCGCCAAGCCGTTGCGGCCCGGCTCCGGTGAAACGGCCTTCGGCGGCGAGATCGAGCAGCTGGCCGCCGACCATGCCGCCGAGGCCGGCGGCGCGCGCAAGCGCTCCGACAAGCTCGACGCGGACCGTTGGCTCGGGATGGGTCTCGCGCCGGGAAAGGATGTCGAAGGCAAAAGTCAGGAGCCCGTCGCCGGCGAGGATTGCGGTTGCCTCGTCGAATTTCTTATGCGCCGTCGGCTGGCCGCGCCGTAGGTCGTCGTTGTCCATGGCCGGGAGATCGTCGTGCACGAGCGAGTAGCAATGCACGCATTCAAGCGCCGCGCCCGCCATCAATGCGTTCAGCCGCGGGACCTCGAACAGCGCTGCGCTTTCCACGACCAGGAAAGGGCGGAACCGCTTCCCGCCGCCCAGGCTCGAATAGCGCATGGCTTCGATCAGCCGCGCGGGGCGGCTCAATTCGCCGGCCGCCGGCGCGAGCGACAACAGCCGATCGAGCAGGTCGTCGACATCCTTGGCGGTCGCCTCGAGGTGGGAGAGAAAAGGGCTGGTTTTGTCGTCCATCGCTAAATGCTCGGCCTTCCGCTGCCCCCAACGGGACTCAATCTCGTTCTATAATCGCCAAAAGGGCATCCTGCATGAAGGGCGTTTCCATTTCGGCGTCGGTGAATGGCAGGCCTCCAATCCAGCCGCCAAGGGACTATCTGTGACCAACGAGCTTATAGCGTCAATGGTGCTTGCGATCTGGCTCTATCTCCTGTGCGGGCGAGGGGCATTTTGGCTAGCGCGGGAGCGCGATGACGGTATTGCGGCGGGGAGGGGCCCCTGGCCAAGCATCGCCGCCATTATTCCGGCGCGCGATGAGGCCGAATGTGTCGGTCAGACCGTGACGTCATTGCTGCGACAGGATTACCCCGGTGAATTCACCGCGATTCTGGTCGACGACCAGAGCCGCGATGGCACCGCGCAAGTCGCGCGCGATGCGGCGGCGATGCTCGGCGCGGGAGCGCGCCTCAACGTCTTAGCGGGGCGCGCATTGCCTTCCGGCTGGACGGGGAAGTTGTGGGCACAGCAGCAGGGCGTCGAGGCGGCGAACGCCGCGTCACCTCCGCCCGCTTTTCTGCTGTTCACCGACGCCGACATCGCCTACGGCCCGGACGTGCTCAAGGGACTGGTCACGCGGGCGCAAGCGGGCGGCTATGTGCTGACCTCGCTGATGGTGAAACTCCGCTGCGTTACGCTTGCCGAGCGCATGCTCATCCCGGCCTTCATCTTCTTTTTCCAGATGCTCTACCCGTTCGCCTGCGCGAACGATCCGCGCCGCGCGACCGCCGCCGCGGCCGGCGGCTGCATGCTGGTCCGCCGCGATGTACTACGCGAAGCCGGCGGTATGGCCGCGATCCGCAGCGCTCTGATCGACGATTGCGCACTGGCGAAGAAGCTCAAGGCGCGCGGCCCGATCTGGATCGGCTTGACCGAGCGCGTGTCCAGCATCCGCGCCTATCCGGGGTTCGAAGACATCCGGGGCATGGTTTCACGCACCGCTTACGCCCAGCTCCATTATTCGCCCCTCCTGCTCGCGGGGACGGTGCTGGGTCTGGCGATCACCTATCTTGCTCCGGTGTTGCTCACCGCCTTCGCCGGCGGCACGGCGCGCCTCCTCGGCCTCACCGCCTGGCTGGCGATGGCGTTGGCCTTCCAGCCGACGTTGCGGCTCTATCGCCTGTCGATGCTGTGGGGGCTGGCATTGCCGGCGATTGCCGCGGTCTATATGGCGTTCACGCTCGATTCCGCCCATCAGCATGCCCGCGGGCGTGGCGGCATGTGGAAGGGCCGCGCCCAAGGGAACATTGAAGACAACGTTTCGGAAGTGCGATGAACGACGCGGCCACGGATGCCGGCGACTGGCGGTCGGGCAAGGGGCACCGGGATGAGAATTTCCCGGTGGCGTCCTTTCTTATTCATCCGCGGCACCGCGGCGTGATCCTGGCCTTTTACAACTTCGTGCGTACCGCCGACGACATCGCCGATCACGCCGGGATGGCGGCAAACGAGAAGCTTTTATTGCTTGATCGCCTCGACGGTGGGCTTGCCGGCAAGAACGATGACGACGCGGTTGCCGTCCGCTTGCGCGAGGCGCTCGTCGAGCGGGCGCTGTCGCCGGGTCACGCGCAAGATCTGCTGGCCGCGTTCAGGCTGGACGTGACCAAGCTCCGCTATCGCGACTGGGACGATCTTTTGCATTATTGCGCCTATTCGGCGATGCCGGTCGGCCGCTTCGTTCTTGATGTGCATGGCGAAAGCCGCAGCACTTGGCCGGCCAATGACGCGCTCTGTGCGGCCTTGCAGATCATCAATCATCTCCAGGATTGCAAGGAAGATTACCGCAATCTCGATCGCGTTTACGTTCCGCTCGACACGCTTGCCGCAAGCGGAACCGGGGTGGAGGCGCTTCGCGAGCCGCGCGCGTCACCGGCGCTGCTTGCCGCGCTCCACGGCCTCGCCGAACGCACCGAGCTTCTCCTGAGCGATAGCGATGTGTTTCCACTGCTGATCAACGATCGGCGGTTAGCGCTTGAAGTCTCGGTCATCAATACGCTGGCGCATCGGCTCACGCGCCTGCTCAAGACGCGCGATCCGCTGAGCGATCGCGTGCATCTGCCGATGCCGGCGGTGCTCGGCCGCACCGTGATCGGCATTTTGAGCGGAGCCTATCGGCGCCTCGGCCGGCGCTCGGCCGCCACGACGCAGAAGCCGCGGGGTGCGTGAGTGAAAAGTTCTACTCCGGCGGCCGAGCGTGCCTCCCGCAGCTCGTTCTATAACGGCATGCGCATCCTGCCGCGCGCGCAGCGCGAGGCGATGTTCGAAATCTATTCATTCTGCCGCGCCGTCGACGATATTGCCGATGACTTGGGGCCGCGTGAACCGCGCCGCGAGCAATTGGCGCGCTGGCGCCCCGATATCGATGCGGTCTATCGCGGTGCGCCGCCACCGCAACTCGCCGGCCTCGCGTCCGCAGTGCGTACGTTCGACCTGCAACGCGATGATTTCATCGCAATCATCGACGGCATGGAGATGGACGTGATTGCTGACATCCGCGCCCCCGACCGCGCGACGCTCGACCTCTATTGCGACCGCGTGGCGTGCGCGGTCGGACGTCTCTCGGTGCGGGTGTTCGGTATGCCACATGGCGCGGGGCTTGAGCTTGCGCACCATTTGGGTTTGGCGCTCCAGCTCACCAACATTTTGCGCGATCTCGACGAGGATGCTTCGCTTGGCCGGCTTTATTTGCCCCGCGAGGCGCTGCAAGCCAACGGCATCGCGACGACCGATCCTCGCGAGGCTCTGTCGCATCCCGAGGTTGGCAAGGTTTGCGCCTTTATCGCAGATCTCGCCGAGCGGCACTTTCGCCAGGCGCAAAAGATCATGGCGCAGAACCCGCGCCGGACGGTGCGCGCGCCGCGCATCATGGGCGAGGCCTATCATCTTATTCTTGAGGCACTACTCGCGCGCGGCTTTGCGCCGCCGCGCGAGCGTGTGCGGCTGCCGCGACTGAAACTTCTTTTCATCGTCCTGCGCAACCTCGTGTGACGGGATGAACGGAACGGTCCACATCATCGGCGCCGGCCTGGCCGGATTGTCAGCCGCGCTTTCGCTTTCCGAACGCGGCAAGGCCGTCATCGTGCACGAGGCGACGACATTCGCCGGCGGCCGTTGCCGCTCCTATCACGATGCTTCGGTCGGGATGACGATCGACAACGGCAATCATCTGCTTCTTTCCGGCAATCGCGCGGCGCTCGATTTTCTGCGCCGCACCGGCGCCGACCGTTGGCTGGTCGGTCCGGACGGCGCGGAATTCTCCTTCGCCGATCTTGCCAGCGGCGAGCGTTGGACTTTGCGGTTCAATGACGGGCCCTTGCCATTCTGGATCTTCGATCCCTCCCGGCGCGTGCCGGGAACGCGTCCCCTCGATTATCTACCGCTTGCGCGGCTTCTTTGGGCGCCCGCGGGCAAGGCGGTCGGCGAGGTGATCGACTGCAAAGGGCTTCTCTATCAACGGCTGGTCGAGCCACTGCTCGTCGGGGCGTTGAACATCGATCCTCCACTTGGTTCGGCGCGGCTCGCTGCCGCAATCGTTCGCGAGACCCTTGCCGTCGGCGGTCGCGCCTGCCGGCCGCTGATTGCGCGCGAGGGGCTCGGCCCGACGCTGATCGAGCCGGCGCTGGTCCGCTTGCAGGAACTTGGCGCCGCGGTGCGCATGGAGCATCAACTGCGGGCCATTCGCCTTGCTGCCGGACGGATCGAGGCTCTCGAATTCGCCGACGGCTCGATCGAACTTGGCGACGACGACGCGGCCATTCTCGCGGTGCCGCCCTATATCGCCGCGTCGCTTCTTCCCGGCATCGAGGTGCCGACCGAATTCCGCGCGATCGTCAATGCGCATTTCCGCATTGAGCCGCCGGCGGATGCGCCGGGGATTCTCGGCGTGCTCAATGCCACCGTGCAATGGATATTCGCCTTCCCCGGCAGGGTTTCGGTTACTATCAGCGCCGGTGATCGATTGATCGATACGCCGCGGGAACAACTCGCCAAGGCCATCTGGGACGAAGTCGCGCGTGTCACCGGCCTGCCGGCTATGTTGCCGCCCTGGCAGATCGTGCGCGAACGGCGCGCGACTTTTGCGGCGACGCCTGAGCAGGACGCAAGACGCCCGGGTTCGGCAACTCAGTGGCGCAATCTCGTCCTTGCTGGCGATTGGACAGATACCGGCCTGCCCGCTACGATTGAAGGTGCGATCCGATCCGGCAACAGCGCCGCCGACATCGTCGCGAAGCTCCCATGATCGAAGACACGCTCGAACAAACAAGCCGCATGACCATGGCGCCGCCGCCCGCGCGGACGCTCGACGCGGCGCTTGAAGCACGCATCGAAAATGCGACGCATGCACTGCTGGCGCAGCAGCGCCCCGATGGCCATTGGGTGTTCGAGCTCGAGGCAGACGCCACCATTCCGGCCGAATATGTGCTGTTACGGCATTATCTCGGCGAGCCGGTCGATGCCGCCCTTGAAGCCAAGATCGCGGTCTATCTGCGCCGCATCCAGGGCGAGCACGGCGGCTGGCCGCTGTTCCGCGACGGCGATCTCGATATCAGCGCGACGGTGAAGGCCTATTTCGCGTTGAAGATGATCGGCGACTCGGTCGATGCCGATCACATGCGCCGCGCCCGCGAGGCGGTGCGCGCCCGCGGCGGCGCCGAGCGCGCCAATGTGTTCACGCGCATCATGCTGGCGCTGTTCGGATTCATTCCGTGGCGGGCGGTACCGGTGATGCCGGTCGAGATCATGCTGCTGCCGAAATGGTTTCCGTTCCATCTCGACAAAATTTCCTACTGGAGTCGCACCGTCATCGTACCGTTGCTGGTGCTGATGGTGAAGAAGCCGCGGGCGCGTAATGCCAAGGGCGTTCGCATCGACGAGCTTTTTCTCGAGCCCCCGCAAAGCATCGGCCCGACGCCGCGCGCGCCGCAGCAAAAGGCGTCGTGGTTCTGGATCTTCCGTGGCGTCGACAATGTTTTGCGCGCGACCGAGCCGTATTTTCCGAAGCGCATGCGGCAGCGCGCCATCGATGCCGCAACCGCCTGGGTGAGGGAGCGTCTGAACGGCGAGGATGGGCTCGGCGCGATATTCCCCGCTATGGCCAACAGCGTGATGATGTTTGCCGTGCTGGGCTATGCGGAAGATCATCCGCAGCGCGCCATCGCCCGCAAATCGGTCGAGAAGCTCCTTGCCGTGCACGACAACGAAGCCTATTGCCAGCCATGCGTTTCGCCGATCTGGGATACTGGGCTCACTTGTCACGCACTCCTGGAAGTCGGCGGCGAGCGCGTGGTCGGCGAGGTCAAGCGCGGCCTCGACTGGCTTCTGCCCAAACAGGTTCTCGACGTCCGCGGCGACTGGATTGCGCGGCGCGGCGACATCCGGCCCGGCGGCTGGGCCTTTCAATATGCCAACCCGCATTATCCCGACGTTGACGATACCGCGGTCGTCGCCATGGCGATGGACCGCGTGCAGCATCTTTCCGGCCGCCGGGATTACGACGCGAGCATCGCTCGTGCGCGCGAATGGATCCTGGGGATGCAAAGTGAGAATGGCGCCTGGGGCGCGTTCGACGCAGACAACGAATATTATTACTTGAACAACATTCCTTTTGCCGATCACGGCGCGCTGCTCGATCCGCCGACCGAGGACGTCACCGCGCGTTGCCTCTCGATGCTCGCGCAGTTCGGCGAGACGGCCGCGAGCAGCGCAGCCGTTGCAAACGGTGTTGCCTATCTGCGGCGCACGCAGCTTGCAGATGGAAGCTGGTTCGGCCGCTGGGGCATGAACTACATTTACGGCACCTGGTCGGTGCTCTGCGCGCTCAATGCGGTCGGCGTCGATCACAGCGCGCCGGAAATGCGCAAGGCCGCGGATTGGCTCGTGGCGATCCAGAACAAGGACGGCGGCTGGGGTGAGGACGGCGCAAGCTATAAGCTCGATTATCACGGCTATGAAGGTGCGCCGTCGACGCACTCGCAGACGGCGTGGGCGCTCCTTGGCCTAATGGCGGTCGGCGAGGTCGATCATACGGCGGTCGCGCGTGGCATCGCGTATCTCAGCCGTGCGCAAGGCGCCGACGGTTTTTGGGACGAGCCGCGCTACACCGCGACCGGATTCCCACGCGTGTTCTATCTGCGCTATCACGGCTATTCGAAATTCTTCCCGCTCTGGGCGCTGGCGCGCTACCGCAATCTCAAAAGCGGCAATGCGCCCACCGTGTCGTGGGGGATGTAAATCGACGCCTCAGCGCTGCGGCCGGCATCCTTCAAGGCGCGCGCTGGCGCGCTGGCCTCAGGATGACGATGACCGAAAGCGTGACTACGCGGCGTTGGCCGACGCCTTCGCCGCTTGGGCGGCTTCCTTGGCGGCTTTCTCGCGCGCCTCGTTGGCGCGCATCTCCGTCAGCGTCAGCTGCACCTGACCGTCGAACACATATTTCGCCGGCCGCTGGTTCTTGAGCGGGATTTCCGGCGCCATCGGCCCTTCGGTCTTTACGCCGCGCCAGGCGACCATCGCGGCTTGCAGCGGATGCTGCATGATCGCTTCCGTGGCGGTCGGCTCATAGCCGCAATGCGCCATGCAGTTCGCGCACTTCTCGTAGCGGCCGGTGCCGTAGGAGTCCCAATCGGTGGTCTCCATCAATTCCGTGAACGTCTTGGCGTAGCCTTCGCCGAGCAGGTAGCACGGCTTCTGCCAGCCGAAGATATTGCGTGTCGGCATGCCCCACGGCGTGCAGTGGAATTCCTGGTTGCCGGCGAGGAAATCGAGGAACATGGCGGAATGCGTGAGATTCCAGTTCTTGCCCTTGCCGAGCGCAAAGACGTTGCGGAACAGCACCTTGGTCTTGCGGCGGCTGAGGAAGTGCTCCTGATCGGGAGCTCGCTCATAAGCATAACCGGGCGAGATCGAGACGCCGACGCCCATTTCAGCGGTGAGATCGAGAAAGGCGGCGATGTCCTCCGCCGGATGGCCGTCGAAGACCGTGCAGTTGACGTTGACGGCGAAACCCTTGGCCTGCGCGACCTTGATCGCGGACACTGCCTTCTCGTAGCCGCCCGCCATGCAAACCGATTTGTCGTGATGCTCTTTCAGCCCGTCGAGATGCACTGAGAAGAAGAGATACGGCGACGGCTCGAACAAATGCAGCTTCTTCTCCAGCAGCAGCGCGTTGGTGCACAACGACACGAACTTCTTGCGCGCGACGATGCCCTTGACGATGTCGCCGATCTCCTTGTGGATCAATGGCTCGCCGCCGGGAATGGCCACCATCGGCGCGCCGCACTCATCGACGGCGTCCAGGCATTCCTGCACCGTCAGCCGCTTGTTGAGGATGGCGTCGGGATAATCGATCTTGCCGCAACCGACACAAGCGAGATTGCAGCGGAACAGCGGTTCCAGCATCAGCACCAGCGGGTAGCGCTTACGTCCGGCAAGCCGTTGTTTGAGCACGTAGGCGCCGACGGCTGCCTTCTGTCGTAGTGATACAGTCACAATCGCTTCCTTCTTCGTGTTGCCGTGAAGGTCGTCGCCAACCGGCGACGGACCTATACCTTTGCCGCCGCGACCTTGGCGGCCGCCCGCGTTGCCGTTCTGCCGTCGGTCAGTTCAGGCGGCAGGCGGAACTCGATGGTCTCCTGCCTGCCGGTCAACTCCGATACCTCGACTGGACCGAGCCGGCGGAGCCCGTCGATCACGTCCTCCACCAGAACTTCCGGTGCCGAGGCGCCGGCTGTGATGCCGACCGTCTGGGCACCGTTGAACCATTGCGGCTGTAGCTCGCTGCCGTCGGCGATAAGATAGCAGGGCGTGCCCGCTTCATTGCCGATCTCGCGCAGCCGGTTGGAATTGGAACTGTTCTTGGCGCCGACTACCAGGATAACGTCCACGAGCGTCGAGAGTTCGCGGACCGCGGTCTGCCGATTCTGCGTAGCATAACAGATATCGCGCGTCTCCGGCCCGATGATGTCGGTAAACCGGCGGTGCAGCGCGGCGATGATTCCGCGCGTGTCGTCGACGCTCAACGTGGTTTGCGTGACATAGGCGACAGGCGTGTCGGAGGGAATATCGAGCGAGTCGACGTCTTTCTCGGTTTGCACCAACGTCACCGGCTCGGAAATCTGGCCCATGGTGCCCTCGACCTCCGGATG
>Ga0181531_10001248_pt1 | contig 16210 bp, 13 predicted proteins | sample PEATcosm2014_Bin_38_FD_119743 | JGI IMG/M metagenome (GOLD analysis project Ga0181531, IMG submission 119743) | Peatland microbial communities from MTU Mesocosm Facility, Houghton, MI, USA - PEATcosm2014_Bin11_10_metaG | ecosystem: Environmental > Terrestrial > Soil > Wetlands > Peat | place... | reverse complement strand
GCTGGCCATGGTCGAGGCGCTGGAGCGCGAGATGGTTCGCACCATCATCCCCATCTTCACCACCAGCACAACGGCGCGGTTGCGCTGCGCCGGCATCGGAGTCCTGACCCACGAGAAGGCCGTCTCCTGCGGCGTTGTAGGGCCCACGGCACGCGCCTCCGGGCTGCCCCAGGATCTTCGCCGCGCTGCGCCTTACGCGGCTTACTCCGAAATGGAGTTCGACGTGCCGGTCCAGCAGGACGGCGACGTGCGCGCTCGCCTCCTGGTGCGTGCGCTTGAGATCATGGAGAGCTGCCGCATTCTTCGCCAGGCGCTCACCAAGATGCCGCTCGGCGAGATTCATACCGGAGACGACAAGATTGTCTTCTCTACCGGAACGGCAACCAGCCGCGTCGAGGCGCCGCGCGGTGAGGTCATGTACAGCGTCTCGTGGAAAGAAAACTCACGGAATCCCAGCCGCGTGCACGTCCGCACGCCGACCTTTGCCAACATGCCGGCCATCCGCTGGATGGTCATTGGAGCCAGGCTTGCGGATACACCGCTCATCCAGGCCTCCATCGATCCCTGCTACTCCTGCACCGACAGGTAGCGCGGCTGTTGACATCGAAGCGCGTTCCGTCGTGTAATTGAATTGTTGGTTGTGGTGAAGGAGTTCACCCTTAACCGCTGTCCCATCCCATCGGCCGGACAGATGATGACTCCTGACAGGGGCGCCTGTCGCGGAGTCATGTCCCGGCGCGATCCCCGAGTACAAAACATAGGAGCATGAGTCCACAGGAGATTCCTGGGCTCTCGACCTGTTGCGGCGGCCTCGCTGGGGATCTTCGATGCCGCATGTTGTGTAACCTGAACAAGAGGAGAGAGGCATTGCAGAAATACCTGCTCATCGCCGTGGGCGGCGCGCTTGGCTCGGTCGCCCGCTTCTGGGTCGGCTCCACGATTGCCGGACGCATGGGGATCAGGTTTCCCTACGGCACCCTGGTGGTCAACATGACCGCCTGCGTCATCATCGGCTTCTCGCTCACCTATATGGGCAGGCGAGCCGGTCTGAACCCTGCCTGGCGCTTCCTCATCCCCATCGGCTTCATCGGCGCTTACAGCACCTTCTCCACCTATGAGTGGGAGACGCTCTCTACACTGCGCTCAGGGGCCTTCGTCCTTGCGGTCCTTTATGCTGCCGGCAGCTTAGTTCTCGGTCTTGCCGCCGTGTGGGGCGGTTCCTGGCTTGCGGAAGCCCTTTCCTAAGCGCCGATTGGCTCCTGCTGTATCGTCCCCGCTTGCAAGTTCTCCTCGAAAAATGCTTCAATCCTCCGTTGTCCAATTGGCGCTTCGCAGGTTGGCTTGCGGCCGAATGGAGGAATCATGCTGAATGCGGGAAAAGCGATCAAAGTCTCCATCTACCTGAGCGATGGAGCCACCCACCACGGGGTTCCGGTCTACTCCAGCATCCTCGACTTCCTCTTCTTTCGCGGCATTGCCGGCGCCACCGTGATGAAAGGGATTGCGGGGTTCGGCGCCGACCACCACATGCACTCCTCGAGTTTTGTCGAAATCTCCGACAGCCTCCCCATCAAAATTGAGTTCATTGAGTCGCGTGAAAAGATCGATGCGCTGCTGGGCAAGTTGGAGGAGCTGGCCGGCACCGGCCTGATCGAGATGCAGGAGACAACGGTGGCCAAGCCGGCTCAGGTTTCAAAGCACACAAAACTGGATCCTCCTGCCCATCTCAAGATCGAGGGCAAGGCGCAGATGATGCGCATCTATGTCAGTGAGGAGGACCGCTGGAAGGACAAGCCTCTTCACGAGGCCCTGGTAGCGGCGATGCGGGCCAACGACATTGCGGGAGTCACAGTCTATCGCGGAATCCTCGGTTACGGAGCGCACGGGCGGCTGCACAAGGACAAGCCGATGCTCCCCTCGCACCATGGGTCGATCATGCTCTCCGCCATCGACACCGCCGACAAGTTGCGCTCCTTCCTGCCTCTCCTTGACAGGATGGTGGAAGAGGGCTTGGTGGTCTTCTCCGACGTGGACATCATCAAGTATGCTTATCGCGCGCGCGATGTTGAACAAAGGGCGTCGGCCCCGGGACCCGACAGCGTTGCGGAATGGGTGGAGGACCGGCCATGAAAGAGGAATTTCCCGCTCGCATGTTGCGCGTCCATTTCGGCGAGGATGACCGTTGGCATGGCAAGCCCCTCTTTGAAGCCATCCTCGTCAAATGCAAGGAATTGGGCATCGCCGAAGCCATCGTCTTCCGAGGCATCGAAGGCTACGGATCGGCCAGCCGGATTCGCCATGCCAGCCATTGGCCGCTGTCGAAGGATGCTCCGATCCAGCTAAGCATCATCGACACCGAGGAGCAGATCGGGAAGCTGGTTCCCTACCTGGACGTCATGGTCGAGGAGGGGCTGGTGGCAACCTCGACCGTTGAAGTCGTCCGCTACTCGCGGGCAGGCGAGAAGGCTCCCAACCAGCAATAGGCTGTGCGGCCTCCGAAATAAACTCGGACTACCGCACGGAAGTGAAGGGTGAAGCAGGCAGCCCCTCGCCGTTGAAGAGGTTGCACTGCGGGCTGTTGGCCCAGCCGTAGCGCACGAAGACCGGCTCGGCAACGGAAGGGCTCGCGGCCACCACCGTCGCGCCTTCGATGGTGGCCGTGGCCGGTGAGAACTTCCCGTCTGCTCCCGCGACCTCAAATCCTTTGACCGCGCCATCCTTTGCCGTCAGCCCTTTGGCGTGGTCAAACCAGGCGCGAATCGCCGTTCCCTCCGGCGTGGCCTGCCGGTAGAGCGGTCCCGCGTACTCAATCGCCTCGCCGTAGCTGAGGGCGCGCGCTGCACGGGCCAGCCGCAGACCCACATCCACCTTATCGGTCGGGTGCACGTTGTCGGGGTCACCAATATCGATGGTCACCGCCATGGCCGTATTGCGCAGTTCGAGGGCCCTCACCTGCTGCTCGCGCAAAACGGCCCAGTCCTCATTTGGGCCGGATTTGAAGTTTGAGATCTGCACGTAGAGAAAGGGAAAGTCGCCCACGCCCCACTGGCGGCGCCAATCCTCGATCAGCGTGCGAAAGATCCGGTTGTAGAGTGGCGCTCTTTCGACTGCACTGTTGCTCTCGCCCTGGTACCAGATCACCCCTCGGATGGGATACGGCGTCAGCGGCGCAATCATACCGTTGTAGAGCAGGCCAGGGCCCCACATGGCCAGCAGCGGATGCCAGGGAAACTGCGGCTCCGGCTTGCCCTCCGCCTTGGCTTCGTCGCGCTGTCGCTGGTGGTTCTTGTCCTCGATCAATGCGTCCGATTCGCGTTCGGTCATCTTCCCGCGGGAGACGAACAGCGGAGCCAGCGCCGCGTCCTCGCCGAGAGCCGTCAAGCGCGTCCAGGACTCGGCCACCGTTCCGCCCCATGTGGAGTCAATCACACCCACCGGCACATGTTCGCGCTGCTCGATATCGTGCGCAAAATACCAGGCAACGGCGGAAAAGTCCTTGGCGGTTTCAGGCGTTGAACCCGCCCATCCCGTGGTCTCTGCATCGTCCTGCGGATACTCCGCGGCCCGCTCCTTGACGATCAGCAGGCGGATGCGCGCGTTGGCCGCATGAGGCAAGTCCTCGCTGGCCGTTGCCGCCTTGCGCATCTCAAACTCCATATTCGACTGACCCGATGCGACCCACACGTCGCCCACCAGCACATCGTCCAGCACAATAGTCTGCGCAATCGCCGCATCCCCGCCCGCGGCCGTGGCTGTGCCCTTGACGATCAGTTGAAATGGCCCGCCGGCCACACCCGGCGAGAGGTAGACGCTCCACCGGCCGAGCGGGCCGGCCTTGGTGGAGCGCATTTCGCCACGAAAGCTCACGCTCACATCCTCCCCCGGCGCAGCCATTCCCCAGATGTGGACAGGCAGGTCGCGCTGAATCACCATGTGGCTGGCGAGGATTCTGGGCAGAGTCACTTCCGCTGACAGAGTTGCGCCCGGAAGCAGTGCAAGCAAGAGCAAAGACCGCAGGATCATGGGAGCCTCACTGAACACACTATGCCGGAAATCTTTCGCCCGTGATTTGCGGCTGAGATTCTCGGAAAGAGAACGTTATCAGAGTGAACGGCCTCACGTCAGCCCTTGCCCGCAGCCCGCTCCATCGCCATCTGGCGGGGACCTCTGGCTCTGCGCGGTCTTTGAATATTGACATGTTCGCATTGACAGCTCAGGCTCGCACCGCTCAGAATGCCCGAAGCGCAGGTGCACAGGCCCCCGGCGTCGCTACCAGCGGCTCAGCGGAAACGCAGACGTCCGTGGCAGCCAACTCCGGCCTGAAGGAAATCAAGGCTACGTATGAGTGAGTCCGCACCCCAGAGTTTCAAGAACCATGGACGTTATGACCCTCTGTTCCACTTCTTTTTGGCACTCGTCCTCGTTGCCAACCTGGTCTATGCCGGCATCCATCTTTACCGCCAACAGAACATTTCGGCTGGATGGTACCTGGTCTTGTCCCTCGTCGGGTTCGTCCTGCTGTTCAAGCTCCGCGCCTACCCGATCAAGGTGCAGGACCGCGTAATCCGGCTCGAGGAGCGGCTGCGCCTGCAAGCATTGGCGCCCGAAGAGTGGCACGCGCAGATTTATCGGCTAAGTGAAGACCAGTTGATCGGCCTCCGCTTTGCTTCCGATGATGAGGTTGTCGAGTTGGCAAAGCAGGCCCTTGAGGGGAATCTGAACCGCAAGCAGATCAAGGAGCGCATCAAGAGTTGGCGTCCGGACAACTGGCGGGTCTGAGCGGATCTCAAGTCGCGGGGATGTTCTCGATCGAAGAAATGCGGGAATCCCCTGCCTTGGATTAATCTTCCGCTGGTTTCGCTTCAGGCTTTGCCCCCGAGTCCCCACCGTGCAATTCAGCCGCGGCCTTCGCATCGGCCTCGGCCTCGATGAGAGTAGTCGCGTCCAACTCGTGCTCCTGGCGATAGTGCTCCACCGGCATCTTGCCATCCCACCACGCCCAGTTCATCGGGTAGACATCCGGATCGAAGAACACCTGGTAGAAGTGCCAGACCAGGATGGCCAGCGTCGCCAATATCGCCTCGTAAAAGTGAACTGAGGTGGCCACATCGATCCACCAGCGCGCCAGCAGGTCTCCAACCCAGACCTTGGCCCATAACATGATGCCGGTAATGGCCATCAAGGCCGTGCCCCACACCAGGGCCCAGTACTCCGCCTTTTCCGCGTAACTGAAGCGGCCGAACTTAGGCTTCTTGCTACTCAGGCCGAGATAGTAGAGCATCGTCCCCCATGCATCGAAGGCATCTTTCGGGGCCGGCGCAATATCCCATATCAAGCGCCGCCCTTCCCTTGTTGCTGCGAGATAGCAGATGTGATAGATGCCTGCGCCGATGAGGATAACTCCCGCCACGCGATGAGTAATGCTGCGCAGCTTCTCACCCATGCCCAGCACCTCGGCGAACCAGGAATTGGGAAACTTGAGCGCGAACCCGGTAATCACCAGCACAATAAAGCTTGTCAGCAGCACCAGGTGCTGCCAGCGCTGGTTCTCAGTCATGCGCACCATGCTCGGATTCTGCGTCCTGCGCCGCGTCACGGCCTTGCTCCGCCAGATGATGGCGTTATGCAGGAACATGGCGCCTATCACGCCAAAGATTAGTACTAGGTAAAACCATCTCACCCAGCGAACCGCTATTGAGCCGACATCTTGGGATACGCCACGTTCTATATGTACCTTGTTAAGGGTGAACTTCTGCGTAACTCCTTTATGACACTTCCCGCAGGTCGCGTCGAGATTGGCGCGATTGATGGTGGAGCGGGGATCGCTCGATGGCAGGATGTTGTGCACGCCGTGGCAACTGGCGCAGTTGGCCACCACCACCGAGCCGCCCTCGGAAGCAAGCCCGTGATAACTGTCCAGGTAAGTGGAAACGCGGCCTCCGGCAACTCCGAATTCCTGGGAAAGCCGCACGCCTTCGTGGCAACGCGCACAGGTGGTGCGAGCCAGGTTCTGTTCCGAGACGGGCGAGTTAGGGTCGATATGCGCCTTGATCGAGTGGATTCCGTGGCAGTCCGTGCAGACGGGAGCCAGCCCATTGCCGCGGCTGATTCCCTGCCCGTGAATACTCTCCATGAAGGCCTGCCGGACCGCGCCGTGGCACTTGCCGCACGTCTCTGGAACATTGAACTTGTAAATCGGCGACTTGGCATTGTTGGCGGCAAGAATCTCGTGCACGCCGTGGCAATCGGTGCAGACTGCGGCCTTCTTCGATCCCTTTTCAGTGGCCAGACCATGAACGCTCTCCTGGTAGGAGACGAAGGCTTGAGCGCTCTCCCCATTCGACTCCACCAGGAACTTCTGTCCGTGGCACCTGCCGCAGGTATTGGGAATGTTCCCGTGATTCACCGGCGATTTGGCATCCTCGGCGGCTAGAACCTCGTGCGCTCCGCCGTGGCAATCCTGACAATTGGCCGCCGCTCCGCCGCTCGCCTTGTTGGCTTTGGCGTGATCGCTATGCGAGTAAGCCTCCTGCGCATCCGCATGACACTGGGAGCAAGTGACCTTGAGCGGCGTAGTCTCATGCACCAGGCTCTTCACATCCTTGTGGCAATCCACGCATGAAAACAGGTCGCCGTGGATGGAATGTTTCAGCTTGCTCTCGTCCACATACAGGCTAACCATCTTGCCGTTAACGTCCTTGGTCAGGGTGGCATCGGAGTGGCAGGCAAGGCATTCTTCATTCTTCGGCTTGTGCGCCGCATGAGCAGCGCAACCCCACCCAAGCAGGGAGAACACCAGCAGCCGGGCGAGAAGCATTCCGTTCTTTACCACTTTCGACCTGCTCGACCCGGGCATTGCTTGCATCTTTACTCTCTGAAGTACGCGCTCAAAGTCAAAGCCAGCAGAATCAGCCCGATGGAAATCGCTGCGAATCCCACGACCCGGCTGAAGTTGACCAGCCAGAGCGCGGGCTTCTCCGAAATCCGGCTCTCTAGTTTTCCTTGGGCGGCCACCATTGCATACTCCTCCGAACGCTTCGTCTTGAATTCTTCCTCGCTCTCCACGCCGGTAAAGATCACCATATCCATGGGGAAACTGTCCGGGCGCAGATGCGTATTGACGAAGTGAATGGAGAAGATAAACAGGATCGCCAGCAGCCCTTCTTCGCTGTGAATCACCAGCACGGCGTTCAGCGCCCAACCGGGCAGAAACCGCGCAAAGAAAGGAGCGAACCACATAGCATATCCGGAAAAGCCGATGACGATCATGCCCCAGAAGACTGCCCAATAGTCGAATTTTTCCCAATAAGCGTAGCGTCCGAACTGAGGCTTCGGCCCCAGTCCGACCATCCAGCGAAGATGCCCAAAAAGATCCTTGACATCCTTCCAGTTACCTACCATGGAGGTCGATCCCCAGAAGATCCCCTTTTCGCGATGAATCAGCCCGCGGGTGAAGATATCTTTCACGTGAATCAGGAAAGCCAGCGTCAGGACGATGGCGCATAGCTTGTGAAAGAAGAGAATCGCTCCGAATCCACCCACGCCGCTGGCAAAGCGGCGCGCCCAATAACTTTGGCTGAATCGTAGCGGCAGCCCCGTGCCGGCGAGTCCAAGAAAAGTGGTGAACAAGACGGCGTGGAGGTATCTTTGCGCACGCGTGAAGCGCATGAAGTACCGGCCTTCGCCGCGGCCTTGCTGCTTACTTCCATCTGTCGCGTGCTCCAGGTCAGGCATGCTTGCCTCCTTCTGCCGATTTCCTCTTGATCTGGTCGTATCGCGAGCGAATCAGCCACAGCAGGGTGTGAATCAGGAAGAACGTAAGCACGCTGGCCAGCAGCAGATTCATGAATAGCCGGATATAGTAGAGGGCCGGATTCAACTTGCGATTGCGCGCATTGGCATGCGGCTGGTATTGCACGAAGCTGGTGTTGGCGCCCGCATGGCATCGTCCGCAGGTGGTCACCAGGTTGGCCTTGGCAATCGGGGACCGGGGATCGGATGCGGGCAGCACATCGTGTGCCCCGTGACAGTCCCAGCATCGCGCCGTCTCCACGTAGCCGCCCAGCGCTCCCAGTTGCGAGTGGAACGTGTCCCGGTAGGTGCTGAACTTGTCTTTGTGACAGGAGCCGCAAATGGGCGTGGATTGGGTGCGAAAAGCAGCTTCGGTTGGCTGCAGGATGGCATGCGCGGTGTGGCAGTCCGAGCACACCGGAGCGTCAAGATGCCCGGCGGCTACAGCTTTTCCATGCACGCCGCCCTCGTAATTTGCCGTGATCCCCGCGTGGCAGGTCCCACAGGTCTTCGGAATGTTGGTTTTGTATGTGGGACTCAGCGGATCTTTATGGCTCAGGATGTGGTGGGACCCATGGCAACTCTGGCAGCTTGCCGCCACCAGCAGCCCCTCTTTGCTGAGCGCGAAGCCGTGAATCGAATCGATATACAGCGGATAGACGTTGGGCAGGCCGTGCTTCTTCGCCATGGCGTCGTTGCCGTGACAAGCGCCGCAGGTGCGCGGGATGTTGAGCGGATAGACTGCCGACTTTGCATCGGTCTTGGGAAAAATGGAATGCGCATCCCCGTGACAACTGGTGCAGGGATGTTCGGCTCGAGATGCATGCACGCTTCCCACCAGCCCTGCCGCCTCGTCGCTGTGGCAGGTGTCGCACTGGACCGGAGTCACCTGATCCGGATGGGGGTACTCCTTGATGGTGGTGTGGCAGTCCACGCATCGGAGGCTGCCGTGGATGCTGGCATCGAACTTGTGCCCATCCACGCTGACGCTGTGCCCCGACGCATTCTGCAATCCTGCGTCCGCATGACAAGCGAGGCAATCGGTGTTCGCCTGTCCACCGCCTGGGACCGCGGCAACCAGAAATCCGAACACTACCAGGGCCAGCTGGATGGAGGAAGCGGTCTTCATGTCAACTCCGATCGATCCTGCCGCTCCCAGGTGCGAAGGAGGGTGAGCCGCGTCCTCTCTCTCCCAGTCCACACCGCACGGTCAGGGCCTGCCTCGCGCGCGTTTCGCTACTTCTGCAGCGTGCGAACGTACGCGAGGACATCCTTGATTTGTGCGTCGGTCAGTTTGCCTTTGTAAGCGGGCATCTTGCCTTTGCCATTGGTGGTTGAGGCGAGGAACTGGGCATCGGTCGCCTTGACCATCTCTGGAGCCTTGAAGGAGAGCACCTTCAGGTTCTTTGCCATCGGCGTCGCGGCAAGCCCGTCGGCCCCGTGGCACATGGCGCACTTGGCCTTATAGGTGTCCGCGCCAGACGCCTGAGCCATGGCGGGCGCCGAAATGGAAATGGCCAGCAAGATCATGGCCGCCGTTCTCATTCGTTCAATCATGGTGTCGCCCCTTTGCCGGCCTAAACCGGTTGCTCGTTCAAACTCAAGTGATAGAGCCTTTGTTTCCCCTTCGTATGTGACGCAGGCCACACGTTGGAATTGTCCCTACTTCCATTGCAGCGGATTGGGCAACCATCCCTGCGATTTCGCTCACAAAGGAGACCGGCTCTCCTGGGTGATGTGGGTCACTTCCCGAACCAGGCCCAGTCCTCGACAATAACCCCGCTACTCGAGGATTCATTCATGGCCACAGTTGCGGTATCCGAAGCGAAAACCATGCTCACCCTTCCCGGGGATGCGATTCGCCAGATTCAATGGCGGTTTTCCGACCGGTTCGACCTGCAGATGCTCGTCCAGTCGGCTCGCGGCGTAGCGCGGGGAACCGTGGCGCGGCTGGTGGCCGCCGGGGAGCGCAACACCCACGAGTGGACCGCTGCCAAGGGTGAAATGCTGGAGGCGTTTGACCGCGCCGGCATCACTGCCGCCTTCATGGAGCCGGAAGAGGGCGGATTCATCTCCGGCCCCAAGAATCTTGCCCTGGCGCTCTCCGCCTTTGAACTGGCGTGGGTGGATGGCGGCGCGGCTACAGCCAGTCTGGCCAGCTTTCTGGCTCTCTCGCCTATTCACGAGCGCGGCACCCAGGAGCAGGTGACCCGCTACAAGACGCTGGCCGCACCGCCGCAGGCCGGCGAAGATCGCACGCCTTGGCGCGGCGCCTTCGCCTTGACCGAGCCGATTCCCTATGTCGGCGTCGACACCGGCATGTTGAGCGGTAAGCTAAGCGTCGCCGAGTGGAGTGACGGCGAAGAGCCCTGGCTGCAGGTGGAAAAGCGCGGCCGCTTCATCACCAACATCGCCTTCGCCAACTTTGTCACCGCTGCCGTCAACTCCTGCGATCCGCGCATCAAGGGCAGTTGCGTGGTCATCCTGGAGGACACCGACGAAGGCTCCTTCGACCGCGGTACGCCGACCCGAAAGCTGGTTCACCAGCTTTCCTCCACCGGCGATCCGATCTTCAGCCTGAAGGTTCCCGCCAGCCGCATCGTTGGCGGATACACGGTGAAGGACGGGGTCATCGTCCCCAACTTCAACCACAGCGAGATCATCGAAGCGGTCTTCCGCCGCACCCGTGTGCCGGTGGGCCTGATGACGGCGGCCAAGCTGCTTTCCTCAGTCGAGCCGGTCATTCGTTATCAGCGGGAGCGTTTTCGCGGGGCCGAGGGCTCCAAGCCCGGCTCGGTTCGCTACGAGCAGGGCATTCAACAAAGGGAAGACGCTCTGCACCGCCTGGTGGATGTCTGGGGCACGGGCGAAGCCGCCACATCTTTGGGATTTGCCGCCGCCCGACTCTTCGACGCGCTCGACCCGCTGGAAAAGCTCAAGACAGCCGTCATGAAAGAGCGCGGCATCCAGGGCGGTCGCGCGGAGATCAAGGCGCTCAAAGAAAGCGAGCAGCGGGCTCTCGAGCTTTTGTCGCTCAGAGAGGACGACCCGCGCCGCGTCGGCCTCGAGGCCGATCCGCTGGTCGATTTCGTCCTCAAGGACGCCGAAGCCAACGTGATTTGCCCCGCAACCAAGCTCTGGAATACCGGCCACGGCGCCAACATGATGCGCGAGGCCGTGAGCCTGATGGGCGGCTATGGCATCACCGAGGACTGCCCCGGCTTTCTGGCCAACAAGTGGATGGATGCGCAACTGGAAGCAACCTACGAGGGCCCGGAGGCGGTGCAGCGGCGTCAGTTGACGGTGACCATGACCTCGGAGGTCTTCCTGGCCCAGTTCCGCGCGTGGATTGCCGGAATGCGCCGCATTGCTTCCGACCGGCCCGGAACCGGCGCTTGCACGCTGGCCTCCGCCATGCACCTTTGGCTCTGGACGCTGACCTACCTGCAGAAAACCACCGATCCCGACGGCAACAAGCTCTATCACGGACAGCGTCAGGGCGTCACCTTCGCGCTTGCCGATGCTCTGTGCTGGCTTTTGGCCTCGCGCTGTCAGATCCTCGACGTGCTCGAACTTGAAGAGCACGGCGGAGGCGACCCGGTAGCCGCGGAAGGGATGGCCGGGACCGTACAGTTTCTCGGCGACCTTTGCCACACGCAGGCTGCGCAGGCGGCAGGCGAAGTCTCGCGCATTTGCGGCGAGCTGGTCTTCGGCTACAACCGGCACCCGGCCTGGGACGAAGAGAAGCACAGAAACTGCTTCCTGGCCAGCGAGCTTGAAGCATTCGAAGAGACCATGCCGGGCATCACCGCCATGGCGCTCGATGTACTGGCCGCCGACGGCAGCCATCCTGAAAAGGCCGGCCCCTGCGCCGCCTGCGTTGGCTCCAGCGAGTTCCTCCGGCTGCAGAACAAGCTGACCACCTGTCTGAGCGGATCGCGCCTGGCCAAGGACCGCGCGGCAGAGACAGTGAGCAAAGTCATGATTCCTGAAGCTCTGGATTATCCCGCATGAAGAGCGGCACTCAGCCAAGCACGGCCGCGGGTGCCCCAGGTCTCGTTTTTGAGGCCTGGGATACCACCGCACCATCTGCCTCACGTGCGCCAGAAGTCGATCGCCAGACCACGGCAGTCGATATCGCCTGCGCCGGCTTTGGCCCGGCTATGGGAGGTTTTCTCACCACGCTCACCCATGCGTGGAATGAGAATCCCGCCGATCCCGCATTCGAGAGTCAGGTGGCCCCCGGAATGCCTCTGCAAGTGCTCTGCTACGAACGAGCCGATGATATCTCGGCGGGCGTCAGCGGAGTGGTCACGCGCGCCCGGAGCATTCGTTCGAGCTTTCCCGACCTCGATCTCGCCGAGATTCCCATGGCCGCGGAGGTCAAGCAGGAGCGCGTGCTCTATCTACTCGACCCCATCGGTGCCAGTCGCCGTTCTCTCAGTCTCCGAACCGTGGATGCGCTTCTTCGCGCCACTGGCCGCCTTTTCGGCGTCAAGGACCATGCCTTTGAACTACCCTGGACCCCGCCCTTCCTCAACAAGCACGGCGGCCTGGTGCTTTCCATCGGCCAGTTCAACCAGTGGGTAGGCTCCCAACTGATGGCCGGCGGCCTCGTGCAGATCTGGCCTGGCACGCCGGTTAAAGAGCCTATCTTTTCGGACGCGAGCGGCATGGACGCTCCGTATGAGAAGGCTGTCCTGGGCCTTCGCCTCGCGGATCAGGGCGTCGACCGCGCCGGCGCTCCCGCCGCCGGCTTCATGCCTGGAATGGATGTGCGCGCGCATCTCACCGTCGTGGGAGATGGGCCGGTTGGCGCGGTCGGTCAAGCACTCGATAGGCAACTTGGCCTGCCTGCGGGCCACGTCCATCGCGAATGGGCCTTGGGTATGAAGACGGTCATCGAGTTACCCCCGGACCCAGCCGGCAATGAGTCGCCGCTGCAGCCGGGCACCGTCTGGCATACCTTTGGCTATCCTGAGCCGGAGACCTTCGGCTTCTTCTACGTGCATCCCGAGCGGCTGGTCTCGGTCGGCATCTTCATTCCCTCGTGGATGAGCGACCCCTCGCGCACTGCCTACCGCTATTTGCAGCACTACATTCAGCACCCTGCCCTGTGGAAGCACTTGAAAGACGGAACCCTTCGCTCCTGGGGAGCCAAGTCGCTCGAGGAGTCTGGCAAACGTGGAGAGCCCTTCCTTGCCGGCGAAGGCTTTGCCCGCATTGGCGAGGGATCGGGCTCGACCAACATGCTCACCGGCTCCGGCGTGGACGAGGCCTGGGCGACAGGCACTCAGCTCGCCGAGGCGGTTGTCCAATTGCTTCGCGAAGGAAGGCCGTTCAGCCGCAAGAACCTCTCCGCCACCTACGAGGTAAAGCGCAATGCAAGTTGGGTGGAGCGTAGCGCGCGTGAGGCCGAGAATGCGCGCAACGGTTTCCATGGCGGCCCACGCCGTTCGAGTATGATCCGCGGCATGATCGGCATGGCCCTCGCCGGGCTCACTGGAGGCCGGCTCTCCCTCGGCGCGCACATTCCCCCGGCGCACAAGCAGATTCGCCCCTTCTCTTCGCGTTCGGCCGAGGGTCTCAAGCTGAAAGAGGCCACGGCGCTGGCCCTGGCCGATGGCCGTCCACTCCACGATGCTCTGCTTACGGCGCGTGGCTGGCCGGAGATCCCCTTCGACGGCCGCCTGCTGGTGACGCAGCAGGATGCGCTCCTCATCGGCGGCAAGGTCCAGGCCATGCCCGGCTTTGCCGATCATGTTGTCTTCCTCGACAAGAATCTCTGTGTCGCCTGCGTCGAGAAGACCTGCATCGCCATGTGCTCCGGCCAAGCCATCACACTGGGTGCGGGCGGCACGCCCGCCTTTGAGCGCGAAAAGTGCGCCCACTGTGGCGCGTGCCTATGGAATTGTTCCCAATCGCAGGATGGCGAGCACTCCAACATCGAGTTTTGCGCCGGCGCCGGCGGTTTTCACTCCGCCGAGAACTGAGTTTTCCCCAAGCAGCTAAGTTCACGAGAAGGAATCTTTCATGGCAAATGCCCTTCACATCGTGGTTTGCGCGGGTGTCGTACCCGATCCGTTGCAAACTCTGGAGCCGGTCACCGGACCCAATGGTCCAGGTCTGAAGAGTGAGGTGGTCCTGCCCGCCACGCTCGACCCCTGGGCAGCCAGCGCGCTCTATGAAGCCGCCAACCTGGCCGCAAGGAACCCCGGCAGTAAGGTTTGGCTGGTGAGCCTGGGCCCCAAGGCCAAACTTCAGCAAGTTATGATGACCGTGGCCCAGAAGGTTCCCTTCGAACTGGTCTCCATCGACGGCCCCATAGGCGGGTTTCCCGATGCCCACTCGACCGCTGTCGTGCTTGCCGGCACAATCGAGTCAATCCAAGGGCTGGACCGCACGAAGTGCCTTCTTTTCGGCGGCTGGGAATCGGCCACGCGCGGAGCCGGCGTGACACTTCAGTTGATCGGCGAACGTCTCGGCATCGCCGATCAGTTTCAAGGCGTCGACCAGATCGATCTTCGCGACGACGGCTCCTTCGAAGTTCTGGAGCGCGTGGAAGGCGGCAAGCACCAGGTTTCAATCTGCGCAGGAACCCCCGCCGTCCTGGGCTGGGCCACCGGCAACCTTGCCGAGCCGCGCAACAATCCTCAAGTCGGCATGGCCAACATGCGCACCATCATGCCAGCGCTGCAGAAGGCCAAGCCCGCGACCCTCCCTGCCAACGGCCTGCATTACGTCTCGGTCAGCCTACCAAAACAGCAGCGCACCACGCGCATAGTCAAAGACCTATCGCCCGACGAGATTGCCCGCGAGCTGGTCGAGTGGATTGGGGCGGAATGACAATGGAATCGGTTCTGATACTCACGCACGACGCCTTGAGCGACGAGAATAGGTCCGACCGCGGCGCCGCACTGACTAAAGCCTCGCTGGAAGCAGTGACCGCGGGCATGGAACTCGCCGCCCGTCTTTCTGCGCCCTTGACCATCGGCATCGTGGCCGCCGACCCCAAAGCGGCGGCCAGCACTCTGGCTTCCACGGGAGCGCGCCTGCTGGGCGTATCTGGCGACGCCTTCGCGCAGGCGCGGTATGCCAGCGACGCAGCCGCCTGCGAGGCCCTCTGCCGCGCCGTCAGTGCCTCCATCGTGCTGGCGCCCGCCAGTTCCCGCTTTGCCCGCGTCGCTGCGGGTGTGGCGCACCGTATCGGCGGCTTCATCGATACCCACATTACGGCCATCGGCGGCACGGAAACTGTCGAGGCCACGCGCTGGTTCTATCGCCAGCGGGTTGAGGCGGTCCTCCGCCGCGATGCGCGCCCCTGGTTCCTGCTGCTCGATGCCGGCACCCATGCCGCATTTGCCGGCGCACCCGGCCCCGCGCAAGTCGAACAGGTCCCAGTCGAGTTGCCCAAATTGCGCACCACCGTCACCGGCCTTCAGGCGCCGGCTCAAGAGGCGCAGACCGGGGCCCCCGGCGACAGGTCTTCGTCGCTGGGGTGGGAGACGATTCGCCCCGATGCCAAGCTCCTCTTCGTTGCCGGCGCGGGTTGGACCAAGAAGCAACACGATAGCCAGGTCCATGCCGTCGAAGCGGGCGAGTTGATCCTCGGATTTCTGCGCCTTGCCGGCGCATCGCTCGGCAGCAGCAAATCGCTCGTTGACCAGGGAGGCGAGGGCCAACCCGTGCTTCCGTTCCTCTCCCACATGAACCAGATCGGCCAGACCGGCTCGACACCGCGCCATGCCAAAGGCCTCTCCACTTGTTGCCACGGCGAGGAACCGCACGTTGTGGGCTGGCGTTTCATCGCCGAGCGCCGCGCCATCAACCTGGACCCCAACTGCGGCTGGACCCGCGGAAAAGCCGATGTTGTCTACATCGCCGATGCCTTCCAGGTGATGGCCAAAGTCAACGCCTTGCTGAATGCGGAAAAGGCTTAGGTGGGCCGCAACCCTGCTCCGGACGCGCTCCCCATGGGTCTTCCGGTGGTTCTGATTGTGGTAGCTTAGGTACGGGAGTACGCACAAGCTATGCCATCCATTACTTCGTTTATCAAGCACCACTATCGCCATTTCAATGCCGCCGCCCTGGTCGATGCCGCAAATGCCTACAATGCGCTGCTCGCCTCCGGCGGAAAGATGTTCGTCACCATCGGTGGAGCCATGAGCACCGCGGAGCTTGGCCTTTCGCTGGCGGAAATGATTCGCCAGGACAAGGTTCACGGCATCTGTTGCACCGGGGCCAATCTTGAGGAAGATGTCTTTAACCTGGTCGCCCACGACTTCTATGAGCGCGTTCCCCACTACCGCGATCTCACCCCCGCCGACGAGGAGAAACTTCTCAACCGCCACATGAACCGGGTTACCGACACCTGCATCCCGGAGATGGAGGCCATGCGGCGCATCGAGAACGAGGTGCT
>Ga0181531_10001247_pt1 | contig 16219 bp, 10 predicted proteins | sample PEATcosm2014_Bin_38_FD_119743 | JGI IMG/M metagenome (GOLD analysis project Ga0181531, IMG submission 119743) | Peatland microbial communities from MTU Mesocosm Facility, Houghton, MI, USA - PEATcosm2014_Bin11_10_metaG | ecosystem: Environmental > Terrestrial > Soil > Wetlands > Peat | place... | reverse complement strand
TGTGTTGTCAGATAGTGAGCAGTAAGTCCATAGTAGAGGATTGATGTTGGCCAGAACGGTCAGTGTTGGCGGTGTAAATATGCCTCCTGGAAAGGGTACGACAAAAGGCGCTGCCGCCAGTATTTTAGTGAGATTCGAGTTGGCCGATCCAGCTGCTGCATAGACTGATTGTACGTGGAAGGGATTGTCGAGCCATGGAGGCAGTGTGAATTGCCATATAGTTGACGCGACAGATAGCGGAACAGGTACGTTCGGATAAATGTTAAATGAGGTGAATAGATAGTTATTAATAGATGCCTTCCCCAGAAACGGATTATAAGTATTGATATAGGCGTTGATGATAATCCACGCTTGTTGTGGCAAGTCTCCTGAGCCGACCGTCCCATTAGGCGACACGATGAATTGGAAGAGTCCAAACTGAGAAACGCCAACTTGATACTTGTATGTAGACGTTGAATTTCCACCAAGGTATAGCGGGACAGCTGGAAACTGACCGATAGCCCCATTGACGACGCCTGCTGACCAAGGCAGACTGACAACAAGGTTGCCATAATATTGAGGAGGACTGTTCGAATCTTCATAAACGACGAATACATTGTAAGGCGAAGTAGTAGTTAATAATTGTTGAAAGGCCGACGACCGAGAAGCGGTAATTTTATTTACAGAGAGGCGAGTCGAAAAATTGTCGGTCCCCAATCGCGTAGCTATGATACTATTATTTTGTGATGCTTCATTAATATAGTAGCCATTTTCCTGTGACGTAGCAACAGTCGTCAGATAAAAGTTTTGCTCTACAGCACCGGTAGTTTTGCGCTTTTGATAAGACATTCTTTTTACTGGTTTTTATTCAAAGCTGTATTCGAAAAACTCGAGTCTTGTGTAAGATAGCGCGTGACCAGATGGCGTAGGATTCTGGAACGGACGGTGCGGTTAGTTTTCTTCAGAATCTGGTTTTTGATATAATCCTCCAGATCAATGTCATCGTCGCTTTCATTGTCAGACGACTCATGCTTAGTCCGGCCACCACGTTGGCCTTTTCGGTCCTTCTTTAGCTTTTTGATTGCCGGCTTGGCTGGCGCCCTTTTGAGTGGAATAGTTTTTGGAATTTCCGCCAATTCGCTTAATTCCTGAATCGCTGGAACTGGCGCTGAAGATGTTGGTGCCGGAGCGCTTGGCGCCGGTGTTGGCTGTGGCAGTATTGTTGCCGGTGCGCTGACCGTTGTTAGCGTTGGCCTTGTCATTTCGACGGGAAGTCCCGGAATCGTTAGTAAATGTGCAGCCATTAATGTCACTGGGAAAATAAATGTTCTTTTTGTCGAAAAGCACAAACTGAGGATGGCCGCCCTCTTCTAGAATCTTCATGCGGACCTGATTGAGGAGCATGGCCGAATTTCCATATGCTAATTCAAAAAGTCGCCGCAGCTCGCGACTATTGACGCCTTGGCGGGTAATTTGAAAAAGGTAGTTTGTGTTGTTGACCAGGTTGCCTAGCAACGAGTGAGGCCCCGTCGACGGTAGGACTTGGAAGAGAAAGATTAAAGAGATACCCTTGTGGTGGACAAAGGCATTGGCCATCTGGACAAAGGTCTTCTTGTCGGCGCCTGTCATGCTTGGGAGATAATGCTGGAGATCATCCATGATAAAGATGTCACCTTCCTTGGCCATCTCTTTTATCTTCTTCATGACAATTGTCATCACGGACGACGAGTCGCCTGACCGGCCGAGTATTGCCGCAAGATCGGAGCTTTCCTCGTTTTCCTTATTGGCCTCCTCCTGGGCTTGACTATACGAGATGACCTCGCCGCTCTCAGGCGACATGTCAAGCAGATCAGTAACGATTTGATTGTGTTCCTCATCACCCGATCGTTCGTTGCGCGGGTCAAATTGACCGACGTAGATGATGCGCTTGGCCGGATCCTCGTAGCCGTACTTGGGTAGAAATTTTCGATTCTTTACCACGTTGTCAATTAGCTGACGCAGGAAAAAAGTCTTCCCTGAACCGGTCTGTCCGGTGATTATAAAAATAGCGGGTAATTCAAAATTGATTGGTTCTTTATTTTGTACTAAATGATCAACAAAGACATCACTCTCATTTACGTTTGGATTGTCTTTTCGGGCTTTTTTTGGTTGATCTTTTGTTGCGACGGCCGCCCCAGGCATTACTCATATCAATGTCTTGGTCAAGTGAGGGTCGAGTAGAGTCAAATCCGTAGACAGGTATTTGTGCTCCCCACGGCTCAATGACACGAGGCGGTAAGGGGAGACGATCGAAAAAACCAAGCATGTCGCGCTCACGTTTTTTGTTCGTCCAATCCATACCTTCAGGGATGTCAAAGACGCTAAGAATACGTCGTTGTCGCCGACCCGGTCCTTCCCAGTCCATAGTCTCACGAATATGTCGCGGACCCAACTTCATCTTCTTTTTGAGCATGGCTTTTGGTCGAGGCAGGCTGGCTCTAATGATGTCGCTTCCAAAAGATGATGATGAGTCACCCTTCATGCGTCCCTTCCTACTATGTGTCAATTGGGCCAAATTGATAATGGGACTCTTGTACAATTTGTATCTAAATTGGGAGCTCTTTCGAGCCATCTACACGACACATAAAAACCACGCTGTATTTTAGCAATAAATAAATGCATAGGTAAAGGTCGGCCACGCCACAGTCTATTACGACGTCTCGTCCTCCTGCCTGCACCTATCTCAGGCACCTTGTAGCGTGTATCGTACGTGCGGCCTTGAATAGACGACGCAAGGACATGATCAATTAGGTTGCCCCAATTTTTCTTAAATTCAGTTTCGTTTGCAGACTTGTCAGTTAAATTCCACAATTCGTTGACAAATTCAACTGAACTGGCTTGAGGCCTCTTCCTTTTCATCTGACCTAGCAGCTCAGTGATTTGTTCCTCATTCAATTTTCCCTTCATCATCAGGATCATTCCTTCTACCATATCGCGCGAATATTTACTAACCATACTTTCTTCGTGAGCATGTGCCGTTCGCGGCGCTCGCTTTAGCGCCAATTGTTTCAGAGCATAGTCGAACAAGTCCGTCCACTGATTCATCCATTCGTTAGTCGACATACCTCTCTGCACCTTCTCTCCATAATAAAAACCTGACATTTGAAACAAAGCCTTGGCTAATTCTTCTCCAGTTATGCCGCTGTGTTGTCTCTTAATGGGCGCAATGGCATTAAGGACAGTTTCCAGATTCATATTAAGTGGTTCTTTAGTGACGATATCATGACCAAACGCTAGACTTTGAAAATTACGAGCCACCTGATCGCCATATTCACTGGAAAACCATTGGACATATCGAGCCGCTTTTTGTTTGTCTTCGTAATCTTCAAATCCCTTGAATGCGTTCACAAGCAGGCTAGTGCCCTTGGAGACACCTGACACGGCTGCCTGAATGCCAAACTTTGCTAATACGGATGACATAATGCCTACAAAATATACCATGTTAGCAGTTTAATTTTACGCCCTTTAGCGACTTGGATGCCGCTGTGCCCGACACTGATGACGCGATGATTCTTCGGCAAGTATAGTGTCTTACCATCCTTCATGCGTTCCACAAATACGCTCTTACCACGCTTGTCGACCTTGATGCGAGTTCCGTCGTTGGTTCTTATGGTGGCCATGCGCTTGCCTCCGCCGCCGCCTCGACCCTTGCCTCTGTTGGCCCACAATATCTTCATGCCCTTGAACACGTTTCTTGGTGTCAACTGCTCCTTGATCAGATCACCTGTTTGTCTTGCAATCTCATCATATTGTGGGTGTTGTTGGGCAAAATTAAGTAATTGTGTTGCCGCATCCTTAACATTGATGATCTTCGACTGACCTGGCAACAATTGAGGCGTAGCTTTTTTTATTATTGACTGTAGTGGTGTTTCCGGCGCGTCGTGGAACTCGTCATCACTGTCATGAGCAGCTAGTCGGGCGACTCTGACCGCGTTCGGGACCGGCGTGAGTTTTGATACTTTTGCCAAGTTCGCCAATTTCGGCGCGTATTTCCTATCGAGCGCGCTGATTTTCCACTGGTTTTTGATCGCCTTGTAGCCTTTACTGGCTGATTGTCCGATTTTTTTCGCTGCTGTTGAACCAATTTTTGCTGCTTTCGACCCGACCTTTTTGATGGCCGTAACGACTTTGGTTCCAATTTCTTTGAGCGAGACGCCGCCTTTTTTGTTTTTGTAAGCCATTTTTTCATCTACAAAGTATATTTATGGACCTTTATAATTGGGATTAACAAATGAAAAAACATCATCAGGTATAATAGAAGTAGTAGGAAGTGGGGCAGTGACACGAAGAGGTACGTTAATGGCCTGTCCGAGCGCTTGTTCCGTCCGACGGCGTATTGTCTCTGCCTTGCCCACCTTGAAGGCATTGGCGCTGATGAGATTGTTTTGGACCTAGAAAAGACCCTTTTTAACTTTTAATGGCAGTGTCTCTGGGTCGACGCCGAGTCTGGCCGCCTCTTCAGCCCTCTTTTTGATAGCTTGCAGTTTTTCCCAAGCGTCACTATATTTGAGGACTTGCTGGGGATTGTCCCATTTTTCACCGACTTTTAGCTGTGCCTTTAGTGCATCATATGGGCCTTTGTAATTTTTGGGCCAGACTCGACGTGCCAGAGATTCATACTGATTCTTGGCTACCTTGTTGATTTCCTTGTTGATGAACGTGCTTGGATTTTTGATGTGGCTGCCGACCTTCTTGGCCACTCCCTTGAGGTGAGTTGGAATTTTAGACAGGCCCTTCGATACGGCTGATGTGGCCTTGCTCAGCACCGACCCTATCGATTTGGCGCCGCTGGAAAAAGCCTTGCCAACTGTAGCCAACGCGTCACTAAAGCCTGCACCCTCTTCGCCGTCTTCAGGCTCGTAGTAGTGTTCTCTGCCGTCTTCACCAAGCCGAAAATAACGTGGCCGACTTTCTGCGTTTTCCCATTCGGTTCGAGACAGCCATATTCTATGAGGTCCCAAATAAGCATTCCTCCCAGCATGCGACAATGCATAGACAATCTCCCGCACACGATCGTCACAAAGATTCGGATTATCTGCTCTCCACCAATTTGGGAGGCGCGGAACTTCTCGCAAGTAAGCCATGTGCAGCCTCTCCCATCCGCGCTTGTTATATTGTATTTCATATGGTCCAAATGGTTGTCTTACTGGCCGTACCACATTGACGGTCCTATCGGCGGGCAGGTCGGCAGGCCTTGAAGGAGCAGGCCTGTCTGTAACGCCTTCCATGGTATTTTGTATAGCGTTGCCGGTGTTGCGGACCTCGGCCATGGGCCTGTACTTGACCGGTCGGCGAATGTCAGGCGCCAGTAGATCCCACGCTGGATCCAACGGATCGCTCCCAATCGGCTTTGGCCTCTTGCGCTTCGGCGGCGGCTTGGACGGCTTGGGCGAAGGTGGTTCCCCAAAAGGGTCTGCGCCTCCTCGCCTTCCTCTTCTTTTTTTAACCATGATGATCTAAAACAGGTAAGACCAAAATTGTATTTGACCAACAAATAGGCCTGATTGGATAGCTATGGGTAACTTGGGATCTGTGGTGTCACATTGGAAGAGACCATTCAAAGACAAAAAGAGATAAGTGGGAGCAGTGGCCGATATGGCCGGATTGGCTAGAGTCATCTGGTTAGTGAATGCCCAGTCGACTCTCTGTTTAGGAGGATTGAATACTAAGATATTAGTGTTGCCTGCTACTGTTGTGGCATTAAAGGGCATTGTTGACCAGTGGTCCATCCATGTCCGATCATTCTCAGTCGTCCCCGATGATAATGTTATCCAGATTCGCATGACAGGAATGTAAACAGATCCATAAGCCGAACAGATATAAATCGGTATCTCAATGCCTGAAAATTGATGACCCATATTCATTGCTGTGCCTGACCAAGCGTTTATTAACGTTGAAGACGTTGTAGGATTTCCGGCTAAAGGTCCTGCTCCACCATACGACGTGCCTGTTGTGATGGTCGTGTTCTGCATACTCGATAATGGAAAGTTGATTGACACAGTAGGGGAAATAGGATAAATGGCACTTCGTGACGAGTCGGTAGCAGCATAACTACTTGATCCCCAATAATTCGTCGGTAAGCCCACGGCGGAATAATCAGGATTAGTGCCAGCAACAAAATTGGATCCGATGTAATAATTAAAGAATTTCGTCCATGGATTCATCAACGAGTAAGGATAGCAGAAAATGGTGTTCTGAATTTTACTACCAGTACTACTACCAACCGGCATCGAGCCAATAGTATATTGCGTTCCAGTAATGTCAGTGACGACAACATTTAAATATGCTTCCATGACAGTGTTGTCCAAAAAACCGCTAAAGGACAAACTGCCAATAAAAATTCCCACTCCGCCGTATGAACAGGGATTATCACCAGGCGCCAGGCCTGCTTGAAGAGAAGGTCCAACTATCATACTTATCCCACCAAAAGTCGCCGTACTTGAAGCACTAGCACCAACAACAAGTAAATCGGTAGGATTACCAAATTGTTGGGCCAGGCAAAAGTTATAAGGGGGAATAGGAGTACAAGAAATATAAGGATAGACAACATCAGAATTTGTCAGTGGAGGAGGCCAAAAAGTACTACCAGTATTAGTATATTGCGTGCATCCATCTGTCATCGAATATTGCGCAAAAAGAGTACTTTGACGACAGGCAGAAATTTGCCAAGACATTGTCACGCCATACATGCCCAATTTGTAGTCGAGAGGATATTGCAGATTGCCTGTCATTGGAAGACTGATGCTGGGAAAATACATATCCATGCATTGGCTCGTCAAACTTCCGGTAGCACAATTCGTGCCTGTTGCAGGCAATCTGATATTGACAGCAGATGTCAGGGCAAATGAGCCTATGGAATTTAATGGCGCCATCAGAGGCCCACCACTGGGCACTTGCTGTGTCTGCATAGTGCTTATCTTCTTGAGATACTGGACATCAGTTTGGGCACTGGCAAGCCCGACCACCAATAGTAAAATTAATCTCATCTATATATAGATAAGTACTAGTAAATGTAATATCAGTTAACCACCATTGGGGAGGAGTGATAGGTGTTGCAGTCATACAGTTTAGCCCATAGAGTTCAGCTTCAAAAAACAAGTTTACCGACGAAGGCATGCCCGAGTAGCCCAACTGATTAGTGTACTGTGTGTCGATTGTTGTCGAATCAGCGCCCCAGCCATAAGTGGACGTTTGTGGAAAATAGTCGACCAAGTCAGACAAATCGTTGACCAACTGGTCCGTAGCGTGGATGTCTATTTCGCCATAAGTGATGGGTTTGGCCTGGCTACTAGTGCAGAGAGCAAACCGAAGACTGACAGGATAGATCGACTGGGTGTTTGAAATATTTAATAGAGCCAATCCCTGATGGACGTGAAGCGGTAAAAATAATGATGGCCATGTCAATGTTGCCTGGGTATTCAGCGTTAGCGACGGCGAGGCATAGAGGCGAGAAATCAAGTTGAAGGGGCTTAGAATCGAGTAGGGAACACAGAAAGTCGCTGTAGGGATGGACGTTCCAGACTGGGTGATTTTGCCTCCGAGGATCTGGTAAATCTGATACTGTTTAGTGGCTATAGTATTGACAAAATCGATGGTGAAAAAGATGGCCGTGCCTGGCCCCGGGCCGCCTGTCCCACTGCCTGAGAAGCGCAACTCAAAGCCGCCATTGGATGACCCAAAACACTGATTGTCATTTCCTGGGCCAATATAGCCACGGGCCAGTTGGACGGTAACATCAAAGGTGAAGGTCGATACTGTCAGTGTCTCCTGATAGATAACGTAACCTAGGGCCGCATGGTTATTGTCTGCATCGTTGGATGAGTCGTAGGCCGTAAATGGTAAGGGCGTACTGTCTGTAGGAGATCCTCCAACAGGCGCAAAAGTGGGAGGCAAAAAAGTATTGGTCGACAAATAGCTTGTTCCGGCCGTGGCAGCCGTGCCTGTAGATTGCTCCCAAATGGTGACACCAATACTGATAGTGCCTATTGCCGCAAAGAGATCCATAGACTGAATACCCAACGCAGTAGTGATCGCACTTGTCTGGATCGTCTGTGCCGAGGCTGAACCTGTCGTCGTTCCCCACAAGGACTTTTTGTACTGGGTCGTGCCTGTAGGAAAGCCACCACCACTATTTGCAGCAATAGTTTGGAGCTGGCCATACATTTGTTGGTTGAGTGTTGCCAGTCCATACGTGCCATAAGTCAACTGCTGGTAAATTAAATTGAGCCATTGGCCAGCATATGTCCCATTCCCCTTAAGAGCATTCAGTTCTGACTGTGGCCATACGGCCGCAGGCAATAGCAATAAAAGCAATAATAATAGCATCTAAAAATTTAAAGTTCGTTAATTTCATTGATGTCTTCTTCCAGTTTTGTCATATTGATGATGGTAGGCGTTGCCAGGATCAATTGAGACAGTGGTAGCACATATCTCTCGATAAAGTGGACAATGACCATGTGACAACCGACCAGTAAACTGGCCACTCTTAAAATTCTCTTTCCAAAAGTCATCTAAAACACACAAATTACTTGACTTGAGTTAATTCGATAACAAGAAGATTGGCGTTGATTGCGCTATTTTGATTGGTAACACAACTGTAGCCAACAGTTTCAGCGCCTAGTTTAAACGATAATGTAGTTCCGGTGACTGTCGTACTTCCAGCAAGTATACTATTGACAATAGAGATGCCATTTGAATTGAACCATGACCAATTGATATTGACATCAAACCAACTGACATATCCGGTAGGTGCGGCTGAACCGCCGCCAGGTGTAATGCCAGTATAATACTGCCATATGTCACTGGCTCTGGCTTTGAATCCACCCGATGATGGCATATTAAGGTAGCCAATTGCCATAGGAAAAGTTGATACAGACGTGCACAATAAAAAGTCGACTTGTCGCTGTGAAGGCAATGGATTGAAAGAGCCAATAAGAGGGCCATCAGGAATAAAAAATGTGCCGCCTGCTATAAAACCTCCTGGAGGATAAACGATCGAATTGTAGTAGGGATAACTAGCTTGAGTAGTCTGCAGTCTAACAGTTTCACGCAAGTCCCACAAAGACCAGGACGCACAATAAGGCGCTGAAGACGTTGCTAACAATGTAGTAGTTGGAGCAATAATTTTAGCAATTATAACTTGCGACGAATCCCAATATGAAGTCGTTGAACCTGATGAAGGATTTGCAACAACAAAGTCTAAGGTAGCATAACATGGATTAGTTCCCGTCGCCGTGCAACTCGATGTAATGATTAAAGGTACTCCACCGGATTCCCATGCGCCTGAGCATCCTTGCGTGTCACTAATACTATTCTGACCAACAGTCATTAATACTGTACTCGTGCAGGAGCATGCACCAGATGATATTGTCACAGCGTTATATATGGTTACCACTGAATTGCCGTAGGAATCAACTGTTGCAAGATTATATGGAAAACTGCCGCTTGTGTATGGAAAAATGCTTATAGGAGTCGTTGTGCCTACACCGGCTGTAGCAGTCCATGTTGACAAGCCAAGCGCTAAACTACCCATCATCAAGCCGACACGAATACGAGCCAACGATGACGGATTATTAAAACCTGCTCTCGATGAAACAGTGACAGTAGATCGACCAGTAACAGTGCCATATCCACTATAAGGAACACTGAAAATACCCGTTGTAGCTACGGGAATATATGGCCCATTGGCTCCTCCTTCCGAGTCTAAATTCAGATTGATTTGAGCTATGCCCGCGTTGATTTTCTGTAACAAATCGGCAGTCGACTCGGTGCCAGGTTGACCAGGCTGACCCAGCGCGTTGAGGTTGGCAATAATATTAAGGAGGGCATTGGTGGTCAGCGATGTGTTGACTTTAGGCCCAATATTGGCATTAAGTTGGCCGACATTGGGTATCACGCCACCATAAGTGGTCACGTCGCTGGTAGTGCCCAAATTGCGCGCCACATTATAGTTGGAACTGAAACTGTTGTCCAAGCCATCACCAAGCGCGTTGTGGATTTTGAGTAGTAGGTCGGCCGCGCTCTCTGTCCCCGTCGAGCCTGGTGTTCCCAGTGACAGGAGATTAGCCAGGACATTAAGCATGCCATTGGTAGTCAGTGATGCGTTGACAGTTCCGCCCAAATTCGTCAACAAGTTGTTGGTAGAAGTAGCCGTTCCAGAAACGCCTTCCAGCGCAATATCAATATAGTGAAGTTGTGTATTGACTGATCCATAAGAACTGCTAGTTCCCAATTCAGTGACAACATTTTGTAGTCCATGTATTACAGATCCTGTACCGGTCAGATCGCTTGGAGATCCGAGCAACGCTTCGATATTATATGTAGACGAAGATGACCCTGCCGTGCCTTCAAGCGCTTTGTCAATGTAATTGAGTATTGTGTTTCCAGCGATTACGTTAGCTGCAGTCGCTGCCGTCTCGGCCTCTATGGCATTCAATTGGGTGCCGCACACGCATATTCCTGGTCCTGGTCCTCCGCCCAGCGCCTCATAGATTTCGTTATTGACGGCCCATATTGACCCGAGCCACGAGTTGGTCTGCGTACAACATTGGCCATTCACGGCAATAGTAAAAAAACACAAAAGCACTAATCCCGATTTTATTATTGATGCACCACCCAAAAACATATCGGACAGTGTCTTTGAAAACTAGGCACAGTTATTTGAATGCGTCTAATAAGCTCACCAGTCTTAATGCCAAATGCAACCTTGGCCTTGTCAGGTAGAATTTTCTTGAAGGACATGACTGATCCCGAGTCGGGAAAATGATTACCCCCATAACACAAGTCATACAGATTATCATTAAGACAATGGCCACATAGACACAACGCGTTCATAATGTCAAATAGGGCCAACTCATCCTGGCCAAAAAGTCCTCTGATAATAGGCAGACATCGGAAGCCTGGCTCTTCCACGGGATGAGCAATTTCTTCATCTTCAGCCAAATAGATAGGTTCCGCGGACGGCAACAGCATATGGCCCTTGTACTTGCGGCGCAGGGCCTTGCATCGAGCGCACCTCAGAATATATCCCTTGCGGACCATTTGAAACAAAAAGTCGTGGCGGTGTGTGTGTCTGTCATTAGGTTCGCGCTGTGCGGGACACTTGTGCCAGTTTTCTGGGTCGAGCCTGAAATTAAAAATATAAGTCTGACAATCGAAATTACCCAATGTCCCATCATCGGTCAGGCCACACATGGCTATAATTTCTTCCGTCGTTGGCCCGTCGGCATTAGTGATAAAAATCATATTGTCAGTATCTGAATAGACAGGATAACTCTTGTAGTGGTCGACCATCAGATAAGTCTCCACCTTCGTATGATCATGAGTGACAACAAAAGCTGTCAATTGGTTAGCAATGATGTTTTTCCAAGACATGATAAAGGCGTTCAATTGGTAATGGACACGAGGTTCTTCTACGACACCGCTCTTTAGAGGCTTCTCCATGGAAATATATTCGACAAAACGAAGAGCCATTTTACCTATGGTCGTATTCAGTAAATTTTTGTAGGCCTCCTTCATTACGGCATTTCCTTCAGCTTCAGCCTTGGATTTGAATCTATAGATTTGTTGGTACATGTCGCCCAATATCCAGCTCCAGCGCGGCCAAGCTATAGGCCAAACATTCTCGCCGCCCTGTTCGTCCATCGTCCTCGTCAATATAGTCACAGCAAAGCCATAACGCATCATCGAAAAAATGTCGACACAGGTATAAAAACCATAGTAGTACTCGCCATTAGTATGACTGATCCATTGGAGACTGCCGCGCTTCTTTGACAATGGATCATTAAGATCCAAATGGGCGTTTAGGCGGTATGGCACGCAACCCATCACCTCTTGGACAGAGTGCACAATACGTTGACTGTTGAATTCAAGGTGTCTATCGTTGCCAGTTTTTCTGAACCTGACATAGGCCACAAAAGGAAAGTAATCCACTGGTCTATACCGTCGACTGTAAAGTAACGAATTTATATTATCTATAAAATCGATTTTTGGGTAAAAGGCTTCGCCGGCCGGACAGGGGCCCATTGAGGCGGTAGGGTACATGGACTTGACGTCCACAGCATTGATCACTTCCAGTTTAGGGTCGGGTTGTAAGATGAGGCCTATACCGCCAGCCAACGTCCTTCCTCCATTAATACATAGCCGGATCATAGTTGCCGGCCTCACTTGTTTGATGGTATAAAAGTCGCGACTAAGCGCAACAGTAAATAAGGTCCGCTCATGAGGCACATAATTAGCTGCAAATGGAATGAGGAAAAATGAAATGTTGGCCAGTGTCATCCCAAAATAATAGATACCAAAATTATCTATCACTTCCTGATCCAAATGTGTGGCATCAAAGACGCGTCTCTTGATACTAGGAATAGTCGTAAATATCTTTGAAAAATAACCAGCTACTTCAAAGACACATTCCGTATCTCTAATGCAATACTTGAGCACTTTCTGATAGAGCGCATTTGCCTCATAGCCATAATCCTTGTTGAGGACCATCTCGCCAGCAGTAAATATCTCATCCACACTGCAGTCATCTTTTTGGAAACGCAACTTGAGCTTCTCGCAAAGTACCTTGAGTCGGCCACGCTGACCAGCAGGCACGAATTGGGCTGAATCGCGAAAAAATATCTTTGCTTTTGTCTTGCGGTGGATCATAGAAATAGATATGATGCGGCCGCCGGCACGCACAAACTTGAACCGCGTCGTGTCTAAAAACTTCCATGATCCGTCATATATTTTTTGCAGGAGAAAAATATTGTCGTAGCCAGAGCCGTTATAAGACATGAAGATGGAACAGGAATTTTTAGGCAGGCCATTAAGCAGACGCTCAACGGCCACGAGGAAGCGTTCCGTACAATCGTCGCCAACAAACTCGCTCCAGCGTGACGGCAAACCGCGCGGTTGATACTCGGTCACAGCAATCATAAAAGGTAAGTGTTTGCGTTCATCATTTTCAGACTCGAGGCATTCGTAATCAAAAGCGAATATCCTATAACTGACCAATTCCTGAAACTTGGTGATCCGCTCCGACTTGTCAATATTCCACGCGGTCTGTTCGACAAGAGGTACAGCTTCGTCCAAGGCAGCGCGTCTATTCTGGTCACATGTATTCCACTTTTTACGCGGTCCCTGATTTCGTATACGGACAAGAAAAAATGCTCGTCCCATGGCACTGTTGGGTCGTCTCTCAAAAGGAAACAAATTGAGAACATCACCAGGTTTAGCATTGCGCACCCAAGTATATATCTGATCCACCAAATTGTCAATGTTGACATGTTCATCTCGAACAACAAAGATCTTCTGCTTCTTATCATAGAAAACAGTCAGTCTATTCTTTTCCGCCGGCGACAATCCATGAGGCATATAGAATCGACCCTGAAAAGGCTTTGTCAATTCCACTGACCAAACTCTGGTCCCACGACTAAAAATCATCTAGTGTAAAAATCAATGCATAAATGTAATGGTATTCAAGATAGTTTTGCATAAACGATCAAATTTGGACTTGTGGAAAGCAGAGTAGGTGAAATGGAACCAAGTCGCCTGGAGATCCAACAACAAACTAAATAACTGGGGTTTTGATGGAGCATACTTGTAAAGGAGTTGACAGGAAATCCTCTTTAATAACTGGTTGGCATACATTGAATGGTGCTTGCGGCCACATGGAGTTAGGCGCAAAATCTCAGTATAGAAAGGCCAGCGTATAACATCTTCCATGACATACTGAAATTTTGTCCTGGACGGATCGGCTTCAGTGGCATAATGCTCGGCCACAAACCGATCTAATGAAGGATAGGGCTGTACCATACCTGTCCATAGAGACGGCCGCAGCTCTAACAGATGCCGGCGTGTTAGCGCGCTCACCCCTGTCAATTTGACTTGCTCAATCTTCTCCCACTTGGTCATCCACTTGTTAATCATTATCATTAACTCTTTCACCAATTGGATGACGTGTTCTTTACTGCTTGCCTTTTCCAAGTCCCTAAAAAGACTAACCTTACCATCAAAGTGTTCCTTCCATGTCCGATTGTTGAGGAATGAACTAGGAGGAGTAGAGATGGGAAAGTGGCCATTAGCTGACCAAATCGAACCACGGTCCATTCGAAAACGGCTACCCAACTCACGCTCAATTTGCTTCTCCCATCTATTCAGTGTCCTCCCCAGCACTATATGAGGACGCTTACGCCGTCCGCCCGGCGCTGCCTCAAACACCTCAGTCCACCATTGCGAGCGGCCAGATGAGCGGACAAACATATCGTCCATGAGGACCTTGGTCGATACAGTATAGGCCTCCCTAAGGGGCGGCGGCCGCGGGACGCTAATTTCTAAGACAACAGCGTGGTATTCTTCCAGCTCGAAAGACTCTCTAAGATCAGAACCTGTTACCTCGACCTCTTCCAAATTATGGTCCAAACAGTTGGCCATAATGAACGGCATGATGTGTGAGTAAACGTCGGCCCGAGTAGCACCAGGCAAGAAGTGACGCAGGAACTGAACTCGTGAGCCGCGAAAGACAAAAACCGTTTTTGCCAACTGGTTAAAGTTGAGGCCATGATAGAGCCGGCTCCAGTCATTGTCAAATTGGTCCCAAGACTCGGTTGCCGTGTCACGCGCTGTCTCCAAGACATCAATATACTCGCCCACGTCATTAGGGTCCATGTCATTATTGGCAGCCTGAAATTCGTCCCTAAATTCCTCTCGTCCTTCATTGAAAAATTTTAAGGCATCACTTAACATGACAAAACGCCCAGCCGCCTTGTACATGTCATGATCGAGCGATCCCTCTGCCGGCCCACCTCCAAAAATAAAGAGAGCTTTATTTTGCCAAGCATTATAAGTACACCCATAGTAGGAATAGAGCATCGGTGGCTGATTGGGATCATCGCTTAGGTGTGATGACAACAGTACGCCGTGATCCGTGGTCTGACCAGTCTCTAGGAAGATTGGATAACCATGTGTTTCATTGTTTGCTGTAGAACTAAGTGGTTCATTATCCATTGTGTTAAAATTGTCTAAAAATGAAAATTGGAGGTAGTAAACGACGACATCGACTACACCGCGTCAAGCGCCATCGCGTCAGGCGAGGAAGACGCAGTCACAAGAGGCGAGGGTCTGGTTTTACTATTCGACGTTAAAGTATTTTTACGTGTTGTTATAGGCATCGTTAAAACTTGTGTGTGTGATCACAGGAGGACGAGCAACGACGATGGCTAACGTGTCGACTGTTATACAATTACTAATAAATGGGCAGCCGTATGAACAGCCGTCTTTTTTAGCTTCGCAAGAACCGGCTACGGTCGGTTATGCTGTAGGCTTATTAACAAGAGCTGCAAAAAATGCCTTTCTCACTTTCGACCATTCCGGCTGGTCTGTTTACGTCAGTCCGCCCATTGACACGCCCAAAGATAAGAAATTATTTGCGCGCGGTCTTTGGAAGGCTTATATGGAATATGCGCAACGCCCACACGCCAACGCGACATGGCAAAATATTGTGAATCAGCTTTTCCTCATGGCTATCAACAAGTCACCTAAAATAGCCCAGCTGGCGCGCAACAGGATTCCCATTGACGAAGATGAGCGTCAGGCCATTACTAACATGGCCATACAGTTGTCGACGGCTGAGCAGCGCTTATCACGCCATATATCCGACCATCACAACAACATGGTCAGGGATGCAGACAGACGCGCAGCTATAGATCAACAGCACAGACAAGCGATGACACAGCTGCAGGAAAACTTGAATGCGTTAGAGGCTACACGTGAGGCCACAGAGACGGAAAGAGGACGCCGTGACTTGGCTGTCACAATGTCTGTCCTACAAAAGGTAGCGGAAAAGACGCAGCGTATGATACGTGTAGCTCACTTGGGACTGGAAGAAGGAATAAAAAGTCTCTCGTCGGCCATAGAAAGGACTCGTTTCGTTCAGGCCGATCATCCTGACCTACCCCGTATGCAAAGCGAATTGGGCGAAATTAAAAGCAAACTAGTAAACTTGGAAATTATTGGACGCCAGCAAATGCCGCTGGAGGATTTGGGCACGCGCCTTGCAACACTCAGTTCTAAAATGGACGCCAGTGGCAGACAGTTACAGAGCATGAATGCTCGACTCCGATCAATGGAGGAATTGACAAGACTAAATAGAAAAAGGGCAATGGCTCCCAATAGCGGATTTTCAGCAGCATCTGAAGAAGTCCAACGGCCTGTATTTGCG
>Ga0181531_10001245_pt1 | contig 16231 bp, 11 predicted proteins | sample PEATcosm2014_Bin_38_FD_119743 | JGI IMG/M metagenome (GOLD analysis project Ga0181531, IMG submission 119743) | Peatland microbial communities from MTU Mesocosm Facility, Houghton, MI, USA - PEATcosm2014_Bin11_10_metaG | ecosystem: Environmental > Terrestrial > Soil > Wetlands > Peat | place... | reverse complement strand
TGCAGCAACTCGCCGAAGACCACGACTTCGCCGGAAGTCAATGGTAACTGCACCGAGACGAACTGAGAAGGAGGCGATGTCGGCGACACGCTGATTTCGGACCCCGGAACCGCCCCTTCATACTCCATAGCAGGGATAATCGTGCCATTCATGAAGAGCGTATACGTACAGATCAAATCGGCCTGCCCGCCGCCTGCCACTTGCACCGAACCGTTAACGCGAAGCTTGAATGTAAACAAACCAGTTTGGCTTGCCGGACCATTTATGGTGAACGTGTCGAAGCTGTACATGTCTCCGTTGCTGAAGGATTCGCCGTAGTCTGGGTTTGTCGTACTGGACGATAGCTTCAGTATCGCGTTCGATATCTTGCCTGAAAATGCAGCCGTACCCGTTGGTCCACTTGTTGATATCGAATTTCTGTATGACAAGCCCTGGACGTTTAATAGATCGTTGTTCGGATTATCTGTACCAGCGTAAGCTTGATCAAAAAACGTGTACCCGTATGCGGGCGTCTGCGCCGACGCTTGCGAGACGATCGAGGCTACGCAAGCGGAAGCGAGCGCTATCGCAAAGGACTTGCCGATTTTCATATGCCGACTCCCCGAGACAGTTCAGGCTTTGTATGCTCTAGACCCGTTGTAGATGCGGATTTGGCCACAGGTGCCGCTCCCCGTCAACGGTTCTGGAATGATTTTGATATGAAATTTCACTTCCTTCTTGGTGCGCTTGGTGATAAGGCGTGACTCCTGGGCGGTAGGCCCTCTGCCGGCGGTGGGCGAGGCCGGAGCGCCACGCCCGCTTCACTGCCACGCATGTCTTACATACGCGCTGCTTTATGCCAACCCGCGCGGTAATCGACGCTCGCAGGAAGGCCAGGGCTCTGCCCTGGACCCGCTGGGGCCGGAGGCCCCAGACCCCCAATAAAGCTGCGCGGCTTTTCCTTAACTATTTGGCGAAGACAATGAATAACAGAATATTTTAGGCTTCGCCGTTCCCCCCAACGACTCTTAATGAGCGGGGTCTGGGGCCTCCGGCCCCAGCGGGTCCAGGGCAGAGCCCTGGCCTTCCTTGCTCGCTAATCCCGTTCCCACCCCCATCATTGCCCCGATGCCTTACCGGTGTTAACCAACGCACCCACCTGCACGCCCGGGGGACCCATGGCATACGACCTGACCGTCAACGGCCAGACGCACCACATCGAGGCTGACGAGGGGACGCCGCTGCTCTGGGTGTTGCGCGAAACCCTCGGCCTCACCGGCACCAAGTTCGGCTGCGGTATCGCCGCGTGCGGCGCCTGCACGGTGCATCTGGACGGCGCCCCCAGCCGCAGCTGCTCGGTGCCGATCGAGAGCGTCGGCACGCAACACGTGACCACGATCGAGGGGCTGGCCGCCCCGGGCACGCGCCACGCGGTGCAGCAGGCCTGGATCGACGCGCAAATTCCCCAGTGCGGCTATTGCCAATCCGGCATGATCATGGCGGTTTGCGGGCTGCTGGCGACGACCCCGCAGCCAACCGACGCCGATATCGACAGCCAATTGACCAATATCTGCCGGTGCGGGACGTATCCGCGCATTCGGCGGGCCATTCACGCCATCGCCTCGGCTGCCGCGGGGAGTTCCGCCCATGGGTAAGCTCTTGACCTGGACGCGGCGCGGATTTTTGACCGTTGGCGGCGTTTTAGGCGGCGGCCTGGCGCTCGGCATCGGGTTCGCGCCGAACCGGCTCGCGATCAAGGGCGATCCGCAAAAGCTCAACACCTGGCTCAAGATTACGCCGGACAACCGGGTGACCGTGCTGGTGCCGCACTGCGACATCGGCCAGGGCAGCCACACCGCGCTCGCCATGATGCTGGCCGAGGAGCTCGATGCCGACTGGTCGCTGGTGACCGCGCAGGAAGCGCCGGCGATGCCGGCCTACGCCAGCGACTACCTGGTGCATGGGTTTGCGATGGGCGCGCTGCCGGCGTGGCTGCTGCCGCGCACCATGGACGACGTGTCGCTGGCGATCGCCGACATGATGGGCCTGCAACTGACCGGGGGCAGCGCCAGCGTGCGGATGACCGGGGAGGCGGGCATGCGCGTGGCCGGCGCCGGCGCGCGCGCCATGCTGATCGAGGCGGCGGCGACGCGCTGGGGTGTCGACCCCTCCAGTTGCTCGGCCGCGCTTTCGCGTGTGCGGCACGTGGCCTCCGGGCGTTCGCTGACCTACGGCGAATTGGCGGACGATGCCTCCCGGCTCAGCCCGCCTTTGTCGCCGGCGTTGAAGCCGTATACGCAATGGCGGCTGGTGGGCACTTCGCCGCCGCGCCCCGATATTCCGGAAAAGGTGAACGGCACCGCCAAGTTCGGCATCGATACGGTGCTGCCGGAGATGCTTTACGCCACCGTCGCGGCCTGCCCGGTGTTCGGCGGCAAGCTGGTTTCGGTGGATATCGCTGCTGCTTCGAAAATGCCTGGCGTGCACAGCGTGGTGAAGTTGGATGACGCGGTCGCGGTGATCGCGGACGGCTACTGGCGTGCGCTGCAGGCGGTGCGTGCGCTGCAGCCGGTGTGGGATATGGGCGGCCACGGCGCGGTGACCTCCGACACCATCTTGACCGACCAGCGCGCGCTGCTCGCCGGCGGCGATGGCAGCGCGGATGTGAAGCGCGGCGATACGACGGGCGCGCTTGCGGCCGCGGCGCACGTGATCAGCGCGGAATATTACGTGCCGTACTTGGCGCACGCCACGATGGAGCCGCCCAACGCCACCGTGCGTATCGCCGACGGCAAATGCGAAATCTGGACCGGCGTGCAGGATCCGTTGAACACGCGCTCGGTTGCCGCGACCGCCGCCGGCCTCGCACACGAGGACGTGACGGTGCATAATTTCCGCGTCGGCGGCGGTTTTGGGCGCAAGGTGCCGGCCTCGTTCGATTTCATTACGCAGGCCGTGCAGGTTGCCAAGGTTGCGTCGCCGCGGCCGGTGAAATTCATCTGGAGCCGCGAGGAGGATATCGCGCACGATTACTATCGCCCGACGGCGCTGATCCGCTTCCAGGGCGGCTTGAACGCGCAGGGCGGGGCGGTGGCCTGGCGCGCGCACTATACCGGCACCGCCGGCGAGAACGCCGCGCAAATTCCTTACGGCATCGACAATTTCCTGATCACCAGCAGCGCATTCAGCAATCACGTGCGCACCGGCCCGTGGCGCAGCGTGGACCACTCGCAGCACGGTTTTTTCAGCGAGAGTTTTGTCGACGAACTGGCCCTCGCGGCCGGCCGCGATCCGTTCGTGTTCCGCCGCGACCTGCTTTCGGTGGGCTCGCGCTACCGCGCGGTGCTGGAAATGGCGGCGGCAAAATCCGGCTGGGGTGGCGCGCTGCCGCCGGGCAGCGGCCGCGGTATCGCACTGACCGAGGCGTTCGGCTCGATCGTTGCCGAAGTGGCGGAAGTGACCGTGTCGCCGACCGGCGTGGTGCGCGTGAACCGGGTGACCGCCGTGGTCGATTGCGGCGACCTGGTGCACCCGGGTACCGCAACGGCGCAGATCGAAGGCGGCATCATGTTCGGCCTGGCCGCCGCGCTGTATGGCGAAATCACCATCGACAACGGCGCCGTCCGGCAAGACAATTTCTCCACCTACAAAGTCGCGAAAATGGCGGATACGCCTGAGATCGCGGTGTTCTTCATCGCGTCGCACGCGCCGCGCGGCGGCATCGGCGAAGTCGGCGTGCCGCCGATCGCGCCCGCTATCGCCAACGCCATCCATGCCGCCAGCGGCGTGCGCGTGCGCAGCCTGCCGATCCGCAGCGTAAGTCTGCGCACCGCGGAGGCACCGCGCCAGCACGCCTCGGCGCAATGAGCGGCACCGCGAGCTTAACGCCCAAGCCGCGCCTGCTCGAAGGGATCAAAATCGTCGATCTGACGTCGGTGGTGTTCGGGCCGTATTGCACCCAATTGCTGGCCGAAATGGGCGCCGATGTGATCAAGGTGGAACCCCCGCTCGGCGACATTTTCCGCCGTGCCGGCGTGCCCGCGGCCACGCCGGCGATGGGCCCGTGCCACATGGTGCTCAATCGCGGCAAACGCTCCGTCGCCCTCGATCTGAAATCCCCCGCCGACGCCGAATTGATGCACGCGCTGATCGCCGACGCCAACGTGTTCATCCACAACGTGCGCGCCGCCGGCATCGAGAAACTCGGCTTCGGCTATCAGGCCCTGCACGAAAAACACCCAGGGCTGATCTACGTGCATTGCGTCGGCTACGGGTCGGGTGGCCCCTATTCCGGCCTGCAAGCCTACGACGACGCCATTCAGGCGGCCTCGGGCATGACCAGTTTTTTCTCGCGCGTCGATGGCGACCCGCGCCCGCGCTACGTGCCCTCCACCATCGCCGACAAAACCGCCGGCATGCACGCCGCCTACGCCGTGCTCGCCGCCATTATCCACAAGCTGCGCACAGGTGAGGGCCAGCACGTGGAAGTGCCGATGTTCGAATGTTTTACCCAATTCCTCTATGAGGAACATCTGTTTGGCGCAACGTTCGATCCGCCCACCGGCCCGATTGGCTACGCGCGCCAGATCGATCCGAACCGCCAACCATACCCCACCAGGGATGGCTATATCAGCATCGTTCCCTACACCGATGAAAGCCTGCAAATGACATTTGCGGTGCTGCGGGCTAGCGACTTCCTGGAGCGGCCGGAATTCGCAACGCTGTTGGGGCGCCTCGCAAACATAACACTGCTGTACGCCGAAATCGCCCGCCGGACACCAGCGCGCACCACGCAGGAATGGGTGCGACTGTTCAACGAAGCCCAGGTGCCCGCCATGGCCGTGCGCGACTTTTCCGACATCATGCAGGACCCGCATCTGCAAGCCACCAACTTCTTCGAAAAACACACCCACCCCACCGAAGGCCCCTATTACGCCATGCGCCCCCCCGTGCGCTTCAGCGCCGCCCCCGATCTTCCCGTGCGCGACGCACCGCTGCTCGGCGAACACACCGAACAACTGCGCGCATCCCTGCTGGGCGATAGAAATTAATGGACCTCAAGCTGCATCATTGCGCCAACGCCCGCTCCTTCCGCGTGCTGTGGACGCTTGAGGAAATGAGCCTGCCCTACGAACTGAAAAACATGAAATTTCCGCCCCGATTCCGCGAAGCGGGCTACCTGGACCTCAACCCCCTCGGCACCGTCCCCACCTTCTTCGACGGCGCTAAGCGCATGACCGAGTCGGCCGCCATCTGCCACTACCTGGTCACCAAATACGGCCCCACCCCGCTCGCTGTAACACCGGACGAGCCCGACTACCCGGACTACCTGAATTTCCTGACCATGGCGGAAGCAACCCTCACCTTCCCGCAAACCGTCTATCTGCGCTACACCTTGCTCGAACCGGAAGAGCGCAAACTGCCGCAAGCCGCCGCCGACTACGCGCAATGGTTCGCCTCGCGATTCAAAGCCGCCGTTACCATGATGGGCCCCGAATACGCCTGTGCCTCCCGTTTCACCGCGGCTGATATTTCGCTCGGGTATGCCGTCAGACTTGCAAACGCGATCGGACTGAAAGACGCCGTGCCAAAGCGCGCACAAGAATATTGGGAGCGCCTTAGGCAACGAAAAGCAGTAAGAAGGGCAGAAGAGAAGGAAGGCCAGGGCTCTGCCCTGGACCCGCTGGGGCCGTAGGCCCCAGACCCCATTTCATTAAGGTAAAGCGATGAACCTGCCGCCTGAGCGCACGCCTGTCATCGTCGGTATCGGCGAAATCCTGGATCGACCGAACGATCCCGCCGACGGGCTCGAACCGCTTGCCCTCATGGAACAGGCCATGCGCCGGGCGGAAAGCGATTCGGGTGCCAATCTTCTCAAACAAATCGACAGCCTCGACGTCATCAACCAGGTCACCTGGCCCTACGCCGACATGCCGGCCCAACTCGCCGCCCGCATCGGCGCCACACCCGCCCGCGCCTTCTATGGTCCTGTCGGCGGCGAATCCCCCGTCCGCGCCCTGCACGACGCCGCCGCCCGCATCGCCCGCGGCGAAAGCCGCGTCGCCGCCATCTGCGGCGCCGAAGCGCAAAACACCCTCGACCGCGCCCGCAAGTCCGCCATCCGCCTGAACTGGACGCCAAAACCGGAAAAATTCGATCCGCCCCTGCGCGGTGCCGATTTCGTGCATGCCGCCGCGCTGAATATCGGCGCCTTCATGCCAGTAACGATCTACCCGTTCTACGAAAACGCCACCGCCACCTTCTGGGGCCAAACCCCGGCCCAGGCCCAGGCGGAATCCGGCGCGCTCTGGTCCGCATTCTCGAAAATCGCCGCCGCCAACCCCAACGCCTGGCTGCCGCGCTTCCACAGCGAAGCAGAAATCGTCACCCCCTCCGCCGCCAATCGCCTGATCGCCTGGCCCTACACCAAACTCATGGTTGCCAATCCCTCGGTGAACCAAGGCGGCGCGGTCATCTTGACAAACCTCGCCGCGGCCCGTGCGGCCGGCATCGTCGACGCGCACTGCATCTATGTCCATGGCGGTGCCGCCGCCAACGAACCGCGCGATTATTTGCAGCGCGACACTTACCATGCCTCCACGGCGCAGGATGCGGTGCTGCACGCAACCATGCAACTCGCGGGCGATAAACCCTTCGATGCGGTAGAGCTGTATAGTTGTTTTCCGTGCGTGCCGAAAATGGCACGGCGCACGCTTGGGCTGGCGCCCGATGTCGTTCCCACGGTGACCGGCGGACTGACATTCTTCGGCGCGCCGCTGAACACCTACATGGTCAACGCGACTTGCGCGATGGTGCGGCGCCTGCGCGGTGAAGGCGGCGCCGGGCTGCTTTATGGCCAGGGCGAGTTCGTGACCAAGCACCATGCGCTCATGGTTTCGGCCGCGCCGCCGGCGCATGCGCGTATCCTCGATGCGCCATCGGTGCAGGGGGCGGCCGACCAGGCGCGCGGGCCCGTGCCGGCGTTTTCGACCAATGCCGTGGGTCCGGCGTCGCTGGAGACGTTCACGGTGATCTACGATCGCGAGGGGGCGCCGAGCCATGGCGCGGTGATTGCGCGCGTTGCCGGCGGCGCGCGCGTGCTGGCGCGGGCGACCGAAGGAATTGCGCGTTTGACCGATCTGGCGCAGACGCCGATCGGCCTGGCGGGCGAGGTACGTGCTAGCGCCGATGAATTGACCTGGGCCTTCGCGTAGGATTGGTACCCGCGCTGTGTAGACTTACTTTATGAAAGCCGGGGGTCTGGGGGGGCGGCTTCGCCCCACCAGCTTGCCTTCCTTCTGAGGATTTGTGCCGCATGATCCCCAACCGCCTCCCGACCCTGGATTTTGATCTAGGCGAGACCGCCGACATGCTGCGCCACCAGGTGGAGCAGTTTGCCGCTGACGAGATTGCGCCGCGCGCCGCGGATATTGATCGGGAGAACGATTTCCCTGCCGATTTGTGGCGCAAGTTCGGCGATCTCGGCGTGCTAGGTATTACGGTTCCGGAAGAGCATGGCGGTGCCGGGATGGGGTATCTGGAGCATGTGGTGGCGATGGAGGAGATTAGCCGCGCTTCTGCCTCCGTTGGGCTTTCTTATGGGGCGCACAGCAATTTGTGTGTGAACCAGATTTGCCGCAATGCGTCGGACGAGCAGAAGCGCCGTTATTTGCCGGGCCTGATTGCCGGCACTGCTGTCGGCGCGCTGGCGATGAGCGAGCCTGGGGCTGGGTCGGACGTGGTTTCGATGCGTCTGCGGGCCGACCGGCGCGGCGACCGGTATGTGCTCAACGGCACCAAGATGTGGATTACCAACGGGCCAAATGCGGATGTTCTTGTGGTTTATGCGAAGACCGATCCCGATGCTGGCGCGCGGGGGATTACCGCGTTTCTGATCGAGCGCGATTTTCCGGGTTTTTCCACACACCAGAAGCTGGACAAGCTTGGCATGCGCGGCTCCAACACGTGTGAGCTGGTGTTTCAGGATTGCGAGGTGCCGGCGGAGAACGTGATGGGCGCCGAGGGCGGGGGGGTGAAAATTCTGATGAGCGGGCTGGATTACGAGCGCGCCGTGCTCGCGGCGGGTCCGCTCGGGATTATGCAGGCGTGCATGGATGCTGTGGTGCCTTATGTGCATGAGCGCAAACAGTTCGGCCAGCGTATCGGCGAATTCCAGATCATGCAGGCCAAGCTGGCCGATATGTATACGACGATGAATGCTGCCCGGGCCTATGTTTATACCGTCGCGAAGGCGTGCGACCGCGGCCAGACCACGCGCAAGGATGCGGCGGGCGCCATTCTTTACGCCGCGGAGCGCGCGACGTGGATGGCGCTGGAGGCGATTCAGTGTTTGGGCGGCAATGGGTATATTAACGATTATCCCACCGGGCGTTTGTTGCGTGACGCTAAGCTTTATGAAATCGGAGCGGGCACCAGCGAGATACGGCGGATGCTGATTGGGCGGGAGTTGTTTACGGAAACAGCGTAAAGGAAGGCCAGGGCTCTGCCCTGGACCCGCTGGGGCCGGGGGCCCCAGACCCCCATTCGTTAAGGAAATGGGGTCTGGGGCCTACGGCCCCAGCGGGGTCCAGGGGCAGAGCCCCGGCCTTCTTCCTTACGGCAGAATGTAAACCTCGACCCGCCGGTTCTTCTGCCGCCCCTCCTCCGTCGTATTATCCGCCAGCGGCAAATCGGCCCCAAACCCCACCACCTTCGCCGGTGGCAGCCCGCGCTGCGCGAACATCGCCGCCAGCGCGTCCGCGCGCTTCTTGGAAACGGCGATGTTCGAAGTCGGATCGCCCTGATTATCCGCGAACCCGACCAGGATCAGGTGCGCCCCGGTATAATGCATCGACAGCAAATAATTCGTCACGCGGTCGATATCGCGCGACCCTTTCAGGTCCAGGTCGCTCGAATTTGGATTGAAACGAAAATCCACGGCCAGCTTCTTGCCGCCCTGCACGATCTGTTTCAGCCGGTCGGTCGGCGTTGCCGGTGCCGCCGGTGGCGCCGGCGGCGCCGGCTTCGCGCTTGGCGGAACCAGCCCCTGCTGTTGCACGATCGCCTGGCCGGCCGGGCTGGCCGCGAATTCCACCAGCCGTTGCGCGATACCGCCGCCTGCCTTCGGCGATGTGTAAAGATATAGCCGATACGACAGCGGATAATCCTCGCTCGCGATCGCCGTCGCGTTGGTCGGCGAAACCGGGCTCGATCCGGTCTCGCCGATCGGCAGCGCGTGTGTTTGCAGGATGTTCGGCAGGTCGACCACACCGATGCCGTGCGGATCCGCGCTGACCGCCCGCGAAACCTGGCGTCCGTCCGGCAACGCCTTCACGGCCGAACCCAGGGTGCCGCCGCCGAGCGCCATCGCGCTGAACGCGACGCCGGTATCCGATTGTGGATCGGGCGCGTACACGTCGATCGGCCCCGCCGCGCCGCCCAGTGCGCCCCAATCCTTGATGGTGCCGGTAAACACGCCGCGGATCTGGTCCTTGGTCAGCGACGTCACCGTATTGGTCGGGCTCACCACCACGGCCAGGCCGCCCAGGGCCAGCACATGCTCCGCGGCCGGGGTCGTCATGTCGCCGAGGGCGGCCAGGCTGTCCTTTTCCGCCGGCAGAATTGGCCGCGCCGCCAGCACCAGATCGGCGCCGCCGGTACCCAGCTGCTTGAAGCCGGCCGCCGCTGTGCTGCTTTGCACCACAATGCTCTCGCGCTGGTCGCCGCGCTGGCCGACCACGCGCGTTTCCCCTGGCGTGGCACCTGGTTCGGTCTTGACGCCGGTGTCGCCGATTTGCGCCAGGTAGGCAGCCGCCAACGCGGGGGCCAAAACCGCGCCCATGGTGTCGCTGCCCGCCATGCGCGCCAGCACGTTCGCGGTTTCGGCGGGCGGGGGCGCCGGAACTGCCGGCGTTGCCGGGGTAGAGGTCGCCGGTGTCGGTGGCGGCGCGGCGGGCGGGTGGGCACCCGCCATCATCGCCGGCGCCGGGGGCGCTTCGCCGCCCATGCGCATGCCGAGGAATACCGCCCCACCGACCAGCACCAGCAACCCGCCGCCGATCAGCAGCGGGCGCACCACGCCGCCGCCACCGGCGGGCACCGGCGGGGCACGCAGCGGCTTGCCGCATTCCGGGCAAACAAAATCCTCGCCTACCAGAACCTCGATGTCGCGGCGTGCATCGGCCAGCGAGCAGTAATCGAAGTTCGAGCACCGTCCACGTGTATAGGCCATTTTATCCCATCTTCAGTTTTGCCGCGCGCGGAAAACCGTGCTCAAAACCCCGCGCCGCACAGCCCCGAAATCACCTGTTTCCGCTGCGCTCCCGTGGCGCCATTTTCGTGCGCAACGCCAGCTTCGCCGCCCCCAATCCGCCTCGCCCCAGGCAGACGCGCGGGACGTTAAACGTCTGCGCCGATACCGTGCAATGAGGAATGTCGCCGGCGCAGCGGGGATAACAAAAATTAAGACAATACGCCCCCGGCAGTCCAACCCCTTGATTTTTCTGGCGCCGCCAGCCATCGGCGCGTTCGAACCGGCCCTGGTTTGCGTGGGCTACGGGCCGGTGGTTAATGGCGCGCGGGCGGCTTCCCCAGGGGCCTGCCACCCGGCGCGTCGGCGGCCGCGGGAATGGGTCCGGCCACCGCGCCGGCGGAGCAGCGGATGGATCTGAGCGTAGAGCCTGCGCAGGTGGCGAGCGATCCGTCGGCGGCAGGCAAGCCCGCCTGCCGCGTGCTGATCGCGGTGCCGTTTTACCGCAACGAGCACCTGGTGGCGCCGGTGATCGGCTCGCTGATCGGCTGCGCGGCCGATCTGGCGTCGATCGGCGCGGAGATTGTCTGCTACGATGATTCGCCGGATTATCCGGCGTTGGGTGAGGCGCTGCGCGCCATTCTGCCGCAAGCCGCGGCGGCGTTTCCCTGCCGCATCGAAACCAATCCGCAAAACCTCGGCTTCGTGCGCACCATGAATCGCGCCGTGGCGGAGGCGGTGGCGCGCCGCGCCGACCTGCTGATGCTGAATTCCGATACGGAAATAGAGCCTGGCGCGCTGCCGGAAATGCTGCGCGTCGCGGCGCTGGATCACATGATCGGCTTTGTCAATCCTCGTTCCAATAACGCAACGATCGCCACGTTGCCTATCCCCGCGCCGCCGCCCGATCGCGCCGCCGCGCGTGACGCCTACCAGGCGCTCGCGCGCATGTTGCCCGCGGTCAGCCATGTTCCCACCGCGGTCGGCTTCTGCATGCTGGTGCGCTGGATCGTGCTGGCGGAATTCGGTGGCTTCGACGAAATCTACGGCCAGGGCTATAACGAAGAGAACGACCTGGTGATGCGTGCCGGCCGGTGCGGGTTCCGCGCCGTGCTGGCGAACCACGCCTTCGTCTGGCACGCGGGCGAGGAAAGCTTTTCCGGCGCGGCCGTCGCGCGCGATGTGTGGGAGCCGGCGAACCGCGCCATCCTCGATGCGCGCTACCCGGAATACGGCCCCTACACCGCGGCGCACTACGACGCCCCCGAAACGATCGCCGAACGGCAGCTGGCGGCGTTGCGGCCCGGCGCCGACGGCCGCATCGATGTTGCTTTCGATTTCTCCAGCTTCCGCGTCGCCCACAACGGCACCTACCGCGCGGGCCGGCAATTGCTTGCCGTGGCGCGCGAAACCTGGGGGGCGCAGGCCAACATCCACGTGCTGTGCAGTCGCGACGTTTATGAGTTCCACGCCTATGCCGATCTCGCCATTCCGCGCGTCGACCCGCACGACCCCCGCGTGTTTGCCGCCGTGTTCCGCGTCGGGCAGCCCTATGACTGGAATGTGCTGCAGCGGCTGGTGCTGTCCGCGCCGGTCATCGGCGTCTACATGCTGGACACCATATCGATCGACTGCCCGCAGCTCGCCTCGCCGCTGCTCTACAATATCTGGCAGTTCACGCTCGACCATGCGGACGTCATCGCGACGCAAAGCGCGCAAACCGCGCATCAGTTGCAAACGCGGTTCACCATGCGGCCCGAAACGATCGCGCTCGTTTCGCATCATTCGCTCGACCTGGCGGATTACCGCCTTCCCGGTACGTCGCAAGCGCCGCGGCATACGACCGCCGCCGCACCGCGCATCCTGGTCGTCGGCAACCATTTCCATCACAAATACCTGAGCCAGACGGCCAATGCCCTGGCGCAGGCCTTCCCCGACCGGCCGATCGTCGCCCTCGGCGAGCCCAAGCGCCTGGGCCGCACCGCGGACCCGCTGGCGATCCCGCCGCTGCTGTCGGCCGCCAACCTCTCCGCGTCGCCCGCCGGCGAGCTTTCCGAGGCGGACATCGGCGCGCTTTACGAACACGCCGATATCATCGTCTTCCCCAGCCACGCCGAAGGTTTTGGCTTTCCCTGCCTGCACGCGCTGGCGGCATTTCGACCCGTTTTCCTGCGCCGCCTGCCGGTGTTCGAGGAGCTCTGGGCCGCCCTCGGGCACACGCCGAACATCCATTTCTATGAAACAACCACCGAGCTCGTGGCACTGCTGGCCAATCCGCCCGCCTGGGTTCAGCACACGCCGCCATCCGGCAACGGCGCCGAGCGTTCGGCGCTCGAAATAAGGGCGGCGCTCGATGTCGCCATGCAGCGCGCCAACTATCAGAGTATCGTGCGCCGCATTCGCGTGCTGCAGCTGGTTTCCGACCTGTCGCGCACCGGCGGTGAACCGACCGCGATCGATAACGCCGCCGCCCAGGCCGCCCGCTTCGTCGGCCAGCGCGCGGAACGCATCGCCCGCCGCGCTTTCATGGTGCCCGCCTTCTACAAGCCTACTCGCGCTTTGTTCCGCGCCGCCCGAAGGGTTCAACTTGCGCTGCGAAAGCAGAACGAAGAAGGCTAGGGGCTCTGCCCCTAGGACCCCGCTGGGGCCTGAGGCCCCAGACCCCCGTTAGCGCTGCGCGGCTTTTCCTCGTTTCCTGGGCGAAGCCTGTACCTTGAATAGGTTTTTTGGCTTCGCCGTGCCCCAAACAATTCTTAATGAATGGGGGTCTGGGGCCCCCGGCCCCAGCGGGTCCAGGGCAGAGCCCTGGCCTTCCTAACCGGCTCAGGCGGTGAGTCTCCTCGGCCGGTTCGCCCACCGTGGCACCCAGCTGGGCAACGATTTCTCGGCGGGTACCAGCGGCGTTACCGGCAACAAATTCTCATACGCCCAGCGCAGCACGGTCGCCAGGCGCAGCCGCGCCTCCGGCGCATCGCGCAATCCGTCCAGCGCGCGCACCATCTCGCTCAATATGCCATCGGCCGCCGCCTGCAGCTCAGGCATGTGCGCCGGCGGCACGCCCAGATCGAGGCTCGCCGAAATATAGTGGCGCAGCGCGTTCGCATACCGCTGGTCCCCGGTTTCCGCCTCCTGGTTAAAACTGTCGGCGCGCCGCGCGAAAAACAAATCCCAGGCCTTGGCAAAATTCTGCAAATGCCCCTCCGCCGCATACACCCACGTCATTTCGCAATAGCAGTAATAATTCCCGCGCCGCGCGCCGTCCTTCAGGCAATGCATCGCCCGCCGCCGCTCCGCCCGGCTGGTGCCGCCCAAGCGCAGGAAAATGCTGCCAAGCCGCTCCAACGCCACCAACGACCCGCGCGTCGCCGCCAGTCGGTAGCACCGCACCGCCTCGCCATAATCCTGCAGCGCATCGCCGGTGCCGAACAAATGCCGGTCGCCCTCGGCCAGCAGATCCACGGCCGAGGGCACCGTCGTCACCGCCTTCATGTCGCCGGACAGCGCCGCGACGTAGAGCACCACCCGCACGATCTCGGCCGGCGATCCCCGGAAGAACTTGCGGTTCGCGGCCACGCGCAAGCCGCGCCGGTCCAGCTCCGCGTGGATCAGCTCCTCCGCCTGCACGCCGTCCGCGAATTCCTGCTCGAACGCCAGAACGAACGGCGTCGCCACGCCGGTGGCACCGGAAAGCTCGGCCGCCCGCGCTGCCGGCTGCCGCGTGGTGCGCCCCACTTTCACCATGCCGGGAATGGAGGAATTGACCAGGACGTAAATCCAGTCCTGCGCGCGCTCCGGGCCCGGAGGCTCCGCGGTCTCCGACACCGGCGGCGGTGGCCCCCACTCGATCGTGTCGCGCGGCATCGCCAATGCCTCCAATCGAAAATCGGTCCGATGGAACTTCACCGAACTTTTACAACCGTAGGTAGTGTGCTGAATTCGCGGGCAAACGTGACCAGATCATACAGAGAACATCCACAGCCTCACGTGAATGTGATTTTTGCGTCGCGACTTGCGACGCGGACGTCTAAAAATGCGGGCTAACGGTCTACAAATACGCGGCCAGTAGACTGTAGGCGATGAACAGGAACACCGCCGCGGCAATCCAGGCGATCGGCGGAACGCCCTGGAATTTCACCGGCAACGTTTCCAGCGCATCAAATGGCGGCGGTTCCGGCTCGTGCGCCGCCGCCGCTTCAGGCCGCGCCACGGCACGAACGAAATTATCGAAGAACTGGTCGGCCATCTGCTTGGCCGACGCATCGATCAGCCGCGCCCCAAGCTGCGCGATCTTGCCGCCGACCTCCGCCTTCACGCGGTAGCCCAGCAGCGTTCCCGCGCCATCCTCTGCCAGCGTTACCGCCGCCCCGCCGCGCGCGAAACCGGCCGCCCCGCCCTGGCCGGACCCCTCGATCCGGTAGCTCGCCGGCGGCACCAGGTCCAAAAGCCGCACCTCGCCGGAGAAATTCGTCGCGATCGGCCCGATCTTCACCGCCGCCGTCGCACGAAAGCCGCCATCCCCCGATGCCTCCAGGCCGCGGCATCCGGGGATGCAGAGCTTCAGGATCTCGGGATCGTTGAGCGCCGCCCACACACGCTCACGCGCGGCCGGCAAGCGGCGTTCGCCGATCATCTCCATGTGGGCATCTCCCTCGGGTCGCGCCGCCGCATTCTCGCGCGCCGTCCTGGTTGACGCTATCCCACCGCCGGCGCACTGCCCCCGCCACCAGCCCGCTTCTTATGGGACCCGCGCCGCATGCCGTACCTCGTCGCCGCCGACACACCCACCGCCCCCGCCGGCGAACGCTTCCGCTTGGCACTCGCCGCCGGCGGCATCCTGCAACTCCCCGGTGCGCACAACGGCATGGCCGCGATCCAGGCCCGCCAGGCCGGGTTTTCCGCGCTCTACCTGTCGGGCGCCGCGATGACCGCCAGCATGGGGCTGCCCGACCTCGGCATCATCACGGTGGACGAAGTCTGCTTCTTCATCCGCCAGCTCGCCCGCGCCTCGGCCTTGCCCGTGCTTGCCGACGGCGACACCGGCTACGGCGAGGCGCTCAACGTCATGCACATGGTGCGCGCCTTCGAGGATGCCGGCGCCGGCGCCGTGCATATCGAGGACCAGCTGCTGCCAAAAAAATGCGGCCACCTGAACGACAAGAAACTCGCCGACCCGCACGACATGGCGGCAAAGATCGCCGCCGCCGCCCGTGCCCGCCGGCACCTCTATCTGATCGCCCGCACCGATGCGGCCGGCAGCGAGGGCCTCGACGGCGCCGTTGCCCGCGCCCAGCTCTACATGCAGGCCGGCGCTGACGCGATTTTCCCGGAGGCGCTGACAACGGCCGAAATGTTCCGCGAGTTTGCGGCGCGCATGCCGGGCGTGAAGCTGCTCGCCAACATGACCGAATTCGGCCGCACGCCGTTCTTCACGGCATCTGAGTTCGAAGCCATGGGCTACGCCATGGTAATCTGGCCGGTCAGCTCATTGCGTGTCGCCAACAAGGCGCAACAGGCGCTCTACGCCGCCATCCGCGAGCACGGCGGCACCCACACGATGATCGACCGCATGCAAACCCGTGCTGAACTGTATGAGGCGATTGGCCTTCATGCTTACGAGGCGCTGGACGCTACGATCGTGGAGTCGGTGCTGCCTACAGTATAGGAAGGCCAGGGCTCTGCCCTGGACCCGCTGGGGCCGGGGGCCCCAGACCCCCATTCGCGCTGCGCGGCTTTTCCATGATTCTTGGCGAAGCCTATAAGCATTTTGGATTTCTGGCTTCGCCGTTTCCCCCAACGATTCTTAATGAACGGGGTCTGGGGCCTCCGGCCCCAGCGGGGTCCCTACGACATTCACACATCTCGTTGCGGTAGTGCGCTTGCGGCGCGCTGTGACGTCTGACTCCATGGCCAGGTGCGAAGGGAGTTGGCCGGATGGAACAGGGTTTGGGGCAATTTGGCGACCTCCGTTTGGCCAACGTCGGGGCCTTGTGTCTGGCGCGGCTC
>Ga0181531_10001244_pt1 | contig 16236 bp, 17 predicted proteins | sample PEATcosm2014_Bin_38_FD_119743 | JGI IMG/M metagenome (GOLD analysis project Ga0181531, IMG submission 119743) | Peatland microbial communities from MTU Mesocosm Facility, Houghton, MI, USA - PEATcosm2014_Bin11_10_metaG | ecosystem: Environmental > Terrestrial > Soil > Wetlands > Peat | place... | reverse complement strand
CTCGTCGCCACGCCGACGGTCGCGTAGGAGCGCCACCATGCGCATCACGCAAGGGACGTTCTCGTTCCTCCCCGACTTGACCGACGAACAGATCGCGGCGCAAGTGCAGTACGCGCTCGACCGCGGCTGGGCCGTCGCGATCGAGCGCACCGACGATCCGCATCCGCGCAATACCCTGTGGGATCTCCACGGCCTGCCGCTGTTCGACGTCGTCGACGCGCAAGTGGTGCTCCGGGAGCTCGCCGAGGTCCGCGCCGCGTTTCCGCGCCACTACGTGCGGATCAGCGCCTACGACGCCGCGTACGGCCGACAGACGACGGCGCTCTCGTTCATCGTCCAACGGCCCGCCGGCGAACCCGGATTCCGTCTGGAACGGACCACCGGCCCAGGTCGGACCGAGCGCTTCGCGCTGCACTCGTACGCGTCGGAGAGGCCGGAGGGTGAACGCTACCCCGATTGACGGCGGCCTCGATCTCGACGCTGCCTATCGTGACTCCGCCGTCGAAGACGTCCTGCGCGAGCTCGACCAGGAGCTGGTCGGGCTGATGCCGGTCAAGACGCGCATTCGCGAGCTGGCGGCGTTGCTGCTGGTCGACCGCCTGCGCGCGCAGGTCGGATTGGCCACCGACAAGCCGACGCTGCACATGGCTTTCACCGGCAACCCGGGGACCGGGAAGACGACCGTCGCGCTCAAGATGGGCGCGATCCTCAAGCGGCTCGGCTATCTGCGGCGCGGACACCTGGTGGCCGTCACGCGGGACGACCTGGTCGGCGAATACGTCGGGCACACGGCCCCCAAGACGAAGGAAGCGCTCCGCCGCGCGGAAGGCGGCGTGCTGTTCATCGACGAGGCGTACGGGCTGCACAAGCCCGAGAACGAACGCGACTACGGTGCCGAAGCGGTCGAAGTGCTGCTGGCTGCGATGGAGGAGCGCCGCGACGATCTCGTGGTCGTCTTCGCCGGCTATGGTGACCGGATGGAACGCTTCTTCGCGTCCAATCCGGGCTTGCGATCGCGCGTCGGCCTGCACGTCGACTTTCCCGACTACCGCGCGGAAGAGCTGCTGGCGATCGCGGAGCGCATGCTGCAGGCGCGCGGCTACCGGTTCTCGCCGGATGCGCGTGGCGCGTTCGCCGAGTATCTTGCCCTGCGTATCCGCCAACCCGATTTCGCCAACGCCCGCAGCGTTCGGAACGCCATCGACCGGACGCGCCTGCGGCAGGCCAGCCGCCTGGTCACCACCGGCGGCAGCGTCGATCGCGAGCGGCTCGAGACGCTCGAGGCTGACGACGTGCGCTCGAGCCGCGTCTTCGCCGCTGCCCCCGGCTAGGCGGGAATGCGATCGGCGGCGACGCCGGCGTGGACCGCCGCGCGCGTCGCCTGCAGAGCCTCCTTGGCGGTGATCGCGGGCGGCGCGTCGTGCAGCGGCGCCTTCGGGGCCAGCCACCAGGCCAGCACGGCGCGAACGGCGCCTTCGAACATCAAGTCGAGGTGATCGAACGGGTTCACGTTGGCCATCTCTTTGAAGAGATAGCTGTCGAACGTCAGGCGCTGCACCGTGCGGACGCGGCACATGTCGGCGAACCATTCGCGTCGCTTGGTGGTCGTGTACGAGATGCGCTCGAGGAATTCGAGGAAGTCGAACATCGCGCCGTATTTCTTCTGCCATCGTTGTTCGTACGACGCCAGCGTCAAGCGGTCTCCAAAGAACCCGAGCAGCGTCTCGGCGGCCAGACGCCCGGCGGCCATCGAGAAGTAGATCCCCTCGCCGGAGGTATGGGCGACCATGCCGCCCGCGTCGCCGACCAGCAGCACGCGGCCGAAGACGAGCTTCTTGTTCCGGCTCATGGGCAGCGGATGGCCTTCGAGCAGGATGCGTTTTGCGCCGCGCAGTTTGTCGCCGGCGCGCGCCTTCACGCCCTCGAGGAACGCGTAGGAGCGGTTCACGTGCTCCGGGCGGCAACCGGTGCCTACGGCGACGTGATCGCCCTTGGGGAAGATCCAACCGTAGAAGTCCGGCGAGACGTCCTCGCCCAGGTACAGCTCGGCCAGGTTTTCGTAGTAGGCCATCGCCTCGTCGGGCAACCACAGCCGTTCTTGGATCGCGGAGGCGTGGCGCACCGCAGGCCGCCCGACCGACTTCGCCACCGTCGAGCCGGCACCGTCGGCGCCGATCAACGCATCGCACGTGATGTGGTCGAGGCGTTCGTCGCGCGTGCGGTAGGTGACGCGCACGCGGCCGTCGGCGAGCTGCTCTTGGCTGACGAAGGTCCCTTCCCGCAGCTCGGCGCCGGCGTCTTGCGCCTTCTCGCGCAAGGCGCGGTCGAGGACTTCGCGGCGCAGCATGACGATGTAGTCGTCTTCCCGGGGTCGCGAGCCGCGCACGTCCATCGACACTTCCGCGCCGCTGGGAGCGATGACCGCAGCGCGAGTCACCCTGCGCTCGATGATGCTCGGCGGCAAGCCGAACTCGTGCATGGCGCGCGGCGGGATCGCTCCACCGCAGGGCTTTTTGCGGCGCGGATCCCGCTCGAGGAGCACGACCCGCGCGCCGGTGGCGGCGAGATCGCCCGCCGCGACGCTGCCGCCGCAATTCGCGCCGACCACCACGACGTCCATCAGAATCCTCCGTGGCGAACGGCGAGCGCCGCCGCCAGCATCGACCAACAGAACGGGGGAATTGCGCTCGCGCAGTACCACGGTGCGTTCTTCAACGGGTCGCGCGCGAGTTTACGCTGCATCGGGAGTTGGGCCAGCAGCAGCACGTTCATCACGGCCGCCACGATCCAGTTCCCGTTGGCGAGCACGTAGGCCATCGCCAGTGCCTGGAACAGGTTGATCGTGGTGATCGCGACGCCGAGCGCCTTGCGCTCGCCGAGCACGACCGGCAGCGAGCGAAAGCCCATGGCGCGGTCACCGGCGACGCTCTTGAAGTCGTTCAACACCATCAAGCCGATGGCACCGCCCGAGAACAGCCCGGCGAGCACGAACGAGCCGGTGGTGATCCGGCCGAACGCGGCGGTCCCCGCCAGCCACGCCAAGCCTTCGTAGGAGAACGCGCAGGCGGCGGTGGCGAGCCAGCCGTCGTGGGCCTTGAGCCGCAGCGGCGGCACGCTGTACGCGAGCGCGAGGACGATGCCGAGCGCAGCCAGCACGACGACGGGTCGCCCGAGCAACGCGGCCACCAGCAACGCGAGCACGGCGAGCGAAACCGCGATCAACCCCACCGTGCGCGGCGCGAGCAGGCCGGCCGCCGTGGGGCGGTCGGGCTCGTTGATGCGGTCGACGTCGCGGTCGAAATAGTCGTTGACCACTTGCGAGAACGCGCACAGCAGCGGACCGGCCATCAGCATCGCGGCCGCGATGCGTCCGAGCGAGAGCAAGTCCCAGCGGCTGGCCGGGGCGGCCACCGCACCGACCATGATCGCCCACATCGGGGCGAACCACGTACCCGGCTTGGCAAAGCTGCGCAGCGAGGCGTGGATGCGGGCCGCGCCGCGCTCTTTGTTGGTGAACGGCAGCAGCATCGCGACCGCGTCCCGCGCGGTCGTGACCGTCGCGCGGACCGATTCTCCGAACACGCTGCGGGTCTCAGCCACCGACGTGCTCCCGGGCCGCCAGCACCGTCGCTTCGTCGATCACGGCGATCGCGCGATCGCGCGCGTAGCGCTCGATGTTGGTGCGCGCCTTCTTGCGGACGAAGAAGGGAATGCGGCCGACCAACTTCTCGGCACCGTCGTCCCAGCGTGGCGCGCCGTCGGCGGCGGTCGCGACCGGCTCGTCGGTTCCGTCGGGTGCCGCCTCGGCGAAGCGGCCCTGGTTGCGCGGACCGAACGTCTCGATCAAATGGTGCTCCAGGCCGAGGACCTGGGTGCGATTCACCAGGTCGCCCAGATGATTCGCGCCGTCGAACCCGATGAACGGCTCGTACCCGAGCGGGAAGTTCAAGATATGTGCCGGTGGCGCCACGACCGCGCACGGGAGACCGAACCGGCTCGCCGAGTGGCGTTCCATCTGGGTGCCGAAGACGATGTCCGGCCGCAGCCGATCGATTGCGCGCGCGACCTCGCGGTAGTCGTCGGTCACGAGCACCTCCGTATCGAGCCGCTCGCACCGCCCGCGCAGCCACGCGTCGTGGTCGAGCACGTAGGTGCCGACCAACTCGACCCGCATGTCGAGCTCCTCGCCGAGCACGCGCGCGAGTCCGGCGGCCGTCGAGGGCGTCGCGAAGACGGCGACCCGCTTGCCCGAGAGGGCGTGGGCGTCGACGGTGCGCGCATACCATGCGAGCTGCGCGCCGCGCCCGGCGGCGCGGATGCGGGCGCGCGGGATCTCCAAGAGTCCGCCCAGCGCGTCGAGGAACCGGTACGTGCCGGCCTCCCCGAACGGGACGTCCTCGACGTACGGCGTCTCGAAGCGCTCGTGCAGTCGCTCGAAGGTCGGCCGCGCCAGCTCGAGGGCCGTCGTCACGTTCGCCCACGCGGCACCGGCGTTGCGCAGCTGCGCCGTCGACGCGCCCAGCGGGATCACGGCGTTGACCGTGACCCCGACGTCGGCGAGCATCCGTTGCAGCGAGGCGACGTTGCTGCGGTCGTGAAAGCCGAGCAACGAGGGACCGATGATGTTGACGGACGGCTCGCGGGTGCGCGGAACGCCGTCGAGCGCGACGCGGTCGACGATCTCGCAGACGGTCTTGGCGAACGCCGAGGTCTCGGTATCGCGGACCGGGTGCGTGTCGGGCTCGACGATCTGGGCGCGAATCGCACCCGGCGCCAGCATGCGAATCTCGCCGTCCAGCGGTTCCTGGAGCACGGCGGCGGTCGCGCTGCGCGTCACGACGATCATCTCCGGCCCCAGGCGCTGATCGACGTCGGCGAGGGTGCGCCCGATATCGGCCGGCGCGCCGGCCAGCGTCGCCTCGCTCAACGCGCTGATGGTGAGCGGCGGCGTCACGCCGAGGCGCTCGAACATCGCAAACATGATCGTCGCGTAGCCGTCGCCCTTCGGCGCGCGCAGCACGGTGTGTACGCCGGCGAACGACGAGGCCGCTCGGGTGACGCCGACGTGGGCGGGAGCTTCGTACGACCAGAGCGCGAGCTTCATACCGCCGAGCGCACCGGGGTCCGGAAGAAGTCGAGCGTGATCGGGTTGGCGGCGCTCCCGACCGCACCCGTGGTGCGCGCCAGGGCTTGGTGGCGGCGCAGCGCCGAGGCGAACAGGCCGAACAGCGCCGGCGCGCCGGCAAAGCCGCGGATCGGCTGAAAGCTGAGCTCGGTCGACCATTTCACCGCGAAACCCATCCCTTCGAGTTCGTTGGCGACGTTGAGGTTCGCGACGACGAGGTCGGGGTCGCAACTCGTCAGCCGCGCGAAGGTCTCGTAGCGATCCGGCGCTTCGAGGACGTCGACGCCGGCCAGCAGCTCCGATTCGCGGGCGTGAAACTTGCGGTACACGCGCGGCGTCGCGACGAAGGGCACGTTCACGCCGGCCGCGCGCAGCGTGCGCGCCAGCGGCAATTCCAGCAGCGCGTCGGAACAGAACGCAACGCTGCGACCGCGCAGCGCCGCCAGTTCGCGGTCGCAGGCAGCCCACGCCGCCGTCTCGCGATCGGCGAATGAAGCGGCGCGACCGAACGCGGCGGCGATCCCTTCGTAGAACGCGCGCGTGCCGTCCGGGCCGTACGGAAACACGACCGGCGGGACCCGCGCGCCGCGTTCGCGGGCCGCGTAGGCGCACGCGTCGGCGAGGTACGGGTGGACGGGGATGAGCACCGTTTGCGGGCCGATCGGGGGCAGCGCCAGCGCACTCTCGCTCGGCAAGAAGCCGGGGGTCGGAACGCCCATCCCTTCGCACGCCAGCCGGATTTCGGCTTCCTCGAGCGCGGAGAGGCAACCGAGGACGACGAGATTCGGCTCCGTCGGCTCCGGCGCGCGCGCGATCATCGCCGCCAGCACGTGGTCCTCACCCTGCGTGTAGGACGCATCGAAGCCGTCGAGCCGGGCCGGATACACGCGCACGCCGCTCGCGGCTTCGAGCGCCGGCGCGCAGCCGCCGACGTTCATCTTGAGGATCTCCGGCGTGCAGGTCGACCCGAGCACGATCGCGGCTGGGCGATGTTCGTCGACGACGCTCTGCACGATCGGCAGCAGGGCCGTCAGCGTGTCGCGGCCCGACAGATCGTCTTCGTCCAGCAGGGCGGTGGCGAACCGCGGCTGGGCGAAGATCATGACGCCCAAGGCCGTCTGCAAGAAGCCTTGGCACGAGCGCGTTCCGACCACCAGGAAGAACGCGTCCTGCATCTTATGGTGCAGCCAGCCGATGGGCGCCAGCGAACAGAAGTCGTCGCGACCCAGGGCGTCGGCCGTGGAGTCGAACACGGGTCGGCCCCGATCAGACCGCCGCGCCCGCGAACGCGACGTCGGCCGCGTGCACGTAATCGCCGCCCAGGATGCGGAACAACTCGCGCTCGGGTATCGGCGTCGGTACCGTGAGCGGTACGCCTTCGAGCAGTCGCTGGGCCAGCTCGGTCCACGGCGCGCCCAGCTCGCCGGTCGGGTCGACCTCATAGACGGTGCGGGCGGTGAGCCGGCTGCGCCGAACCGCGTCCGCGTCCGGGATGCAGGTCAAACATACCGAGCCGATGCGCTCCGCGTACGGAGCGACCAGCTCGGCGTTCGAGGCGCGGTTGGCGACGATGCCGGCCAGCGTTCCGCCGCCGCTCTTCTGCTTGATGCCGATCGCGGTCGCGATCCGGTTGGCGGCGAAGATCGAGTCGAAATCGTTGGTGGCCACGATGATGACCTGCTCGCTGTGCTGCAGCGGCGCCGAAAAGCCGCCGCACACCACGTCACCGAGCACGTCGAACAGCATGACCTCGTAGTCTTGATAGATGCCGAACCGTTCGAGCAGTTTGACGGTCTCGCCGACGACATAGCCGCCGCACCCCGCGCCGGCCGGCGGCCCACCCGCCTCGACGCAGTCGACGCCGAACTTGCCGTGAAACACGATCTCGTCCCGCTCGATCTCGTCGCTCTTGAATTTCGCCGCGGAGAGGACCTCGACCACGGTCGGAATCAGGGAACCGGTCAGGGTGAACGTCGAGTCGTGCTTGGGGTCGCAGCCGACTTGGATCGTCCGCTTCCCGAGTCTGCCGAATGCTGCGGAGAGATTGGAGGAGAAGGTACTCTTGCCGATCCCTCCCTTGCCATAGACCGCGATCTTGAGCATGCGCCCCCCAGTGCCAGGTACTCCTGACGGTACGCGGTGGGGGCGAGGGGCACGGTGATAGCGGTCACCCGCGACACCCGCCCGGCCGGCGTATCGTTGATCAGCGGACCGCTGCGGCCGCGGAAAGGTCGAGGCGATGGAATATCGGACCTACCCTGGGACGGACGTGACCGTGAGCGCGGTGGGCTTCGGGGTGTGGACGACCTCCACGGGCTGGTGGGGAGCGGTCGACGACGACCGGGCGGTCGCTCTCTTGCACGAGGCACACGACCTGGGCGTGACGCTGTACGACGCCTCTGATTCGTACGGCAACGGTCGTGGCGAGGAGCAGCTCGGTCGCGCCTTTTCCGGTCGCCGCGACCGCGTGGTCCTCTCGACGAAATTCGGCTACGACGTCGGCGGGGACGACGGTGAGCGGCGCGGTCAGCAGGAGCTGCCGCAGAACGTGTCCGCGCCGTTCGTTCGCGCCGCGCTCGAAGCCTCGCTGCGGCGGCTGCGGACCGACTACGTCGACATGTACGCCATACACAACGCGAAGCTCGAGCACGTACGCGACGACGAACTCTTCGCGCTCCTCGAGGATCTCCGCACCGAAGGGAAGATCCGCTCGTACGGCATCGCGCTCGGACCGGCGATCGGCTGGCTCTACGAGGGCATCGAGGCCGCGCAGCGCGCGCGCGTGACCAACATTCAGATGATCTGGAACATGCTCGAGCAGTTTCCGGGCAACGAGATGATCGCCGCCGCCAATGCCGCCGGCGCGCCGACCGGGTATCAGGTTCGCGTTCCGCATTCGAGCGGGATGCTCGAAGGGAAATACACCGCCCAGACGACGTTCGCGCCGAACGACCATCGCCGCCATCGGCCGCGCTCGTGGCTGCTGAACGGTGTCCGCAAGGTCGAGACGCTGCGCTTCTTGGAGCGGCCCGACCGCACGCTCGGCCAAGCGGCGATCCAGTGGTTGCTGACCGAGCCGCGGGTCATGACCGTGTTGCCGAACATCTACGACGCCGATCAGCTGCGCGAGTTTGCCGCAGCAGTCTCGGCACCACCGCTCACGCGTGACGAACTGGCACGGATCGCCGAGCTTGCCGCGACGAACTTCGGCGTCGACGAACCGGCGATGGCATACAAAGGGACGATGACGCGCGAGAGCATCTCGGCCTAACCTCGCACCGACCCGGTGCAGCTCACCAGCGGCGGGTGAGATTCCACACGAAGCCTGCGAAGCTGTGCTTGGGGAAGAAGACGTCCGTCATGAGCGCGTCCGCGTAGGCGCGACGCGCTGCGGCGTGCCGCGCATAGGGTTCGATCGTGAGGTTGAAGGTCGCGCGCAGCCGGCGGGCCGTGCGCTCGTTGCGGTCGAGCTCGCGCAAGGCGCGCTCGTAGCGCCGAGCCGCCTGGGCGAGATTTGGCGCGTCGGTCAGCGCACGGGCGGCGAGCCGGCCACTCTGCATGGCCTGAAAGATACCCTCCGCCGTAAACGGGTCGGCCACCCCGGCCGCGTCGCCGACGAGGTACACGCGCGGTTTCGCGCGCCGGCGACGGCCGCTCGGGATGATGCCGCCGCGGACGTCCTCGAGCGGCGCGCCGACGCCCAAGATCGATCGCGGGGCAGCACCCTGCGCGAGCCATCGGCCAAGCAGTGCGCGCGCATCGCCGTGCTCGCGCGCCAAGACGCGGGGATCGACGCAGACGCCCACGTTGGCGCGGAACTCGTCCACCGGAAAGATCCAGCCGTAGCCCGGGGTGAGAAAGCGGTCGTAGAACAGACCGTACCGCGCAGGCAACGGCGAGCGGGCCTGGGCGTACCCGCGCACGGCGACCAAGCGCGAGCGGTGCGGCGGAAAGCCCGCCTTGGCCGCAAGACCGCCGGATGCGCCTTCGGCCAGCACGACGACGTCGGCGGTGACGCTGCTCTCGCCGGCACCGTCGGTGACCGATGCGGTGACGCCGTTCGTCGCCACCGCGAGCGAGCGGACCGAGGTCGCGGGCAGAAAACGGACGCCGACCTCCATCGCTCGGGTGACGAGCAGCGCGTCGAGTTCGTCCCGCTCGACGGTCGTTCCCCACGGAGTCGGACTTGGCCAGCCACCGATGAAGGACGTCCCCCGCGGGGTCGTCACCAGCGCGTCGCCAAGCCGAACGGCGCCTTCGATGCGAACGCCGAGCGCGGCGCCTTCGCGGATGCCCAGCGGAGAGATGCCGTCGCCGCACGTTTTGGGCCGTGGCCACGCGCACCGGTCGAGCAGCACGACGTCGGTGCCGGCACGGGCGAGCTCGATGGCGGCGGCCGCACCGGCGGGTCCGGCACCGACGACGATGGCGCGCATGCAGCTAGGGAAGGACCTCCACGTACGTCTGCAGCGCGACGATCGTGAAGGGATCGAGCGGGGCGAGGGTCTGCCACGCCGGTTTGAGCGCGTACGGCGTCGCCGTCACCGGGACGGCGTTTGGGTCGACCACCGAAACGACACCTTGACCGTCGATCTGCACGCGATGTTGGTGCTGCTTCATTGCTGCCAGGGTTTGCAAGAACAGCCCCTTGTCCGAGGTTTCCGGGACGAAGAAGAAGGTCGCGTTACCGGCCGGGAGGCGAAGCGCGACCGGATCGGCGGGATCGAACGCCGATGCATCGACGACGGCCCGCGTATTGCCGCTCTTCAAGTCGATCGAGATCTTCGGATGCCCGGCGCCCACCGTACTCAACAGATCACCGATGGCCGACATGTATTGGATCGCCGTCGTCACGGACGTGGCCGGAATGGAGAGGCCGGAGATGATGTCCTGGCTGCCCGCGACGTGCTGCAGCGGATTCAAGAGTTCGTTGACGGACTTTTGAACGTTGTCGTCAGCGACTCCGGTCGTAAACTCCACCCCGAGAACCGCTTGACCGTCGACGATCGGCATCCGCATGAAGGTGTTCTTCGACGAATTGCTCGGGCTGAGCGTCGCCCCCAAGAGCGAAGCACTCGGAACGTCCTGGGTCCCGTTGGTGATCAGCGACCACGCGAACGACCATGAGAGCGGCTGACCCTGCAGTTCGGGTAACGCCGCAATTTGGCTGACTCCGATCGTGAGGCTCGCGTATTCCTTGCCTGCCCCACGCTGTTGTCCCATTTGGCCGGTCAGCCAGAAGCGCGCACGCGAGGGCTGGAACCACAGCGGTTCGACCGAGAGGCGAACCTTCGCGGGATCGGGCGCAGTGATCAGCGCGGCCATTTCGGCTTGAACGTCGGTACCGGTCTGCGTCAGCGAGCCCGTCGCGGCATCGTATTGAAAGATGGCGGGCTCGTTGTTCAGCCCCGCGTCCACGATGGTCGCCTTGGTGGGGTCGAACACGATGGAGGGCGCGGTGCTGATCGCGTTCGGGGAAAGAGCCGACATCCGACCTCCTGAAGAGCTCTGGAACCGGCCCCATCCTACTGCCTGGAAACAGAAGCTGTCAACGAACGCGACCGCGCGCCGGAATCGAGCGTTTCCGTGGTCAGACCGCGGCGGACTCCACAACGACTTCCCCGAGCAGACCGGTCTCGGAGTCGAGCACGAACCCGCGCACCGGGACGTCTTTGGATATCCACGGATGCGAGCGAATCTTCTTGATCTGTTCGCGGGTGTGTTCTTCCGGGTCGGTGTATGCGTAGAAGCGCACGGGAGCGGGCGACGCGTCGCCGGTCGAGGCAGAGAGTTTCGCGTTGAGCTCGTCGTCGGTGAAGGTCGTCCACCCGCAGCGAGTGTGGTTGAGGAGCAAGATCTCCTTCGTTCCGATGATGCGGTTCGAGACGATCAGCTCACCGATCACACCGTCGGTGACCGCGGGGCCGCCGGTTCGCACGACGTCGATATCGTGAAACGGCAGACCCAGAATTGCGGGGAGGTCGGAGAGCCTGGGGTCCATGCAGGTGACGACGGCAATCTTGGGGGTCGGAGGTCCCTCGCCCACCGTGCGGTCGTAGGTCAACGCATACGCCTTGTTCGCTTCGAGCGCTTGGTCGATGACACTCATGGTATTTCTCCTTGCGCCGCCATGGTAGTGAGCATCGGGCGTTCGCAAGCAGTGTGTCCCACTCACACGATGCGCTAGAGGCTCTGGCCGCCCGAGACTTCGATCCGCGTGCCGTTGATCCAACCGGCGTCCTCGGAGAGGAGCAGCGCAACGGCCCCACCGACGTCGTCGGCTTCTCCGACGCGGCCGAGCGGGATCGACGCGGCGACCATGCGGTTCATGTCGGCGTTGTCGCGCACGACGCCGCCGCTGAAATCGGTGGCGATGGCGCCCGGCGCGATGACGTTGACACGAATCCCGCGCGCGCCCAGCTCTTTGGCCTGATAGCGGGTGAGTACTTCGATCGCGCCCTTCGTCGCCGCGTACGCGCCGATACCGGGGATGGTGAAGCGGGCCAAGCCGCTCGAGACGTTGAGGATGCGCCCGCCGTCGACGATCAGCGGCAGCAGCTTCTGGGTGAGGAAGAACGGCGCTTTGAGGTTGACCGCGACGATCTCGTCGAACTGCGCCTCGGTCGTGTCCACGAAGTTGGCGTGCAACCCGATGCCGGCGTTGTTCACCAGAAAGTCGACGTCGCGGCGGTCGAACTCGGTCTCCAGCACCGCCGGCAACTCGGCGACGAACCGCTCCAGGCTCGCCATGTCCGTGCAGTCGAGCGGCAGCATGGCCGCGTGCACGCCCCGCTCCCGGATCTCGGCCGCGACCTTCCCGGCCTGCTCGCGGTTGGCGCGGTAGGTGCCGACGATCCCCACCCCGCGGGCGGCGAGGTGGAGTGCCATGCTCTTGCCGAGCCCCCGGCTGGCTCCGGTGATGACGGCGATCTTCGTTGACATGATATCCTCTGGCGCTGCGGCGCATTGACTACAAGATACAAAAAATGTAGTATGTAATAAGAACGATGTCAAGTGATCGACGCGAACGGAAGGGCCAATGCCGAGAACGGGGCTGAGCGCCCAGCAGATCCGCGACCGGGCGGTCGCCTTCGCGGCCGAGCGCATGCGCAAGGACGGCTTCGATCGGGTCCGGCTGGTCGACGTCGCCCGCGAGTTGGGCGTCAGCCACGTCGTGCTCTACAAGCATTTCCCCGACAAGGCGGCCCTGCTCGACGCGGTCTCGGCGCGCTGGCTGGCCGGGATCGACGGCACGATCGAACGGATCGCTGCGGACACGAGCCGCTCGCCGCTCGATCGGCTGCGCGAGCTGTTCGTCGTGGTCCACCGCGCCAAGCGCGACCGCGTGCGCGCCGAGCCCGAACTCTATCGTGCCTTCGACGCCGCCTCGGAGGCCGCCAAACCGTTCATCGTCGCGCACATGGCGGTCATGCACGCGGCGCTCGAAGGGCTGGTCCGCGAGGCGATCGCCGCCGGTGCCGTGCGCGAGGGCGACCCCGCAGCGCTCGTGCAGACGCTGATCGACGCGATGTCGGCGTTCACGCACCCCAAGCTGGTCGCCGTCTACGGGCAGGTCGACCGCGAGGCCGACCTGCACCGTATGCTCGACGTCGTGATCGCCGGCCTGCGGGCCGGCTGAGGGGTCGTCAGACCAGCGGTCCCGGGCTCTTCACGTAGGTGTTGATGACCGCGTCGGCGGTGTGATAGGCCAGCGCGCCGACACACGCGTGCGATGTCAGCAAGATACTATCTCGCGGGTGCGCTTCCGTCGGGCGAGTCTTCCCGGATAGCGGCGTACGCGCGCGCGGTGCGCACCAGCGCACGGCGCGGCAAGAGGCCGATCAGCTCGCTGCGCGCGACCGTGACGCCGGCGCGGGCAGCGGCACGCCGGACCAGTTCGGTGACGCGGTAGAGCGGCACCGCGTCGACGTCGGTGAGGTTACAGGAGACCTGGACGCGATCAGCGCTCAGGCGCAGTCCCAGACACTTGAGGGTGCGCAGTCCGCCGCTGCTGGCGCGCAAACGGCGCGCGATCTCGCGAGCGAGCGAGAGGTCGCCGGTGGCGAGCTCGACGTTGAACGCGATCAGAAAGGCGCGTGCGCCGATGGCGATCGCGCCGGCGCTGGGGTGTGCGAGGTCACCGTAGTCGAAGCGCCACGACGGATCGCGCGCAACGCGCGCGCCGAGCCCTTCGAATTCGCCGCGCCGCACGTCGGCGAGCTGCGCGCGGTGCGGCGCGCCGGCGGCCGCGCCGTACAGGTACGCTGGGATGCCCAGCTCGCGCCAGATGCGCGCCGCGGCGCGGTGCGCGAGCGTCACCGCCTCCTCCAGCGTAGCGTCGGCGAGCGGCACGAACGGCAGGACGTCGAGCGCCCCGATGCGCGGGTGCGCGCCGTGGTGGACGCGCAGGTCGATCCGTTCGCTGGTCACTCGCGCCAGCGCGACGGCGGCGGCGACGACCTGCGAGGCGCGGCCGACGGCGGTGATGACACTGCGGTGGTGTGCCACGTCGCTCGTGCGGTGTACGACGCGCGCGCCCTCGGCTTCCATCGCCGCGATACAGTCGTCGATCACGGCCGGATCGCGGCCCTCGCTGATATTGGGCACGATCTCGAACTCGGCGGCCACGCGAGCGGCTTTCGGCTCGTCGCCGCCGTACCACTCTCGCAGCCATGTCGAACGAACGAACCGCTGCGTGCCCGTGCAGAGCCCTGACGATTACCGTCGCCGGCGATCCGCTGGTCGTCAACGGGTGCACCTGTACCGATTGCCAACGTGCCTCCGGCAGCGTCATGACCGTCTCGGCCTGGTTCGCCGACGAGCAGATCGTGCGCATCGTCGGTGACTACGCGCGCTGGCGCCCAGACGGTCCGCCGGAGGACGACGACTTCGCTGCGTTTTGTCCGACGTGCGGCGGCGGTGGCTTCTTCAAGCACCCCGCGCAGCCGGGCGCGACCGGCATTCGCATCGGTACCTTCGCCGACCCGACGTTCCCCAAACCCAAACACATCGTCTGGTGGAGCGATCGCCCGTACTGGCTCCCCGAACTCGACGCCACCCGCCACGAACGGATGCCCGAGTAGCGCTACGGCTCCGTCGTCGGGCTAGAAGCCGCGATACTCCTTGCCACGGAGACGCAAGAAGAGCTTAAACAGCACATCCGATAAGACCGGGCCAAGGAACCAGTTATAGGAAAGTCTGGTCTCGCGGACTTTTCGCTCCAGCGCCAGCCGTTCCGGGGTCTTCGGACGATCAGGATCAGTGTATTCGCTGACGTCGATATCGTGCATGTTCTCCTACTTTACCGCCCAGGCACCGGGAAGAGCAAGGGTGCCGGCCACCGTGCAGGCAAGCGCGGTTAGGAGCACCGCCGTTTTGACGATGCGGAGAACGCTGTTCTGGGCCGTTGCGTCGAGGAACTCGGTCGTACCCAGTTCGCGAGTAAGCTCCGGCGTACGAACGAAAATCCGCGCGAAGTTCTTCGGATCTGGAACGTCGCGAAGCGCCAGCGTCGGCAGGAAGCCAATGACGTCAAGTACGAGCGCGACTTTGAACATGGCGCCGATGCTCGGTAATCGGGCATCAGCCGTGTCTTGGAAAACCACGAGGAGAGCCACGTCAGCCGCGAGGAGTGCGAAAAACAGGGCGTCGAGAAAGCGAACGGCGTCGACGGAGCGCCTCACTGCATCAGCCAGGATATTGTAACCGAAGACTTGTTCGGCTCGAGCGATATCACTGCTCGGCAGCGAGTGAGCGGTTCGTGGCGGAGGGACTGCCGTGCGGCGTGCTGCAGCTCCAAATACAAATCCGACGACGAACGTCAGGAGGGAGCGAAGGCCGGGAATGCCCATCGCTCCTCATTCACTCAGTCGAAGGCGAGTCGCAAGGCGGCGGTGAGGTCGCGGGCGTTGTCGGGGGCGATCGGGCGGGTGAAGCCGAGTTTCGTCGCTTCGGTGGTGCGGCGTAGCGGTTGCGAGACGGCGCGCACTTCGCCCGAGAGGCCCAGTTCGCCGAACGCGACGGTGCCGTCGGCGAGTGGGATGTCGCGGAAGGCCGACGCGATCGCCAGGGCGATACCGAGGTCGGCGCCGGTTTCGACGACGCGCAGCCCGCCCGCGACCGAGCAATAGACGTCGTGGGCACCCAGGCGCAGACCGGCGCGGCGCTCCAGGATCGCGATGATCATCGCGAGCCGCGCGCTGTCGACGTTGGCGGCGAGGCGCCGTGGCGTACCATATGCGGCCTCGCCGACGAGCGCCTGGATTTCGACCAGCACTGGGCGCTGACCGACCAGCGTCGGCACGACGCACGAACCGCTCGGACGCGGGCCGCGGCCGTGCAAGAAGAGCGCCGACGGGTCGGCGATTTCGTGCAAGCCGCGATCGTCCATCGAGAAGACGCAGATCTCGTCGATGCCGCCGAAGCGGTTCTTGTAGGCGCGCACGATGCGGTATTCGCCCGACTGATCGCCCTCGAAGTAGAGCACGGTGTCGACGAGGTGCTCGAGCAGCCGCGGCCCGGCGATCGCACCGTCTTTGGTGACGTGACCGACCAGGAACGTCGCGCACCCGGTCCGCTTGGCGAACTCCATCAGGACTTGCGTGCAGTCGCGAATCTGCGAGACGCTGCCGGCGAACGAGTCGACGTCGGGCAGCCACGTCGTCTGGATCGAGTCGACGACCAGCACGTCGGGGACGTCGGCTTCGAGCGCGTCGAGGACGGCGCGTAGGTTCGTCTCGGGGAACACCAGCAGGCCGGGCGCCGCACCGATGCGTTGCGCGCGCAGCTTCGTCTGCGCCGCCGACTCTTCGCCACAGACATAGACCGCCTTGGCGCCGCCGCTCGCGAGCGCGGTCGCGAGCTGGAGGAGCAACGTCGACTTCCCCGCGCCGGGTGGCCCGCCCAGCAGCACCAAGCTGCCGGGGACGATCCCTCCGCCGAGCAGCGCGTCGAACTCGCGCATCCCGGTCTTGCGGCGCGCGACGCGCGCCTCGTCGATCTCTGCGAGCCGGATCGGCGTCGCCAACCGCAGTGGCGTCGCAGCCGTGCGTGCCGCGGCACCTTTGGGCGCCTTGACGACCGGCGCGTCGGCGAACGTGTTCCATGCTTCG
>Ga0181531_10001243_pt1 | contig 16242 bp, 14 predicted proteins | sample PEATcosm2014_Bin_38_FD_119743 | JGI IMG/M metagenome (GOLD analysis project Ga0181531, IMG submission 119743) | Peatland microbial communities from MTU Mesocosm Facility, Houghton, MI, USA - PEATcosm2014_Bin11_10_metaG | ecosystem: Environmental > Terrestrial > Soil > Wetlands > Peat | place... | reverse complement strand
CGGCCGAGGTCGAAAAGGCCGTTACCTCCGCGCCGAACACCCGCGCGAACTGGATGGCCAGGTGACCGAGGCCGCCGATGCCCACGACGCCGACCCGCGAGGAGGGGTTGATGCCGTGGGTTCGGAGAGGGTTATAGACGGTGATGCCGCCGCACAGCAACGGCGCGGCATGTTCGCTGTCGAGAGACGCGGGAACCGGAATCACAAAGCGGGCATTGGCGCGGACGCGGTCCGCATAGCCGCCATTGCGATGGACACAAGTAGCCTCCGCCGCGAGACAAAGGTTCTCCATTCCGCGAATGCACCACTCGCATTCGCCGCAGGAGTTCGATTGCCAGCCCAGGCCCACCCGCTGGTCCACATGAAGGGAGCGCACCGCGGAGCCCACTGCCGTTACCGCGCCGACAATTTCGTGGCCGGGGATAAATGGGTACTGGCTGATGCCCCAGTCGTTCGAGATCAGGTGAAGGTCGCTACGGCAGATGCCGCAGTGAGTGATTGCGATCTCCGCCTCTTGCGGGCCCAACTCTCCCGGCTCATACCGAAAAGGCAAAAGCTCCGCTCCTGCCGCATGGGCTGCAAGTCCTTGAATTTGTGCCATGGTGATACCAGAGTCCTCGCTGAGGGTGGCAAGACGCCGGCTGAAGTTCTGAGACGCCGGCCCGCACGTTTGGAAATTGGATTTCCCCTAACGCTAGTTTAACCCGGAGCCCGGCTCTATGCGCAGGCTCAAAACCTGGAATCCGCTCAGGACGCCCCCAGCCGAAGCTTCTCCCGCCACCTCCGCGGACTCACCGTTCAGGTTTACGTCCTGGGCGGCGCGCAGCGGCTCCAGGGCGTTGGCCACCGAAAGGGGCAGGCTGGAAAGCGTCTCGCCCTCGACGGCTGCCTGCGTTTCAGGCACCAATAGACTCACATAGATACGGTCTGCAGGGTGTTGCCTCAGGGACTGGGCCAGCACCGTATTCAGGCTGACGGAGCGCCCGGAAAACCGTGGTTGATCCAGACTGCGGTCCAACGTGCCGGCATCCGAAACCAGGAGCCGCAGGTTTCCTCCGCCCAGCCTGGCCGGCAGGGTGACAGGAATGCGAACATTCCGCGCCGGCTGCTGCCAGGGGCGGATGGTCGCCTCCACCACCACCGTATCGCCCGCGTGAACGATGTTGCTGCTTACCAGCCGGGCCGTCTCCAGTTCCACCTGGACGCGCCGCGGAATGGCCTCGGCGTGGAGATCGATGGCGCGCACAGAGCCCTGGCGGGCGCCGTTCGAATAGAGCCGGGAGAACTGGGCGGAGGCCAGCACAGCGGTCATCAGAGGTGAGGGCATTTGGTCGCTAGCCGATGCCCACAGATCCACCGGTGAGGGCGGGTTGCCGTCCAGATCGATGCTGCCGGTCAGATGGTAGCTGGTTTCAGAGGTGCTTTCGTTATTCTCCAGCAGCGCTTCATAGAGGGCCACCATTACGGCCTGCGGGGTGATCGTGGGAAGGTCCAGAACCTCGACGTTGAGGACTCTGTCAGCGCCGGGCAAGTGAGAGGGCCCGCGCACTTCAATGTGCACCGGGATCATACGGGCCTGTGCGCCGAGAACACCGCGAATGGCGGCGTCGCGGTCCTCCGTGAAGGCGCCGATGGTGGGGCCGGTATTGACGATCTTGAAGGCGTTCAGCGGCGAGGCCAGGGTGGCCACCACTTCGGTGGCAGTCATGGGAAGCGAAACTGGTCCGGCCTGCAGGATGGGATGGCCGCAAGCCAGCAATTGCTTGGGATCGATATAAGTCACCGTGCAGGTGGCTGCGATCTCCAGATCGCCGCGCACTAGTTGGGCGCTTACTGCCGATCCAGGCACCACGGTGGCCAGCGCAGCGGCCGATGGGTCGGAGCCAACCCCCGCTCCGGATTCGGACTTGCCCCCGACGCCGCCCGCATCCACCCTTTCAAGGCTCGTTCCAGCCATCTCCTGTTGCCACAGGCGGACCGCCTCAGGCCGGAATCCGCTCATTACGAGGGGCGTTTCCATGGCCTGGAAAGGAGCCTGGATGTTCATGCCCCCCGCGGCCTGGGCGGCACCGCTGGCGGAAGGGGTTGAAAAGGGGTCGCCGCTTCGTGTAGCTATGGCCAACGGTGCGGCGGCGATGGGCAGATCGCGCACTTCCAGCATCTGCTCGATGGGCGTAATGCCCGCGATGGGGTCTTTGCTGAACTGGCCAATGCGGTAGGAGAGGGATCCCAGCAGCCGGTCGCCGATGTACACCGGGCTGCCGCTCATGCCGGCCACTACGCCGGTGTACTCGGGCTTGGCGCCATGAAGCTGCACCAGGATCATGTCGTGGCCGGGGCCGCGCGCACCCCGCAGCACACCCAGGATCTCCACTTGCATCGGCTCCGGTTTGCTTCCTTCAAAGACCGTCCATGCGGTCCCGGTCATGCCGCGGCGCACTTGGCTAAGCGGGAAAAACCCGCCGCTGGAGGGTGGGGGGCCCCCTGCGGAAAGGGTGCTTTGCGCCGTCAGCCTTCCGGGAGCGAGCAGCGCCACCGCCATGCCGACCGAGAGTGCAAGCGCAGCGGCCCAGGAGGCGGAGCGAAGCCGGGTTTCCTTCATTCGAGTTCTCACGTCTATAAGAGTACAGCGGGGCAGCATGGCCTGGCAGCCGCCCCTGGCTTTTAGACTCGCGATGCTGCCCGATTGCAACCCGGGGCCTGCGGCCTCCGTGAAAAGACGGGCAATCCGTGCCACAGAACAAAGCCGCACCGGAGCCTAAAGGCTAGAAGCCGGAAGCCCAGTCCCGTATGCTGTTCAGCACAGAGGTGGTCATGTCCACGAAGCGCCCGTCCGTTTACGCTCGACTCCGGTTTGCACTTGCTCCGTTGATCCTTGTTCCTACATTCCTGGCCGCGGCACCCCTGGACCGAGCCCAATCCGCGCCTCCGCCCCAACAGACTCAGCAACCCCAACAGCAGCCCGACCAGGCCACGCCGGACGCGGGCGGTCCCGGCGCCGATTCCGGGGCCATCGCCCTGCCCAAAAAAAAGGAACAACCGGAGGATGTGCCTCCGCCCGCCCCGGCCGCGCCTAAAGTCAAGAATCCGGAGGGGATGGGCAACTTTTCCCTGCGCATTGAGGTGCCCGAGGTCACCGTGGACGTGGGCGTGCTCCTGGAAAAAACCGGCCAGTTCGTGCCCGGCCTCAAGCCCGGCAACTTTCGCATCTATGAGGATGGAGTGGAACAGAAAGTCGCCGGATTCAAACGCGTCGAAGCTCCCATCACGGCCCTGTTGCTCTTGGAGTTTGCCTCAACCAACTACCAGTTTATCTATGACATGCGCAACGCCGCCTGGTCCTTTGCACAGCAACTGAGGCCGCAGGACTATGTGGCGATGATGACCTTCGACATGCGAACGCAATTGGTGACCGACTTCACACAGGACAAACGCCAGATCTACGAGGCCATCAACTCGCTCATCATTCCCGGCTTCAGCGAACGCAACCTCTTTGACGCCCTGTACGAGTCGCTGGACAGGCTCAATCGCGTCGAGGGCCGCAAGTACATCATCCTGATCGCTTCAGGACGCGACACTTTCTCGAAAATCACCCTCGACAAAATTCTGCAGAAGGTGAAGGCCACGCCCGACGTCACTATCTTTACCGTATCTACGGGTGGGGCCATGAGGGCGATGACCGAGGGCCGCGGAGGCATGGGAGGCTCGATGCGCGATTTGGACTACCTGCAGGCCGACAACGAGATGAGAACTTTTGCAAAAATCACCGGCGGCATGAGCTTTTTCCCGCGGTTCGCCGGAGAGATGCCGGACATCTTCCAGCAAATCAACCAGAACATCCGCTCGAAATACCAGTTGGTCTACCACCCCAGCAACGCCAAGCAGGACGGCACCTATCGCAAGCTCCGTGTGGAGCTTGTAGACGATGAGGGGCAACCTCTGCGCATGCAGGACGAAAAGCACAAACAACTGAAATACGACATCATCGCCCGCGACGGTTACCGCGCCAGGCAGGAAGTGGAATAACTGGCGCAGGGAACATGACCGAGCGGGCTGCAACCCTTGAACTGCCGCCTGCCGATGAAGATTGAACGCCAGGACACAAGCCTATTTGAACTGATTGAAGATGTCCCAGATGTAGTATCCGACGACGAAGACCGTCGCGACTCCAACCAGCCACAGAGAGGCCCGCACCAAGGGTTGAATCTTGTTAACCTTTGCCACGATGGCTGACTGCTCGGCCTTCATGTGAGAGAAGGAGTCATCCAGAAAAATCTGGTCCTCTTCGTCGCGGGTCAAGCTCGAACGATACACATAGAGAGCGGCCGCCAACAACACCAACGCTCCCCAAACCGACCACATGATAGGAACCATTGTCATTTTCCACCTCCAGAAGCTTTCTGGTCCCAGATACCGGCGGGTCCGTAGAAGGAATCGCGGTCTCGTGGGTAGAGGGGCCGTACGGTTGATCATTCTAGCTCGGAATGGGTACCTCTGTGGTGACAAAAATCACAGGCATTTTCCTTGCCGTAGATCCATACTTTCAATCCCTTTCGAATCCGTTCCTTGCACCTCTGGAACGGGCAGCGGCAACGGCACCGGTCCTGCGACTTTACGGCCTCCCCTCGCATCCAATGGAGTAACGCCCCGAATGGGCGTTGAATTCCCGCCCGCGAAGCGGTACATTTACCAGTAACGGCAAACATTTCAACTTTCGGGAGAGACCATGGCCACCGCAACCGCTTCAACCGCACAGGATACCGAGAAGAGAGCCCCCCTTCACCTGACGCCCCAGGCGATCGCCAAGGTGCGCGAGATCATGGCCACCCAGGATCCCTTGCCCGCGGGCCTACGCATCGGCGTGGTAGGCGGAGGCTGTTCAGGCTTCCAGTACTCGATGGCTTTCGAGAACCAGAGCGGCATGATGGACAAGGTCTTCAGCTTCGACGACCTGAAGGTCTTCGTGGATGCTACCTCGCTGATGTACCTGAACGGCTGCATCGTCGACTACGTGGAGACGCTGGAAGCGGCCGGCTTCAAGTTTGAGAATCCCCAGGTGAAGAGCACCTGCGGATGCGGTTCGTCCTTCAGCGTGTAACGGAAGAACGATTCATCGGCCGGCATCAAATTCTTCGATGAAAAGCAAAGCCCGCCCCGGAGACCGTTGGCGGGCTTTGTTGTGCCTTGGTTCCTGGCCGAGTTCGACCGGCAGGATGTCTCACAGTCTTCTATTGCGACGGAGGCGGGGGCGACTGACCAGTCCCAGGTCCAGGTGGCGAGAAGCCCGGTGCGCCGGGCTGCGGTCCGGGACTGGGCTGGGGATTCGTGCGGAGTCCCATCTGGTCCGCACGCGGATCGTAGACGAACTCCCACTCGTTGTAGTGATTCTTTTTCTTGTACATCAGGATGGACTGATTGGGGCTGTTAGGTGAGAAACCCATGATTCCCATCCCACCAAAGGTCTGACCGGTCGGCCCTGTATCCTGCCCGGAATCGTTGGAACTGCCATTCGCCCCGGTAGATCCCGGTGAATTCGTGCCGGAATCGGTGGAGTCTGAGTTGGAGAGGCTTCCCGCTGCGACCGTTGAGGCGTTCGTCACGCCGTTGACCCCGTTCGGCGCCAGGCCGCCCGGCATCCCGCCGATGCCGAGCAGAGGTTGACCGAAGAAGCCCATCATGGTTGGAACCTTATTCTGGCCCACGCCGATGGGCTTCCATTCTTCCTTGCCTGTCGTCGGGTCTTTGTATTTCTTGCGCAGGAAGCGGATGCCACCTGTATTGACCAGAGCGTCGACGCTCATTGGGTAAGCGCCGAGCTTCCTGTAATAAAGCCGGATGGCGCGCGCGTACTGCTTGCCGCGCTGCATGGTTTCGACTTCGCGGTCGCGCTGGATATTCTGCTTGATCCGGGGCGCCGCAATGGACAGGGAGATCATGAGAATCGCCAGCATGAAGATGACCATCACTAAGATGTAGCCCTCTTCAGAAGGCCTGGGACGGCGTCGGATTGGAATCGGCCTCATCATTTGGCAGGTGCATCGGCTGGCGGCAAGGTCAGGGTTTGCGTGTTGTTGTAGCCCAGGTCCGTCACCTGAACGCTGAGCGGCGAGATGGCGCCCACCTTGTACCGATGGTCGACGATCTCTCCGGTCTTGGCCACAAAGATGTCATCCCCATGGACGAAGAAGGCCTCGGGCGTCTTGTCCTTGCCCTGCGTATAGCCGAAGTACTTCAGTTCGATCGCTGGCGGCTTGGGCGGGGGGGGTGGGGCGGTGGGCAAAATCACCGCCGGCTCGTCGGCCCGAGCGCTCTTTGCCGGAGCTTCGATCTTAACGGGTGCGGACTCGGCGGAGAAGATGTTCCTGCCGGTGCCGGCGTACTCCACTAGCTCGCTCTGGGCCAGTTTGTCGAAGTGCAGCGAGGGGTCGAGGCCAATGGCAGCCAGTTTTTGCGCATCCTGTGCCGCAGGCGCGGAAGGAGTTCCCGCAGCCGGGCGGCCGTTGACGAGGGCGGGCGGCGCCGGCGTGGAGTGCAGGGCCACCGCCGAAGGAACTGGAACGGGCGTGGAGGTGCTGCCAAACGATCCAAAGATCTGCCAGCCGCCAATCACCAGGATGGTCGCGAATAACCCGATGACCAGGTAGACTTGGCGCTTGTTCTCCGTTCCCAGACGCAAGGCCATGGCTACTCGCCCTCCTTTCCGGCGGCGGACGGCGGGGGCACCGCTTGTCCAGCTTCCGGGGTCGGCGGCAAGCCGCTGGCCGCCGCATCGCTTGGCCGCAGCCAGGTGGAAACCCGCAGCCGCAGGTTCACCAGGCCGCCTTGCTGACCCGTCAGAGCCATCGCCCGGACGACGAAGAAAGTCTGATCGCGCTCTAGGCTGTTGACAAAGCGCATGATCTCTGGGTAGCTTCCGCTGATGCCGGCATCCATCGAGATTTCAGTAAGATCGGATCCGGGAGGGCCTTGGGTGTATTGGTTTCGCGAGAGCCGCACGCCCGATTTCACCTGTAGTTCGCCGATGCGGGTTGCGATCGAAGAGTAGTTGGGTGGAATGCGCTTGCCATAAAATTCCTGGACCTGGGTGCGAGACTCCTCGACGCGCTTGTCAAGCCCGCGCAGTGGGGCGGTTTGGATGTCCAGGGCCTTGAGCTCGACCTGCTTTCCGGCCAGGGCATCGGTGGATCGGCCGTTAGTGGCGGCCCAGTCCAGACCCAACCGGATAGCCAGCCCGATCACCAGCACAAGCAGCACGGCTAATCCGGCATAGTGCCAGGTGAGCGGAGAGGCCAGGCGTTCCCGCCATGCGGAAGATGGGCTGACGCTCATTGCGGGCCTCCTGGCTTGGGCTTGTTGGTTGGTTTGTTCATTGGCTTGGGAGGAACAACCGGCACTGGGCTGGGAGTCGGGTTTTGGGCAGGGATCATCATGCGATGGTGCTTGGGATCGAAAACGGCATAAGGCAGGGGCCCAGCAGGCGGGGGGTTGGACTTGCCCATGAACGGCGACCCGGCGGAATGCTTGGCCTTAGCTGGTGCATGTTCGGTTGGGGCCGCCACCAGCTTCGCCTGGCTCTTGGGGTTCTCGGATACGGCCGCCGGAGATTTGGCCGGTGGTTGCACAACGCGGGACACCGGGTTGTAATCCGCCAGCAGATCGAGGTTGAAGCGGTTCGAGGCGCTCACGGGCTCGAGCTTTTCACCGGGAGCTCCGGTGGACTCGGCGTTTTCGCCCACGATGCGGGGAAAAAGAAAGTGCCGGGAGTGCTCCAGGTTGCTGACCAGCTCGACGCCCCGATCGCGCGGACCAACCACGCGGAGGTGAAGCGTGATGTGGCCGTCCTTGGCGCGAACCGGCTCCAGGGAAGTGACCTGCACTCCGCCGGGTAGTACGGTCTCGAGGTCCTCCATGGCCAGCGTCCACGAGAAGGCCTTCTCGTCGAACAGAAGATTGAGAGCTCCGACCTGAACCAGCAGCGCGGCATTGGCCGGCTGGCGCATAAGGTCCTGGTAGGCTTGTCGTTCCTTGGTAATTTGGGCGATTCTGCCGTCGAGCGAGTGGTCGCGGGCGCGGGCCTCTTCCGCCTTTTGGTGGAAGACGTGCAGGCCAATTGCCAGCAGGATGGCAAGCCCAGCCAGCACTCCCATCGCGATGCGCAGGCGCTTGATGGCCGGTCCCAGGTCGGCAAAGGGGCGGGTAGCAAGATTCAGTGTGATGCGCATGGGTTCAGCTTGCCTCCGCCAGTGCGCCGGTGATGCCGGCAATGCTCATCTCGCCCAGCGCCGTGGCGGCTCCGGTTTCGGGGTGCGGCGTGAGGTCGACGACCGCCAGGCTGGGGTCGTCGATCCAGCGCGCGAACTCGCTGGCTTGCCCGATGCCGGCATAGTAGAGCCGGCTGGGGCGGGCTTGCAGCTTGTCCTCAAAGTATGCGGTGGCCACCGCGATGCCCCGCTGCACCTCCTGCAGGCGCAAACTGGGGTCCTCGGGCAGATCGAGGGTGCGATAAAGCAGCAAATCCTGGCCGTTGGCGATCGAGGTGGTCAGGGCCATGCCGCTCAGGTTGGCGGCCAGCACGGCCTCCAGCGAATCGATCGCCGCCAGCGCCGCCAGGCTCGAGGGCAGCACCGCGCCGGCCTCGTATCCCGCCTCATGCACAATCTCTTCGTATTCATGCAGGATGGCGCCTGGAATCACCGCCGCCAGCACCTTGCACTCGGTTTTGTCTTCGGCCAGCATCTGGTAGCTGAGCCCGGCGTGCTCCACGTCAAAGGGGACCATCTTGCGCAGTCTGAAGCGCAGCACGGGTACGGCCTCGGCCGCCTTCGCGGGAAGCGAATCGAAATCCAGCACGAAGACGCGAACCACCGTGTCGGGCAGAACCAGCGTGATGGCGCGGGTCCGTGGCGAGACCTGGCCGAGAGCCGAGCGAATGGCGTTTGCCACGGCCTCAGGCGTGCGAATGTTCGGCTCGCCGATGCCGGGGACGATGGCTCCGGCGGGGAGCGCTTCATACGCGTAGACGGGCGGTTGGCCCTTGCCCGGAAGCGCCGCTGCCAGCAACCCCTCGGGCGCAATCTCCAACGCCGCGGGTGGGCGGCCGCCTGTTTGGGTTCCGAGTTTGACCTTGCTCAGGATCGAATTCACTATCTGGAAGCCTCAATGAAGGTGACCTTGTTGATTTCCTTGAGCGTCGTCAGCCCGCGGCGGACCCGATCGAGGGCCGACTCGCGCAGAAAGCTCATGCCTTCTTTCTGGGCCAGCTTGCGCACTTCGGAGGTGGGTTTCTTCTCAAGGATCAACTCGCGGATGGGGTCCGTCAAGTCCAGCAGCTCGTGAATGGCGGTACGGCCGCGGTATCCGGTGCCGCCGCACTCGATGCAACCGGCGCCCTCGCGGAAGCCGAAACCGTGCCAATCGGCAGGATTCAGGCCGCTGATGTGCAGGGCGTCGTCGCTGTAGTACACGGTTTGCGCGCAGTGCTCGCAGATGGTGCGCACCAGCCGCTGGGCGAGAATGCAGTTGAGCGCCGAGACAAAGTTGTAGGCCTCGACCCCCATGTTGATGAAGCGCCCCAGCACATCCACCACGTTGTTGGCGTGGACAGTGGTAAACACCAGGTGGCCGGTCAGCGCGGAGTTGATGGCGATCTGCGCCGTCTCGTTGTCGCGGATCTCGCCCACCAGGATCTTGTCCGGATCGTGGCGCAGGATCGACCGCAGACCGCGGGCAAAGGTAAGCCCCTTCTTCTCGTTTACAGGGATCTGGGTGATGCCTCGGATCTGGTACTCAACCGGTTCCTCGATGGTGATGATCTTGTCCTCATCGCTCTTGATCTCGTTCAAGGCGGCGTAGAGGGTGGTGGTCTTTCCAGACCCCGTCGGGCCGGTGACCAGCACCATCCCATAGGGCTCGCGAATGTAGCGGCGGAAGCGGCGCAGATCCTCGTCGGCGAAGCCGACCACATCGAGCGTCAGGTGGCGGAACTTCTCGCTCATCGACTCCTTGTCCAGTACGCGGAGGACAGCGTTTTCGCCATGCACCGTGGGCATGATGGAAACGCGGAAGTCGATCAGTCTTCCCTTGTAGCGGACCCGGAAGCGGCCGTCCTGGGGCACGCGGCGCTCGGCAATATCCAGCTCGCTCATGATCTTGATGCGGCTCAGGATGGTCGAATGGTGCTCGCGGGCGATGGGCGCCATGGCCGGCTGTAGCACGCCGTCGATGCGGTACTTCACCACCACCGAGTCGTCGTTCGTTTCAATGTGAATGTCGGAGGCGCGCCGTTCCAGAGCGGTGAAGATAGTAGTGTCCACCAGCCGGATGATGGGGCTGATGTCTTCTTCACTCGTCAGCTTCTCAATCGAGATGTTTTCGTCTGAGCTGTCGTCGCCTGTGAGAACGTCAAAAGTAAGGCCCTCGCTGGCCTCGTCGAGCACGCGCTGCGATTGCTCGGTCTTCTTCAGCAGGTCGGTGATCTGCGAGAGCGTGGCCACGCGAGCCACGATGCGATGCCCCAGCAGTCCCGCAATCTCATCCAGCACCATCAGGCGCGAAGGATCGCTGACCGCAATCACCAGCACTTCCTGCTGCTGTTCGATGGGCACGAAGTTGTAGCGGAACATCAGCTCTACCGGAACCGTGCGCAGCAGGTCGTGCTGGATCTTGAAGTTCTTCAGGTCGACAAACTCGGCGTGATAGCGGTGCGCCAGGGCTTCGGCCAGAGAGCGCTCGTCGTGCACCGAAGGAAGCGTAAGGACTGTTGCATCAGCCATGGCAGATTACCCCTGTGTCCCGCCAGCCTGACCCAGCGAAAAGATGGGCAGGTAGAGCGAAATGAGAATGAATACGACGACCACGCCCATGACGATGAGGATGGCCGGCTCGATGAGCGCCAGCGAGGCGGTGAGCGCGGTGGCCACGTCCTCCTCGAAGAACTCGGCGACAGAGTTGAGCATTTGCGGAAGAGCGCCTGTCTGCTCGCCAACCGTGATCATCTCCGCGGCCAGGTCGGGAAAGACCCCGGTCTTGCCCAGGGACTCGGCCAGGCTCTTGCCTTCGCGCACAGTGCCGATGGACGAGAAGACGGCCTTTGAGATCTTCCGCGAGGAGATAGACCGGGCCGCCGTTTCCAGCGACGGCACCAGCGGCAGCCCGCCGGTGAGCAGCGTCGAGAGCGTGCGCGCAAACAGCGCTACCTGGTACTTGATCCAGATATTGCCGAAGATGGGCAGCCGGATGCGAACGCCGTCGATAAAATCCCGGCCCCGCTCGGTGATCGAAAGACGGTATACGCCGGCCGCCACACTTAGCGCGATCAGCAGCAGCCAGAGGAAGTTGTGATTCAACCACTTGCCGAAGTTCAGCAGGCCGATCGTCATGGCCGGCAGCTTGGAGCCCATCTGGTCGTACAATACCGCAAACTGCGGCACCACCACGGCCAACAGGAAGATCATCAATCCGATGACCAGCGTCATCAACAGTGCCGGATAAATGAGCGAAGCCGTCAGCTTCTTGCGGAAGGTGAGTGAGATTTTCTGGAAGCTGACGTAGCGCTCCAGCACCTCCTGCAAATTGCCGGAACGCTCGCCAGCCAGCAGGGTGGTGGTGTACATCACGGGAAACCCGCTTTGCGATTCGAAGGCTGCTGAAAGCGACTCCCCGGTCTTCACGCGGTTCGTCACGTCATCCAACTGGCCGGCGAACTGGGCGTTTTTCTGGATCTTGCCCAGCATCTGTAGCGAACCGAGAATGGGCAGCCCGGCGCGGATCAGGGTGAGGAACTGCTGATTGAAGATGAGAAACGGCTCCAGCTTGACCTTGCGCCGTGAGAGCCCGCCGAATCCCGAGCGGGCGCGGATGGAGAAGATGTGATAACCGGCGTGGGTAAAGCGAGCTCGCAGCTCCTCGGCGGAGGCCGCCGTGTGCGTCTGCTCCAGCACCCGCCCACGCTCATCGGCCAACTTGATGACGAATTCTGCCATGGCTCCAGTCACCGGGTGGCCGCTCGACACGCCGCCGGTCTTCCTTGAGGTCGCCGTCCTGGTCAAGGGTAACAGGATTACCCGCTCGATAGACGTAGACTGGCCCCCGAACGCTCGTCGCCGAATCAGGCCATATGACCCATTTCCGCGATTGCGGGGATTTTGCCTTCCCCCAGGAAAACCCTCTTCATTATCTGTAACTTGGCTGCATTCTACTTTGAGAATATGCAAGGACGGTGTTTGCACCGAAATAGTGCGGGTTCCTCGCTGCACGCCGTCGAGGCGCAGGTGCGACGAAGCACCGCGTCCAGAGGCAATGGCCTACGTCAAAAGCGGATTGCATTCAGCGCTTGGGTTCAGTATCCGCTGGCCACCAGCCAGGCCTCAGTGAGCTCCAGGACCGGTTTTTTCCCGGCCCGCATTTCGGCGTGAGCGAGCTTCACTAGCACGTCGGCCTCCACGTTCATCGGAGCGCCGGGCGAGAGCGTATGCAGGTTCGTCCGCCAATAGGTCAGGGGCAGAATCGCGATGGTAATCGCTTCGCCGTCGAAGTCCGCGATGGTCAGGCTGATGCCTTCGATGGCCACCGAACCCTTGTGCACCATCCACGGGCGCACATTCTCCGGCACACATACCTTGAGGGTCCAATCGGTGGTCTGCCTGTCGAAGTGCGGACTCGATTGCGGAACCACCGAATCAAGTGCCGTCATCGTGCCACAGCCGTCCACGTGTCCCTGTACGATGTGTCCTCCCAGCGGACTGCCGGCGGCGGTGGGCAGTTCCAGGTTGACCTTGGCGCCGGGAGCCAACGACCCCAGGGAGGTGCGGTCCAGGGTCTCTTGCGCCAGGTCGGCGTGAAACAGCCTAGGATCCACGTCCAAAGCGGTGAGGCAGACGCCCGAGACCCCCAGCGAATCGCCTTCGCGCAGCCGTCCTGCCAGCTCCGGAGCCTCCACAGTGATCCGCCGAACGCCGCCCGTTTCCTTCACGCTGATCAGCGTTCCCATCTGTTCGATGATGCCGGTAAACATGGTTCTATTCTAGGGGACAAGTAACGCAGTGGTAGGCAGGCTCCGACGGCAGCACTTACTTCCGCCGCACTCGCCCGCGTGATCGCATCGCCCGAGAATGCCTTCCAGGACCGGCCGGGCAGCGGGTATGAGCTCCGCCAGTGGGCCGTGAGGACTGTTTTGCGCACTGCGGCTTGGACGACCCAAAAGGACTGAAAGCTTGCATCCCCAATTGCGCAAGCTACCCCGGATAGGCGCCCGTCACGTAGCCCTCCAACGCCTGAATGGTTTGCGCCTGCCCGGAGATCACCCATTTCACCAGGTCGCCGATCGAGATCATTCCCACCACCGTGTCCCCCTGCACTACGGGGAGGTGGCGAAGATGGTGTTGGGTCATCAAGGTCATGCATTCATCCACGGTGTGCCGCGGGGTTACAGAAAGAACCGGGCAGGTCATGATCTGGCTGACCTGGGTTTCCCGGGAAGGGTGGCCCATCAGGATCCCTTTGCGTGTGTAGTCGCGCTCCGATAGGATGCCGACCAGCCGGTGGTTCGAAAGCACCAGTAATGCGCCGATATTGTGCTCGGCCATCATTGAGATCGCTTCGAAGACCGACTGCTCGGGCGCTATCGAAAGGACTCTATTACCTTCCTTGCTTTTCAGCACCAATCCAATCGTGTCGGAAATCTTCATTGGACCCTCCTGGCCCTTGGCAGCCGCGTTTCGGAATGTGCATTCCATCTAGGGCGGCACGTGCCATCGCGGAATAGCTGACCACCCCGGTCCGTGCGGAACGGAATTATCGGCATCCAGGTCAAGTTGGCGTGCGCGCCTTGCGGGGTGGGGGAAGTAACCGGGGCGCATTCCAGCGGCTCCCGGTTCGGCACTCAGTCAGTTCAGCCAATATAGATCATCTGGATTGCGCCGCAACAGCACAGAATTGACCAGATTCCTTCCCGAGACGGAATCGCAGACCACCGATCGCGCATCTGCTGCAGGCGAGGCCGCTCGAAAGGGTCCTGTCAGGCGATTAAAATGACCCGCTTCCGCCAACCAACCCGCTCAATGCGTTTGCGCTTCCGGCCAGGGATCCTTCAACAACGAGCAGAGCCCAAGGTCGTTGCCGTAGCGTTCAATCTCGACTTCCGCCATGCGAATTGGGTTGACCATGCCGCGGAAGGCGGGCACGGCGTCGGAACCCATGATCTGCGGGGAGACAAAGAGATGAACTCGGTCCACCAGCCCGCCGGCCAGCAGAGCCGTGTTCAGCCGTGTGCCGGTCTCGGTGAGCAGGGTCAGAATACCCTCTTCGCCAAGCTTGTCCAGCACTTTGCCCAGCGGGACGCGCCCGGCCTCCCACCCCGGCGGCGCAGACCTGTCCCCGGGGACCGCAGCCTCCGCGGGAAGCGCTTCGACGCGAACGCCGCGCTCCTTCAACGCACGTAAGTGGGCTTCGTCTTTGGAGACGGTGAAGATGACAAGATCGTTTTTGGCCGTAGCCACCATCTTCGAGTCCAGCGGCATGCGCAGCGCAGAATCCAGAACGACCCTTAGGAGGGGGCGGCGGCGGCGAAGTCCGCTGCGGTCGGTGAGCATGGGGTTGTCTGCCAGCACGGTGTCCACGCCGGTCAGGGCGGCGTCGGCCTGCCAACGCAGAGGTTGCACGGCCTGCCTGGCCGCCTCGGAGGTGATCCAATACGGCTCGCGCGCGGTGTGGACGCCGGGCGGCGGAGCGATGCGGCCGTCCAGCGTCATGGCCACCTTCATCAGCACCAGGGGACGTTGGTGCTGAATCCAGTTGGCAAAGCCCTCGTTGAGGCGGCGTGCCTCGGCCTGGCAGACGCCTAGAGTGATCTCGATGCCGGCGGAGCGCAGACGTTCCATTCCGTGGCCGGCAACAGCGGGGTTAGGGTCGATGGTCGCCGCCACCACGCGGGCCAGGCCAGCGGCAATCAACGCTTCGGTGCAGGGGCCGGTGCGGCCGGTGTGGTTACAGGGCTCGAGAGTGAGGTAAGCCGTGCCGCCGCGCAGGCGATCGCCGGCATGCTGAGCGGCGACCCTTAGCGCAACAATCTCGGCATGGTCGCGCAAATCATATTCGTGCCAGCCTTCGCCTGCCACCTGCCCAGCACGGTCCAGAATTACGCAGCCTACGGCCGGGTTGGGGGAGGCGACGGCGATGCCCCGGCGTGCAAGCTCAAGCGCCCGCTGCATCCAATACCGGTCTCGATCCGAAACTGCGTCCACAGGGTTCACACTATCCCAACAGCGAATCGACAAACTCGGCGGGCGAAAACACCAGCAGGTCGCTCATCTGCTCGCCCACCCCGACAAAGCGCACCGGCAGGTTGAGCTCGCGAGCGATGGCCACGGCGATGCCGCCCTTGGCTGTTCCGTCGAGCTTGGTGAGCACGATGCCGGTGACTCCAGCGGCTTGCGTAAACAGCCGCGCCTGCTGCAGCCCGTTCTGCCCAGTGTTGGCATCCATCACCAGCAACACCTGGTGGGGCGCGCCGGGGATCAGCCGCGCGGCGGTGCGGCGCATCTTGTCCAGCTCGTCCATCAGTCCGGTCTTGGTGTGCAGCCGCCCGGCGGTGTCCACGTACAGGTCGTTGATGTTTCGCGCCTTGGCCGCGGTGATGGCGTCGTAGAGGACGGCGGCCGGGTCGCCTCCGTGGCGCGTCTTGATCATTTCGACGCCCGAGCGGGAGGCCCACACCTCCAACTGCTCGATTGCCGCTGCGCGAAAAGTATCGGCGGCGCAGAGCAGAACGGTGCGATCCTGAGCGCGGCTCCAGGCGGCCAGTTTGCCGATGGTGGTGGTCTTCCCGGTGCCGTTGACGCCTACCAAAAAGGTCACGAAGGGGCCGTCTGCAGGGGGCGGTGCCGTTGGGCTTTGTGCGATGGGAGCCTCAAGGATGGCTCGCAACTGGCCCTTCAGCAGATCGCGCAGTTCGTCGCCACCTTCGATGGCCTGACGGCGCGCCCGGTCGCGCAAAGCCTCCAGAATCTCGGCAGTGGTCTGCACCCCAATGTCGCTGGTAAGCAGCGCCGTTTCAAGGTCTTCAAGAGTGGATTCGTCGACCGTTCGGGTCAGCGCGACGATGCCCTCGATCTTGGAAGAAAGGCTCTCGCGGGTGCGCGCGACCGCCTGCTTCATCCGCTCGAAGAAGCCGGGATTCGCAGTCTTCTCTTCGCCGGGCTCGCGCGCGGGATGCGGCTCCCCTGCCGGTTCGCTCTCCGTGTCTTT
>Ga0181531_10001241_pt1 | contig 16248 bp, 11 predicted proteins | sample PEATcosm2014_Bin_38_FD_119743 | JGI IMG/M metagenome (GOLD analysis project Ga0181531, IMG submission 119743) | Peatland microbial communities from MTU Mesocosm Facility, Houghton, MI, USA - PEATcosm2014_Bin11_10_metaG | ecosystem: Environmental > Terrestrial > Soil > Wetlands > Peat | place... | reverse complement strand
TGTCCCAGGGAATCGTTGATGTGCTTGAAGCCGTCCAAATCCAAAAAAAGCACCGCGACATGTTTGCGATAACGGCGCGCCGAGGCGATAGCCTGGCTTAGCCGGTCGTTGAAGAGAATTCGATTGGGCAGCCCGGTCAGAAAATCGTGCTCGGCCGCATGGGCCATTTGAATCGCCTTCGCCCGGGCCACGCTCACATCGCGGCAAACGATCACCACTCCTGCAACCTTCCCTTCGCGGTCATGAATTGGGGCAACAGAATCATCAATCGCAATTTCAATCCCGTCACGACGGATGAGGATAGCGTTCGACGGTAGGTGCACGGTTTGATTTAGCTGAATTGACCTCTCCATCGGATTCGCGATGGTTTTGCGACTGGTGGCGTCCAGAATCTGGAAAACTTCGATAATGGGCCGGCCAGTAGCCTCCAGCTTCGACCAGCCCGTCAATTTTTCAGCGACAACATTGAGGAAGGTGAGGTTTCCCGCGACGTCCGCACAAATAACAGCATCACCGATGCTGTTGAGCGTAACTTGGGCGTGCTCTTTTTCCTCGAACTCGTCCATTTTACGGACGCTCATATCGTGGATCGCCGCCATAACCAGGATTTCATTATCGCTTTTTAGGGACATCATCGTGAGCTCGATTGGAAACTTGCTGCCATCCTTTCGCTGCCCAGTGAGCTCGCTTTCCGTAACGATCTGCTTCTGAAGCGTCTCAGCCGTGGTAGGACTGCCATCAGCGGTCAGCCGTTCCGCGAAGCCTTCCGGAATGATGGTCGTCACCATCATCCCGATAAGTTCATCGCGGTAGTATCCGAATTGCTTTTCCGCCTGAACGTTCAGTAGGACGATCTCCCCGCCCTGGTTCACGACCACCATCGCATTTGGGGCTGCTTCCAGCATCCCTCGGTATCTTTTATCTATCTGCGCCAGATGTTTTTCTGCATTCTCGCGCAATCCGATGCCACTGATCGGCATCACCGAATGGGGAGGTTGTGGGGATTTCATACGGCTTTCTTTCGCAAGTTCAGGTTGAAAATATACTTGTAGGTACTATCTGAAGCATTAATCTAAAATGTAAATATTCATGCGACTGCCATCGGAAACTACCTAGACGAATGCTCTCGTATGAGGATTTATCCAAACTCCTGTCGCCAATCTTTCAGCCATGTATGTCCAGGCGGCGAGCAAGAAGATCATTTTTATGGTCGATTTCTCACCCAAGACATCCTTCAATTCGGGGCGACTCGTTGCGGCTGTGTCGGGTGATGATTAATCTCGTATCGAATTCGGTCAAATTCACTGAAGCTGACCAAATCCACTTACATACGCACCCTTCGAATCTTGCGACTAGGTACTTTCCGAAGGCGCTTGTGCCCTTAGCCAATTTCTGTGGGTATTATTATATTATTAGAGACACTGATTGCGGTACGGCGGCTTAATTTACGACATAGCAAAAGGGGCAGGAACCATTGTCCAAGCAACAACCGGCCACGCCTGTCGCTGATGAGCTTGTTCCGACCGTCTTTCTGATCGATGACGACGATGCTTTGCGCGAAACCATGCGCGAAATGATCGAGCGGGAAGGACAGCCGGTCGAGGCCTTCGCGAGCGGCGAGGCGTTTCTCGAAGCCTATCGCCCGGGCCGCAAGGGATGCCTTCTGGTCGACGCCCGCCTGCCCGGATTGAGCGGGATCGCGCTTCTACAGCGGCTCAAGAGCGAGAATCGTGCCCTACCATCGATTATGATCACTGGCCAAGGCGATATATCGATGGCGGTGGAGGCGATGAAGGCCGGCGCTATCGATTTCATCGAAAAGCCAGCCAGCCGTAAAGTGCTGCTCGCCAGCATCGACCGAGCGCTCGAGCTGACGCAAAATTCGATGGCGATGTCGGCGTGGCGCGAAAATGCGGCGAGACGAATTGCCGGATTGACGCTGCGCGAGCGGCAAATCATGGATTTAGTTATTGCCGGCCAGCCAAATAAAAACATCGCCGCGGATCTCGGCGTCAGCCAGCGCACGATCGAAAACCACCGTGCCGCAGTCATGAAGAAAACCCGCTCGAAATCTATTTCGGACCTGGTCCGCCTCGCCATCACGGCAGCTTAATGGACGCGCAAGATCCAACAGTAAATTGATTTATTCTGCTAGGAAAAATGCCCGAGGTCCGCTTAAGTCACGAAGTGGACCTGCCACTCGCGTTGAGCAGTGTCCGTTATCGGAGGTAGGCAAACGTATCTGGACATGCGGAAATGTCGCCTTTCTTTCTCAACAATCCATGGTCCACTGGGGAATATGACTTGGCATGCATTCTGAAGCTCGTGATCGGCTAAACCATGTACCTGAAGTGGTGATCATAAGGGTACCAATTCCTACTAGTTGCCCTGTACGGGCCGCCAGAAATTGTCCCATATAATCGACAAAGGGACCGCATACAGGAAGATCGTGATGATGCCTGCTGCGGCCCACTCGACTTGAGACGTGGCATGCATTCCTATCCACTCACCAAGCAAAGGAACAAGAACCTCAAATGCATGTTGCGCGACATAAGTGACAGGGGTCATAACGAATATCGCGAGACCCAATGACACAATAATGCGACTCATAAAATCAGCCATGATGATCGGGGAACGCCTCGATGTGCGCAGCAACTCTCATAAGATAGCCGTGGGTTATTTTGTACACGTTGTGCGCTGACTTCGGACTATCCATACTTGCGTTTATCCTTTGCATAATTGGATGTTGTAATCGGGGACGGCAACTCACCAGCGACAAGAGCCTAGAACTGCTGTAGACGACCGTGGGGAGCACGGTCAGCTTAGATTCCTACGCGACAGAAGCTTCCGGTATGCCGTTACTTAACAATTTAACGAATTGCTGCGGCGGTACCGGACGGCTGAAATAGAACCCCTGCACCTCGTCGCATTGATGGGCGCGAAGAAATTCCAGCTCCTCCAGCGTTTCCACACCCTCTGCTACGACCCGCAGTTTTAGATTCCTTGCTATGCCGAGGACGGCGGACACAATCGTCGTATCCTCGCCGGCGGCGCCGATGTGGCGGATGAACGTCTGATCGATTTTAAGAGCATCGACCGGAAATTTTCGAAGATAGCTCAGGCTGGAGTAACCCGTGCCGAAGTCATCGACCGACACTTGCACCCCTCTGTCCCGCAGGGTTTTTAGGATGGATGCCGTGACTTCGGCGCGCTTCATAAGAACACTCTCGGTCAGCTCCAGCTCAAGACGTTTGGATCCAGGCCGGATTCGTCAAGGATATGGAACAGACCTTCCAGAAATTTCTCGTTCTGAAATTGCACCGCGGAGACGTTTACGGACATAGTTATCGCCGGTAGGCCGGCATCCGCCCATTCCCTGGCTTGTTTGAACGCCTCGCGCAGGACCCAGGCACCAATCGGCAGAATAAGACCGCAGTCCTCAGCGACGGGAATAAACTGCATCGGAGGGATCGGCCCTCGTGTGGGATGAGTCCAGCGCAGCAGCGCTTCCGCCCGTGTAATCGCTCCCGTCTTCAGATCGATTATCGGTTGGTAGTGCAGCGCAAATTCCTGCTGTTCCAGGGCGCGCCGCAGACCCTCCTCGATGAATTGCCGCTCCACAGCTCGGACATTCATCGCCGGTGTAAAAAACTGATAGGTTGTGTGCCCATTTTCCTTCGCCTGATACATCGCGGTGTCCGCGTTTTTGATCAGCGTCTCTGCATCGCGGCCGTCACCGGGGAAGACGCTCACGCCGATGCTTGTGGTGATGTGAAGATCCCGCTTGTTGATGGAATGGGCCTCCGCCACCGCCTGAAGCATCCTTCTTGCCGTAATAGCGGCGTCTTCTGCGTGTCGCACTTCTGAAAGCAGCACGACGAATTCATCGCCTCCCTGCCGGCTGACCGTGTCCGACCCGCGCACACAGCCGATCAGGCGTTTTGAGATGGATTGAAGAAGTTTGTCGCCAATCGGATGTCCCAGGGAATCGTTTATGTGTTTGAAGCCATCCAAATCCAAAAACAGCACCGCTACTTGTTTGTTGTACCGCTGTGCCGAGGCGATTGCCTGGTTAAGCCGGTCTTTGAAGACTACTCGGTTGGGCAATCCGGTCAGAAAATCGTGCTCGGCCGAGTAAGCCATCTGAACAGACATCGCCCGGGCCGCGCTCACGTCGCGGAAAACAATCACCACGCCGGCAATCTTCCCTTCGCGGTCGTGAATGGGGGAGATGGAATCTTCGATCGGAATTTCAAATCCATCACGCCGGATGAGAACACAGTTCAGCGGAAGGTGTACGGTTCGGTTTTTCTGAACCGCCTCCTCCATTGGATTCGGGATGGTTTCGTGGATGGCGTTCAGAATCCGAAATACTGCGGTCATGGGCTTACCTGCAGCCTCTTCCTTTGACCAGCCCGTCAATTTTTCAGCAACAACATTGAGGAAGGTGAGGTTTCCCGCGATGTCCGCGCAAATAACGGCATCGCCGATGGAGTTGAGCGTGACCTGGGCGCGTTCTTTTTCCACGAACTCGGTCGTTTTACGCGCGCTGATGTCGCGGATCGCCGCCGTTACCAAGATACCGTCGTCGCTTTCAAGCGGGCTCAACAAGAGCTCAATTGGAAACTCGCTTCCATCTTTCCGCCGCCCAATGAGCTCAATTCCCGTGCCAATCTGCTGCGCCAGCGCGTCTTCCGCAGATCGTAGACCGTCGGTGATCAGCCGTTCGGCGAAGCCTTTCGGAATGATGTTAGTGATTTTCTGCCCGATCAGTTCATCGCGGCGGTATCCGAATTGCTTTCCCGCCTGAGCATTCACCAGGACGATCTCGCCGCCCTCGTTTACCACCACCATCGCATCCGGAGCCGCTTCCAGCAGCCCGCGATATTTTTTCTCCATCTGCGCCAGACGCTTTTCCACGTCCTCGCGAGCGCTGGTGTCGCGGCTCGCCGTCTTCTCCGAAAGGAGAGATCGGGTTGATTTCATGTTTTTATCTTTCACAAGCATTAATTGATAATATATGTGTGCATTCTATTTTAAATATTAAGATCAAAAAAATGTGCATTCGAGCGACTTCGGAAATTACCCATGAGTGCCTCCTTCGGAAACTACCTAGTGCTTGATAGTCATTTTGATTTTCCACTGCTGGTAACGGTGCTGACACCGCCCCACTCAAGCGAGTCTCTTGCACGTTGACCTCTTGGACCTCCGGACTCACCAACCCTCACCAGGGTACGGCTGGTTGCATGAGAGCCGGTTCTTCCGGTGGCGGCGACAGAATTTGGCCTCCGTCTTTTGAAATCACTCTGACCAGAGTGCCGTCAGGGTGGTGATCCATCACCAAAATGCGCGAAGCTTGCCAGTTTTCTATATCTTGGGCCGGGAGTCCGTATAACCCGGCCAGGTCGGCAACGCTCACTGGTTTGGGATTCTTACGCCGATCCAATCCGCGGAAGCGGTACTGATTGTAAAGCGCCCAGGTGATCAGGATTGCGCCGTTCGACAGTATGATGATTACGTAAAATCCCAATGTGTGGAGTAAATCGGATATTGCCAGCAGGTGTGGCCGTTCATAATCGGCAACCATCCACTCGAATGATTCGGTGATGATGTAATAGAGATCGATGAACGCTTCCCTGACCATATACAGATATACGAGCCACATCAGCGCCGACAGGATCCCGTCGAGTCGCCTAGTCTCGACCGGTCGCGTGCTCGATTGATCGATGATTAGGGACGGATGCATGAAGTGACTCCTCGATCTGAGTTTGCCCAAACCGCACGTTTGTCGCGCTTCCGGAACAGCGCTTTGGGAAAGCCAACCAACGACGTTATTAGCGTAATGATCCAGAAGAAGAACGGGTACCAGATGACCCAGATAATCGACCCTAAAAACTGTTTTTCGTAACGCGATTCGATCACCATCGCGACTGTGAATTGGATTAGGCAGCTGGTGGCCAGGAACAGTCCCCAGAATACCGGTGGCTGAATGCTGGGAACGTTCAATCCTTCTGGCATCTCCACGAACTTGCCAATGGCCCACAAGACGACCGTCGTGACCAACCCCAAGCACCATGCGAGGCTCATGCTATATTCGATAAACAGGCCCCACATTCGGCGGCGATGCCACTGAAATACAGTACGAATCTGCTTGAGATACACTTCGGCGCCGCCCTGCGCCCAGCGCAGCCTCTGCCTCCAAAGACCTTTGAAGGTTTCAGGCATCAGGATCCAGCACAAAGCATCGGGCTCGTACTGGATGCTCCAATGATCAGCCTGGAGCATCCAGCTCACGTCAATATCGTCAGTGATCATATCGAGGCTCCAGTACCCGCAACGCTGCAAGGCCGAGCGACGAAAGGCGGCGATCACGCCGGAAATTGTGTGCAAGGTGCCGTAGATGCGTTGTGCGCGCTTAATGAGCCCGATAATCGAGGAAAATTCTCCAACCTGGACCTTCCCAAGCAACGTGGAGCGTGTCCGGATGCGAGGATTCCCAGTCACCGCCCCAACCCGCGGACTATTGATGAGCAGCCGGACCATATAGCTCGTTGCATCGGGATCGAGCACCGCATCGCCGTCGATGCACACAAGGTATTCACCGCGGGCAACCAAGGCACCCATACGCAGCGCCATCGCTTTACCCTGGTTTGCTCTAAAATGAGCAACGCGCAACATCGGATATGACTGAGTGAGCTGGTCGAGCATTTCTCCGGTCGTGTCGCTCGAACCATCATCGATTGCGATCACTTCGAAATTGGGATAGGTCTGACGCGCAGCAGCCGCGATCGTTTCGGCTACATTACGGCTCTCGTTGAAGCATGGGATGAGGATCGAAACCAAAGGCGGGTTTTCGATCTTCGGCGGACTGGTATCGCGGACCCCATGTCGCTCCCAGTGCCAATAAAAATAGATTCCGCCGATCATCCACAAGAACGACATGAAGAGCGGGTACAAGAAAACATACTGCAGCAGGACGCCACTGACTGCCATCAGTACGACGAGCGTGACGATCAAGAGCACTCCGAGGGCTTTGGTCATTTCAGATACGGGTATGATTGGAGTGAAAAAACTTGATGCAACAGGTGCTCGTCAGGCTGACCAGCAATGAAATCGTCTGGGTAATATCCAAAATTCAGCGCGCCCAACCGCAACAAAAGCCGCATCTGTTGTGTCAGAGTCTCAGTAGGGATTTCGGTAGGACTGCGTGCCGCTCGGTTGCGCCAATCGACGGACTGCAGCTCGAAAATCGTCCGCTTGAGACCTTGCGGGCGGGTTGCGACGGCTGCTACAAGGCGCCGCAGCCAGGAATCAGCGTCGCTCGCCGGCACATTTTCCATAGACGGCATCGCCATGATTGCGGCGTAGTCGTAGGTCTCTAGGAACCGGTCTAAGTCCTGGGCGAACCATTCCTCGCTTTGTGGATCGAGCACAGGTAGGGCGTAGATGTTGCGAGCCGTGAGCAGAGGTGTGCGGTATACCTTCGCCTGCGCTGTCAGTTCGCCAGTGAACTCGATCAAAGCGTCGGTCTTGAAGCGGGTCCAGCGACGCAAAGTCTCGGGATCAGCACGAATGGCCGCGATCGAGGCTGGAAAGCCGGCTCGTGCATAAGCGGCGAGCGCCGGCGGACTTGCATCCTCGAAGTCGGATAGCATCGCGTCATCATGGAATAGCAATCCTTCGAACGGCGCATTGCGCGCCAGATCCTCGTAAAGCATAAGAATCTTGCGGCGTGCATTGGGATCGAAGGGAGAAGCTCTGCGATACGCTTTGGCATCGCGCTCAGCAGTGTTGCTTTGCGAGTTCCAGGCAAGCACCGTAGCCACAGAATCGCCGAAGTCGAAGGCCAGAACCGGCATCCAGGCGAACACCTTAACGTGGGCGCGGGTTCGCAATTGCCAGGAAACGCGGTTGAAGAGGTCGGCCCGCATTGGCAGAACGCGGTTCGGAAAATAGACCTCCTTCACAAGCCCGGTCCCGTCGGGATCGGCGAAGGCCTGCAGAAATACAGCGTTGATCTGCATGTTGTAGATACGTTGAACCAGGCGATCGACGTTACGCTCCTGCTGCATGGGATCAGAATCGTAGACGTAATCGAGATCGACCTGCACCACACGTACCGGAGAGCGTTCCGCAAACGTGCGTAGTTCCTGTACGTATTCGCCGATCGAGGGGTCGGGATTAATGAGGTGCCGGGGCACGGCACTCAGTTTGTCGATTGTTGCTACGCCGTCTTCCAGCGTTAGGGTAACCGGCATTCCATTCGCGGCAGCAATCGAGATCGTTAATTCGTTAGCCTCGCCATATGGCCAGACCATGACGCGTGGCCGCTTGCCGATCTCGCTTTTGATCTTCAGCGCCATTTTTACGCTGTCGGCATCGAGGTATTGGCGTTCGGCGGCTTCGCTCTCGTAACTTCCGGTGGCCGGATCGTAGCGCCTGGTGGTCTCGTCGGGTTCGGAATTTCCCTGCGGATTGGCTTGGATACCGCTGTGAGCGCCGTAAGAATGCGACGCGATTTCCACCAGGCCAGAGTTGGCAATTCCACGAACCTGATCCCAAGTCAGGAAGAGGTCACGTTTCACTTTTAGGTCGCCAAATTGTACGTAGTTGTCGGCCAGTGCAGCAGTCGCGGATTTGTCGCCGCTATAGTTGACGGTTGCGTCCGGGCCGTCTTCCATCCACGCACCAACCAGCGCCAGCACGGCTGGAAACTTAAACGCTTTCAGGATCGGTAACACACGCGTGTAGAAGCTCTCGTAACCATCATCAAAGGTCAGCAGAACGGCCTTGTCGGGTAGTGCTTTGCGGCCGTCGCGCGCAGCGATTACGTCGTCGATCGTGACCGGCTGATAGCCGTTGCGTTGAAGCCAGCTTAGTTGAGCCACCAATTTATCCGTTGAAACGCCGAGAAATCTCTGATCAGGATCGCTGTCTTCGACGTTGTGGTAGGCCAACGCAATGAAGCTTCGTGTCGTGGACTCCGTCGCTACGGAACAAGGTGCCGAGATCGCCAGAGCCAGGGCGGTCACGATGATGATAAGGAAACTACGTATCATGGCTAGAACCGCTCCCGTACATTCAAGAGCAGCGCTATCGTGTTCTCGTAATTTCCGTCGTAAGGTTGGCGGCTAAAATTTATTCCAAGCCCAGCCTCAAATACGTCGTTGACGCGGACTCGGTGCTCGTAAAGAACGTTTAATGCGCCGCCTTCGCCAAATTTTTGTTCCCAGTAAACACCGGGCGTGATGACCAGATGGTGGTCGTAGATAAACTCGTAGCGGCGATAAATTTCCTGATTGATTGATACGCCCGCAATTGCCAGAGCGTCTTGGCCAGGATTGTAGTAAGGCCGATTATTGTTAGCGGTATTGCTCGATTCGGCCAGGTTGACGATGCCATCGATCGAAAAGTGCGGTAGAGTCATTAGTCGTTGGGTATATTTTCCGGAAAGGCTGGTCCGCAAATTCCCATCTGAGAAATTCATCACCTCACTGTCCAACCGGAACTCGCGCAATTCGCTTTCGCGATACACCACATCGGTCGAGACGGCATTGGCCGTGACCCCATTACCAATTGCTCTTAATGGCGTATCACGGGCGAAAAGCTCAGCGTCACCGCCGATTTGCCAGAAATCGTTCACTGACCATGTTGCCTGCGCGCGCGCCCCGCCGCGTCCCTGTTCCACCCCACTTTCAAGCGTGGTGTCGACTTTCGGGCCATAAGCGCTGATCGTGCCTGCAAGGCTCAATAGTAGGTCACGACCGCTATACTCGGCTCCGACTGCTGACTGCCGCACCGTGACTGCGCCTTCGCCTTGGGGCAGCTGCTCGTGAGCGACATACTCGTCGCTAAATATCCGCCAGTTGTAATCGATCGGCGGAGAGTAAAGTTGAGCCTCAATGGAGAGGCCATTACCGCCCTGAACATTAGACGCCGAGCTCAGATTCGGTTCCACGTCCAGGCGGAACTCGGCCATATTGTGAACCTGCCACAGCCGGTCGAGGCGCTGTACTTCCAGATTTTCCGGGAAGCGGCCTTTCAAATCGGTCGCCTCCGCTTCCACGTCGCGATAGTTGCCTAAATCGAGGTTATTAAGCGCCTGACCAACCTCGGTTGTTGCGTCCTTGGGTCTAAGGGCGCGACTGATTTCATATTCTTCGGCAGCAAGACGTGGCCAGCCGCGCGCCGAATAGATATTGGCGAGCGCGGAAATATATTGTGCGTTGTTGGGTGCGGCATCGGCCATCGCCGCCACGCGTTGCTGTGCTTCGGCAAGCTCGTCGGCATAAAGGCGTGCATTGCCGGCTGCAAGATCAGCGGTGGCACGTTCTGGATTCTCGACCGGATCATTCAATCCCTTGAGATAGATCCAGATCGCCTGGTCGGCAGCCGCGGTATCGACCTGCCGAAAAGCCGACTTGAAGTCGTCAAGATCGAGATAGGTATAGAAGAGTGCCAGCCTCGTGTCGGGATTGCGCGGGTCGTCTTGGAGACTGCGGAGGTAGAGATCACGGGCCAATTCCGGCTGGCGCAAATAAAGATAGGCATCGGCAGCAGCAATCAGAGCGTAACTGGGGATGACAACGCCTTGCTGCATAAGATCTTTGTATTCGGCCAATACGTCTGCCATACGCACACGGTCGCGGTACGCGACCATTCGGTCGAAGCGCGCCCGAAGGATGTCGTGCCGCATTGCGTCGCCTTCCTGCGACCAGCGGGCGATCAAGATATCGAGTGCCGCAATGGCGCGATCGCTCGCGGCGAAACGGAGTTCCTCACTCGGGGGTTCGAGTACTCCCCAGCGCACCAGAGCTGCAGCAGCGTCTCCGTCGATCTGGCGAGATTCGGTGCCCGTCAGAACGCCCGGACTTTCATCGGCCAGTTGACGCGCGACGTGAGGCGCGCCCATCTCATCGATCGCCATAACGCGGTCATGCCTGATCTCACCGCTGGCGGGGGCAAGCTTCGCAGCGCGATCGATATAACGTAATGCTTCGACGGGTTTTTTTTGCGCCGAGGCGGCATAGGCGGCAGCCAACAAAACATCCACCCGCTCGCCGCGTGCGCGCAAATTGGCATCCGCCAACTCCATAGCCGGCGAGATTTGGCCCAAATCTACCAAGCTGCGGATCTCCCCCGCAGTGAACAACGAATTGTCCGGCGACTGACGGAGTCCTTGGCGATAGAGGGTGAGCGCCTCGGCCGGTTGTCCGAGATGACGGTAGGCGACGGCAACCGCCTCTATTACATAATTTGGTTGAGGACCTGGCGGCAGCGTGACAAATAATCGAATTGCCTCCGCATCATCGCCCGCCCAGGCCGAAACCGCGATGAAATCACGGGCAATATTTATATCCTCTGGATGCTCCCTTTTCAGGCGATCAAGAATCACGAGTGCGGCCGCGGTGTCCCCTTTGCGGGCCAGCAGCACCGCTTTGTTCTGTTCGGCCTTCCAGGGGCGCACCCCAACTACCTCATCGGCGATAGCGGCCGCGACCCCGTGACTTATTTCCCCCGAACCTATGCCCAAGGCATAGATCAGGATAAAAACAAAGGCGAAGTAAGTGAGATTCGGATGCATCGCTATTTACTTTTATTGCCAATCAATTAATTCACTTCATTGGGAGAAATCCGAAGCGAACCCATAGATAAAAAAAAGACTACTCGATGGGATAGTCTGCATTGCGAAGCGCATTCCGGGTTTTTTCCCAGAACCAAATGGGATGTGCGGCACCAATCTGTCCCGATCATGTGATGCGACCGTGCTGCGTTAGGAGGAGTGCACCTCCGACGTGCGAGAACGCGATTGGAAACACGAACGCGAGTTGCGCCGTCCGATTAGCCAGAGATTTTGTTTTCATCGTATGCCCAGCTCGTCAGCTGCATCCTTGCGTATGCAGCTGACGAGCCTCGCCGCCGTCACTGAGAGGAGATGACGGATGCATTCAATCGTGATTTCTTTCGCGGGCATTTATCTAAAATATGAGGACAATCTAATCTAAGCATTAAAATAAATAACTTTTGGCCTTCGGAAAATACCTAGTCGCCGACATCCGACTCGTGAATTCGTTTGTTAATTTTTCCGAATTTCTGTGAACCCGCACGACTGCCGTCGCATTGCCTGTTAGGCGACAACGTAAGTCCCACCTTGAGTTCCGAGCTTGGCTCTAAAGGGTGCGCTCACAACGAAATCAACATGCGCCAATTCTGGGCCAATTGCTTAAAAGTCTTAATAAATCTTATCGAATTGTTCATGCCATGAGACCAAGTTGCAAACGTGCACCAATGTCATATTTACCCAGTACATACCTGCGCAATCGGAGCGAAATCCTCAAACTGAGCATTGCGGCAATCGTCGCCATGGTGGTTCTCACTATGTGGACGGCGGCGGCGGTATCGATTTATTTCTCCCGAGAGGCTGTGCTCGCGGAGATGAAGTCCAACGCGATCAATCTCACGTTCGCCTTCGATGACGAAGTGACGCATACCCTCGATAGCAGTGACGCAATCATGGACGCTCTGGCCATACGCATGCGCGCTAAGGGGTCGGATATGAATATTTACGCATGGGGTAAAAAACTTTCAATCGTCACGGGCCCCATCATCGAGGCCGGCATCATCACGCCCAATGGCATTCTTATCTCCAGCACGCGGGCACCGAAGCTGAAGCCGATCGACTTGAGCGACCGCGAGCATTTCCGCATCCAACTCGACGGCAAGTTCAAGGGCCTATTCATCGGAAAGCCGGTGATCAGTCGAGTCTACAATCAAATGGTGATTCCGATTAGTAAGCGCGTCGAGAGCGCAGACGGCCGCTTTATCGGCGTACTGGTTTTGTTGGTGTCGCCCGCTCAACTGACGAAACTTAATAAATCCATGGATCTCGGCAAAGACGGCACTATCACGCTGGTCGGTTTGGACGATATCGTTCGTGCCCGTTTTACCAAGAACAGCTCAGATGGCCTGGACGGTATCGGCAAGTCCCTCACGAATGCCACAGGCACCGATATTACCCGGGGAGAGTACCAGGGTTTCCATATCGGACAGGGCTCGATCGACGATGTGAAGCGTCTATACAGTTTTCGACGCGTCGCGGCCTACCCGCTGGTCGTAACTATCGGGCTTGGCTATGACGAAGGGCTGGCATCGTGGTGGACTATCGTTAAGACGATATTGGCGGTTGCCGCCGTCGCCACCCTCTTCCTGGGCGCACTGGCTTTATATCTCACGCGTGAGATCACCGTGCGAAGAGCAGCCGAACAAAAAGTTACGCAACTGGCGCGAACTGATCCACTGACCGGGCTGCCGAATCGTCGGGTCTTTGTCGAGGCGCTGCAACAGGCGATCAGCCGGGCCCTCCGCAGCGACAAGAGTTTCGCGATCCTTTATCTCGATCTTGACCATTTCAAGGATATCAATGACACCTTGGGCCACATGGCCGGGGACAAGCTTCTAACGGCCGTGGGCGAGCGGTTGCGGAGAAGCGTCCGCCTAACCGACGTCGTCGCCCGCTTCGGCGGCGACGAGTTCGCGATCCTCCAGTCCGATATCCGTGATCCAGCCGATGCGGCGGTCCTAGCTAGCAAATTGCTCGAGACCATAGCGCTGCCGTTTATGATCGGCGGCAACCGCATCCAAAGCGGCACGAGCATCGGCATCACGATCAATGATCCGGAGAAGTCCGACGGGGAAACGCTGCTATCTCATGCGGATCTCTCACTTTACCTAGCAAAGACCGAAGGCCGCGGTATCTATCGTTTCTTTACGGAATCGATGGATACCGAGGTGCATGCGCGCGTGCGGCTTGCCGACGAGCTTCGCGAAGCGATCTCAAAGCGGCAACTGTTCCTCGAATACCAGCCGCAGGTCGAGATTGAAACCGGCCGTATAATCGGGTTGGAAGCATTGGTCCGCTGGCGGCATCCCGTGCGAGGCTTGTTGCCGCCACTGGATTTCATAGAGGTGGCAGAAAAGAGGGGTCTCATCGGCCCATTGGGTCATTTTGTTCTCAATGAGGCGTGCTTACAGATGAAACGATGGGTCGATGCTGGAATCGCGCCCGAATCCATCGCCGTCAACGTATCGGCAATCCAATTCAAGTCGCCGCTGGATCTCGAGCACGAAATCATGTCGATCCTGGCGGAGACCGGGTTGCCGGCGAAGTTCCTCGAGATCGAGCTAACGGAATCGGGATTGATGGAGAAAACCAGCGCGCAAATGAACGTCTTGCGCCGGCTGCGAGCGACCGGCGTCAAGCTGGCAATTGATGATTTTGGGACTGGCTTTTCCTCGCTCGATTATCTGCGGCGGCTAACCATCGATCGGATCAAAATCGCCCAGGTTTTCATGACACACATCGTTACCGAAGAAAACGACGCCATTATCGTCCGTGCCGCCATCGGTCTGGCACGTGCGTTCAATACGAGTGTCATCGCAGAAGGGGTCGAGACCAGCGAGCAGCTTGCCTTGATTCGTTCGTGGAACTGCAAACAGGTACAAGGATTTTATTATTCCAGGCCTTTGCCCGTGAATGCGATCACGGCGCTACTGCGCAGCGGCGTAATTCACCCGCAATCTGCTCCGGCGCCCAATCGGAGCCGCCCGGCGAAACCGGTAAAGCAAGACGACGCGGCATAAGAAATCCAGGCTCATCGGCCGAACGCGGCGAAAGCGCGGACAACAGACAAGCACTAGAAAAACCACGGAAGCGGCTTTGATGATCATGGGGTGGCCTTTTCGCTCGAGGGCGATCGGGCTCAGTTAAGTGCGGAGTGCGGTGGGACACTCCGCCGTTTGCTATCGAATTGTTTTTTCCGTCTCGCTCAAGAGAAGCGCGCGCTTACGTTCGACGCCCCAGCGATAGCCCCCGGGATCTCCGTTTTTCCGCACCACGCGGTGGCAGGGTATGGCGACGGCGACGGCGTTGGCGGCGCAGGCCTGCGCTATGGCGCGCACCGATTGGGGCTTGCCGATGCGCCGGGCGATTTCACCATAGCTCGCGGTCTCGCCCGGCTTGATGCGGCGCAGCGCCTTCCAGACGCGGAGCTGGAACGCGGTGCCGCGCAGATCGACCGGCAGGTCGACCCCCGTGCCGGGCGTCTCGACCAGCCCCACCGCCCATGCCACTTGCTTGGCAAATTCCCGGTCGTCGCCGGCAAGCGCGGCGTTGGGGAAGCGGTCTTGAAGCTCGCGCGCGAGTCTAGCATATGAGAGAAGCAACGTATCATTCTCGCTCGACAGCTTGAAGCTGTTGGTCTGGTTTTGCGCTGCTGTTCTCCCATGGGCGGTGATTTACGCTTACGTCCACAGGATTCTCGGCATTTAAATCCTATAGATCCTCCCCGGCCGACTGAGGGCCACATAATGGTGGGCCGGGCGGTCATGCCTTGGCCGAGCCGAGGGTAGTGAGTCAGTTTGAAAATCCGAGGGTATTGGCCTTGTTCCTGGCTTCTGCCATGCTTTAGACATGGTCACCAAGCGACTCCACGACCACACGACCGATCTAATTGATGGCATCGTCGGCTTGGCAACGCTGCCAGCTTTGTGCGTTGGCGTAGCGGCGTACAGTTTCCACTACAACGCGATCCGCTTTGTCGCTTCGTTGTTCGGCGAGGACAGGAAACACCTTTGGAGGTACTTTCATCACTACATAACGATTCTCGTGCTGATATGGGTTTTGTTTATTGTTGTAGCCTTCATACGCGACCACCAGCGATCCCTGAACCACAAAAGCCAATGACCACTAAGCGACTCAAGCGCCCCCGTAGCCCTCGCTAAGCTTATAGGGAATATAGCGACGGGACAGGTGCAGGACGTAGTAGAAGATAAGTGCAACGCTGCCGCTGTCAGTTTGGGTAGCAAAGGCGGAAAAGCTCGAGCCTCAAAACTGAGTAAAAAGCGAAGACGCGAAATTGCAAAAAAGGCCGCAACTGAGCCGAGCGATCATGGCCCAATAGAGTGGGTGCCGTATTGAATTCTGCGGCTTCCTGCCAACGCCTGCTAATGCACATCGTTCTTCTTCGCCAACCGTTCGACCCGTTTGGTGCGGGCGTGTTGGATTTCGGCGGCATTCATTCCCGGAAGAAGGCCCATACTCTCGATCTGGCTGACTTCAGCACCTAGATCGAGAAGATCACAGGCACGCTTGAAAGCAATTGGCAGCGAACTCGCCGTGAGCAAGCCGGACATTCCCCAATTTGTGTAATGCACATGCCATAACATGGCGTCTAGGTAGAGAGTAGTCAC